>WBZL01002442.1_pt1 | contig 18135 bp, 16 predicted proteins | sample 5204291 | NCBI WGS metagenome assembly WBZL01 (sample SAMN12344345, study PRJNA552823) | activated sludge metagenome | biome: Activated sludge suspended growth; feature: Nitrification reactor; material: Wastewater; isolation source: activated sludge from nitrification reactor of wastewater...
GACGATCGCGGACGCTCGTTGCGCATCGGTCAGCGAGATGCCCGACCGCTCGCCTGGCTGGTGCCCCGGTCGCTGCGCTGGTACGTCCGCGAGGTCCCGCTCGCCGCGGTGTGGGCGATGGCGCTCGCGGGGCTCGATGCGGCGCTGCACGCCGCCGCCGCGTCGGGGGAGGCGATGGTGATCTCGGGTGAGGCCGGCATGGCCTGAGTCGTTCGGACCACCACCCGGCCACGTGCTTGCCCCGATCGGTCCGGCTCCGCACAGTCGTCGAACGTGAAGAGCGAGATGAGCGGCGAGATGCGACCTGGACACGGCGACCACGACCACCCCGGCGGCACCTCGAGCGGCGATCCCACGGCTGCGGTCGGCGCAGTCGGCGCGATCGACACCGCCGAGAACGTCCGCGACGCGCTCTCGAGCATGTACGGCGCCGTCGCCGCGCTGATCCGCGAGGATCGCATCGGCATGGAGCTGCTACTCGACGACCTCCGACGCGGCTTCGACGACTTCACCGAGCTGCTCGCCACGATGGCCTTCGCCACGCTCGACCGACTCGACGCGGCGCTCACCACCGGCACGCCGTTGTCACCTCGCGAGACCCGCTCGCTGGCGCAGCGGTTGCTCACCGACGCCCACCGCCTCGCGCTGGTCGATGCCATCCCGGTGCAGGCCGCGGCACGGCGTCTCGACGCCGTCCGCCGGCACGACCACGGGTTCGTCGCCGCCGAGGTGATGCACGCTCGCACCGTCGCCTCCGACGCCGCACTGCTGTTCGGCGCGGTCGCACTGCTCGCGGCCACCGTGAACGTGTGGGCCGAGCGCTCGCACCGCACCCTGCACAAGGCGATCGGCGACCTGTGCCTGGCCGCCTCGGTGGAGCCCGCCGCCTGAATTCTTCGGTTCGCCGAAAGATTTTTCGTGCGCACCTCCGCGAACGCCGGACGGTCATCTCCGTCAGAGCGACGCAGTGTCCAGGACGGGCACGACATCACCGGAGGAACCGATCATGGCTGCAGCCCGCCCCCTCGACGAACTCATCGAGCACACCCCCGAGCTCCCCTGGCTCGAGCAGGCCGCGTGCGGTGACCTCGAACTCGACCAGCTCGACCTGTTCTTCGTCGAAGCCGGCCGAACGATCGCCTCGTCGACGGTGGCCCTGTGCCGCAAGTGCCCGGCCCGACGGGCATGTCTCGACCACGCCTACGACCACGAGATCGTCAGCGGCTACTTCGGCGGCGTGTCGCCGGGCCGTCGCCGCGTGCTGAGCCACGCCGAGGCGATCGCCGAGATCGAGCGGGACGCGCGCTGACGAGCGCGTTCAGGCGAGCAGGCCGAGCCGCAGCGCTCGCGCCACCGCCTGGGTGCGATCGCGAGCGTTGAGCTTGTCGAGGGTGCGCGCCAGATGGGTCTTCACGGTGTCGGACGAGATGCCGAGTTCGGCCCCGATCTCGTGGTTCGTGAGGCCTTCGGCCACCCGCGAGAGCACCGTCAGTTCACGGGCGCTCAGCGCCTTCATCGCACGCGCCGACTCGTTGGCCTGACGCCGCTGCAACAGCGCGGTGATCGCCTTCGGGTGCAGGTGCCGCTCGCCGGCCGCGACGGCGCGCACCGCCTTGCCGAGCGCGTCGACGGAACACGTCTTCGGGACCACGCCGAGGCACCCGTGTTCGAGCGCGGCCTCGACGCTCACCGGCGTGAGGTCGCCCGTGAGCGCGAGCACGCGGGCTTCGGGATGCGCGCTCACCAGTTCGGCGACATGTGCGAACGCTGCTCCTTTCGGGCCCATCGTCGGCTCGAGCAGCACCACGTCGGGGCGCATCTCGTCGAAGGTGCGCAACAGCCGTCGGGGGTCGTCGAGGGTGCCGACGACCTCGAAGTCGAGCGCCCCGAGGTACATCACCGCACCTCGTGCCGCGACCACCTGGTCATCGGCCACCATCACGCGCAGCCGGCCCTCGTGTGTGAGCACGTCGGCACTCTACGTGTCCTGCGTGAACCGCATTGCGCATTCGGATCTTCAACGGACGTTCAAGGCCCGTTGGGTCCCGTGCCGAACCCGACGCCTCGTGACGCCGGCCCCGGCGCCACGTCCCGATCGGCACGATTGGGAGGCGCGGATGAACACGAGTGAGTTCGACGAGGTGATGGCGGAGTTCATCACGGAGTCCCGGGAGAACCTCGACGACCTCGACACCGCGCTGGTCACGCTCGAGCAGCACCCGGATCCCGGTGTGATCGCGAAGATCTTCCGCTCGATCCACACGGTCAAGGGAACGTCGGGTTTCCTCGGCCTGCGGACGCTCGAGTCGGTGACCCACATCGGGGAGAACCTGCTCTCGAAGATGCGCGACGGTGCGATGCCGGTCACCGAGGCGAACACCAGCGCGTTGCTCGCGATGGTCGACGCGGTGCGTTCGATCCTCGACCGGATCGAGGCGACCGGCGGCGAGGGCGACGAGACCTACGGGCCGCTGATCGAGGAGCTGAGCCGGCTCAACAACGGCGACGCGGCGTTCACCGCCGCCCCCGCACCCACCCCTGCGGCCGAGCCGGAGGCCCCTGCACCGGAGGCGGCCGCGCCGACCGCCGCGCCGAAGCGCAGCCGGAAGAAGCACACCGGCGACGTCGTCACACCGCTCGACCCGCCCGCGGCCGCCGAGGTGGCCGACACCGGCGCCACGACCGGACGTCGCCGCAAGGACGCCAGCGTCACCGCGCTGAAGCCGCGCCGCGTGAAGGCCGCCCCGCCCGCCAAGAAGGCGGAGCCCGAGCCCGCACCCGAGGTCACCAAGTTCGGCGACCAGCTCCTCGAGGCAGGCCTCATCACCGAGACCCAGCTCGACGCAGCGCTCGAACAGCAGCACGAGGGCGACCCCCGCCACGTCGGCGAGATCCTCGTCGAGGCCGAGGCGATCAAGCCCACCGACGTCGTCGAGACGCTGAAGGTGCAGGCCGAGGAGCGTCCGATCGCGAACGAGTCGATCCGCGTCGACGTGGGCCTGCTCGACGATCTGATGAACCTCGTCGGCGAGCTGGTGCTCGCCCGCAACCAGATCCTGCAGTTCAACACGAACTTCTTCGACCCGGCGTTCTCGGCCACGTCGCAGCGCTTGAACCTGATCACGAGCGAGCTGCAGGAGGGCGTCATGAAGACGCGCATGCAGCCGATCGACAACATCTGGAACAAGTTCCCGCGGATCGTCCGCGACCTCTCGCTGTCGTGCGGCAAGAACGCCCGGCTCGAGATGGAGGGCAAGCACACCGAGGTCGACAAGACGCTGCTCGAGGCGATCAAGGATCCCCTCACGCACCTGATCCGCAACGCGATCGACCACGGCCTCGAGACGCCCGAGGTGCGCATGGCCACGGGCAAGCCCGCCGAGGGCACGGTGCGCCTGTCGGCCTACCACGAGGGTGGCCAGGTGATCATCGAGATCGCCGACGACGGCGCCGGCATCGACGCGAACGTGATCCGCCGCAAGGCCGTGCAGAAGGGCGTCCTCACCGCCGAGGAGGCCGCCGCCCGCCCCGACCGCGACATCGTGAACGTCATCTTCCAGCCGGGCTTCTCGACGGCGGACCAGGTGAGCAACATCTCGGGTCGCGGTGTCGGCATGGACGTCGTGAAGACCAACATCGAGTCGATCGGCGGCACCGTCGACGTGCAGACCGCGGTCGGCCGTGGCACCACCTTCAAGGTGAAGATCCCGCTGACGCTCGCGATCATCCCGGCACTGCTGGTGCGCGCCGGTGGCGAGCGCTACGCGATCCCGCAGGTCAGCCTCGTCGAGCTGGTGCGCCTCGACGGCGACAGCGCGTCGGGCGGCATCGAGAGCGTGCAGGGCGCGCCGGTTCACCGTCTGCGCGGCAAGTTGCTGCCGCTGGTGTTCCTGAACGACGTCTTCAACACCGAACCCCAGCCGGTGGACGACGCGGTCAACATCGTGGTGGTCCAGTCCGACGACACCCAGTTCGGGCTCGTGGTCGACGACATCAGCGACACCGCCGAGATCGTGGTCAAGCCGCTCGGCCGTCTGCTCAAGGGTGCCGCCGGGTTCGCCGGCGCGACGATCATGGGTGACGGCAAGGTGGCCCTGATCCTCGATCTGCTCGGCGTGTCGCAGCTCGCCGGCGTGAGCAACACCTCGGCAGCCAGGGCCCAGGCCGAGGCGAACGCGAACAGGTCGGTCGAGACCGGCGTCGAGCGTGAATCGATCCTGATCGTCGGCATCGGTGAACGGCGCTTCGCCCTGCCGCTCGCCCACGTCACCCGACTCGAGGAGCTGCCCGTCGCCTCGGTGCGCTCGGCCGGCGACCATCGGGTGATCCACTACCGAGACGTCATCCTGCCGCTCGTGTCGCTCGCCGACCGGCTCGGGATCTACGCGCAGCCGGCCGACGCCGAACACCTGCAGGTGCTCGTGTGCGGCGCCGGCGACCACAGCGTCGGTCTCATCGTCGACTCGGTGTTCGACATCGTCGACGAGCGACTCGAGTACTCGGATCGCACCGAGTCCTTCGGCGTCATGGGCACCACCGTCATCGGCGGCGAGGTGACCGACGTCCTCGACATCCACGCGTTCGTGACCCACGACGTCCTCGCCGCTGCGGAGGTGGCAGCCTGATGAGCACCCTGACCCACGCCCCATCGGGCTCGACCAGCCGTTCCACCGTGAACCTGTGCACCTTCCGGCTGCACGAGTTCCACATCGGCATCGACGTCACCATGGTGCAGGAGGTCCTGAACCGCCAGGACGCGACGCGGATCCCGCTCGTGTCCGACGTGGTGCAGGGACTGATCAACCTGCGCGGCGAGATCGTCACGACGATCGACCTCCGCCGCCGACTCGGCCTGCCACCACGCGAGGCCGACGAGCCGAGCATGAACGTGGTCATCCGCACCGCCGACGGGCCGGTCGCACTGACCGTCGACCAGATCGGCGACGTGATCGACGCCGACGAGAGCCTGTTCGAGTTCCCTCCCCCCACGCTCAGCGGCCCGCACCGCGAGTTCGTCACCGGCGTGTTCAAGCTGCAGGACAGCCTGCTGCTGCTCATCGATCTCGAGCGCGTGCTCGATCCCACCACCATCAAGATCCGCACCGAGGTACCGGCATGACCACCACCATCGATCCCGGCATGGGTGCGACCACGCGCACCTCGACCAGCAGCCCTCGCCCTGCGCAGCGCTCGCACGAGCTGACGAGTCGTCGGCTCTACACCTTCGGCGCCGTCATCCTCGGCCTGATCGTGGTGCTCGCCTCAGTCGCCATCGTCGGCTCACGGTCGCAGAACAGTGCGGCCGCCGAGGCGAACGAGATCGCCGAGATGCGCAGCCAACTGCAGACCGCCGACATGATGCACGACGCGATCCGCGCCGTCGTGTTCGGCAGCGGCCTCGAGTCGCAGATCGGCGCCGAGGCGGTCGCCGAGCTGCGGACCGAGCTCGACGAGAACATCGCCGTGTTCGCCGACTCGATCGCCACGGCCCAGTCGGTGCCGACCTCGAACGAGCAGATCACGCAGCTGCTCGAGGAGACCGCGGCGAAGGTCGACGTGTACGGCCAGACCTCGATCGACCTCTTCGGTCACCTGGCGGACGTGAGCTCGCCCGACGCCGACGTGGCCGCCGATGCGAGCAGCCGCTTCGACGCCTGGACCGCGGCGTTCGAGGATCTCAAGACCAGCATGGAGACCACCACCGAGGTGATCGGCGTCGAGGGTGAGCGCATCGTCGACGCGAGCAGCACCACGTCGTCGCGGTCGATCGTGACCGTGCTCATCGCGCTGCTCGTGGCGATCGGCCTGTTCGTGTTCGTGTGGCGCCGGGTGCTCGTGTCGGTGGGCCAGACCAACCGGCTCAAGGCCGAGAGCGACCGCATCAGTGCGATGGTCGAGAACTCGCCGACCAACACGATGTACTGCGGCACCGACCTCACCATCCAGTACATGAACCCGGCGTCGTTCCGGACGATGCGCTCGATCGAGCGGCTGCTGCCGTGCAAGGTGGACGAGATCGTCGGCAAGTCGATCGACATCTTCCACACGACGCCCGAGCGTGCTCGCAAGATGCTCGCCGACCCGGAGCGCTTCTTGCCCCACACGGCGCAGATCCACGTCGGCGACGAGATCATGGAGCTCAACGTCTGTGCCATCCGGGACGCCGACGGTACCTACATCGGCGCCATGGCGACCTGGTCGCTCGTCACCGACAAGGTCCGGGTCGAGCGCGAGGCCGCCGAACTGCACGAGCGTGAGCGGGTCGCGGCGGCCGAGCTGGCCGCGAAGGTCGCTGCACTCGACGAGACCCTCGCGAGCGCCGCCGCCGGCGACCTGACCGCGCGGGTGACCGTCACGGGCGACGACGCGATCGGCCGCATGGGCCAGGCCGTCGAGAAGCTGCTCGGCGACCTGCGCGGTTCGATCCACTCGATCGCCGCGAACAGCGAGGCGCTCGCCGCCGCCGCCGAGGAGCTGCAGGTCGTGTCGTCGCAGATGGGTTCGAACTCGGCCGAGACGTCGCGCCAGGTGAGCTTCGTCTCCGACGCATCGGTCGAGGTGTCGCGCAACGTCGAGACCGTGTCGGCGGCGTCGGAGCAGATGTCGTCGTCGATCAAGGAGATCGCCCGCAACGCCGCCGAGGCGGCGAAGGTCGCGGGCCAGGCCGTCGAGGCGGCGAAGGTGACCGAGCACACGGTGTCGTTGCTCGGTGACTCGAGCGCCGAGATCGGCCAGATCGTCAAGGTGATCACCGGCATCGCCCAACAGACCAACCTCCTCGCCCTCAACGCGACCATCGAAGCCGCACGCGCCGGCGAAGCAGGCAAGGGCTTCGCCGTCGTCGCCAACGAGGTCAAGGAACTCGCCAAGGAGACCGCGAAGGCCACCGAGGACATCTCCGCCAAGATCGACGCGATCCAGAACGACACGACCAGCAGCGTCGACTCGATCACCGGGATCCTCACGATCATCGACCAGATCGCCCACTTCCAGGACACGATCGCCGCCGCCGTCGAGGAACAGGCCGCCACCACCAGCGAGATCGCCCGCTCCGTCGGCGAAGCCAGCCGCGGCAGCCAGGAGATCACCAACAACATGCACACGGTGGCCACCGCGGCGCAGAGCACCGCGAACGGTGCCGAGGACTCGAGCCGGGCCGCCAGCGAGCTCGCCCGCATGGCGAGCGACCTGCAGAACCTCGTCGGCTCGTTCCGCTACTGACGCGACCTCCCGGCGCGCGCCCGGCGCGCGCCGGACGGTCCGTCGGGAACCCATCCGTGTCGCCGCGGCGCGACCCGGGTGCCGAACGACTGCACAAGGAGCGGGCCACGCATGTCGACGAGCGTCTTCCTCGGTCGCCAACCGATCTTCGATCGCAAGCGGCGGACGTACGCCTACGAGCTGCTCTACCGGAACGGCACCGCGAACGTGTCGTTCTTCCGTGACCCGGACGACGCGACACGGCGTGTGCTCGAGGTGGCGATGCTCGAATGGGGCTTCGACCGCGTGGTCGGTGACCGGTTCGGGTTCATCAACGCCGCGAACGGCATCCTGCACAGCGGCATCCTCGACATCCTGCCGCCCGATCGGGCGGTGATCGAGCTCGAGGCCGGGTTCGTCTTCGACCAGGCCTCGATCGACGCGATCGGCGACGCCGCCGGTCGGGGGCTGCGGTTCGCGCTGAGCGACGTGTCGTCGGTCGACCATCCCGCGTACGACGCGGTCGCACCGTTCGTGAGCGTCGTGAAGGTCGACGTGCCGTCGGTGCCGCAGATCCGGATGCCGAAGCTGGTGGCCGAGATCGCCGAGCGATTCCCCGGCGCGCTGAAGCTCGCCGCCAAGGTGGAGGAGCACGCGTCGTTCGAGGAGACGAGCGAGCTGGGCTTCGACCTGTTCCAGGGCTACTTCTTCGCGAAGCCCGAGGTGATGGGTCGCACCGAGCGACCGGCCAACCTGACCGCGGCGGTGCAGCTGATGGCCGAGGTGAACCGACCGGACGTCGACCTCGACCGGGTCGAGGAGCTGATCGCCACCGACCCGACGCTCGCCTACGGCTTGCTGCGCCTGGTGAACTCGAGCTCGTACGGCCTCACGGTGCACGTGCAGTCGATCCGCCACGCGATCGTGATGCTGGGCCTGGCCCAGGTGCGCCACCTGGCCGTGCTGCTCACCATGGCGACGAAGGCCACCCAGGTGAACGAGGAGCTCATCGTCCTCGCCGCGACACGGGCGAAGATGGCCGCCGGTCTGGCCGTCGACGACCCCCAGCTCGCGAACGACTGCTTCACCGCCGGCCTGCTGTCGGTGATCGACGCCGTGTTCCAGAGCCCGATGCCCGAGCTGCTGGCCGACCTGCCGGTGCAGACCGACGTGCGACGAGCGCTGCTCGACGGCTCGGGCCCGGTGGGCGCGGTGCTGGCCGCGGTGTACGCGTTCGAGCGGGCCGACACGGCCGCGCTCGACCGGCTGCGCCCCGACGACGCCCAGCAGTTGCGCGAGAGCTTCGGCGACGGTGCGGCCTGGGGCGAGAGCCTGCGGCGCGAGCTCACCAGCACCGTGTGATCGCTCCCCCGTCCGGGACCTCCGGGACGCGACGAGGGCGGGTGCCGGTGGCACCCGCCCTCGTGTCGTGATCGGATCAGGCCGTCACCTGGTCACCCGCTCAGCCGTCACTGCATGACGAACTCGAGGAAGTAGACCTCGTACACCTCTTCGGGATAGGCGTTGGCGAGCCGCTGGGTGAGCAGTTCCTTGATGTTCTCGCGGCCCTCGGGCTCGGACAGCGTGGCCATCGAGTTGCCCGAGAGCGTCGTCACGATGATGTCCTTGGCCGGCGCGGTGTTGAGCCCCTCGACGGCGCCCTCGCCCTCGCCACCGACGCCGACGACGCCGGGACACAGCCCGAGCGACACCGTCACGCGCAGATAGTGGTCGTCGGTGAGGTTGATGCTCATCGACTCGAGGTCGAGCGTGTTGTGCTCGGCCGTGGTGGCGTCGGTGCCCTCGGCGCAGCCCTCGAGCTGCACGATCGTGGTGGTGGTGGCGGCTGCGGTGCCCGCGCCGGCCTTGCGGCCGCCGAGCATGTAGCCCACACCGGCGAGCGCGACGCACATCCCGATCAGCATGACCGGGCTCTTCTTCTTCGCGCCGTCCTCGCCGGCCTTGTCGTCCTTCTTCTTGCCCATCGGTGACCGTCCGTGTCGTCTGGGGGGTGCTGTCTGGTGGGGTGGGTTTCCCTGGTCTTGACTGTCCGGAGAGACGGTGCTGAATGCCAGGGTTCAGGCGTCGTTCCCGAGCGCCGGGTCGAGCGAGATGTCGCTGAGGATGATGATCTCGACCCGCCGGTTGAGGGCACGACCCTCGGCCGTGGCGTTGTCGGCGATCGGGTGCTCCTCGCCCCAGGCGCCGAGCTTCAACCGTTCGTCGAAGCCGCCCTGCACCTCGATGAACCGGCGCACCGCGTTCGCCCGTCGGAGCGACAGCTCCCAGTTGGCGTCGAGGCTGCCGACGCTGTCGGTGTGGCCCTCGATCGAGAGCGTGTTCGGGATCGCCTGCAGTGCCGGCACGATGGCCACGAGCTCCTCCTGCCCGGCCTGCTTCAGGACGTACTCACCGCTGTCGAAGAGCACGCCCGACGAGTTGAGCAGGCTGACGACGAGGCCCTCACCGTTGAACTCGAAGCGCAGATTGCCGCCGAAGCCGGCCGCATCCGCCGCGTCCTGGATCGCGTCCTGGACCTCCTGCAGCTGGTCGAGCGCCTCCTGGGCGGCCTCCTGCTCGGCCTCCTGGCGCGCCTGTTCGATCTGCAGATCGGTGGGGGTGGCCATGCCGGTGCCGTCGCCGTTGCCGGTGCCCTCCGCCGAGCTCGGCAGCGAGTTCGTGTCGAGCACACCTTCGCCGCCGTCGAGCGGTGACTCGCCGCCGGAGCCCTCGCTGATCGTGACCACCTGGCTGCTGGCACCGCTGCCACCGAACTCCTGGCGGAAGCTCTCGGCGAGCTTCTTGAACTTCTCGAGGTCGGTCCGGCCGATCGCGAACAACACGAGGAACAGCGCCATGAGCAAGGTGAGCATGTCGGCGTACGGGATCACCCACGCCTCGTGGTTGACGTGCTCCTCGTGCTCCTCGTGCTCTTCGTGCTGCTTGTGGCCCTTCTTGCCACCGTGACCACCGCTCATGGCGTCACACCCCTCTCGACGGGACGCTCATCAGGACGGTCATCAGGACGACGACGAGGCGCGCAGCGCCTCGGCCTGCTTGGGCGACAAGTAGCTCATCAGGGTCTCTTCGATGACCCGCGGGTTCTGGCCACCCTGGATCGCGAGCACGCCTTCGACGACCATCTCCCGCGCCTGCACCTCCTGTGCGGACAGGCGCTTCATGCGGGCCGACAGGGGGAGCATCACGCCGTTGGCCATGAACACACCGAGGAACGTCGCCACGAAGGCACCGGCGATACCGGCACCCAGCTTCTCGGGCTTGTCCAGCTCGCCGAGGGTGGCGATGAGACCGACGACGGCACCGATGATGCCGAAGGTGGGGGCGAAGATGCCGTAGGACTGACACCAGTCCGACATCAGCTTGTGCCGCACCTTCATCGCCTTGATCTCGGCCTTCATCACCTGTGCGACCGCATCGGGGTCCGAACCGTCGATCGCGAGCTGGAGCCCACGCTTCATGAACGGGTCGTCCAGGCCGGCCATCTCGGATTCGAGCGCGAGCAGGCCCTCACCGCGGGCCTTGCGGGCGAACTCGACCAGCGTCTTGATCATCTTCTCGAGGTCGACCGGCTGGTCCTTGCCCAGCAGCGCCTTCATGATCGCCTTGAACACGCCGGTGGTCGCGGTGAACTCGTAGCTCATCATCGTGGCGCCCGCGGCGCCGCCCAACACGATGAGGAGCGCGGTGACGTTCGAGACGAGGAAGACCGGGCTCACGTGGTGCGTCTGCGCACCGAACATCACGCCGATGAGCGCGATGATGAAACCGACGAGTGTTGCCGGCATGGTTCAGCCCTCCGTGGCGTGGCGTTCGTCGCCCTCGCCGACCATCGGCAGCGGGCCGGACGCTGCAGCAGCCGGCAGCGTCGTGGACGTCGTGGTGTCGAGCTCGTCGGCGGCGAGGCGAGCGGCGAGCGCGATCGACCGGGCACGCAGGTGCGTGACCTGGTCGACGATCTCCTCCGGCGTCTCGACCACGATGTACTCCGCACCGTTGAGCAGCCGCACCACGGTGTCGTGGTGGCGCTCGAGTCGTTCGATGTGGTCGGGGTTCAACCAGAGCGAGTCGGTCTGGCGCAGCCTCGTGAGGCGGATCATGCTGAGGACAGTGCCGATACGGGCCGGATGCGCCACAAAGCGCGCTGTGTCGGATGGCGCCGAAACGGTGGCATCTCGGCGCCGACTCCGGACGATCCTCTCCGTGGAACCCGCCGAGGATCTCTCCCAGCAACTCTGGACGATGCGCGAGCTCCTCGAGCAGCTCGTCTACAAGCTCGACGTGCAGGGTCTCCTGCTCGCCGCCGGCCGCGCGCGGTGGATCCCCTACGTGACCGCCGAACTCGAAGCGGTCATCGAGGCGATCGGCGAGATCGAGGCCGCCCGGGCCCAGGCGACGGCCCGCCTGGCGCGCCAGGTGCGGATGCCGCAGCACGCGAGCCTGTCGGAGCTCATCGAACACGTGGGCCCGCCGTGGGCGAACCTGCTGTCGCAGCACCGGCTGCACCTGCTGTCGCTGCAGGCCGAGATCGAGGAGATCTCCCGAGCCAACAGCGAGATGGCCAAGCGCAGCCTGATGCGGTCGCGGGAGATCATCGCGTCGCTCGGTGAGCAGAGCGTCGACGTGTACGACCCGCGGGGCATGACCACCCCGCTCGCCGTGGGCGCCCTGCGCCTCGACCGGACCGTGTGAGGAGGACGACGTGCCCAACCTCTCGTCGCTGAACACCTCGTTCACCGGTCTCAACGCGCAGCGCCGGGCGCTCGACATCATCGCCCACAACGTCGCCAACGCGTCGACCGAGGGCTACCACCGTCAGCGCGCCGACCTGGTGTCGCTCGGCACCAGTGCCGCGTCGGGCGTGTTCGCCGGCCGCTCGCAGAGCTACGGCGTCGACGTGATCGGTGTGAGCCGCTCGTACGACACCCTGCTCGCCGCTCGCGCCGTGCGCGAGGACGCGGCGCGCACGTCGGCCAACACGACCACCACGTCGATGAGCACGATCGAAGGCATCTTCCCCGAGCCGTCCGACCTCGGCCTCGCGTCGGCGCTCGACGTGTTCTGGAGCTCGTGGACCGACCTGGCGAACGACCCGGGCAACCTCGCGAACCGCACCCAGCTGCTCGAGAACGCACAGACCCTGGCGACCTCGCTGCACCGCATGTCGAACGACCTGCAGGGCGTCGCGGACAGCGCCGTGAGCCGCATGAGCACCCTCGGCGCCGAGGTCAACGACCTGGCGAGCCAGCTCGCGTCGCTCAACAGCACGATCGCCTCGTCGTTCCAGAGCAACAACGACCTGCTCGACCAGCGCGACCTGCTCGTCGGCAAGCTCGCCAACCTCACCGGCGCGGTCGGCCGCACGAACGCGAACGGCACCATCGACGTGTACGTCGGGGGCCGGGCGATCGTGTCGGGCACGATCGTGCAGACCGTCGACGGCACCACCGGCCCGCTGCGCTGGACGAGCGACAGCTCGCCCGTGAACCCGACGTCCGGTGAGGCCCAGGCCCTCACCAACGTGATCAACGACGTGGTGCCGCGCTACAAGACACTGCTCGACGACGTGGCTTCGACGCTCGTGACCAACGTGAACGCGTTGCACAGCACCGGCTACGACCAGACGAGCACCACCGGGCGCAACTTCTTCGATCCGGCCAACCTGACCGCGGCGACGATCAGCCTGTCGACCGACGTGGCCGGTCAGCCGAGCCACATCGCCGCCGGCGCACCCGTGCTGCCAGGCCCCACGGCGCCGGGCGTGCTCGACGGCGAACAGGCCCGAGCGATCGCCGCGCTGGCCGACGCCGTCGGCGGTGCCGACGCCAAGTACTCGTCGTTCATCACGACCCTCGCGGTCGAGACCCGGGCGACGAAGAACCGCGCCGACATCCAGGACCAGGTGGCCGACAACGCGATCCGCGACGCCGATTCCGTCGGTGCCGTGAGCATCGACGAGGAGATGGCCGCGCTCACCGCCGCGCAACGCGCCTACGAGGCGAACGCCCGCGTGATCACCGTGGTGGACGAGATGCTCGGCTTCCTGATCGAGCGCACCGGGACGGTCGGCCGATGAGCCGCCTGCCTGACACGACCGACGAGAGGGGTGCACGATGCGCGTGACCAGCTCGATGATGGTGCGTTCGACGCTGCGCGACCTGTCGCAGGGTCTGAGCCGCCTGCAGGAGACCCAGACCAAGCTCGCCACGGGCAAGGAGATCACCTCGGCGTCGAGCAACCCGGGCAGGACCGCGAACGCGATGGCGCTGCGACAGGACATGCGCCGCGCCGACCAGCGCCTGCGCTCGCTGAACGACGCGTCCGGCTGGCTGCAGACCGCCGACTCGACGCTGACCGCGTCGCTCACCAGCTTGGCGAAGGTCAAGGAGGTGGCCGTCCGTGCGGCGAACACCGGCGGTCTCGGCGACCCGGCGGCACGCCAGGCGCTCGCGGCCGAGATCCGCTCGTCGCGCTCGGAGCTGTTGGCGCTCGCGAACACCACCTACGGCGAGCGGTCGATCTTCAACGGCACCGCGAGCGGCGCCGCCTACGACGCCAACGGCGTCTACCTGGGCAACAGCGCGAGCATCATCCGCGACGTCGCCCCGTCGACCTCCATCGCCGTGAACCTCACCGGCCCGCAGATCTTCGGCACCGCCGGCGGTCCGGTCGGCGACGTGTTCGAGGTGCTCGACCGTCTGGCCACCGCCGTCGAGAACGGCGACGCCTCGGCGATCGCGACCGAGCACACCAACGTCGACACCCTCACGAGGACCGTGTCGGCCGCCACCGTCGAGATCGGCACGCGTGCCGCTCGCCTCGAGGAGGCGAAGGTGCGCGCCGAGGACAACCAGATGCTGCTCACGCAGCAGCTGTCCGAGGTGGAGGACGTCGACATCGTCGAGGCGCTGATCAAGGCCAAGGCGCAGGAGAGCTCGTACCAGGCGACCCTGCAGGTGGCGGCGAAGATCCTGCCGCCGTCGTTGCTCGACTACCTGCGCTGATCGAGCCGGTCGGCCGCTCGTCGATCGCGAACGTCGGTCCGCCCGTGGCGGACGGCCGTCGGTCAGGCCGCGGGCGACTCGGTGCCGTCGGTCTCGATCCAGGGCTGCGGGCCCAGTTGCTCGAGCTCGGCCGCCTCGCGAGCACGCTGCTCGCGCTCGCGGGCCGCGCGCTCGGCATCGACCGCTTCCTGGGCCTGCACCAGCAACCGGTTGACGATCCCGAGCCCGACGAACACGGCGACGGCGACACCGAGGGAGCGCAGCAGCGCACCGTCGATCCCCACGCCGGTCATCGCCGAGTCGAACAGGGTCTGTCCGGTGAGCAGTGCCGACACGGCGACGGCGATGCTGAGCCGCCAGGGCGCGAGCGGACCGGGGTCGGCCGGCGCGGCCTCGACGAGACCTTCGCGCTGCTCCTTGCCCTTCTTGCCCTTCTTGCCGCCGTCCTTGCCGTCCTTGCCGGCCTTGCCCTTCTTCCCCGATCCCTCGGTGTCGTCCACCTGGGCGTGGCCGGCCTCGCCGGTCACGAGTTCGACGGCCGTCGAGGGCGTCGTGTCGTCCTTCTTGCCCATGTCGTCGGCTCCTCAGCTCGTCCCGGTCCGCCGGTCGGCGATCAGGACGCCTCCCACTCGGCCTCGGCCTCGACCTCACGATGGTCGCCGGTGCGCAGCACCACCCGCACCGACAGGCGCTTGACGCCCTCCTCGCGCTTGAGCGACTCGATCAGCTGATCGGTGGCCGCCACGGCCAGCTCGACCTGGCGCCGCGACGGGGGCGCGGACGACGGCGCCGTGTCGGCGCTGCCGGACGTGGCGCGGTCGGCGTGCACCTCGGCCTCGACGTGCACCTCGTCGAGCGCCGGCTGCGGGTCGATCGCCGCCGGTGCCGTGGGTGCCGGTGCCGCGGGGGCGACCGCCGTGGCGACGGCGGTGGGGGTCGCGAACAGCTTGCTCTGCTTGGCGCGGGCCTGCTCGGCCGCACGGCGGGCCACCTCGCTCGGGCGGGGCGGCAGCGTGGGCAACACGCGGGGGCGTTCCACGACCGCGGGCGTCTCGATCGGCTCGACGTGATCGATCGCCTCGACGTGCGCGACGTGCGCGACGTGGTCGTCCCGCTCGGCGAGCTCGTCCGGTGCGACCGGGGTCGTGGCGGCCGATCGTCCGAGACGGGCGACGCGCGGCCGGGCGCGATCACGTCCGAAGACGGGCTCGGCGGTGATCGCCGACAGCTCGGCCATGATCTGCTCGACGCGCACCATCGTCGGCGGGGTCTCCACCACGCGCGACGCGGGCGCCAGCGTCGGCGAGGTGTCGGGGCCGACGAAGCGGGTGGGCTGCGTCGGGATCGGCGCGGTGTCGGTCGTCGCCGGCGAGCCGTGCACGGCCCAGGTGGCGAGCGACTGCGGCTCGGCCACCAGCGCCGGCTCGTGGGCGTCGGGATCGTACGACTCGTCGGCGGCGGCGTCGACGAGGGCCTGCTTCTCGGCGGCCTCGGCGACGAGCGCCGCGACCACCTCGGCGAGCACGGGGTTGACCGCTGGGGAGGGTTCGTCGTCGCGCCGGTCGAACCGACGTCCGATCAGCAGTGCGACGGGATCGCTCGCCGGCACGGTGTGCGCAGCGGGTGCGGCCGGGGCATCGGCCTCGGCGGCGGCGCCGAGCTGGGCGGCGAGCCGTCGTTCGAACTCGGCGCGCTGGGTGTCGACCTCGTCGGCATCGACGTCGGCGACCGACGTCGTCCATCCGGTCTGCGACGCGCCGAGGGACGGCCTCGCGTCGGGCACGTCCCGCAGGTCCAGCGGATCCGAGGCATCCGAGATGGGCGAGGTGTCCGATGCGGCGACGAGCCGCTCGAGCGCCTGTTCCATCGTCTCGTCGTCGAGCGCCACGGTCACCTCGACGCCCAGGTCGGCGGCGAAGAAGCCACCGATGCCGCCGCGGCGGATGCGGTTGGCGGCCACCACGCGAACCCGTGCCCCGAGCGAGGACTCGGCGAGGGCGATGGCCTCCTCGAGCGTCGGGGCGCGGAAGCGCAGGGTGTCGCCGTCGTCGAGCGCCGCAGCGCTGGACGAGGCGGGACGGGTGGTCTCACGAGACGGCGTAGGCATCGAAGTCCTCCGGGCTGGTGCCGAACGGCGTGGTGGTCATGGGGGCGAGGTCGACGTTGGCGATCACGTCGATCTGCAGGTGGTCGCCGATCTCGGTGTACGAGACGACGGCGACGGCGGGGACCGTTGCTCGCACGAGGCGGGCGACGGCGGGGCGAAGCGGCGCGGAGCACAGCAGCACCGGGTTGATGCCGCGGGCGCCGGCCACGTTGGCGAGGTCGGACAGCTGGCGGATGAAGGCGTCGGTCTCGTCGGGCAGCAGCTCGAGCTGGCTGACGCCGTCGGCGACGCGCAGGCCCTGCAGCAGGCGGTTCTCCGACGCGGCCGACATGGTGACCGCGGTGAGCCGCCCGTCGGTGGCGAGGCTCGACGTGATCGCGGGACCGAGCTCGTGCCGAGCGGCCTCGATCATCGCCTCGACCGTGCGCAGCGTGCGGGCCCGGTCGCCCACGGCTTCGAGGATGCGCACGAGGTCGCGGATCGGCACCCCGTCGTCGAGCAGGCCGGCCAGCACGCGCTGCACCTCACCGGTGGTCACCCCGATCGTGAGGAGGTCGTCGACCACCTGCGGATCGGTGGCGCGCACGCCGTCGACCAACGTCTTCACGTCGGTGCGGCCGAGCAGGCGGCCGGCCTTGCGCCGGACGATCTCGGCGAGGTGGGTGACCACGAGCGTCGAGCGGTCGACGACGGTGTTGCCGAAGATCTCGGCCTGCGCCTGGAACTCGACCGGCACCCAGCGGGCGGCGAGGCCGAACACCGGTTCCTTCACGTCGTCGCCGGGCAGCGTGTCGAACGAGTCGCCGATCACGAGCACCCGCCCGGTCGGTGCGATCCCTCGACCGACCTCGACACCGTGCACCTTGATGACGTAGGTGCCGGCCGGCAGGTCGGCGGCGTCGCGGGTGCGGATCGACGGCATCACGAACCCGAGCTCGGACGCGATCTTGCGGCGGAGTGCACCCACACGGTCGAGCAGGTCGCCGCCGCTCGAATTGTCGACGAGCGGGATGAGGTCGAACGCGATGTTGAGCTCGAGCGGCTCGACGCGGGCGTCGACCGCGAGCTGCTGCGGCGACTGCGGCGGCGGCGCCTCCACGGCGTTCGCGCCGGCGGGCAGGGCCGGCAGGTTCTCGAACGCCAGCTGTTGTTCGTCGGGCAGTCGGCTCGACACGAACAGCAGCGTGGCGCCCATCAGGACGAACGGGATCTTCGGCAACCCCGGCACGATCGCCATCAGGAGCACGACGCCACCCGCGGCACGCATCGCCGGGCGCTGGCGACGGAACTGGGCGAAGACATCCGAACCGAGGTCGCTGCCGCCCGCGGCTCGGGTGACGATGAGACCGGCCGAGATCGACACGAGCAGGGCGGGGATCTGCGAGACCAGGCCGTCGCCGACGGTGAGGAGCGAGAAGGTCGTGATCGCCTCGCCGACGGGCATGCCCATCTGCACGACGCCGATGATGAAGCCACCGATCAGGTTCACCATGGTGATGACGAGGCCGGCGATCGCATCGCCCTTCACGAACTTCGAAGCACCGTCCATCGCACCGTAGAAGTCGGCTTCGTCACCGACCTCCTTGCGGCGCCGGCGGGCGTCGTTCTCGTCGATGATGCCGGCGGACAGGTCGGCGTCGATCGCCATCTGCTTGCCGGGCATCGCGTCGAGGGTGAACCGGGCGGTCACCTCTGCCACGCGACCCGAACCGTTGGAGATGACGACGAACTGCACGAGCGTGAGGATCAAGAAGATCACGAGCCCGACGACCAGGCTGCCGCCCACCACCACCGAGCCGAACGTCG
>WBZL01002444.1_pt1 | contig 18130 bp, 14 predicted proteins | sample 5204291 | NCBI WGS metagenome assembly WBZL01 (sample SAMN12344345, study PRJNA552823) | activated sludge metagenome | biome: Activated sludge suspended growth; feature: Nitrification reactor; material: Wastewater; isolation source: activated sludge from nitrification reactor of wastewater...
GGCAGACCCTGAGGAGAGGCCAAGGTGGCTGGATTTCTTTCCGAGCGAAGTGACGCCGATGAATACCGGAATCCTGCCCGCCCCGGGCCGGGAAATCAATCCAACGAAAGTAATAGGGACTTATTAGTTGCTGATTATTTGAGCATTTTTTGGTCGATGGGTCGCCGGTGGCTCGCTCATAGTTTGCTGGCGGCCCACTGCTGCCAGCGCCAGGTGTCGGCGCACATGGCTTCGATGCCGCGCTCGGCCTGCCAGCCCAGCAGCTGCCGGGCGAGGCTGGGATCGGCGTAGCACTGGGCAATGTCGCCGGGTCGGCGCGCGACGATACGGTACGGTACCGGGCGGCCGCTGGCCTGTTCGAAGGCGCGGACCATCTCGAGTACCGAATAGCCCTGGCCGGTGCCGAGATTGACCGTCATGACGCCGGTCTCCGCCCGTAGCGCCTTCAGGGCGGCCAGGTGGCCGAGGGCGAGATCCACGACATGGATGTAGTCGCGCACGCCGGTGCCGTCGGCCGTCGGGTAGTCATTGCCGAATACCGAAAGCTGCGGCAGTTTGCCCACCGCCACCTGGGCGACGAAGGGCATCAGATTATTGGGAATGCCGTTCGGGTCCTCGCCGAGCGTGCCCGAGACATGGGCGCCGACCGGATTGAAGTAGCGCAGCAAGGCGATTCGCCAAGTTTCGTCGGCCTTGGCGAGATCGCGCAGCACGTCCTCGATCATCAGCTTCGAGCGGCCGTAGGGGTTGGTCGCGGAGAGCGGAAAATCCTCGCGGATCGGCACCGTGGCCGGGTCGCCGTACACGGTGGCGGAGGAAGAAAACACCAGGGTCTTGACGCCCACCTCGGCCATGGTGCCGAACAGGGCGATGCTGCCGCTTACGTTGTTGTCGTAATACGCCTGCGGCTTGGCCACCGATTCACCCACCGCCTTCAAGCCCGCGAAGTGAATGACCGCGTCGCAGCCGCGCAGGGCGGCCAGCAGGGCGGTCCGATCGCGGATGTCGGCGCGCACGAAGTCCGGTCTCCGGCCGGCGACCGCCTCGATGCGCTCGAGCACCGAGGCCTTGCTGTTGCACAGATTGTCGATGATGCGGACATCGAAACCGGCAGCGAGCATCTCGACGACGGTATGCGAACCGATATAGCCGGCGCCGCCGGTGACCAGGACTTTCACGGGAAGACCTCCGCATTGCGGAAGGCGACGCCTTGTGCGTCCTTGGCCGAGACTTGCGGCGTGGTCCCGCCGAGCTGCCAGTCGATGGCCAGATCGGGGTCGTTCCAGGCGATGCAGCGCTCGTGTTCGGGCGCCCAGTAGTCGGTGGTCTTGTAGAGGAAGTCGGCGGACGCCGAGAGTACGACGAAGCCATGGGCGAAGCCGGCCGGAATCCACAGCTGGAGCTTGTTTTCGGCCGACAGGCGATGGCCGTACCATTGACCGAAGGTAGGCGAGGACTGGCGGAGGTCGACCGCCACGTCGAACACCTCGCCGGCCACCACGCGCACCAGCTTGCCCTGTGGCTGGCGGATCTGGTAGTGCAGGCCGCGCAGCACGCCCCGGGTCGAGCGGGAATGGTTGTCCTGGACGAAGCCGGTATGCACACCGGTCAGCTCCTCGAAACGCCGGGCATTGAAGCTCTCGAAGAAGAAGCCGCGCTGGTCGCCGAAAACCTTCGGTTCCAGGATCAGGACGCCATCGATGGGTGTGGTCACCTTTTGCATCAGAACACCCTTTCGCGCAGCAGTTCGAGCAGGTATTGGCCGTAGCTGTTCTTGGCGAGTGGTTGAGCCAGTTGCTCCAGCGCGGCATTGTCGATCCAGCCCATGCGCCAGGCGATTTCCTCGGGGCAGGACACCTTTAGCCCCTGGCGCTTCTCGATGGTGGCGATGAACAACGACGCCTCGATGAGCGACTCGTGGGTGCCGGTATCTAGCCACGCATGACCGCGGCCCATGACCACCACATCCAGCGCTTGCCGCTCCAGATAGATCCGATTGACGTCGGTGATTTCCAGTTCGCCGCGCGATGAGGGCTTGAGCGTCGCGGCAATGTCGAGAACCTGGTTGTCATAGAAATAGAGGCCGGTCACCGCGTAGCGCGACTTCGGCTGCTTCGGCTTTTCTGCCAGGCTGATGGCCCGGCCCTGGGCGTCGAACTCGACCACCCCATAGCGCTCGGGATCATGCACCGGGTAGGCGAACACCGTGGCGCCCTCGGTGCCCGCCGAGGCCGCCTGCAAGTCGTCGCCGAATTCGTGGCCGTAGAAGATGTTGTCGCCCAGGACCAGCGCCACGCTGTCGGCGCCGACGAATTCACGGCCGATGATGAACGCCTGCGCCAGGCCGTCCGGCGAGGGCTGCACGGCGTAGGACAGATTGATGCCCCAGCGGCGGCCATCGCCGAGCAGTTGTTCGAAGCGGGGCGTGTCCTGCGGCGTCGAAATGATCAGGATGTCGCGGATGCCGGCCAGCATCAGGGTGGACAGCGGGTAATAGATCATCGGCTTGTCGTGGATCGGCAGCAACTGCTTCGATACCGCGATGGTGACCGGGTAGAGCCGGGTGCCGGAGCCGCCGGCTAGGATGATGCCCTTGCGAGTTGTCATGATGTCGTCAGAGAATCTGGTCGAGCACGTGGTCGAGGCCGGCTTGCCAGGACGGCAGGGTCAGGCCGAAGGTTTGCTGCAAGCGGTGGGTGTCGAGCCGGGAATTGGCCGGGCGTGGCGCCGGCAGCGGATACTCGCTGGTCGGGATGGCGCGCACCGCTTCGGCCGTCAGCTTCAGCGCGCGGCCGCGGGCGACCGCGCCTTCGATGATGGCCTGGGCAAAGCCATGCCAGGAGGTTTCGCCATCCGCCACCAGGTGATAGATCCCGGAGGGCATCGTCGATGCGTCGCGGAAGCGCAGCTGCCCCAGCACCTGGGCGGTGACATCGGCCAGCAACGCCGCCGAGGTGGGCGCGCCGAATTGATCGGCGACGACGTTCAGCTTGTCGCGTTCCGCCGCCAGGCGCAGCACGGTCTTGACGAAGTTGTTGCCGTGGGCACCGAACACCCAGCTGGTGCGGAAGACAAAATGCTCCGCACCGCTCGCCGCCAGCGCCAGGTCGCCATCCCGCTTGGTGGCGCCATAGACGCAGAGCGGGTTGGTGGCGTCGTCCTCGCGGTAGGCCGACGGCTTGGCGCCGTCGTAAACGTAGTCGGTCGAGTAGTGAATCACCCGTGCGCCGAGCTGTCGGGCGGCCGCGCCAATGATGCCGGGTGCGGAAGCGTTGATGGCGCGCGCCAGTTCGGGTTCGGACTCTGCCTTGTCCACCGCGGTATAGGCGGCGGCATTGATGATGACTTGCGGCGCGGTCCGGTCGATGACGTCGGCAATGGACGCCGGGTCGGCCAGGTTGATGTCCGGATAGTCGAAGGCCATCACCTCGGCCAGCGGTGCCAGCGCGCGCCTCAGCTCGAAGCCGACCTGGCCGTTACCGCCGATCAGTAGCATTCTCATTGCCGTTCTCCGTAGTTCTTTTCCAGCCAGTCGCGGTAGGCGCCACTCTGCACGCGTGCCACCCAGTCCTGGTGTTCCAGGTACCAGCGCACCGTCTTGCGGATGCCGGTCTCGAAGGTTTCCGCCGGCCGCCAGCCCAGTTCGCGTTCGATCTTGCGCGCGTCGATGGCGTAACGCCGGTCATGGCCGGGCCGGTCCGTGACGAAGGTCAGCAGTCGCTCATAGGGGCCTGCCGACGCAGGTCTGAGTTCGTCGAGCAGGGAGCAGATGGTTTTGACGATCACCAGGTTGGGCATTTCGTTCCAGCCGCCGATGTTGTAGGTCTCGCCCGTCCGTCCCGCCGCGAGCACGGTACGGATGGCGGAACAGTGATCGCCGACGTAGAGCCAGTCGCGCACGTTCATGCCGTCGCCGTAGATCGGCAATGGTTTGCCGGCCAGCGCGTTGGCGATCACCAGGGGAATCAGCTTTTCCGGAAACTGGTAGGGGCCGTAGTTGTTCGAGCAATTGGTGGTCAGGGTCGGCAGCCCGTAGGTGTGATGGTAGGCGCGCACCAGATGATCGGAGGCAGCCTTCGAGGCCGAGTACGGACTGTTCGGCTGATAGGCGTTGGTCTCGGCGAAGGGGGGGTCCGCTGGCCCCAGCGAGCCATAGACCTCGTCGGTGGAAACGTGGAGAAAGCGGAAGCTCTCCCGCTCCGCTCCCGCCAGACCGCCCCAGTGGGCTCGTACCGCTTCGAGCAGCGTGAACGAGCCTTCGATATTGGTGCGAATGAATTCGCCCGGGCCGTGAATCGATCGATCGACATGCGACTCGGCGGCGAAATGAACGACGGCGCGCGGCTGATGCTCGGCCAGCAGGCTGTCGAGCAGCGGCCGATCGCAGATGTCGCCCCGGACGAAGACGTGCCGATGATCGTTGTCCAGCCCGGCCAGATTTTCCAGGTTGCCCGCGTAGGTGAGCTTGTCGAGGTTAAGTACGCGCTCGCCGGTTTCGCCGACCCAATCAAGCACGAAGTTGGCGCCGATAAATCCGGCGCCGCCGGTGACCAGTATCATTTTCAGTTTCTTCCGTAGTTGTCGTCGAAGCGGACGATGTCGTCTTCGCCGAGATAAGAACCGGATTGCACCTCGATCATCTCCAGCGGCAGCTTGCCGGGATTCTCCAGCCGGTGCCTGGTGCCCAGGGGAATGAAGGTCGATTCATTCTCGGAGACAAGCATGATCTCGTCACCGCGCGTCACCCGGGCCGTGCCGCGCACCACCACCCAGTGCTCGGCGCGATGATGGTGCATTTGTAGCGACAGTGTGCCGCCCGGCTTGACGACGATGCGCTTGACCTGAAAACGCTCGCCGTCATCGATACCGTCATACCATCCCCACGGTCGATGCACTTTTCGATGGCTAAGCGCCTCGCTGCGCTGTTCCGACTTCAGCCGCTCGGTAATCTTCTTGACGTCCTGGGTGTGGTCCTTGTGGACCACCAGCACGGCGTCCGGCGTTTCCACCACCACCAGATCGCGGACGCCGACGCAGGCGACCAGCCGGCTTTCGGAGAAGGCCAGCGTGCCGGTGGTGCCGTGAAGAATTACGTCGCCCCGGCGCGCGTTGCCGTCCTCGTCCTTCAGTAGCACCTTCCAGAGCGAATCCCAGGCGCCGACGTCGGACCAGCCGGCCGAAAGCGGAATGACCGCCGCCGGCGGCAGACTGGCGACACCCGCCGCGATGCGTTCCATGACGGCATAGTCGATCGAGTCCGCGGGGCAGGTGGCGAAGGCGTCCTTGGCGACGCGGACAAAATCGCCGTCGGTGCTTGCGCCGGCCAGGGCCTTGTCACAGGCGGCCAGAATGTCCGGCCGGCACAGGCCGATGGCCGCACGCCAGACGGAAGCCTTCATGACGAAGAGACCGCTGTTCCACAGGTAGTCGCCCGAGTCCAGATAACGCTGGGCGGTGGCCTTGTCCGGCTTCTCCACGAAGCGGGCCAGCGCAAAGGCGGTGGCATCTCCGGCCAGCGCCGGCCCGCGTTGAATGTAGCCATAGCCGGTCTCGGGACAGTCCGGCGTCACGCCGAAGGTGACTGCCAGACCTTCTTCGGCCAGCATCGCCGCCCGGCGGACGGCATTCTGGAACGGTGCCCCGTCGATGATCACATGGTCGGCGGGCATCACCACTAGGACCGGATCTTCGCCCTGGCGCAGTGCCCACAGGGCCGCCAACGTCAGGGCCGGCGCGGTGTTGCGGCCGACCGGCTCCAGCAGCAGAGCCCCCTGACGACCGAGTTGGCGGACCTGTTCCGCCACCACGAAACGGTGTTCCTCATTGCATACCAGCAACGGATCGGCAATTTCCGGCAGCCCGTCGAGGCGCCGAATGGTGCCCTGGAGGAGCGATTCCTCGCCGACCAGGGGCAGGAGCTGCTTTGGGTACTGCTCGCGGGAAAGTGGCCAGAGGCGGGTGCCGGAGCCGCCGGAGAGAATGACGGGCAGGATCATCGTGCGTTGAATGTGGATATTCAGAACGCGAATGATACCCGTCGGGGGCCGGAATCGCGCTCGCTAGTCGGCACCGGCCAGCGCGGCGGCGCGCACCAGTCGTCGTATGCCCTGATGTTTGCCTTTTTCCGCCAGCGACAGCGGGGTGGCGCCGCCTTCATGTTCGGCATGCACCGAGGCTCGGGCGCGCAGCAAGTGCAGCACCACTTCCTGGTGGCCATTGACCACCGCCTTGTGCAGGGGCGTGGAACCGTCGCTGGATGGCGTATTCGGGTCGGCGCGGGCCTGCAACAGGCGCTCGACGACCCGTGGATGACCCTGGGCCGCCGCCTGCAGCAGCGGGGTGATGCCGAACTTGCTGGTCGCGCCGACGATCGCACCCCGCCTGATTAGCAAATCCACTACTTCCCGGAAGCCGTTGAAGGCGGCCCAGTGCAGCGGTGTATAGCCGGCCATGTCCTTGGCGTTGATATGCGCGCCGTGATCCAGGAGCAGTTTGGCGACGTGCTGATGGCCGTCGAAGGCCGAGATCATCAGCGGTGTCCAGTAGCGGCCGTCGCGAACGTCCACGGGCAGCTCGGCGAGGATGAACAACTGGCAGGTGAGAAAATCGCCCGCTCTGACGCTCTGGTGGAAGTTTTCGCTGGTTACCCGAAGACCGCGGTTCTCCAGCTCGTTCACCGCCACCTCGGGCTCCATTTCCCAGACGTCGCCGTCCACCCGCCGGCTCTCGCGAATCGTCGTCCAGGCGTCCAGCAATTTGGCGATTTCCTTGACGATGTCGGGAGGAAAGCCTTGCCGGTCGGTACGCGCCGGCAACAGCAGGTCGGCGAGGTAGTCGCGAAGCCGCGGCGTTTCCCAAAGGTCCACGACCCTTTCCAGAACGCGCGGAAACGCCGCCTCTAGACGATGCGGATAGCTGTCCGGAAAATCCTTCAGAAGGAGCGTCAGCCTGTCGATCATGTCCAATTGCCAACGGGATGGTGGAAAGCGCCAGGGCGTCGAGTGTCCCATCGCCACGCCGGATGCCGGGCATCCGGTGGGGTCGGGTGCGAAAGGCCATTCTTGGCAATCGTAGCGGGTTCGTCAACCGGCCTATTGCCCGTACAGACCGGGATATCAACGGATGGCTGTGCCCGGCGCCGCCCGAACACGATTGCGACCATCTTCCTTCGCTCGATAGAGCGCCTGGTCGGCACGTTCGAGCAGCCCGGCCAGGTTGTCGCCGGCTTCGTAGCCCGCCACGCCGATCGATACGCTGAGTGTCACGCCATTCAGGATCGGCAACCGCAACTCGGCGACGCGGGACCGAATGCGCTCGCACGCCACCAGCGTATGCTCACCGGGGGCGCCATCCAACAGCACGACGAATTCCTCGCCGCCGTAGCGCGCCAGATAGTCGATGCCGCGCAGCGATGCGCCAATGCATTTCGCCACGGCGACCAGCACGTCGTCGCCGACCGGATGGCCCAGGGTGTCGTTGATGCGCTTGAAGTGATCGAGATCGATCATGCACAAGGCGAACCCATGGGACACTTGCCGTTCGCAGCGGTTGATCTCGCGCGCCAGCGTCTCCATCAGATGCCGGCGGTTGAGCACGCCGGTGAGCGGGTCGCGCTGGGCCATCTCGCGAATGGTGGAGACTGAACGCGCCAGTTCCTCGCGAACCCTGCTGATGTAGGCGCCCATCAAGGCCACGAAACCCATGACCGCGGACAGTGCCAGCAAGTTCAGCAAGTCGACGCCAAGCCGCACTCGCTCGGGCGCATTGATCGTCAGGAGGGCAATCACCGCGACATACCCGCCAATACCCAGGGCGCCGACGCGAGCCAGTTGGCGCAGGCGCAGCCGGAGCACGCCGAACAGCAGGGGGAGCGGGAAGAGCATCAGGAAGACACCGCGCGCCACGTCGGCGTGGTAGATCAGGATCATCACCGCGAACATGGAGGCGATCAGTTGCGGCTCGGTCATGCTCGGATCGCTCAAACGCAGATTCCAGCCGCGCCGCAGGACGACGAAGAACACCGCGTTGATCGCTACCGCCCCGAGCAGCCACCAGCCCGGCAACCAGGTCGGCAGATAGCCAAGCCAGGCGCAAATCTGGGCAAAGGCGCCGCATGCGGCATAGGTGACGACCGCCATGAAGAATCGACGCAGGCGCAAGGCCTGCTTGTCGGCAACCGCGCGGTAATCGGGAAAATCGTCGGAATTCGGCAAGTTCTGCTTCCCGTCGGGGCGATCGGTGGTGAGCAAGTCCATCGGCATGGCGGGAAGTATCCCAGCGGTTGGCGGCGGCGGTCAATCGGCGACCATCGACCGGCGCGGCCCCGGGCTCCGCCAGAAACATGGGCACAAAGCCGGCTTGCTTGGGATATTGGCGGATGCGCGACGCGGCTATTATCGAGCCATTTGCGCCCCGGGGTTGCCGGCTTCAGCCGACGGCCGAGGGACGTGAGGCGAAGAGAAAACGGATGGAGTTCGGCGAATTCGGCTGGCGCGACGCGATATTGCTGGTCGCGGTGCTGGCGGCGATCTACCTTGTGGTATCGCTGCTGGGCTTGGCGCGTCTGCGTCGGCGGCGCGACGCCGGTTTGATGGTCGGGCCGCCGACCGCCGGCCCCGTCGAGGCGATCGTGGCCCCGCTGGCGCCGCCGGCACCGGGCGCCGATGCCGATGACGACATTGCCGACGTGCCCTCGGTCGCCGTGCCGGCGCCTTCCGTGGAATTCGCGGCGGCGCTCGCCGCGCAGGTGGCGCGGACGGAACTGGAAGCGGAAGTCAGGCAGTTGCGCATCGATCTGGCGGCGCTGCGCGAGGAGTTGGCGGAACTCAAGACGGTGCGGCGCGTTTCGCCGCTTTACGCGGAAGCCGCGGCGCTGGCCCAGCGGGGTTTCGATGCCCGGGGGGTCGCCGAGGAATGCGGCATCTCGGTGGCCGAGGCGGAACTCGTGTTGGCCTTGAGTCGGGACAGCCGGGACTTTGACAAAGAGGTCGATGATGGCGCAGAAGGACGGTAACGCGATGGCGGAGCCGCGGGACGATGACGACGGACTGAGAAAGCGTCTGCTCAAGCGGGTGACGGTGGCCGGTGCGCTGGTGGTGGCGCTGCTGGCCGGACTGGCGTTGTTCGACGGCCTGTATGTTCAGCCGGACAAACTGCCGCCCAAGGTCGCCGGTGGTGACGTGCCGGTCAAGCCGGTGGAGCCGCCCGCCATCGAGCGACCGGCTGGCGACCAGCGGGCGGAAAATGTCGAGGCGGCGAAGGAGGTTGCCGCCGAACCGGAAAGAACCGCGGAGCCCACGGGAACAATGCCGCCCGCCCGCGACGAGCGGCCGCTGACACCTCCGGCCACCGCCCGTCCCGCCATGCTGCAGCCCGGCGAGCCGGTGGCGGTGGCACAGAAGCCGGATCCCGCCGGTGTGCTGGCCCGGGTACCGGTGCCGGCACCGGTCGCGGCGAAGCCGGTCCCCGCGGAGGGTAGACCCCTCGCCAAGGCGGTGGAATCTGTTGGACAATTCCTGCTCCAGATGGGTGTCTTCAGCAGTGTCGCCAATGCCGAGGAACTGCGTGCCCGGCTCGAATTGGCGGGTGTGCCGGCGCGCATCGAGGCGCGTGTCCAGGTGGGGCCTTTCGCCACCCGTCAGGAAGCCGAGGCGGCGCGGGAAAGGCTCCGGTCGCTCGGCATGGATCCCGGCCTGGTCATGGCCGCTCGGAAATAGGATGGGAGCAAGCAATGAAGATCGATAGTCGCCGTACGGACAACCCTGGTGTGGCGCAGGAGGCGCCCGCCGGCCGGCGGATCGTTGCGACGGGCGACGCGCCCGCCGCCATCGGCACTTATTCGCAGGCGGTGATGGTCGGAAAGGATGCCGGCCATACGGTATACCTCTCGGGGCAGATCGGCCTCGATCCGGCGACCATGCAAATGGTCGAAGGCATCGACGCGCAGATCGTCCGGGTATTCGAGAATCTGAAGGCCGTTGCCGCCGCCGCCGGCGGCAGTCTTGACCAGGCGGTGAAGTTCAACATCTACTTGACCGATCTCGCCAATTTCGCGAAGGTCAACGAGGTGATGGCGCGCTACGTTGCGCAGCCTTATCCGGCTCGCGCCGCCGTCGGCGTCGCGGCCCTGCCGCGTGGCGCCCTAGTCGAGGCGGACGCGATTCTCGTTGTCGGCTGAGCCGGGAGTCTTCGTTGGCCTGTCCCCCGCGTTGACGGAGAAGCTGGCGCGTCTCGGTATCAAGGGCGACACCGATCTGCTGCTGCATCTGCCGTTGCGCTACGAAGACGAGACACGGCTGACCGCGATCAGCGAAGCGGTGCCGGGTCTGCCGGCGCAGTTCGAAGTCGAAGTGGTCGCCAGTGAAATCACCTTTCGCCCGCGTCGCCAGCTCGTCGTACGGGTCCGCGACGCGAGCGGGGATATGGTGTTGCGCTTCCTCAACTTCTATCCGAGCCAGCGGAAGGTCCTGCGGGACGGCGCGCGCCTGCGTGTCTTTGGCGAGCCGCGTGGCGGATTCTTCGGTACCGAGATCATTCATCCGCGCTTCCGCGCACCAGCCGCCGACGAACCGCTGCCGGACCGGCTGACGCCGGTTTATCCGACCACGGCGGGCCTCGGGCAGGCCACCCTGCGGCGGCTGATTCAGCGGGCCTTGACCGCGGCCAGCCTCGACGACACCGTGCCCGACGAGCTGCGTCGAGGTCTTGATCTGGCCCAATTCGCCGACAGTCTGCGTTTTCTGCACCAGCCGCCTCCCGAGGTGTCGTTGGCGCAACTCGAGGCGCGCGACCATCCGGCCTGGCGGCGCATTGCCTTCGATGAACTGTTGGCCCAACAGCTTTCCCTGCGCCGCGCCTATGCCGCCCGACGGGCGCGCGGTGCGCCGCGACTGGCCGAGAGCGGCGAACTGACCGGCGCGTTGCTGGCCAGCCTGCCCTTCTCGCTGACCGGCGCGCAACAGCGCGCCTGGCGAGAAATCGCCGCCGATCTGGTTCAGCCCCATCCCATGCAGCGTCTGCTGCAGGGCGATGTCGGCAGCGGCAAGACCGTCGTCGCGGCGCTGGCCATGCTGCAGGCGGCGGAAGCAGGCCATCAGGCGGCGTTGATGGCGCCCACCGAAATCCTCGCCGAACAACATCACCGCAAGCTGGCCGCGTGGTTGGCGCCGCTGGGTCTGGAGGTCGCCTGGCTGTCGGGCAGCGTGAAGAAATCGCAACGCAAGGCGATGGCCGCGTCCCTCGCCGCCGGTACGACGCTGCTGGCGGTCGGTACCCATGCGCTGATCGAGGCCGACGTCGAGTTTGCCCGGCTCGGGCTGGCCATCGTGGACGAACAGCACCGCTTCGGCGTGCGACAACGTCTGGCTTTGAAACAGAAGGGGCAGTTCGCCCACCAGCTGGCCATGTCCGCCACGCCCATCCCACGCACCCTGGCCATGAGCTATTACGCCGATCTGGATGTGTCGGTGCTCGACGAGCTGCCGCCCGGCCGCACGCCGGTGGCGACCCGACTGGTGGCGGAAAGCCGCCGCGACCAGGTGACCGGACGTGTGTACGACGCCTGCCGCGCCGGTCGCCAGGCCTATTGGGTCTGCCCGCTGATCGAGGAGTCCGAGGCTCTGCAGCTCAAGACCGCCGAAGAGACCTGGCGGCGCCTGGCGACGGAACTGCCGGATCTCGCCGTCGGCCTGGTTCATGGCCGGCTCAAGTCGGACGAGAAGGCCGCCGTGATGGCCGCCTTCTTGCGCAACGAGATCCAGGTGCTGGTGGCCACCACGGTGATCGAGGTCGGCGTCGATGTGCCGAACGCCAGCCTGATGATCATCGAACACGCCGAGCGCTTCGGCCTCGCCCAGTTGCACCAGTTGCGCGGCCGGGTGGGGCGCGGCAGTGCGCAATCGGCCTGCATCCTGCTCTATGCCCAGCCGCTCGGCGAGACGGCGCGGGCCCGCCTGAAGGTCATCTACGAAAACACCGACGGCTTCGAGATCGCCCGGCTCGACCTGCGACAGCGCGGACCGGGCGAATTCGTCGGTTCGCGCCAGAGCGGCGTGCCGCTGCTGCGCTTTGCCGACCTCGACGACGCCGGCCTGGTCGAGCAGGCGCGCGAGGCGGCCGAGGCAATGCTCCGGCGCTGGCCGGCGCAGGCCGACGCGCATCTGCGCCGCTGGCTGGCCGGGCGGGAGGAACTGCTGAAGGCGTAGCCGCCGCCGGCGGCATCGACGCATGCGACACGGAGGACCGGCGTATCATCCTGCCGGCATAGATCGCCTTGCCGTGGCGGTAGTAATGGCAGGGTCTGGAAACTGGGAGAGAGATGATGAAGCTATCGAGGTATGGGGATAGGACGCCGGGACTCAACTGGTGGTGGATCGCGCTGATGGCCGCCATGCTGCTGCCGCGTCTGGTTGCGGCGCAGACCTCGCTGACCGGTGCGCCGGCCAATCTGGCCATGACGCTGGGCACGCCGTTTGCGCAGACCTTCGTCGGAACTTTCGGTGCCGGCCAGAGCTACCAGTTGCTCGGGAACCTGCCGCCCGGCCTGAGCTTCTCGGCGACCGGCGGTACCGCCACGGTTTCCGGGACGCCGACCGCGCTGGGTACCTACTCGTTCACGATCCGCGTCCTGCCGCCGCCGCCACCGCCACCGCCGACCCTCACCGGCATCCCGGTGCCGCCGGTGCCTCCCTACGACAGCCCGTTGGTTGCCACCGTGACCGGCTTCACTGTGGCCAATCCGGCGACCCTGACCGTACCCTATGGTGTGGCGGGCAGCGTCGATCTGACGCCTTTGGTCACGGCGAGCAGCGCCCCCATCTCCGTGGCGATCGCCACGGCCCCGGCCAACGGCACGGCCTCGCTGGCCGGCAACCGGCTGAACTACACGCCCGCGCCCGGCTTCTCCGGTACCGATGTGCTGACCTACGTGGCGACCGCTGGCGGCATCACGTCGCGATCGGCCACCGTCACCATCAGCGTCGGCGTGGCGCCGAATCCCTCCCGCGTACCCGGCGTGGTCGGTATCCAGCAGGCGGGCGGCGCGGCCGTGCGGCATCTCCAGGTGTCGCAACTCGACAATTTCAGCGGACGTCTGGCGGAGATTCGCGGCGACGACGACATCCAGCGCCGATGCGACAAGATTACCGTGTGGACGGCCGGCCTACAGGCCTTCGGCACCCTCGGCAACGCGGGTGGCGACCGCTTCCGCTACGACAGGAAGGGCTTGAGTATTGGTGGGGACCGTTGCTTCGGCGACAAGGTATTCGCCGGTCTGGGCATCGGCTACGGTCGTGAGCGCAGCACCGTCAACGGCGATCCGTCCACCCTGGATGGCAACGCCGCCACCGTCGCCACCTATGGCGGCATTCACGTCTCGCCGCGCTTGCGTATCGACTGGGTGGCTGGCACCGGCCGGGTTGACCTGAGCTACGACCGCTACGTTGGCGACCTCGGCGACTACGCTCACGGCCAGTGGTCGGCGAACCAGTGGTTGAGTTCCGCGGCCGCCAGTTATCGCTTTTCCTTCGGCGATCTTCGCATCGTGCCCTATAGCCGGGTCGATCTGGCCACGGTGCGGCGCGATGCCTATTCGGAAAGCGGCGCGGCCGGCTTCGCCCTGGCCTACCAGGGCCAGCGGCTGTCAACCGGCCGGACGATGCTCGGCGTGGACAGTGAATACCGCTACGAAGGCGAGTTCGGCGAAGCCATTCCGCGCGTCAAGGTGGAATACCAGCGCGACTTTGCCCGACGGGAACAGATCGGCGTGGGCTATGTTGCGGGGGTGGGCAATTTCACGCTGCCTGCCGACAACCAGGAAAGCCGCGTGCTGCTGATCACCGCGGGCACGGAGATTCGCTGGCGCAACGGCCTGTCGCTCAGCGTCCAGCTCGGCCACGCGCGCAGCAATGGCGGTAACTCCGGCAGCAGCGGCCAATTGCGCGTGGCCCAGAAGTTCTGACCTGATCCGTACCGGCCGGCATCGCTCATGAGTTCGCAATTCCGCCTGCTGCGGGAACGGCGTTTCGCGCCCTTCTTCGTCACGCAGTTCCTCGGCGCGTTCAATGACAACGTCTTCAAGAATGCCCTGGTGGTGTTGCTGACTTTCCAGGCCGCCCACTGGACGACGCTCAAGCCCGAGCTGCTGGGCAATCTGGCCGCCGGCATCTTCATCCTGCCCTTCTTCCTGTTCTCGGCCACCGCCGGCCAGCTGGCCGACAAGTTCGACCGCGCGCGTCTGGCGCGCCTGGTCAAGGCGCTGGAGATGGCCATCATGGCGGTCGCCGGGCTCGGTTTCGCCCAGCACAGTCTGCCGGTGCTGTTGACCGCGCTGTTCCTGCTCGGCCTGCATTCGACGCTGTTCGGCCCGGTCAAGTACGCGATTCTGCCGCAGCATCTTCATCCGGACGAACTGGTCGGCGGCAATGCACTGGTCGAGGCGGGGACCTTCGTCGCCATTCTGCTCGGTACCCTGGCCGGCGGCCTGCTGGCCGCGCTGGAAGCCGGCACCCACTGGATCACCGTCGCCGGCTTCGCCATTGCCGCCGCCGGCTATCTGGCCAGTCGGGGCATTCCCCAAGCGCCGGCGCCGGTGCCGGACCTGCGCGTGAATCCCAACCCGATCACCGAAACTTGGCGCAACATCGGCTTCGCTCGCCAGGACCGCACCGTGTTTCTGTCGATTCTGGGTATTTCCTGGTTCTGGCTCTATGGTGCCCTGTTCCTGACCCAGTTTCCGGCCTATGCCAAGAACGTGCTGGGCGGCGGTGAGACATCGGTCACCTTGCTGCTCGCCACCTTTACCGTCGGTATCGGCATGGGCTCGCTGCTCTGCGAACGGCTGTCGGCGAAGCAGGTGGAAATCGGTCTGGTACCGTTCGGCTCGATCGGCCTGACGCTGTTCGGCTTCGACCTCGCCTTCGCCACGCCGGCCACCGCGGCCGGGCACGGACTGACACTCGCCGCGCTACTCGGGCAGCCAGCCATCTGGCGGGTGCTGTTCGATCTGGTCATGCTCGGCGGATTCGGCGGCCTGTTCATCGTGCCCCTCTACGCCCTCGTGCAGCAACGCTCCGCCGAGGCGCAGCGCGCCCGGATCATCGCCGCCAACAACATCCTCAATGCCGCCTTCATGGTGACCGGCGCGCTGGCCGCGGCGGCTCTGCTCGGCCAGGGGCTGAGCATTCCGGCACTGTTCGGCGTCGCGGCCGTCTGCAACGCCGTCGTCGCGCTGTTCATCTACAAGCTGGTGCCGGAGTTCCTGCTGCGTTTCATCGTCTGGCTGCTGGTGCATTCGGTGTACCGCCTGGACAAGCGCGGCCTCGATCAGGTGCCGGCCGAGGGGCCGGCCCTGCTGGTCTGCAACCACGTCAGCTTTGTCGACGCGCTGATCATCGCTGCCGCCTGTCCGCGGCCGATTCGTTTCGTCATGGACCACCGCATTTTCCGATGGCCCGTGCTCGGCTTCGTCTTTCGCCATGGCCGGGCCATCCCCATCGCTTCCGGTCGTGACGATCCCGCGCTCAAGGAGCAGGCCCTGAGCACGGCGGCGGCGGCGCTCGACGCCGGCGAACTGGTCGCCATCTTCCCCGAGGGCCGCATCACCGATACCGGCGACATGTATCCGTTCCGGCCGGGCATGACCCAAATACTGGAACGCTGCTCACGGCCGGATCTGCCGGTGGTGCCGATGGCGTTGTCCGGCCTGTGGGGCAGTTTCTTTTCCCGCAAGGACGGCCCGGCCATGACGCGGCCGTTCCGCCGCGCGCCGTTCTCGCGCATCGCGCTACGGGCCGGGCCACCGGTGTCGGCACCGGCGGCCACGCCCGAACTCATGCAAGGGCGCGTGGCGGAACTGCGCGGCGACGACCGTTGATCGGAGGAATAGGGGCATGTGGCTGATCGGCCTGGTGGCGGGGCTGGCACTGGGTGGCGCGACCGGTGGCGGCGAGGGGGCGATGATCGGTGCCGTGGTCGGAGCCGTGCTGGGCGCCGCGCTCGCACGATTGACCACCACCGCCACCGAGACGGACAAGGCGCTGCGCGAGCAGGTCGCGTCGCTCCATGCCAAGGTCAATTGGCTGTACCGCGAATTCGAGCGGCAGGAACGGGAGCTGGCCCGGCTGCGCGGCGCACCCCAGGCCGTGCCGGCCGCTGTCGCGCAAGCCGCGCCGCCGGAACCGGGCGTGGAATCGTGCGCGGAGCCATCGCCGGCCGCCGGCCAACCGCCACCCAATGCGGTGACTGCGGACGTGCCGCCCGCCACCGCGCCGGAGGACGAGATTTCTGTCCCGGCCTGGTGGTCGCGCCTGCTGGCCGGCAATCCGCTGGCCAGGGTCGGAGTGGTTCTGCTGTTTTTCGGCGTCGCCTCCGCGCTGCGCCTGGCCGCGGAATACGGTCTGCTGCCGGTGTCGCTGCGCCTGTTCCTGGCGGCGGCCGGCGGTGTTGGCCTGATCGCCTTTGGCTACGCCAAGGGGCGCGACGGCGCACGGCGCGACTTTGGTCTGGCGGTGCAGGGCGGTGGCTTCGCGCTGCTCTACGTGGTGGCCTACTTCATGTTGGCGCGTTATGCCATGATCGGCGCGGGGCCGGCCTTTTCGGTCTTCGCCGCGCTGGGCGTCGCCTGCGTGCTGCTGGCGGCCCGGCAGGATGGGCCGGCCCTGGCGGTACTCGGCCTGTCCGGCGCCTTCCTCGCGCCCGTGCTGGCCGGTGGCCAGGCCGAAACGCCGCTGCCGCTCTTCGCCTACTTCGCCTTGCTCAATTTCTTCATTCTGGCTGTCGATTGGTTCCGTGCCTGGCGGGTGCTCAACATCGCCGGCTTCGTGTTCACCCTGGCCGTCGGCATGGCCTGGGCGATCGACGGCTACCGGCCCGAGCACTACGCGCTCACCCAGGGTTTCCTGGCGCTATTCCTGGTCGTCTACTCGGCCATGCCGGTCGCCACCGCCCTGTTGCGGGCACCGGGCTTCGCCGGCTGGCGCGATGGCATGCTGGTGTTCGGCACACCTCTGATCGGCGCCTTCCTCCAGGCCCGGTTGATGGCCGGAACCCACTACGGCCTGGCGTGGAGCGCCTTGATTGGCGCCGTCTATTACTTCGGCCTGTGGGCGCCGCTGGTCCGCCGGCCCGAGCCGGAAATGCGCCTGCTCGAGCGCAGCCACCTGGGTCTGGCCATCGCCCTGCTGACAGTGTCGGTGCCGCTGGCCTTCAATGCCCAGGTCACCTCCGCCTTCTGGGCGGCCGAGGGCACGGCCGTGCTCTGGTTCGGTGCCCGTCAGGGCCGGACACTGGCCCTGGCCACCGGGCTGTTGATGCAACTGGCGGCCGGCGTTGCGCTGCTGCTCGGCTGGCATGCTCTGGCGCACGGCCGACCGGTGTTCAACGACGCCATCCTGGGCGCATTCCTGATCGCGGCGGCCGGCTTCGTCTCGGCACGCGTGTTACGGTCGCTCGGTGCCGCGGCACGACTGCCCGCCGCTTGGCCGTTCGCCTGGGCGCTGCTGTGGTGGGTGGGCGCCGGTCTGGGGGAAGTCGAGCGGTTCGCTCCCGATGATTTGCAGGCGCCTTACGGCCTGCTGTTCGTCGCGGCCTCGGTGGTGGTTCTGGAAGGGCTGGTCGTGCTCTGGGAGTGGCCCCAGGCGCGGCGCGCGGCGCTGCTGCTGTTGCCGGCCCTCTGGCTGGCGGCCGTGCTGACGGTCGATCACGGCGGCCACCCCTTCGCCGGTCTCATGACCCTGGCCCTGCCGGCGGCGCTGGCGGCGCATGGCTGGCTGCTCGCCCGCCACGAGCGGGCTGGTGACGCCTTCCTCGCCACCGCTCGTCACCTGGGTGCCTGGTGGCTGTTGCTGCTGGCCGTGCCGGCCGAACTGGCCTGGCAGGCCGGGCGGCTCGCCCCGGCGGTCGATCTCTGGCCGGTGCTGGCCTGGGGCGCGGTACCGGCCGGGGCGATGCTCCTGGCGCTGGCCGGTCGGCGGCGCGGCCTGTGGCCGTTCGCGTCCGCCGCCGGGGGCTATCTGGAGCTGGGCGCCCTGCCGCCCTTGGCGGGCATCGCCTCCTGGTCCGTGGTGGCCAACCTGCACCATGCCGGTGGCGGTTCCGGCCTGCCTTATCTGCCGGTGCTGAATTTCTTCGATCT
>WBZL01002012.1_pt1 | contig 18128 bp, 15 predicted proteins | sample 5204291 | NCBI WGS metagenome assembly WBZL01 (sample SAMN12344345, study PRJNA552823) | activated sludge metagenome | biome: Activated sludge suspended growth; feature: Nitrification reactor; material: Wastewater; isolation source: activated sludge from nitrification reactor of wastewater...
TGCGTCGCCATGCTTGACATCGACCACTTCAAGTCGGTGAACGATACCTACGGCCACCCGGTGGGCGACCAAGTGATTCGCAGCCTGGCATGGCTCCTCAAGGGCCGCCTGCGCGGCACCGATCTCATCGGCCGCTATGGCGGCGAGGAGTTCATCGTCGCCCTCGCCGATGTCGGCCCCGACGAGGCATGGGTCGTCCTCGATCGCATCCGCCGCGATTTCGCCAAGCTGCCGCACGCCCACCTGGGCGGCACGATGCGCGCCTCGTTTAGCGCCGGCATCGCGGATTTCCCCAACCACCGAACCTCCACCGAGCTCACCCACATGGCCGACATGGCGCTGCTCGAGGCGAAACGCAAAGGCCGCGACCGCGTCGAGCGCGCCGACACTCTTCCGCCCCGACTTCACGGTGGCGCGGCACTTGTCTAGCGAGGTCGCATCACCTCGACGGACGATGTCACCGAGCACCGCGGCGCGGGCCGGTTTGCCGGTGGTGTCGGCACTGCTCTTCGTCAATGCAGAATGAGAGCGTCGGGTATCGCTTGAAGAGAATGTCCGTCGCCACGTCTTCCGAACACTTTCTGGTTGACGATCCGGCCAACCATGAGTTGATGCACGGGTTCCGCCATGAAATGGACGGCATCGGCCGCGCAGGGCCGGCTCACGGCAGCAGCACCGTCGAGCCGGTGGTCTTGCGTGCGGCGAGGTCGACCTGCGCCTGCGCGGCGTCCTTGAGCGGGTAGGTCTGGTTGACCTCGATCTTCACCTTGCCGGAAATCACGACGTCGAACAATTCCCCCGCCATCGCCAGCAGGTCGGCACGCTTGGCGCTGTAGCCGAACAGCGTCGGCCGGGTGACGAACAGCGAGCCGCGCTTCGACAGTTCCAGCAAATCGAGTGGCGGTACCGGGCCGGAGGCGTTGCCGAAAGTCACCATCATGCCCAGCGGCCGCAGGCAGTCCAGCGAGCCGGTGAAGGTGTCCTTGCCGATCGAGTCATAGACGACCGGCACGCCTTCGCCACCGGTAATTTCCCGCACCCGCCGGGTAAAGTCTTCCCGGGTGTAGACGATGGCGTGGTCGCAGCCATGGGCGCGCGCCAGAGCTGCCTTCTGGTCGGAGCTGACCGTGCCGATCACCGTCGCGCCCACGGCCTTCGCCCATTGGCAGACGATCAGACCGACGCCGCCGGCGGCGGCATGGATGAGGATGGTGTCGCCCGGCTGTACCCGGTAAGTCCGGCGCAGCAGATACTGGGCTGTCAGCCCTTGCAGCATCATGGCCGCGCCGGTCTGGAAGTCGATCGCGTCGGGCAGCCGGACCAGCCGGTCGGCCGGAATGTTGCGCACTTCGGCGTAGGCGCCGACCGGTCCGCCCGCATAGGCGACGCGGTCGCCCGGTTTGAGATCGGTCACACCGGGGCCCACCGCCTCGATGACGCCCGCACCCTCCATGCCGATCCCGGACGGCAGGGGCAAGGGATACAGGCCGGTGCGATGGTAGACATCGATGAAGTTGAGGCCGACGGCGTGATGGCGCACCGTCGCCTCGCCGGTGGCCGGCGCCGGCACGGCGACCTCTTCCCAGCACAGCACTTCCGGCCCGCCGGTCTGGTGAATGCGGATTGCGTGATTCATGGCCTGTCCTCCATCGATCGAAACGATACCCGGCGAAAGCTACCCCGCCACGGGGAGAAATTCAACCGTGAAGTCAGGCCGGGCTTCCCTCTCCCGCCGACACAGATGCCCCCCCTTGGCGCATGACGGCCGGACGGGCGGCGATGCGGGGCCCCGACACAGGTCGCGTTTGTCGGTTGAATGGCCAGCCGCCGTCTGCTACTTTGGTAATAGGCCTGCCTGTCGTTGAAGGGGATGTGGAGTTGGCCGGTGGCGCGTTTGTTTCCTTGGTGTGGCAGCCTGCTACCTCTCGCCGGTTCCGCGAACGAAGATGGATCACTATTCGCCGTATTTGATTTCCGCCCTCCTGATCGGCAGTTGGGTTCTTGGCGGCTGCGTGCAGTCCAGTCCATCCAGGCCGGGGGATGCGGATAACCCCTCGCCGACCGCCGGTTCGGACACCGCGCAAAGGGCCAACGAGTTGGCCGACAAGGCGAAGTACAAGCCGATCCAGTACCGGAACGCGGCGGTGCGCGGGCCGAATCTGGTCGTCATTCCGGGAGAAATCAAGAACAACAGCGCCACCTTCGCGCAGAAATTCGGGCCCAACAACATTGCCGACTTCGCGGAACTCGAACTCAGCCGCGCCAATTTCGGCGTGCTGGAACGTTCCGACATGGGTCCGCTGCTACAGGAATTCCAGTTGGCCTACACGATAGGCGATGCGGACGCGGCGCGCAAATTCCTGCAACGGGGCAAGTTGAAGACGACCAAATGGGTTGTCAAGCTCGACATTCTCAAGGCCGAACAGGTCGCCGCCGTCCAGCAGGGTTTCGATGGCCGGGCGGTGGGGCAACTGATCAGCATCTTCGGCCAAAATGACCGGCGGTCGCAGGGGACCGGCACGTTCATCGGCTCCATCCAGACCAGCGAAGCCACCGGCGCCTGGATCATCGGCATGCGTTACAAGGTGCTCGACGCGGTAACCACCGAGCAGGTTGCCACGGGCTATGCCGAACAGAAAATGGAAGTCGGCTCCAAGTCGACGTCGGTGATGGGCTTCTCGCAAGGCGCCGAAGGCGGCTTGACGCTAGACGGCATGGTGCAACGTCTGGTTCAGCAACTGGTTTTCGAAATCGACGACAAGTACAAAGGCGCGGACAAGACGCCAGCTGCCCCTGGTCATACCACGGCTTCCCGCGGCGTGGCACCGAGTCTGGAAGCATCGGAAGCATCGGCCGCGGCAGACACGCCCGCCGTGGTTGCCACCCGGGTTCCGGTTGCGCCGCTGCCGGCGGAGCCGGCGACCCACGAGCCGGAATCCGCGCCGCCCATCCAGAGCGACCCGTCGCCACCCGCGCCGCCAATCGATTCGCCGGCCGCGCCGGTGCGGAGCGAATCGATCGCCATCGCCTCGGTGGCCCCAGCGGCAGTTGCCGCCAGCGCAGCCGAGCAACCCCGGCCGGCCGCCGTTCCGGCTCCGGCGAGCCAGGAGCGGATCATCAAGGTCGGCGCCATGACGGCCACCGGCCGGTTCACCGCCGATCCGGTGACCGGTCTCTTGTCCGGCAGCGGTACCGTCATATGGACCGACGGCAATCGCTACGAAGGCGCGATGGTGGCGGGCAAGAAGGAGGGGGCGGGCATGTTTCATTGGCAGAACGGCCAGCGCTACGAGGGTGACTGGGTGGACGATCAGATGACCGGCAATGGCGTTCTGCGGTTCGCCAACGGCGACCGCTACGAAGGGCAGTTCAGGAACGGTGAACCGCATGGCACGGGCACCTATACGCTGACGAACGGCGATCGATACGATGGGCAATGGGTTGCCGGCGGCAAGCACGGCAAGGGTCGCCTGACCTGGGCGTCGGGGGACTATTGGGAAGGCGAGTTCCGCAACGATCAGCAGACGGACAACGGCAAGATGGTGTTGATCAAGTCGCGCGGCGAAGGCGCAGGCCGGGCGGCAACGGACGGGATCAACTGACGGCTAAGGCAGCCCAGGTCGGCCCGCCCGATGGCCTGACCCTAAGGGCGACGCCCGGCCAGTGCCTGCCTCGCCGGCAGGGCACGGCGGCCATCCGCCCGCGAGCGCAGCGCGCAGGCCAGTGCGGCGAGGTAGGGTAGCGCTTGCATGCCGAGCACGGCCATCCAGACCACCGACGCGATATCGCCCGCCACACGTCGCGCGGCCAGCGCGGCGACGCAGGCCAGCAGGCCGACCAGCAGGGCGGCCTCTTCCCGTACGTCAGTCAGCCAGGCGTGGCGTTGGCCGGGCGGCGCGGCCGGGCCTGACGACGGTCCGCTCCGGCGCGTCACCTCGAACACCGCCCGTCGGCCGACCAGGCCGGCCACGACGCCGCGCGCGATGCTGTGCGACAGGCCCATGCCGGCCAGCGCCGCGCCGGCGATGTCCGGCATCGGACAGGGCACGCGCCGCCAGTAGAGCAGCGGTCCCAGGATCAGACGGGCCAAAAAGAAGACGGTCAGCGGCACCACGAACAGCGCGATGGGCAGGCCGAACAGATGCGGCGCGGCCAGGAAGCCGAGCGTCCAGGCCATGGCGGCTAGACTGAAGACCAGATGCAAGGCGTCGCCCAGCCAGGGCAACCAGCCGGCCACGAAGTGGTAGCGCTGCCCGAGCCGCAGAGACGAGGGGCCGAACAGCGCGCCGGCATGCCGGCGCAGGATCTGCATCGCTCCCTGGGCCCAGCGACGGCGCTGACGGCGATAGGCGCCGAAGTCGGCCGGCACCAGACCGGTGCCCAGCACGCGGTCCACATAAACGGCGCGCCAGCCGCGTCCGAGCAGCCGCAGGCCCAGCTCGGTGTCCTCGCAGACGCAGCCGCCATCCCAGCCGCCCGCCTCGCGCAGCGCCCGGGCGCGGATCACGGTCATGGTGCCGTGCTGGACGATGGCGTCGCGTTCGTGCCGATGATGCATGCCGATGCGAAAGAAGCCCTCGTACTCCCAGTTCATCATGCGTCCCAAGGGCCGGTCGTGCCAGTCGCGGTGGGCCTGCGGCGCCTGCACGATACCGACGGCCGGATCTTCGAAATAGCCGGCCAGCGCGCGCAGCCAGTCGGGGCGCACCAGATAGTCGGCGTCGACGACGGCCACCCACTCGGCGCGCGGGTCGGTTTGATCGAGTGCGAAGTTCAGCGCGCCGGCCTTGAAGCCTGGCCAGCTCGGCAGGCGGAAGAAACGCAACGCCGGGCCGGGCTGGCCGGCCAGCGCACGCTCGCGCGCGATGCGCCGCAGTTGCTGCACGTGCCGCCGCACCGGCCGCCACAGGGCCGGATCGACGGTGTTGTTGTCGACGACCAGGATCTCGAAGTCCGGCCAGTCCAGCGCCAGCAGGCTGTCGATGGTGGCGATCACCACCGCGGGCGGTTCGCTGCAACAGGCCAGATGTATGCTGACGAACGGCGCCCGGGCGCCGGGCGCGAGCGGCCGCGGTGATGCCTGGCGACGCAGGCTGCCGTCCCAGAACAACTCGGCGAACTCAAAGGTCTGCGCCAGCAGGATCGCCGCCATGACGACCAGCGCCGGTACCAGCACCGCCAGCACGGCGGCGTCCAGCGGGCGCAGGTAGTGCTCCAGCGGCAGGGTGGCCAGCAGCACCGCGAACGATGCCACCGCCTGCGCGATCACCGCGAACGCCACCCGGCCGGCCAGCCGCATGCGGGCGAAGGCCACCAGGAACGGCAGCACGGCGGCCAACCCGAGCACGGCCGACAGCGCCGCCTTGGTGCGCCAATGCGGTTCGGCATATACCGGCCCGTCGAAGCCGAACTTCGGCCGACGGGCCGCGTCCATCATGCCCCAGTGCGCGCCGACTGCCCCTTCGGTCGCCCGCTTCCAGGGCTGGTCGATGGCCTCCATCAGGAAGTAGTCGAGGCCGAGCGCCGACGCGCGCGCCAGGAACGACCGGATAAAGGCCGCCTGCGCCGCCGGCGCGGGCTGGGCCATGCCCACCGCGTCGCCGCCGGCCGGCCAGCCGACCTCGCCCACCACAACCGGTTTGTCGGGAAAGCGTGCCCGCACCTGCGCATAGCGCCGCAGCGCCTCGTCCAGCGCCGCCACCACCGGCACCCCCTCCCAATAGGGCAGCAGGTGCACGGTGACGAAATCGACATGCGCGGCCAGTTCCGGCTGGGCCAGCCAGATATGCCAAGGTTCGGCCGTCGACACCGGCACCGGCAGTTCGGTGCGCAGGCGGTCGAGGTAGCCGTACAACTCGGCCGGATCGAGCTTGCGATGCAGCTGCGTCTCGTTACCGGCGATCACCCGTTCCACGCTTCGGTATTGCCGCACCGCTGCCCGCGCCGCCGCGATTTCCCGTTCGTTGTTGCCGGCGCGGCGGTCGAGCCAGACACCGAGGCTGAGCCGCAAGCCGAACCGCTGCGCCAGGGCCGGCAGCGCCGGCAACTCGGCGGCGGCGTAGGTGCGCAGGCTGGTCGTGCGGGTCGCCAGCAGGCGCAGATCGTCCGCCAGTTCGCCGCCGTCCGGATAGTGTTCGGCGAGCGGGCTTTGCCAGCGCTGGAAGGCGTTGTAGGCAAGGCCGGCGACCCGCGCCGGCACCTCCGGCGCCGCCAGCGGCGGATTAAACGTTCGCCAGACGGCCAGATTCGCCAGCACCACCAGCGCCGTGATCGCCAGCGCGCCCAGCCAGCGCCACAGCGCCGCGTTGGCGTCGCTCGATGGTGGGCCGCCGGCGACGCCACCCCCGCCTGCCGGCGGATCGGCATAATGCGGAGCGTCAAAGTCGTTTGCGGGCAAGCGCCGCAGTACCGGGAGAAAAGCCGCGGCCCGCCCGGCACGACTTCCGCAATCCGCTTTCCCCTTCACGCCGGACCCCGATGCCGCCAGCCATTTCGCCGATGGAAACCGAATCCGCCCGCCGGCGCCCCAGCGCGGCCCGGCGCGGCGTCGTTCTGCTCCTGCTGGCCACCGTGCTTGCGGCAACCCTGATCGAGGCGGTACTGAGCGGACGCCCGGTGGCGCTGCCCGAAGCAACCGGCGCGCGCTTGCCCTGTGTTTCCTACGCGCCGTTTCGGCGGCCGGGCCATACACCCTTCGATCCCGGTCTGCGCATCGCACCCGCCACCATCGAGGCCGATCTGCGCCAGTTGGTGTCGGTGACCGGCTGCGTGCGCACCTACGGCGTGGACCACGGTCTGGATGCCGTGCCGGCGGTGGCGCGCCGCCTTGGCCTGCGCGTCGTGCTGGGCGCCTGGATCGGGCGCGACGCCGTGGCCAACGAAGACCAGTTGCGGCAGGCGCTGCGACTGGCAGGCGAGTATCGCGACGTCGTGCAATTGCTGGTGGTCGGCAACGAGGTGCTGCTGCGCCGCGAACTGCCGCCGGCGGCGCTGGCCGCGCTGCTGGCGCGCGCGCGGCGCGACTCGCCGGTACCGGTGGCCTATGCCGATGTCTGGGAGTTCTGGTTGCGCCACGCGCCGGTGCTGCGCGGCCAAGTCGACGTGGTCGCCGCGCATATCCTGCCTTACTGGGAGGATCAGCCGGTCGGCAACGACCGGGCCGTCGATCACGTGTATGCGGTGGCGGCGCGCCTGCGTCGGGCATTCGACGCCACGCCGGTATATGTCGCCGAAACCGGCTGGCCGGCGGCCGGCCGCCAGCGCGGCGCGGCGGTGCCGGGCCGGCTGGAACAGGCGCGCTTCGTCCGCGAGTTGCTGGCGCGGCAGGCCACCGAACCGCTGCCGGTCAATCTGGTCGAGGCCTTCGACCAGCCCTGGAAGCGCACGCTGGAAGGGGCGATGGGCGGCGCCTGGGGCCTGTTCGACGCTGACGGCGCACTGCGCGTGCCGCTCGCCGGGCCGGTGGTGCCGGATCCCCACTGGCGCTGGCTGCCCGCCGGCGCCGGCCTCGGCGCGCTCGGGGCACTCGGCGTCGGGCTGATCGGCTGGCGGCGCCGCACCGGTTTCGGGCCGGACGGCGGAGCCGCATTTGGTACCGTGACGCAAACCATCCGGGTGCTCGGCGGCGCCCTGATCGGCGCGTTCGCCGTGGCGCAGGCGCGGGCCTTGCCGCTGTGGAGCCGCGACGGCTGGGAATGGGCCGCCGGCGCCGCCACACTGGGATTGTCCGTCCTGTGCGGCGCGGCGGCCGTCGGCCGGCTGGCGCGGATATTTGCCGGCGGCGCGGGCGGACCGCGACCCGGTGTCGCGGCGGCGTTGGCCGGGCGCCATGCGACCGGCACGCCGCTGCTGACGCCGGCCCTGGCGGCACTGCTGTTCGTCGCGGCGGTCGATGCCCTGGCGCTGGTATTCGACGCGCGCTATCGGCCGCTGCCCTGGCCCAGCATCGCCGCACCGGCGCTGCTGCTGCTGGCGTTGGCCTGGCTGGGCGACCGCCCGCCCCGCGCCGCCCGTGAAGAGCGTCTGCTGGCGGCCATTGGCGCGGCTTGCGCCGTCGTCGTGGCGGTACTGGAAGGCCCGGCCAACGTGCAGGCGCTGCGCTACGCGGCGCTGCTGCTGGCGCTGGCCTGGGCGGGCGGCTGGCCTCACCGCGCACCACCGGCGAGGGCGGCCGGCGGTAACAGCGCCAGCGCGGCCAGCACTACCGCCGGCGCCGCCCAGCGCGTCGAGTAGAGCACCAGGCCGGCACTGGCCGCCGCCAACGCCAGCAGGGCGACGGCACGCCAGCGGCTGGCCACCGCCAGCAGCGCCAGGGCCAACGCCGCCAGCCCCAGGCGCTGGTCGGCAAAGGCCTGGACGGTCAGGCTGCGCAGCAGGCAGGCCGGGCTGTCCCAGGGCAGGGCGGCGCACCGGGCGGTCAGCTCGGCCGGCTCGACCAGCCGGTGGCGCGCCAGGCTGGCCAGCAACAGCGCGCCGAGCGCGACGACAATGGGCGCCAGCCAGCGGGGCCGGTACCCGACCGGTGCCGGTGGCTGGCTCACGGCCGCGTCCCGGCGGCGGCCAGCGCGACGGGCCGGGCAAATGCCTTCAGCATCATGGCGGTCAACTCGTGCATGCCGCCAAGCGCCTGGCGCGGCGGGTCGAGTCCGGGGCGGAAGCCCTGAGCGACGAATCGATCCAGCAGCGCCGGGTCACGCGACACGATGTGCACCGGCACGTCCCATGAGGCGCCTTCGCCGCTGATGTTGGCGGTCGGCTGGTGGTCGCCGAGCAGGATGAACACCGCCTCGCGCGGCTCCGGCTGGCGCAGGTAACCGCCCAGCCAGCGGTAGGTGTACCGAACCATACGCAGGTAGTCGGGGAACATGTTCAGCCAATCGACCCGTTCCGCCAGGGCCCGGTCCACATCGGCGGGGTCGAATGGCCGATCGCTCAGCACCCGCTGCCAATCAGGCTGATAGGGCGGCACCGGGCTGAACGGAAAATGGCAGGTGATGGTCGGGAAGAACACGAACCGCGGCGCCGCCTCGGCGGTGCGTGGATACAGTTGCTCGAAGCGCGCCGCCGAATACTGGTCCGGAATGTTCCAGTAGCCGAGCGGCGGGCCACGGTAGCCGAGCGAGTGGCTGTCGACGAACTCGTCGAAGCCGTAGAAGGCCCGCTCCGGCCATTCCCAGCGCAGCGCCGGGTAGAAGCCGAAGACGCGGTAGCCGTTGGCCTTGAACAGCGTGGCGAGCGTCGGCCGCGCGGTGGTCAGCAACAGGTCGTGGCGCATGGGGTCGGCCAGATCGATGCCTGACAGCAGGCTCAGGTGCGCCAGATCGGAGGCGCCGCCATAGGTCGGCGAGCGCACGAAGGCGGAGACGACCCGCCGCCCGCCGGCGGCGAGGTCGTCGGCAAACCGCTGGCGGTCGGCGGCGAGCCCGGCGACCGCCAGCGGATTGTCGTAGGCCACCGCGCCGTAGGACTCCATGAAGATCAGGTAAACATCGCGGCCGTGCAGCGCGCCCAATGCCGTGCCGGCCGGTGCCGCCAACGCGCTCTGGAGCGCGGTCGAAGGTGGTAAGACCTCCTCCAGTCGCCGCGGCGACAGGGCGGTGAACAGCAGCTTGGCCTGCCGCCAGTAGGTCGGAATCACCGGTTTCGACACCACCGGCCAGGTGGCGCGCGCGCCGGCGTAGTTGGCCGCGACCAGCAACACCGTGGCGGCGGTGGCCAGCCACACCCAGCGGGTGCGGAGCGCGTACGGCACGGCCTCGCGCGCCGCGACCAGCATGGCCCAGCACAGCAGGCGGTGAATCGCCCACAACAACAGCAACGCACCGACCACCGCCAGGGCGCTCAGCCACACGGGCAGGTCCTGCGCCGTCACCCAGAGGAATCGCGGCACCTGCGCGCCATCCCAGTACAGGTTGACCTCCCGCCCGAACAGGCTGGGCGCGGTGACATCCAGATATCGGCCCAGCACCAGCAGCAGGTAGCCGGCCGCGAACACGGTCAGCGCCCGCGGCGACGGTTCGCCGCGCAGGCGGCCCATGGCCAGCAGCGCCAGCCACAACCAGACGAATTCGGGCGCCAGGCGCCGGTCCGGCACGATGCCCGGCGTCGGCCACCAGGTGCTGAAGCTCAGCAGGCCATTGAGGAGCAGCAGCGCCAGCAACGCCAGGCCGACGCGCCGCCACGATGCGATCGGCTCGCCGTGGTGGTCGCCGTCGGCGGTCGCGCGGCTGTCCGGCGGCGACGTCATACCGCGCTAGACTCCGCGCCCCCGGTATCGGCGGCGACCCGTCCGACACCGATATAGCCCATACCGAACTGGGTGGGCGTCACCCGCCAATCCTCCAGCAGGGGAGCGATGCGATCCCAGGGCGAGCCCAGTTCACCGGGCGCGCCGTTGTAGCCGTGGTTTTTCAGATAGACCCACAGGTTCAGCGGCGCCAGCCAGCCGGAGAAGTACTTGATGCCGGCGATGGCCACCATCGCCCGCGGCCGCGCGCAAGCGATCAGCCGCGCCAGCGCCACCGGCGAGCGAAGCACGTCGTGCGTGTAGTGGAACAGCAGCGCGTCGACCGGTTCCGGCAGACTCAGATGCTGGGCGGCGGCGTGCAGCAGGCGGACGTTGGCCCACTGGGCTGCGGCGCTGCGCCGCCGGGCGATGGCGAGCATATCGGGGCTCTGGTCGACGCCGTAGACCATCCCGGTCTCGCCCACCCCGGCCAGCAGCAGCGCCAGGCTGAGCCCGGTGCCGCAACCCACATCGAGCACCCGCTGCCCGGGCCGCAAGCACAGCGCGGCGATGGTGCGCTCCCGGATCGGCCAGGTCGGCCCCCGCGTCGCATCGTAGCCGGCCGCCCGCTTGCGATACTTCGCAATCGACCGTGCGCGGACCGGACCATCGGGTCCGTCCGCCGGTTGGTGGAAATGTTCGGACAAGGGCGAGTCTGTTGAATGGCAACCCGGGAAGTATCCCGACCCGGATAGAGACAGTCAATCCGGGCGGAGGTTCGCGCAGCGGCACCAGTCGGCCACGAACAGCCCGTCATTGACTTGACCAAGTTGGCCAGTCATACGCACGAACAAAAAACCCCGCCGAGGCGGGGCTTGTCGTCAGGCGTTGCGTCGGTTATTGCTTACGTCTGCGCCCAATGGCCAGGCCGGCGAGCCCCACACCAAGCAGGGCAAGCGTACCGGGCGCCGGGACCGGCATTTCCGACTTGAAAGAAACACTCAGGAAAGGCATACCACCGACCTCCGTATGGCCATCCTGAAGCGCTGTCGGGAGCGCAGTACTGAAATACAAAGATGGGTCAACGTAGCCGCCAAAGGAGCCGTTCAATGTCGCGAATGCGGATGTCGCCGACGAAGTTGCGCCGAATTCAATTCCGCTGGTGGTAAAAGTAGGAATACCCATGAGAGCGAACAGAAGATCTACGCGCTGACCGTTGGCTTGGCCGAGGTCAATCCAGCTTCCAGAGATGGAGTACCCCCCGTCGATCAGCGTAATAGACCCGCTGCTACCAATTCCTGTCGTCAGGAGGCTACCGTTAACACTGAAACCACCCTCAAAGTCGCCGGCAGTAATGGTCACATGCGTTGGGTCGCTATCGTCGACCGCAACATAAGCCGCCGAGACGGGCGCGGAGAATCCAATCGAAGCGGCGATGGCGACTAGCGCGGCACCGAGTCCAGGCTTGATGTTCATGATGCCCCCTCCTCACTGAGTCTTGATCGATAGGACGCCCGATTGCGGCGTATGACACTGGGAAGCAAGTTCCACACCAGCGCTCCTGGAGCGCCATTAGAACAATGACTTAGGTTTCGGTGGTCCGACGATGCGCAGCACCATGTAAGAGATTCCGACAGCCTGACCCTGTTTGATATCGACGTCTGGCGTCACGAAAGACGGCAGCGGGTCGCTTCCCCCACGCGAATCCCACACCCTTCCGCATCATCAACCCCGCAGATGATTCGCATCCACCACTGCCAGCGCGGTCATGTTGACCAGCCGACGGACGGTGGCGGTGGGGGTGAGGATGTGCACCGGTTTGGCGGCACCGAGCAGGATGGGCCCGACGGTGACACCGTCGCCGTTCACCGCCTTGATGAGGTTGAAGGCGATGTTGGCGGCGTCGAGGTTGGGCATCACCAGCAGGTTGGCCTCGCCACGCAATTTGCAATCGGGATAGATGCGGCTGCGGATTTCCTCCGATAGCGCGGCATCGCCGTGCATTTCGCCATCCACCTCCAGATCGGGGGCGCGCTCGACGATCAGCTCGCGGGTGCGGCTCATCTTCAGGGCGGATTCGGAACGCTGGCTGCCGAAGTTGGAATGGGAGAGCAATGCCACCTTGGGTACCAGGCCGAAACGGCGCACTTCCTCGGCGGCCATCAAGGTGATCTCGGCCAGTTGTTCGGCGCTGGGATTCTCGTTGATGTAGGTGTCGCAGATGAACAGCGTGTGGCTGGGCAGCAGCAGCAGGTTCATGGCCGCGAAGCAATGCGCGCCCGGTTCGAGACCGATGGCGTCGCGCACCTGGTTAAGGTGCTTGATGTGCTTGCCGACCGTGCCGCACAGCACGGCGTCGACCTCGCCGCGCCGCAGCAGCAGGCAGCCGATCAGCGTGTTGTCCGAGCGCAGGCGCTGCTTGGCCACTTCCGGCGTGATGCCCTGGCGGCCGCGCAAGCTGTGGTACTCCTGCCAAAGGTCCTTGTAGCGGCGGTCCGAATCGGGATTGACGATCTCGAAGTCGCGCCCCGGCGCCAGCCGCAGCCCGGCACGCTCGACGCGGCTCTGGATCACCTCGGGGCGGCCGATCAGCACCGGCTGCGCAAGGCCCTCGTCGAGCACAGCCTGCACGGCGCGCAGCACGCGTTCGTCCTCGCCTTCGCAGTAGACGACCCGGCGCGGCGCCAGTTTGGCGGCGGCGAACACCGGCTTCATGATGAAGCCGGAGTGATAGACGAACTCGTTCAACTTCTGGCGATAGGCGGCCAGGTCGGCGATCGGGCGGGTCGCCACGCCGGAGGCGGCGGCAGCCTCGGCCACCGCCGGGGCGATCTTGACGATCAGGCGCGGATCGAACGGCCGGGGGATCAGGTACTCGGGGCCGAAACGCAGCGAGTCGCCGCCGTAGGCCATGGCCACCACGTCGGAAGCCTCGGCCTGGGCCAGCGAGGCCAGCGCGCGTACCGCGGCCAGCTTCATTGCCTCGGTGATGGTGGTGGCGCCGGCGTCGAGCGCGCCGCGGAAGATGAAGGGGAAGCAGAGCACGTTGTTCACCTGGTTCGGATAGTCCGAACGGCCGGTGGCCATGATGGCGTCGGAACGGACCTTGTGCACCTCCTCGGGCAGGATCTCCGGCGTCGGGTTGGCCAGCGCCAGGATCAGCGGCTCGCCGGCCATCTTCGCCACCATCTCGGGCTTCAGCACACCGCCGGCGGACAGGCCAAGGAAGATGTCCGCGCCGTCGATGGCCTCGGCCAGCGTCCGTTGCGCGGTCTTCTTGGCGTAGCGCGCCTTGATCGGGTCCATCAACACCGTGCGGCCCTCATAGACCAGCCCCTCGATGTCGGTGACCCAGACGTTTTCCACCTTGACGCCCAGATTGACCAGCAGGTCGAGACAGGCCAAGGCGGCAGCGCCAGCGCCGGACGTCACCAGCTTGACTTCGCCGATGTGCTTGCCGACCAGGTGCAGACCGTTCAACACCGCGGCGCCGACCACGATGGCGGTGCCGTGCTGGTCGTCGTGGAAGACCGGAATCTTCATCCGCTCGCGTAGCTTGGCTTCGATGTAGAAACACTCCGGCGCCTTGATGTCTTCGAGATTGATGCCGCCGAAGGTCGGCTCCATGGCGGCGATGTGGTCGATCAGCTTGTCCGCGTCGGGCTCATCGAGTTCGATGTCGAAAACGTCGATGCCGGCGAATTTCTTGAACAGCACGCCCTTCCCTTCCATCACCGGCTTGGCGGCCAGCGGCCCGATGTTGCCGAGACCCAGAACGGCCGTGCCGTTGGTGACCACACCGACCAGATTCGCCCGCGCGGTCAGCCGCGATGCCTGGCCGGGATCGGCGACGATGGCGTCGCAGGCGGCGGCGACGCCCGGCGAGTAGGCCAGCGCCAGGTCGCGCTGGTTGGTCAGCCCCTTGGTGGGGACGACCGCGATCTTTCCGGGCGGAGAGGACGCGTGGTATTCGAGGGCGGCGGCGGCGAGATCGGTGTTTTGGTCTTTTTCCATGGCGGGAACGGAACGATGGCGGGCAGGATGCGCCAGTGTACAGCGCCCCCACGCCAGTCAGGGGGTTGACGAACGCGCGCGGCCATCGATTGCCGACGGTCTATAGAAGCGCTTCCTGATTGACGAAATCGGTTCATCGATGTTGTGCCCGGGCAGGCGATTGTTCGTCCATGGGCCGCTGCTTATAGTTGGCTCATTCGAAGATTCTGTTGATTGGGAGTAACGGCAATGTTCGTACTTATCGCAGCGGCGGCAGGAGTCGCGGTCTGGCTCGTCCTGATCCTGGCGCACTACAACGGCTGGAAGCAATACGACCTGGAAAACAACACGGCCTATCGATTCAACGAGGGCATTTGCGCGGATTGTCCATTGTTCAAGATGCCGAAATGGCTGCAAGGCATCTTGAGGAGGTTCGAATAGGCGCGCGCATCTCGCCGGGCTGACCGATACCGCGCCGCAGCAAAGCCACCGGACTGTGGCAGAATCTCGGTCCTCTCCTTGAGCGCTGGATCAGCCATGAAACGCGTTGTCTTCAATCAGAAGGGCGGGGTCGGCAAGAGCACCATCACCTGCAATCTGGCCGCCGTCGCCGCCTCGCGCGGCCAGCGCACCCTGGTCATCGATCTCGATCCGCAGGCCAACTCCAGCCATTACCTGCTTGGCGCCGGCGCCGACAATCTGGACAACACGGCCACGGTGTTCTTCGACGAAATGCTGAACTTCAAGCTGCGGCCGAAGGCAACCGAGGAGTTCCTCCACGCGACACCCTTCGACAACCTGTTCGTGCTGCCGGCCGACGCCGCCCTGGAGGAGTTGCAGGCCAAGCTCGAATCGCGCTACAAGATCTACAAGCTGCGCGAGGCGCTCGACGCCCTGGAAGGTTTCGACCAGATCTGGATCGACACGCCGCCGGCGCTGCACTTCTATACCCGCTCGGCGCTGATCGCCGCCGATGCCTGCCTGATCCCCTTCGACTGCGACGAGTTCGCCCGCCAAGCGCTTTATACGCTGATGGACAACGTTGCCGAGATTCGCGCCGACCACAATCCGGCGCTGGTGGTGGAAGGCATCGTCGTCAATCAGTTCCAGCCGCGCGCCACCCTGCCGCAAAAGGTGGTCGGCGAGTTGCGCGCCGAGGGGCTGCCGGTGCCCAACGTGCTCGCCCGGATCACGCCGGGCGTTCACGCCCACACCCACGAGTTCATCGCCACCGGCCAGGACGACAGCAAGTTCGGCTTCAACCTCGGCAACGGTGATGCCCGCCGCGCCGTCGAGCGCATGCAGAAGTCCAAGAGCGTCAACCTGGTGGGCGTGCACTGCCACATCGGCAGCAATGTCTTCGAGGCCTCCAGTTTCGGCCGCGCCGCGGAGGTGATGGCCCGCTTCGCCGCCCCGCTCGATCTTCCCGAACTGGTGCTTGGGGGAGGGCTGGGTGTCGCCTACGTGGCCGGCGAGGAGGCGCCGACGATCACCCAGTGGGGCAATGTGCTGCTCGATGCGTGTCAGGCGTTGGGGGTGCGCAGCGCGGTCAGCGTGGAACCGGGGCGCAGCATCGTCGCCTCGGCCGCGGTGACGCTCTACACCGTCGGCACGATCAAGCACATCCCCGGCGTCCGCATGTACGTCAGCGTCGACGGGGGCATGAGCGACAACCCACGTCCGGTCCTCTACGGAAGTGGGTACGAGGCGTTCCTGCCGCGAGCGGTGACGGCCCCACGCCCTCTCCGAGCACGGCTGGTGGGCAAGCACTGCGAGAGCGGCGACGTGCTCATCTTCGACGCCGCCCTGCCCGACGGCACCAAGGTCGGCGATGTGCTCGCCACCCCCGTCACGGGCGCCTACGGTCACAGCATGGCCAGCAACTACAACAAGCTCACCCGGCCGCCGGTGGTGTTCGTCCGCGATGGCGTCGCCCGGCAGGTGGTGCGCCGCGAGACACACGAGGATCTGGTGCGATGCGATCTGGGCTGATCCGTTCGATGGGCAACCTGCTGCGCCGCGCCCCGCGGCCGCCGGCCAGCGAGATCGAGGGTGAACTCGCCGACGCCGGTGTGAAGGTGGAGTACTCGCCGTGCCTCGACGGCGACCCCGACCCTGGTGAGGTGGTGTGGACGTGGGTGCCCTACGAGGACGACCCGAGCCAGGGCAAGGATCGCCCCGTGGTGATCATCGGGCGCCGTGGCGCGAACCTCGTCGGGGTGCCGCTCACCTCGAAGCCGCACGACAACGAGTACCAGGTCACGGTGGGCGCAGGGCCGTGGGACAACAGCGGCCGGCCGAGCTACGCCAAGGTGGAGCGGCTGCTGGAGGTCGATCCGTCCCAGGTGCGGCGCGAGGGTGCGGCGCTGCCACGCAAGGCCTTCGAGGCCGTGGTGAAGGGCGTACAGCGGTTCGCCGCGCGCTGAGCGTGGCGGATCGCGGGTCGGCGGGCTCGCCAACCCGCGAATTCTGGTGGTTTTCTCGGGTCTCTCTTTCCGTGGGCGAATTTGAGGAATACCGTACGAAGTGTGGACGGATTCGTACGGGCCTCCCTGGGCACCTGGATGCGCCGCGCTGTCGTGTGCGGCGCGGCGCTCGGTGTCGTCTGCGCCGGCCTGAGCCCGGTGGCGCACGCCGCGGGTGAGGCCCGCGTCGAGGCCGACGTGCAGTGCGATGCCACCGGCCACGGGGTGCTCGATCTCACCCTGGTCAACGATGGTGAGCTCGCCGCCTTGTTCGAGGTGTTGACGCCTGCTTCGGTGGGGATGGCGCAGGTGCTCGTCGGTCCGGGCGAGGCGTACGCGGTCACCGTCACCGGCCTCGTCGACGGCGAGGTGGTGGTGGTCGTCGCCATCGACGGCGTGCCCTCGCAGCTCACCAGGGCGGTCGCCTGCGCATTGCCCGAGGTGCAGAGCGGTGGGCCCGTCACCCAGTCGGGCGTGGCCGGGGCCCATGAGTTGCCGCGTACCGGGGCCTCCCTCCGCCTCGCCCTGCTGGCGGCTGTGCTCGTGGCCGGTGGTGCCGCCGGTACCGTGCTCGGCCGCCGCCGCCCGGCCTGAGCCAGCGGCCGACGCGCGATAAGGCGTGCTCGCTCGCCGCGCAGAACTCGTAGCCTGCACCCCGTGAAGCTCATCAGGGTCGGTGTCTTGGGGTGCGGCAACGTCGGCGCCCCGCTCGTGGCGTTGATCGCCCGTCAGCAGGCGGCGATCGAGGCGCGCACGGGCGTGCGTCTCGAGGTCGTGGCCGTGGCGGTGCGCAACCTCTCCAAGGAGCGCGAGGTCGCGCTGCCGGCGGGTGTGCTCACCCGCGACGCGATGGCGGTGGTGAACGACCCCGAGATCGACGTCGTGGTGGAGGTCATCGGAGGTATCGAGCCCGCCCGCGAGCTCATCACCGCGGCGCTGCGCAACGGCAAGCCGGTGGTCACCGGCAACAAGGAACTGCTGGCCAACGTCGGTGCCGAGCTGTTCGCCGTCGCCGACGAGGCGGGCGTCGACCTGCTGTTCGAGGCTGCGGTCGCCGGCGGCATCCCCATCGTGCGGGCCTTGCGCGAGAGCCTGCGTGGCGAGCCGATCCGGCGCATCATGGGCATCATCAACGGCACCACCAACTTCATCCTCACGAAGATGACCGAGGAGGGCGCCGACTACGCGGTGGCGCTTTCGGAGGCGCAGGCGCTGGGCTTCGCCGAGCGCGACCCAACTGCCGATGTGGAGGGTTACGACGCGGGGGCCAAGGCGGCGATCATGGCCACGCTGGCGTTCGGCGCCAAGGTGGTGGCCGGCGACGTGTACCACGAGGGCATCAGCCGCCTCACCGCGGCCGACATCGCGATGGCCAAGCGTCTGGGGTACGTCGTCAAGCTGCTCGGCATCGCCGAGGCCGACCCCGAGTCGGGGGCCATCGGTGT
>WBZL01002447.1_pt1 | contig 18122 bp, 22 predicted proteins | sample 5204291 | NCBI WGS metagenome assembly WBZL01 (sample SAMN12344345, study PRJNA552823) | activated sludge metagenome | biome: Activated sludge suspended growth; feature: Nitrification reactor; material: Wastewater; isolation source: activated sludge from nitrification reactor of wastewater...
TGGGGGCAAATACTCAACCTCGCCGCAGTGACGGCGTCCATTTATGTTGCCCGTCGCTGGCTCGATAAACGATCTTTTGAAAGCCTCGGGCTGAAAATCAATCATCAAACGCTGACAGATATTCTCGCGGGCGTCGGCATCACATTCGTCCAATTCATCTTCATCTTCGGAACGCTGTTCGCACTCGGCTGGCTGACCTTCGAGGGCTTTGCGTGGCAATTCGACCCGATCAACGCAGTCATCGCCAACACATTGACGTTCCTCATGGTGTTCATCTTTGTCGGCTGGAACGAGGAACTGCTCTCACGCGGCTACCATCTGCAAACCATCGCCAGCGGATTCAATCTTTTTTGGGGCGTGATCATTTCCTCCGCCGTGTTTGGCTTGCTCCATCTTCAAAACCCCAGCGCAACGTGGGTCAGCACGGCGGGAATCTTCTTTGCGGGAGTTTTTCTTGCCTATGGCTACATCCGCACGAAACAACTATGGCTCCCCATTGGGCTACACATCGGCTGGAATTTCTTCGAGGGCGTTGTGTTCGGTTTCCCCGTCTCAGGCTTGGATATTTATCCCCTGACGCGCATCGAGGTCACTGGTCCCGAGTTGTGGACTGGCGGCGCGTTCGGCCCCGAAGCAGGGTTGATCGTTTTGCCATCATTGGCAGTGGGTGGAATTTTAATCTACTTGTTTACGCGAAACCGTCTTCACAGCCCGGTGTGATTCGAGGGTTTTTCATCGCGGTACGGTAGTACCATCGTCTCAATTTGTTCAAAACCAATCGCGCAAATTAGGAAGCGCTTATCATTCCATGATATAAGGCTTGTTGCGCTTTCTGTAACAAGACCGATTAGATTTAAAGGAGACCTATGAATCGAAAGAACCTGGCGTATCTCATCATGCTCTTTACCTTAATCCTTACGGCGTGCGCCGCGCCTACCAGCGAACCTCACATTGAACCCACCCCTGGTCCCGACCTGGCATTGACCATCACCGCGCAAGCAAATCTTCTTCAAGCGTTGACACAAACCGCCCTCGCGCCGACGAACACGCCCGAACCGACCTTCACGCCTGCCCCCGCTTTCACGGTAACGCCATCCAAAGTAACGATCACCGTCAGCGCAGATACGAACTGCCGCTCTGGTCCCGGCGTGGAGTACGATATCGTCGGCGCGTTGACCATCGGTCAACAGGCAGAGGTGGTAGGGAAAAGTTCAACCGCGAATTATTGGGTGATCGATAATCCCCTCGGCGCGGGCACATGCTGGCTGTGGGGCGAACATGCCAACCTCACCGGAGACGCGGCTGGTCTGCAGGAGGTCGCCGCGCCTCCAACCGTCACACCGCTTGCCGCGCTTGCTCCCATCATCGACCATGCGACAGTTCGATATGATGCGTCCTCGGGCGGCTTGGTCGTTTACATAGATGTTTATTTCTACGACGGCGAGGGCGACGCGAATTTCCTCGATCTACAACTGGTCAGCGCTTCGGTGGCGGTCACCGGAAAGCTCAAAGACGTTTCATTTGCCCCGTCTGCCAACCAAAGAAAAGGCGCTGTCGTAACCGGTCAATGGAGTTGCGGCACAAAACAATATGACATGACGGTAGGGGTTGTAATTACCGACCAGGCAGGGCACACGAGTAACACGATCGGGGTCAATTTTTCGTGCAATAAGAATTAACGTAACAGGTCACGACTATTTTAGAAGAACGGTGTTATGAGGAGCAAGATACCAGACATGACGAAGGATCGAGGAAAAATCGCGGGAAGAGTTGATCGCGCTCATCTGGACGAGATAATGCACTCAAGAAGTGATCACAGACGATCCGTCCACGAATAAAAACCACAAATTCACGAAACACATTCGTTTACGTGTGCCCGTCAGGGTATTCGTGAAAAATTCGTGGGTGGTTTGCCCACGACAGGAACCTAAACCATGATCGCCATCGCCTTCCTCGCAGACCATCCCGAAACCATCCCCGCATTGGCAACGCTGTTCCGCGCCCAATGGTACAAGCATTATGCCGATTGGACTCAAGCCGAGATGGAGCAGGATTTTCTCGAAGACACATCGCGTGACCGTCTTCCCTGCCGACTGGTTGCGTTCGAGGATGACCAACTCGCTGGCACCATCATCCTGCGCGAGCAAAACCACGTTGCTCCAGAATATCAGCCTGAACTGGGAGGATTGCTTGTCGTTGAGTCCCATCGAGGTCACGGCATTGGGACGGAATTGGTTCGCGCGGGCATGAAGTTAGCGTCCGATCTTGGGTATGAGACGGTCTACGCGACGACCGTGTCTGCGGTGGGGATATTGGAACGCCTGGGCTGGGAGTTCGTCAAAACGATCAGTCATGATGATGAACAGTTGGCGTTGTATCGCTGTACATTGTGAGCGCAAACAAAACGGTCGGTAAGCCAATTTCGCGCCGCTTTTGCTCAAGTCCGCCCTGAATGGCGAGATAAATCTCGCCTTACAACCCGGGTTGCGCGCGAGCTTTCTCAAAGGTCTCCGCGGACTCTGTGGTAGAGCAAGAGTCGCTTAGCAAGAGGACAATAAAAAAGACCTCGCAGGCAAAACCTGCGAGGTCTTTTGATCGCATTATCCCAGATGCGCCACGATGCGCGAATGGGCGGTCTCGGTATCCATATCGAGCACCGTGATCAGTTTATCGCGCCCCGCAAACCCCGCCACAATATCAAGGCGCGTTTTTGCCACCCCGAGAATATCGGAGAGGAATTCGATCAACGCCTCATTGGCTTCGTTATCGGCGGGCGGCGCGGCGATGCGCACTTTGATCGTCCCATCGTCCAACAACTCCACGATCTCATTGCGGCTGGCGCGCGGCGTGACCCGCACCGCCAACGCGGAGCCTTTCTTACCATCGTGCAGTTTTATTTTTTTATCAGACATGGCTACCTCAGCGAAGTGAGAATGGCAACGATAAAGCGCGAAGCAAACTGGATCAAGAGCATCAGGATCATCGGGCTGAAATCGAACATACCGGCGGCAGGCACCACGCGGCGGATGGGCATGAGCATCGGCTCGATGATGTTGTCGATGCCGCGCCGCACCGGGTGATAAGGGTCCATCACATAAGAAAGGATGACGGAAACAAAGATCAGCAGGGTTAGGAGTTGGGATAATAATTCGACGATATCGATCAAGGTGTCCATGACGCGTCAGCCTCCGATGTATGCCTGCGCTCGCCAACGATAGCCGTGCCCACGCGGACGAGGGTGGCGCCCTCCTCCACCGCCACAACGTAGTCCATGCTGGTGCCCATGGAGAGTTCGCTCCAATCCGCGCCGGGGAGTTGGTCCGCCAAATGGTCGCGGAGCCGCCGCACTTGGCGAAAGAAGCGGCGCGAGTCTTCCGCGTCTTTTCCCAACGGGGGCATGCTCATCAGTCCGCAAATCCGCAAGTGAGGCAAATCGAGCAAACCGGCAAGTTCGGGAAGGAGGGAGTCCCATGTTGATTCGTCTGAGGCGTTCCAACCGGATTTGGTCTCTTCGCCGCCCACGTTGAATTCGAGCAGGACGGGTAATATGCGCTCCGCTTCGCCGGCAAAACGGCTGAGGCGTTGGGCAAGTTTGAGGCTATCGAGTGAGTGTAAAAGTGCGAAGTGATCTGCCACCAGGCGGGCTTTGCGGCTCTGCACGTGACCGATCATGTGCCATTCTACACCAGTTTGATTGCCGAGGGATTGAATTTTCGTGACACCTTCTTCGGGATAATTCTCGCCCAGAATGCGCGCGCCCGCTTCGATGGCGGCTTGCGCCACTTCGAGCGGTTGTGATTTGGTGACCACCACCAGGCGCGCTTCAGCCGGGTTGCGGTTGCTTTTGCGCGCGGCTGTGGCGATCTGGTCGAGCGCGTGAAGGTATTTTTCGCGGATGGTGGAAACTAAAGTGTTCATAGAGTCGCAATATTGTCTACCGCGAAGCGCGCGAAGAATGCAAAGAAAAATATTCTTAGCGGGTTTGGCGGTTAATTTTTTTCGAGAGTAGACGTGATCGGAAATAAATTTTCGGACGCGGATTTCTTTCTTCTTTATCAGCGTTAATCCGCGTTCCTCTGCCTCCTATCAAAGAACTTGGGCTTATTACCGATAAAGTCTATTATAAAGCGATCAACGCGCCGAAGCGCCCGGTGCGACCTTTTTCTGCGCGATGCGAGAACCAATCGTCGGTGTGACAGGCGGTGCAAATGCCGGCTACTTCGATGTGTTGCACGCCCGCCTGTTCGAGCAGGATTCGGTTCGTCTTCCACAGGTCGAAATGGATCTTGCCGTTAACCGAGCGTAGCACCATTTCGGAATCGTCGCCGAATTTTTGCATCACTTGCAGGATCACATCCGCGCCGATCTCGTAATGGTCAGGCCCGATGGAGGGCCCGATGCAGGCGACGATATCGGCGGGGTTGGAGTTGTAATTCGTTTTCATGGCGTTCACCAGCGAGCCAGCCACGCCGCGCAGGGTTCCCATCCAGCCGGCATGAGCGACACCGACGACTCCCTTGCGTGGATCATGCGCGAGGATGGGCACGCAATCGGCGAAGCGCATGAACAGGCTGACCTCCGGCTTGTCGGTGAGGATCACATCTGCCTGCCGGACCGATTCGCCTTCCGGGCGGGGGGCTTTGGCGCACACCACGTCGGCGCTGTGCACCTGCCAGACATCAAAGATGGATTCGGGGGCGCGGTCTAAGGCGCGGAATGACAATTGGCGATTCTTGCGGACCCGGTCGAGGTCGTCGCCCACAGTCCCCCCCACATTGAGCGAACCCCACGGTTTCGGGCTGGCGCCGCCGTGGCGCGTGAATACGGCGTGACGAGTATTCAGCGATTCAAATTGATAATAGCGAAGCCCGTTCATTTCGGCGAATGGCATGGCGAATCACTTCCCTCCATGGTTTGCATGGTCGATCATTTCTGCGACTGCTCGATCGAGTTGAATTTTTTGATGAAGAATTGCCGCGTTTCAGCCATCGACTCTTCCATGTAGGGGTAGGCAAACCAGGCGGTCATCAAACCAAATAACGCGCCGGTGAGGATGCGAAGGATAGGCGTGCTTTCGCGGTACGGCAGAAGGTTGGCGAGCCATTGCCACTCGATCTGGCTGAAGAGTTGCGAGAAACCATCCAAGCCGATGGGTCCCATGCCGACGAGGATCCACACGATCCAATGGATGGGCTTGATGCGGCGTCCTGTGGCGGCATAGATCACGCCAAACAACAAGATCGCGCCGTAGATCGCCACGTCGCGTTCGCATAATGCGACTTTGTAGCCGACAGATTCATTCCCAATGTAGGCGCGCGCATCGTAGCGGGCGAAACTGGTCGCGTCGCGCAGGCCGACAATGCCGGTGACCTCCTCGAAGGTTCGGACGCCGGACATGCCCGCCTCTGCCAGCGGATAGTAAGGCTGTTCTCCATATAGAAAGAAGGATCGAAACCCAAACTGATGGCATAGCGGTTTGTAAATGGTGTAAATCACTTGCGCCGGAACAGGCGCTCCGATTTTCATAAACGTGGGGGCAAGGAAGGGCAAGCCCACATACAACAGGATGAAGGTGTTCAACATTGCCAGATAATGGCGCGAGATCCAAGCCATCACCCGGTCGGCTCCGCTGATGGATTGCCCGCGGCGGAGGCGGTCGTGGTGGTCTTCGCGTCCAAGCCGGTCCAGTTGTCCCCGTCGGTCTGAGGCGGCGCCGAGCGTCATGCTGAGTTTTTGTTTGTCGAAGGGATGTTTCAAACTGTACGGACCCACTTCAACGACCGGCGCGTTCTCTCCGAAATTCTTTTGGAGCGCGGGGTCTGAGTCCACGTTCACTTCTACCAGCCGGTGCGGGAATTTTTCCTGAAGCGAAAGCAAGTCGGCTTTTGCCGCGTTGCTGTGTTCGTCGTCTTTGCGAAAGTACAGGGTGACTGTGAGCATGAATGGAATCTCTATAAACCGAAATCGATCCAGAAGAATTGCCCTGCCGCGGCGATGCGTTCAAAAATGCCTGTAAACAGCATCACGCCAACAATGATGAGAATGACGCCCATGACAATTTCCACGTAGCGCATCACCTTGCCGTATTTTCGCAATGTGAGCGATACCCAGCCGACGCCAAGCGCGGCAATGAGAAATGGAATGCCCAGCCCGGCAGAGTAAGCGCTTAACAGTGAAACTCCCTGCGAAACCGAACCGCCGTTCAGCACAAGCGTGAGGATCGCGCCGAGCACGGGACCAACGCACGGCGACCAGCCCGCTGAAAAGAATACGCCCATTAACGCGGAGGAAAGATAGCCTAATTTTCGATCGGGCAATTGTTGGACGCGCGTGTCGTATTCTAAAAACGGGATGCGGAAGACGCCGATCATGTGCAAGCCGAAGATGACGACAACGGCGCCGCCGACTTTGGAGAGGAGGAAACGCAGATCGTACAACAACCGCCCGGCGGCAGAGGTGGCGACGCCAAGGGTGATAAAGACGAGGCTGAAGCCGAGCACGAACGCCAAGCCGTGCGTGAAGGTGATGAAGCGGTTATTGTCTGTTGCTTCGCCGCCTGCCGCCCGTCCGCCCAGATAGCCGACATACGCCGGCACCAGTGAAAACACGCACGGCGAGAGGAAAGACGCCAGCCCGGCGAGAAATGCCAGCCCCATTGAGATTTGTGTAAATTCCATTGAATTCCTTGGTTGGTTCAGAACGTCAGTTTTGTGGTGACGACGATCGTGCCGTGATCGGGGAGCGAGAGGCGTTGTTCGCTTTGAGCGAGCGAAACGTATGGCGTCGTCCAGCGGAAGATCCACTTGGCGTCTTCCGGCGTAACGTTGATACAGCCATGCGAGCGTTTTTCGCCGAACGAGTTATGCCAGAACGCGCCGTGGATGGCGATACCGTCGCCGCTGATCATGGTCGACCATGGAACCGCCGGCGTGGAGTAGCCCGATTGAAAACTTCCCGCGGTCATGTTCAACGAGATGATCTTCCAGTGCGTGAGCAGGTTGCCCACCGGCGTTGCCAGTTTATCGCTGATCTGCCCGGTCTCCGGGTCGTAGGCGATTCCGGTAGAGACTCGGCAATAGAAGACCTCGGTGGCGCCTTCGTAGCAGGATAATGTTTGCCGGTCTAAATCCACGTCGATGCGTTTCTGATCCGCCGCAACCTCCGGGCTGATGGGCGCCACATCCTCGTCTGTCAGAATTTTGAATGCCGCGCCGTCTCCCCAGAAAAACTCGCCGTACGCGCCGTAGCCGTAGCCATGGCCGTTCGCGTCTTCGTTCCAGCGATATTCGGCAAAACCGTTGCTGGCGCGCACCTGGTCGATCCACACCACTTGCCCATAATACAAGCGCGGCGGGAAGTTGTAGGCGATATGGTCGTTCAACCACGGCGAAGCGACTGCTCCTTCATGGGCAAGGTCTACATACGGCACGGTTACTTCCGCCCAAAAACCATTTTGCCCGGCGGGCATTTGAGTAACAGGCGTGTTGGGGAAGTTGCGGGTCGGCTGAAGCACCGATGAGTAAATGTATCCGTTGGGCGTTTCGACATAGCGTTGGTTGTTCAGCCCGCCGATCACGCTCCCGATCACCTCGCGGTTCCACTCCACGAGCGTATCGGCTCCGAGTTTGGCGATGGACGAGTTCAGGTTTGGGTCGTTCGTCGGGCGGCTTCGCAAGTCAATATCCGGGTCCACCACCCTGCCGATGATCTCGCTGGCGGGAAATTGCGGCAGGCGTTTGGGTCTCAAAAGATCGTCAAAAAGTTTATCGAGGTTGATGCCCATGCGCGGCATGAACGCCAATGCGCCCAAGCCCGCGCCGGACAATTTTAGAAAATCGCGTCGTGAAATTTTTTGTGTCATTTGTTTTGTTTACTCTTTCAACAAGGATAATCACAAAGGAAGGCATCGTCAACGGGCAGATGAGAGATGATTAAGCCGGGCGTACTCTTACCGTTCACTCTCTGAAGAAATTCTTAAGCGCCACCACGCAATTGGCGCTAACCTTGTGACCCACCTCATCTTCGCAATAGGTCACGCGCGCGCCGGCCTGTTCGAGCAACGCCACCGAATGGCGGGCGCGGTCGATGGTCACCGTTTCGTCTTTGACGCCGTGCGCCACAAAAAAATCTTTTCCTTCCAATGGGCGATTCGGAACCAACGCTTCCAACCCGCTGGGGATGAAGCCGGCGAGGATTCCCACCTTGCGGATCCTCTGCGGGTACAAAAACGACAGGATATTGCACATCACCGCGCCTTGACTGAACCCCATCATGTCGATCGTTTGACGGTGATCGGAATCCGCGTCGATCCACGTGGAGGCTTGATACTCGTCCACCAGCCGCATCAACGCCTCGGCAGACGGGCGGAGTTGCTCGAGGCTGGGTTTGCCGAAATCCTGTCCTGAGTCGAGCACAGAGTCCTTGCTGTGGAGGGGCCGCCACGTGTAACCAGACGTCCCGGTGGAAAGAGGCGCGCGCGGAGCGATCATCCAGTAATCGAACGAAAGACTGCGGGCGAAGACCCACATCGAGTTTTCGTCGCCGGTGAATCCGTGGATCAACAGCAGTAAGCGCTTCGGTTTTTTCGCCTGGCGGACGCGCATCATCCAGCCTTGAAATTTGATCAGTTCGGTATCAATCAGGGTTTGCACGTTTTTGAATCCACTCCAAAATCCACAGAGATAAAAAGATGAGCGCGATGGGAACGAGCGCGCCAAACAGACAGGTGAGCGCCATGAGCGCCGCGCCCGCGCCGTAGATGAGATAGATCAAGCCCACGCCCACGATCACCAGCAGGAGGAACGCGCCGACGCCTAAACGGACGTTGGTTTGCTTTGCATACTTACGCAGGTCGCGGCTCATGGTGCATTTCTTCCTCCGCCGAGGCGGGAAATAATTTCAACAATTCAGGCAAGGCATGGCGTACTGCCGAGTCGCCTTCGAGCGCGATTTCGGTCACGTAGCCGGTATCGAGCGTGTGCAAATGCGCCACGTTTGGTCGCAGGATGAGATCGGGTTTTGAACGGTCGAGGTTATGTTTTGTAATGGCGCGGTTAAGCATGTCTTGCGAGAGCAGAAAGATATCGATGGCTTGAACGGAGCGGAGGCGTTTGATCCGCTGAGCCAGCCAGCGCGGGATGAAGCGCGGCAGGACGATGCGTTCCATTGTGGCAGGGACACCGAGCGGCGCGGTTAAAACCACTGCCACAACCGGGGTCTTCGCATCGACCAGCGAACGCGCCGCTTCGACCGGCACCGGGTTTAGCGCGCCTCCGTCCACCAGGTCCATATCCATCATGCGCCGGGCGGGGAAGATGCCGGGCAATGCCACCGAGGCGAGCAGGGCTTCCACCAGCAAACCTTCGCGGATGAAGATCTCACGCCCATGTTTGATCTCGGCGGCGGTGACGATCAGCGGGGTTTTCAGATCATGAAAGGTTTTCTTGCCGAAAAACTCGCGCGCAAATTTTTCGAAGCGGCGCAACCCAAGAAACGCCGGCTCGCTATTTTTGTCTCGCCCCGAATATCCTGTCCGTTTGAGTTGATGGAAGACCTGCTCCATTTCGTTGGGCGAATATCCCAACCCAAACAACATGCCCACCAACGCCCCCATGCTTGTCGCGCCAATGGCTTGAATGTCAAACCCATTTCGCGTCAACGCGCGCAAGACGCCGATGTGCGAAACTCCCTTGACGCCTCCGCCTCCCAACGCAATCGCGATGCCTTTTTTCGTCACGGTTGGCTCCAGGAGTTCAACGTCCGCGCCAGTCGTTTGTGCCAGGCGAACAGGCTCATCAACTCGGGCAGAACATCGTCGAACGCCTTTTCGCCGCGTTTCGCAATTTCGCTAATGCTTACTTGTTCCAGCGTATCCACATCCGACACAGCAGGGCGAATCAAAATCTCCGGTTTATCCACTTCAAGGCGATATTCGCTGACGGCACGGTTCATGATGTCCACCGAGCGGAGCACAACATCGATGACTTGCGCGTATCGCGTTTTGCTCAAACGATCTGTAATAGACTGCGGGATATATTTTGGGCGCGGCAGACCCCATGATTGGGCTGGCTCGCCCATTGGGGTATTCAACGCCACCGCGACCACTGGCAAATTCGGCGCGAGCGCCCGGGCCGGCGCAACAGGGACTGGATCGAGCGTTCCCCCATCCACTAATTCCATATCGCCGATGCGGCGCGCCGGGAAAATACCGGGGATTGCCGCAGAGGCAAGCACGGCATCCAACAAGTTTCCTTCAGAGAGGAGGGCTTCTTTTCCCGTGTTCAAGTCGACAGCAGTGAGAGCGCAGGGAATGTTCAAGTCGGCAAAGGTTTTGCCTCCCAGCCGGATCTCCAGCCATTCCGCGCCGCCAGAGATGCCCATGAACGACGGTTCATCCTCCGGCGCGTGACCGAATATTTTATTTTGATCGAACGAGGAAAAAATCGCTTCGATCTCATCCGGTGGGTAGCCTAACGCGTAAAAGGCGGAGACCAACGCGCCGAAACTCGTCCCCGCAATGGCGCGAATTTTGAATCCGTGCTGGTCTAATCGGCGTAGGACACCGATGTGCGCGTTTCCTTTCGAGCCGCCGCCGCCCAGCGCAAGTGAAATTTCCATAATTATCTCGTCCTCATTATACACAGGGACGACCCGATGGGTCGTCCCTGTTGATGAAATTTTTGTGATGGGTGTTTCTCAAGTTCTACAGCGCAAAGGCACAGTCTTTATAAGTAATCCGTGTAGGGCGCTTTCTTTTACGCTTATCTTGGCAGAGGATGTCCGATAGTAATCTCTTTTGTGGCGAGGCACATTCCCGTTAATTATGGGGGCGTGACTGTAGTGGCAGTTGCCGTTGGCGCTGGGGTGTCTGTGAATGTGGCAGTCGGCGGCGCCACTGTAAATGTCGAAGTGGGTGGTTGTGTATTCGTTGGCGGGAGAGACGTATTCGTCGGCGGGAGAGGCGTATTGGTCGGCGCGGCAACCACAATAGAGACGGTGAGCGTCGATCCAAACACGGTTCCCGTTTGAGTCGAGAGTTGCCATGAGCCTGTATATGTGCCGGGCTTTTTCGGGGCGATCAACGCGACGGAAAGTTGCGTCCACTTTTGCGGGGGAATCACTTTGCCCAACCCGCTGGGGTTGCCCTCCATTTGATTGCCGCCGGCAAACACCAACCTGAACTGCAACGCCCAATCGCACGTCCCGTTGTTTTGCACCTTCCATGTTTTTGTGAACGGCTCACTCGGCTTCAACACCGTGCCGGCAGGGATGCTCGCATCGCTGATCAACAGCAGGTTATTGCACCCCGACCCCAAAGACGATGGATTTGGCGTGGGCGTGAATAGCGTGCCTGTCGGCGTGGGCGACCCGCTGGAAAGCGCCGGCACAAACACAAGCCCCTGTGTGGAGGATGGGGCTGGCGACGGCAACGGCAACGCAGTATTCGTCGATGTGGAGGTTGACGGCAGTGACGTATCCGTCGAGATGGGCGCCAGAGCGGTTTGCGTTTCAAAGATCGACGCGGCGAGCGTCCCCACCCCGGCGGTTAGGATGGCGTTTATATCCGCTTCTTCGCTTTGCTCTGTGGCAGTACCGCCGCAGGATGCGAGCAAAATACCACCTAACGCAACAATGGAAATCAATCGTTTTCGCGCAGAAATCATGTAACCTCTCATTGGTTTTATCGTTGACCCTATTGGCAATAACTTGTAGAACGCAGATGAACGCTGATTCACGCCGATGAAAAGAGAGTGAAAATCTGCGTTCTCCGCGTTTTTCAGCATTCAACTAAGATTTTGTGGCTCTACCGTTTTTAACGGGAAACCTTTTTTTCAAACACTAAGGACACGACGGTCACAAAGGAAAACCCAAGGAATCTAGGCTCTTTTTTTGCCTTTGTGTCGCTTCGACGAACTCAGCGCAAGACTTTGTGTCCTTCGTGGTGAGGCTCTTTCCCGTTCATTATGGGACACCCGATTTTGTCTTATTACCGCTACAGTCTATTCTTCACGGGATGCCTCGCATTATAACCAGTATCGTTTTCATCCGATCAGCCCGCAACCCACAATGCCCCTACGAAAAGCATACGGTCAGCGGGGCGGGGGCGGCAAAATCATTTCCGAAGCATCGCGGGCGATGATCGCGTCCAGCATGTCGAACGAGGGTCCCGCGGGATAATCGACGCGAACAATGCCTCCGCCTGCCACGCGCAAGATCACGCTGGAATCATCCGCGCGGATCAGCACGATCCCATACTCGCCGGCGGGGTAATAGGCATCGGAATAGGCGCTCTCGGAAATCTCAAAGATGGCATAGAGGCTTTTCACATCCAAGCCCTGCCAGTTCGAAATTTCATCTTTTCGAAAATAACTCCCCTCCGAAAAAAGCGCGGGCAATACCTCCACGGGGGTATTTTCCGCTTCGCCCTCGCGGCACTGCGGCGGTCCGCCCAATGCGCTGGTCGCAGCGCACGGGATCGTGGAATACTTGAACAATGCCGCCACATTCGACGCGACCCCGGTTTCGACGGCGCTCAACACCGCATCCACATCGTTCACCTCAACGCGCGCGGTTAACGGATAATATCCCTGCTCGTTCACTGCCACTTGCGGCGAAGGTTGGCAGGCAGAAAGCAATAACACCGCCAGCCATATCGGCGCCATCCAGAATTTCATATTTTGTTTCCTCATGCGAGAAGCGACGCTAACGCGCGAAGAAGAATGTCCAAGTCTTCTTCGGTGTTGTACCCTTGAACGGAAACGCGGATCAATTTGTTCCCATTCCACTCCAGGATGGGAACCTCGATTCGGAACTTCTCGTACAACTGATTCTTCAACTCAGCCGTGTTCACCCGTGAAGGGAGCGGCGCGGCGAACAATTGGCGAAACCAGTTCCCCGTCGGAGGGTGAAGCGGGGCAAGCCCGGTCAGTTCGCAGATCCGCCGCTGGGCATCCTTCGCAAGGTCGTGGCACGCGTCGCGGACAGCGTCCCAGTGATATTTTTCTTGAAAGTCGATCGCCGCAGGGACGGCTAAAAACGCGGCGTGATCGCGCGTGCCCCACCACTCATGATGGTCGATGAATTCAGAGCCGCTCGGGGTCTCCGATTCATAGCCCCACGAAACAACCAAAGGTTTCAGCAAATGCTGAACGACGGGAGAAGCATATAAAAAACCCGCGCCCTTTGGCGCGCACAACCATTTATGCAGGTTGCCGCCATAAAAATCCGCGCCTAGTGAATCGAGATGAAGCGGAACCTGCCCCGGCGCGTGAGCCCCATCCACAATGGTGAGAATACCGCGTTCGCGCGCGCGATGGATGATCTCGCGGATGGGCAGAAGGATCGCCGTCGGCGAAGTGATATGACTCACGCAGATCGCCCGGGTGTTCGGCGTTGCGCCCGCAAAGAACTCTTCGATGAATTTCTCTTCAGACACAATAGGCGTGGAGGTCGGCTGGTTGATATAGTTGAAGCCGCGTTCCCTCGAAAGAAATCGCCACATGCGATCGACCGCGCCATATTCGTGATTCGTAGCCAGCACTTCATCGCCCGCGCCCAATTCAAGCGAGCGGGCGATGATATTCAGGGAGACCGTCACGTTTTGGGTATACACGAGATGATCGGCATGAGCGCCGAGATATTTTCCAAGCCGCGCGCGAGAGTCTGCCAACAAGGAAGTGATCCGCCTCCCCAAAAATTCGACGGGCTGTTTTTCCATCTCGTGTTGCCAGCGTTGGTAATCGTCCATGACCGGCTTCGGGGTTGCCCCGAACGAACCATGATTGAGGAATGTGACTGAAGGGTCGAGTTGAAAGTGAGTGTTCAGGTTATTCATGCGGCAATCGTACTCGAAAACGGACTTTTGCGTCGCGCGAACGCTGAAAAGACTCTTTGCCGCAGAGATCGTCCAGCAAAAAACCTCTTTACCGTACATTGGCGCTAAAGTGTCGCCATGGCGTCATGCGACACCCGCAAAGAACACAAAGAAAACCTTTTTAACTTGGCGACCTTAGCGCGCTTTGCGGTAAAGATCTTTCATGTACGGTAGAGAACAAAAAACTGAAAATCTCGCGGCACACCTTGTTGCCAAATCCGTGTGATAATCTGTGAAAATCCATGCTTAACCAAATTTTTCGTCTCCACGATATTCCTTCTGATCACCATTCGAATTTCAAACATCTTTATTTCGACATCGCCTGGTTTGGGCTGTTAAGCGGCTCGGCGGTCAACTTCCTCAGTGTCTACATCACGCGCATCGGCGGCACAGGTTTTGAAATCGGTCTGATCAGCGCCATGTCGGCGGTGGTAAACCTTGTCCTCGCCATTCCAGCAGGCAAATGGCTCGAAAAACGGGATACCAGCAAAGCCATCTTCTGGACTTCCGTCGTATACCGGATAGGCTTCTTCCCGTTCATCGTCCTTCCCATCCTATTGTCTGAAGAAAGTCAGATTGCCGCATTCATCCTACTGACATTTTTCATGTCGATCCCCTTGACTCCGCTCGGCGTGGGTTTCAACGCCTTATTTGCCGAAGTTGTCCCAGTCGAATATCGCGCCCATGTGGCTGGTATCCGCAACATCATGTTTGCTCTCGCCTACATGCTCTCGTCGGTCGCAAGCGGATATCTGCTCGACACCGTTTCATTCCCGCTTGGATATCAGATCGTCTTTGCCGCTGGCGCGATTGGCGCGGCGATGAGCAGTTATCATCTCTATTTTGTCGCGCCGATGCATAAGGGACAAACCCCGCCGCCTCCCTCAATTCAACCTGCTTCGCCCGCCCCGGCGAGTTCCGCCGCCCGAAATTTCCTCTCCGCTTTGCGTTTCGATATCTGGAGGTCTCCGTTTCGGAACGTGCTCATTGGCTTATTCGCGTTTCACGCATCGCAATATCTGCCCACTCCTTTATTCCCGCTCTACAATATCCGCGTGCTGGGGTTGAACGATAACAACATCGGCATTGGCACCGCGCTGTTCTACCTAACCGTCCTGTTGGGGTCCACGCAACTCCGAAGAATGGCGCATCGTGTTGGCAACAAAGTATTAACCGGCTGGAGCGCCGCGCTCATGGCGTTGTATCCGCTGTTACTGGCGGGTTCCACGAACGTCTGGCAATACTATGGAATCTCCCTGATCGGCGGGTTGAACTTCGCCATGGTCTCCGGTGTCTATGCCAACTATATGCTCGACCACATTCCTCCAGACGACCGTCAGGCGCACCTGGCGTGGTACAACATCATCCTCAACGCCTCGATCCTGATCGGCTCGCTGGGGGGACCTGTGCTGGGCGAACTTATGGGTTTATCCGCCGCCCTGCTGTTGATCGCTGTGTTGCGCTTTCTGGCAGGAATATTAATTTTGAAGTGGGGATGACCGTTGCGCGATCGAAAAAGTCACGCCGGGGATTGTGGTAATATCCAATGATGACCGATGACGTTAAAATCGTAGCTAACAACCGCAAAGCCGGTTTTGAATATTTTCTGCTTGAAAAGTTCGAAGCGGGGCTCGTCCTTCAAGGAAGCGAGATCAAATCGATACGAGCGGGGCAAATGAGCATACAAGAATCCTATGTGGATATCGAAAACGGCGAACAGGCATGGCTGGTCGAGGCGCACATCGCGCCATACGAGCAAGCCAACCGCAACAACCACGAGCCAAAACGCAAGCGGAAACTTCTCCTCCACAAAAAGCAGATCCGCGAACTGTGGAATAACGTCCGCATCAAAGGCATGACGGTCGTGCCGACGCGCGTCTACCTCAAAAACGGACGCGCCAAGATCGAGATCGCGCTCGCCAAAGGTAAAAAGGCATACGATAAACGAGCGACCATTGCCAAGCGAGACGAGGCGAGAAGCGCGGAACGCCAAACCCGCGTACGATAAATCTCATCTTTCTTCGTTCGTCCCATCGTTGGAGCGAAAGGAGAAAGAGGAAAGAACTTAACCCACGTGCAACCCTTCACCATCGGCGGCATCAACAAACTCCCCGAAGCGGAGAAGCGGGACATGTATTCCCGCTACATTCCAGCAGAACTCACCGAAAAGTTCCATCTCGAAAACGTGGCGGAAAACCGCGATCTTCTGCGCTTCCGTTTTGCGGAAGGTTCCAGCGATGTAGAAATGATGCTGTATCACCAGGCAGACTTCCCCGACCCAATTCTCTACGCTCATCTCGCCGATTCAATGAACGGGCAGATCTTTATCCTGCTTTATATTTTGAACGATCCCGCCTCGCCGCGCTTCGATGTGGACAAAATGCCCGATGGAAGCCCCACCGGCTTTGGGATTCGAAAACGAAATATGGAAGCCGAACAAGCCGCCATGTTCGCGGGGCTCGCCCCCGGTCAAGTCCGACGCGGCTTGCGTTCCCTGCGTTCGGCGATTCGCGCTTTCGAAGAGTTCATGACCTATCTCAAGCATGACATGTATTACATCGAGCCGTTGTACTATCATAACGCGGTCATCTTTGAACGGTATGGGTTCAGCTATCAGTCGGGGAAAAAGTTAATGAGCCAGATCCACGACGGATTCGCGGAAGGAGGCATTCTGCGTGAACGCCTGAATGATTCAAGTCCGTTTCGTTCTCGCGGCGCGGCAAATAGCATCCGACTTCGCTCCTGGGCGATCCACGATGGGATTCTCGGAGAACCGTTTACCAAGGTCACTATGTACAAACGTGTGGGAACTTCTGCAACGATCAGCACCACGCCAGGCTGTGAGTGGTAAAAGAAAACAGCACAACGCAAATCGCATTGTGCTGTTAAGTAGCGGGGGCAGGACTTGAACCTGCGACCTTCGGGTTATGAGCCCGACGAGCTGCCACTGCTCCACCCCGCATCGGGTACCAAAGCCCGCCGATAGTACCACAGGCAACAATCAACGTCAAGCAAGAGGAAGAATATGCGGATGGCTTTCCCAAAGTCAGATGATTCTTACGCGAACGAGCGAAGAGCGCAAATAACCTCAGGAAAATTCGTGAAATTCGCCTATTCGCGCCATTCGCGCTCTTCGCTAGACTTTATCCATTCGGAGATTAGCAAAAAAGCAGGTCAGGATGAAAGATATTAAGATCGTCACATCGGGTCGTCACGGAAGAATCCAATATGTGGAAGGCTGGCTGAAAAAGAATATCTGCGAGTTCTACTGGGAATTTGGAGGCGGCGATACGGTCGCCATGGTCTGGTTTCCAGCCGAAACGGAGTGGGATGCGCTGTATCCATGGGCAAAAGGACGCAGGCGCGAGATTCTCGATTACGTGGCGGAACAAACTCACCGCCGTAAAGCGCCGTCCACGCGCGTCAAATGGGATGGGGATTGTCTACTTTTCGTGGAAGGATGAATTTTTTGCAACCATCGTACTATTTTTCAATTCAGTCGTAATGGTAAAATTGTCGCCATGTCTGAGGAGACAAAAGGTTACCTGCTCGTAGTAGACGACATCCCCGATATTCTCAACCTGCTCGATACTACCCTCAAGTTCAAAGGGTATCGAGTGGTGACGGCGCGCAATGGGGAGGAAGCGCTGGAGGCGATCAAGCAAGAACGCCCGCTGCTGGTGATCGCCGATATCTTGATGCCGAAGATGGATGGGTTTAGTCTCGTCCATCGCCTGCGCATCGACCCCGCCACGCGCGACCTGCCGGTGGTCTTCCTCTCCGCAACGTACGTCACGCCTGAAGATAAGGATTTCGCGCTTGCCATTGGTGTGACGCAATTCATCGAGAAGCCGGTCGATATTGCGTTGTTCCTGCCGGCCATCTCCGATATTCTGGCGCAAAAGATCAAGCCCGCCCACCCAACCGTGAGCGACTATGAGTTCTATGAAGGCTATCGCAAGAGACTCGAAATCAAGATGAGTCACAAGCTGGCGCAGATCACCCGTTCGGAGCATTTGCTCAATACCACCCAATCGGAAGACGAACGGAATACGATTGCGAAATCCTTGCAAGACGCCCGCGACGAGCGCGATGAGATCGCCCACTTGCTCGAGCAAGTGCTTGATCGGATCGATAATTCGAAAAAATAGCGGGGTTGTCTAAAAAGGGGAAGAACAAGTTGAGAAAACGGCGTAAACGGAGCAAGAGACAAAAAAACTGGCGGTCATTGGATCGCCAGTTTTCGTAA
>WBZL01002448.1_pt1 | contig 18121 bp, 13 predicted proteins | sample 5204291 | NCBI WGS metagenome assembly WBZL01 (sample SAMN12344345, study PRJNA552823) | activated sludge metagenome | biome: Activated sludge suspended growth; feature: Nitrification reactor; material: Wastewater; isolation source: activated sludge from nitrification reactor of wastewater...
CCACCACCGGATGCCGAGGGCCTTTCGCAGTTGGGTGGCCACGCGGTCCGGGTCGCAGTGATCGCGGACATAGGCCATCCCGTCCTGCGACAACCGCCTCCCCTCGGCGGTGCCGAAGACATCGGTTCCCACCGGCGCGCACGGAACGTTCGTCGTCAGGTCCGCCACCAGGACGGAACCCTGCGCCATGGCGCGCGCCACCAGCGTGTCGAAGCGGGCTCGGTGGTCCACAATCACAGTCGCCGACAGGACGGCCGTGGCCCAGACACCCACCGGTAGGTCGGACAGGCGAGTGATGCGCCAGTCGATCTGCGGGTCCGGTCCGTCGCCGATGACCACGACATGCCGATCCGAGGGCCTGCCGAGTCCGGAGCGCGGCGGCACACAGGGGTTGAGCCCTTCGGCCGAATGCACGCCCCTGTCGATGGCGCCCGCGATGTCGTGGGCCGCTGCGGAGTCGGCGTCGAGCACCACATGAGTGGCTGCGGCAGCGATCCGGAGCACGCGGTTGCGGACGCTCAGCGCCGACCAGTCGGCAGTGGTGGCGATCAGGTCTGCCGGGAACCCGTCGTCTCCGACGGTCAACGAGAGCGCCGCCGACCCGCGCAGCAGTCGCCCCGCCTGCGCCCATCCCAGCGCTTGCCCGAAGTCGTTGCCCGGTCCGATCAGGATCCGGTGTCGGGCGCCGGCCGGCCACGCGGGGAAGTCGCTGCCGGCGAACTCGACCGAGAATCGGTGGCTGGCTCGCCGTCGCCCCAGGGGTGTCACGTCGATCGGCAAGGCGCCGTTTCGGGCTCGCTCCAGGTTGTCCACGTGGGTGAAGCCGAGAAGATCCGGTCGGGGCCGCACCACCCGCCAGACATCGCGGGCCGCCCACCGGCCTTGAGCCAGCAGCATGCTGATCCGCGGGTTCGCGGCCAGAGCGGCGGTGATCGCGGCGACCGTCGCGTCGGACTCCGGGGGGAAGTCCTGATCCGCGACAGGCGGGCGGGCCGGTTCGGTTTCGCCGGAACCGGCGTAGTCCGCCGGACTCTCCCGCGGGCCCCGGTCGAGGACGGTCACGACCTCCGGCGACAGGCGAGCCAGCAGATCCGCCTCAACCTCGGGGTCGAGGTCGTGGGCGACGACCAGGACATCGCCGGTGGGATCCCACGGCTGCGGCTCTGACACGTGGGCACCCTACTGCGCGAGTCCCACGATCTTCCGGCGCCCGACCGGCCCGGTCATGCGGCGATTCAGGCCGACCTGCCGCAGTCCGGCCGGACGTGACGGCCGCACTATCATGGGCGTCGTGAATTCCCCTGACGGTGCTCTGCTGCCCGAACGCGGCGTGCTGCTGCACATCGGGCCGCACAAGACGGGGACCACTGCGCTGCAATCGTCGTTCGCGGAGTCCTCCGACGATCTTGCCGCTCTGGGGGTCGCGGTCACGCCGAGCAAGTTGCAGCGCGTCGGCGCAGGGGCGGTGACGCAGCGCACCCTCGGGGGGATGCAGCACGGGACCTACCCCAAGGCCCGGGTCTGGCGTCAGTTGCAGAAGAGTGTCAGGCGCGCGTCGGACCGCAAGGTCGTGGTCAGCAGCGAACTGTTCAGTGATGCCACCGACGCCCAGATCCCGGCGATCATCGACGGACTGGGAGCTGACCGGGTTCGGGTGCTGGTCACGGTGCGCCCCTTGGAGAAGTTGCTGCCCAGCACCTGGCAACAAGCCATCAAGAACGGTGCCCCACCCACCTACGAGAACTGGATCAACCGGGTCTTGCGTGGGCCCGATGGCGCCAACCTGAGCAAGACGGCGCGGAAGTTCTGGAGCAGGCACGATCACGCGCGGTTGGTCGAACGCTGGGCGGCCGTCGTGGGGATCGACAACGTCGCCGTGCTGGTGGTGGACGAGTCGAACCCGGCCAATCTGTTGCACGACGTCGAGCAGTTGATCGGCGTGCCGCGCGGTAGCCTGCGCCCCGGAGTCAGCCGCAACCGCTCACTCACCGCGCCCGAGGCCGAAGCCGTGCGGCGCGCCTACCTGGTCCTGGGCGGTGATGCGATGGACCGGCAACTGGCCCAACGGTGGATGCACCGCGGCGCCGTCATCAATCTGATCGACAGCCGTAAGCCACCCGCCGACGAGCCGCGGCTCGTGACCCCTGCCGCCCAGGTGCTGCGCGCCCGCGAAATCGGAGCGCAGATCCGCGAACGACTCGTTGCCAGCGGGGTCCGCATCGTCGGTGACCCCGATTCGCTCGTGCCCACCAGCACGCCGCCGGACGTCACTTTCGTCGAACCGACCGATGTGGCCGACGACGTCGTCGCCGAACTGCTGGCCGGGCTGTACCGGGCTGCCGAAGTCGACCTCGCCAGCGTCCGGGCCCAACCGGCGACCTCGTTGAGCAGTCGCGCCATGTTGTCCGAGGTGCGCCGGCGAGCGGTGAGTCGCGTGCGCCGTCAGGAGCCGTGTGAGACCCCGCCCGATCTGGTCGAGTCGTCGGCCGACCCCGACGCCTGACCCGCACCCAGGGCGACGACCGTTGCCTCCGGGAACCGGGTCGCGGACACGATCCGCCGGCCATCCACCACCGTGCGCACCGGCAGGACGTCGCCGGTGAGTTCGCGGTAGTCGGCGTGATCCGCTTGCACGATGGCCGCGTCGGCGGCATCTCCCAGTCGGTACGGCTCAAATCCGAGGCTGCGGAGTTCGTCGTCGGTGTACATCGGGTCCTGCACCACCGCGCGGGCCCCGGCGGCTTCGAGGGCGGCGACGGTGGCGAACACCCCCGAGAACGCGGTCTCCTTGACCCCGCCGCGGTAACTGGCGCCCAGCACAACGACCGTCTGACCCGACAGCTCGCCATGGATTCGTTCCAGTAACTCCACGGCGTACGCGGGCATCTGGGCGTTGGCCTCGCGCGCGGCCTGCACCACTGTGGCCGCCGGATCGTTCCACAGGTAGAACCGCGGGTAGACCGGGATGCAGTGGCCGCCCACGGCGATGCCTGGCCGGTGGATGTGGCTGAATGGCTGGCTGTTGCAGGCGTCGATCACCCGATCGATGTCGATTCCCCGGGCATCGGCATAGCGCGCGAACTGGTTGGCCAGGCCGATGTTGACATCGCGGTACGTGGTCTCGGCGAGCTTGGCCAGTTCCGCCGCCTCGGCGCTGCCCATGTCCCACACGCCATTGGGTTGAGCCAGGTCGGAGCGCTCATCGAACTGCAGTACCTGATCGTAGAAGGCCAACCCGGCCGCAGTGCTGGGCGCATCGACCCCGCCGACCAACTTCGGGTAACGCCGCAGGTCCGCGAAAACGCGCCCGGTGAAGACCCGTTCCGGTGAGAACACCAGCGGGAAGTCCCGGCCAGCCTCGAGTCCAGAGCCCTCGGCCAGCATGGGGCCGAACCGATCGCGGGTGGTCCCGACCGGCAATGTCGTCTCGTAGGAGACCAGCGTGCCCGCCCGCAGCCCGGCCGCCACGGCGCGGGTCGCGTCGTCCATCCAGCCGAAGTCGGGTACTCCCTCGTCGTCGACGAAGAGCGGCACGACGATCACGACGGCGTCGCTGGTGGCGACGGCCGCGGTGGTGTCCGTCGTGGCGGACAGGCGCCCGGCCGCCACCTCGACCGCGAGGTAGTCGGCCAGATGATCTTCACCGGGGAAGGGTTCGGTTCCCGCATTGACCAGATCGACCGTGGCCTGGTTGACGTCGGCTCCGATCACCGTGTGACCCGACCTGGCGAACTGGACCGCCAGCGGAAGGCCGATCTTGCCGAGGGCGACAACGGTGATGCGCATGCGGATCAGGTTATCGGCCGCGCTGCGGCCCCCCTTTCCGCGGGGCGCACGTGCCCCCCGGCCGCGGGGTGAGTAGCGGCGCAGCACCCACCGCCCACCCGCCGCGGGGTGAGTAGCGGCGCAGCCGCGTATCGAAGCCAAGGCGGAGTTCGGCCCGCACCAGCAGACCACCCTGGGTACGAACCGATCTGAGCGGGCTTCGATACACCGCCTGACGGCGGCACTCACCCCGCAGAGAGGCGCCCTCACGCCGCTGAAGGCCGTCGGCACCCGGGTCACTGGGTGACCGCCGACCTGGGGCGGTTTCGATACGCGGGCTGACGCCCGCTACTCAACCCGCAGGCCCCTGGCCGACAATCCCGACCACAGAACAGCGACCCACCACCTACCGACCAACACCCGCCGCGGGGTGAGTAGCGGCGCAGCCGCGTATCGAAGCCAAGGCGGAGTTCGGCCCGCACGACGTGACCGCCCTGGGTACGAGCCGACCTGAGCGGGCTTCGATACACCGCCTGACGGCGGCGCTCACCCCGCAGAGTGCGGCCGTCACCCCGCAGACCGCTCCGGCCCCTGGACTACCGAACCGGGGTGGGGGTGGGGTCGACTCCGGCGGCGTCAAGCGGAACAAGCGTGCGCAGCCGAGCCGAAGGCGAGGCGGAGCACTGTTCAATACCGCGCCGCCCGGAGGGCGGCGACTGCTACTCCAAGAGCCGCCGGATCGATCCCCACCCCGGCGCAGCGGCAGACACCAGGGGCCGGCATCGACGACCCGGTGGGCTTCGATACGCCGCCTCCGGCGGCTACTCACCCCGCGGAGGTGGGCGCTCCGGCGGCAACTCACCCCGCAGAAGGGTGGGCGCTTCGGCGGCTACTAACCCCGCAGAAGGGTGGGCGGTGCGGCGGCTACTCAGCCCGCGGAGGTCAGGGCGGCGGCCACTGCCTGGGCTGCGTGCCCGTCGCCGTACAGGTCGCGGGACGCCGCCGCTGGGCGGGGTGGCGCCGCCCAGGTGTCCACCTGCGACAGTTCCGGGTCCAACCGGTTCCAGCCGGCGGCCACCGTTTCGACCCACTCGGTCTCGGTGCGCACCGTGGTGCAGGGCGTTCCCAGCAGGTACGCCTCCTTCTGCAGTCCGCCGCTGTCGGTGACCACGGCAGCGGCGCCTCGGACCGCCGCCACCATGTCCGGGTACCCGAGCGGTTCCGCCACCAACAGCGAGCCACCGCCCAGATCGATCCCCGCGGCCGCGCACTTGGCCACCAGGCGGGGATGAGCCGTGAGAACGACTGGGATGGGCTGCGCCCGCAGGGCACCCAGGATCGCCGCCAACCGGTCGGGGTCGTCGGTGTTCTCGGCCCGATGGATGGTGGCCAGGACGTAGGGCGCCCCCGGATCGAGCCCGTCCGGCAGTGGCGCCGCGCCGGCAGTGCGAGCCACCCGCAGGCACACGTCCGCCATGACGTCGCCCACGAGGCGACTGTGTGCCCCGAGCCCTTCGCCCGCCAGATTGGCCATCGCCAACTGCGTGGGGGCCAGCAACAGGTCCGACGCGTGATCGGTGAGCACCCGGTTATGTTCCTCGGGCATGCGCCGGTTGAACGAACGGAGACCGGCCTCGAGATGCGCCAGGGGCAGGTGCAGTTTCACCGCCACGACCGCCGCCGCCAGTGTGGAGTTGGTGTCGCCGTAGGTCAGCACCCAGTCGGGTCGATCCTGTTCCAGGACCGGCTCGAGCCGGATCATCATCTCGCCCGTCTGGGCGCCGTGGCCTCCCGACCCGACAGCGAGGTTGTGGTCCGGGGCGGGGATCACCAGGTCGGTGAAGAACGCCTGCGACATCCGCTCGTCGTAGTGCTGTCCCGTGTGGATGATCCGGTGGTTGATCCCAGCCTCGGCGAGCGCCTCGGCCACCGGAGCCAGCTTGACGAACTGGGGCCGCGCTCCGACCACACTCGTGACGAGCATGTCAGCGGGCGGGGCCGTCGGCGGCCGGGATCTTGGTCGGCTCGCCGTATTCACCCATTCCGCGCTTGGTGAGGACGGCCACCCGGAACTTGCGCCCGTCCATCTCCGAGAGTCCGGTGATGGTCCGGCTCGTCGCCGACGACTTCGTGTCGACCACGACGGTCTCCCATCCGCCGCCCCGGGCCGCACTCTGGATCCGGTACCCCTTGATCCCCCGGGTGCCGTCAGGAGCCGTCCACATCAGATCGACCGAACGAGTACGGGCGGCAGACGCCTTGCGATCGATGCTCACTGGTTCCGCCAGCTTCGTTCCCTTGCGCCCCATGACGAACGTCGTGGTCATGCTGCGGCCGCCCTTGATGACCAACTGGGGGGCGGCGATGACCTGGTAGAGCGCGGTGGCGAACCAGCCGCCCAGCGGTTCGAACGACCCGTCGAGGACCGTGATGCTTCCTTCCGGGCTGGCCACGACCACGTCGTAGCCAGCGGGATGCCGCAACGTGATGCCGTGGTCCTGCTGGGACCGGACCCGCCAGCCGGGGGCGAGTTGCCAGTACTGGGTCTGTTTGCGCGTGGAGGTGTCGGTCACATCCAAGGTCCGGCGCCGATCGTCGATGAGGACGCGCCGGTCCTGGGGTGCCCCCATGTCGGTCGTGCGCATCGTCAGATCATCGAGTCGGCCGGTGCGCGTCACCTGCATGGTCCGCTCGCGGGCCCGGTCCCGGGTCTTGTTGCCCAGCACGGGTCGGTTCTGGGCGTTGCGTCCCACGGCCCACACGGTCAGCGGCGACGACACCCGGTCGTAGTCGCGTTGGCCGGAGTCCACCAGCACCGGAACGGTCTTGGTCTGCCACGTGACCGACAGGTTGTCCGCGTGTCCATGGCCGCCGCGGAGCAGTCGGTTCTGCGCCGTCCACCAGGTGGTGGACCGCTTCGACCACGACCAGCGCCCGGTGGCGAGGCCGCCCGGTTGGTCGACGAACGTCAGGGGCAGCCCCGCGGTGCTCGGTCGGATGACCACGTCATTGGCGCGGGTGTTGCCGATGAGGGCGGGCAGTCCGGTGGGCCCGATCACCACGGCCGCAGCCACCCGCGCCTGCACCAGGTCCCGGGCGATCCGGTCGGCGGCAGCGGTGCGTCCCCGGCGTCGCAGGACCTCCTCGGCCTCTTCCCACATCCGGATGTTGACGCTCTGATAGTGCGTCGATCCTTCGAACGACCAACCGGCCCGGGAGAACACCGCCGGCTGGTCACTGGCCAGCCGGCGCAACGCGGTGTTCACCAGGTCCTGTCGGTTGAGCGCCGCACCGGCGTCGATCAGCGTCAGGTTCGCCATGATCCCGGCATTGGACACCGGACGCCGCGGCGGACCGCCGTAGCGCTGGGAGTCGACCAAGGCATTCGCGTTCGACTGCAAGAGTCCCCGAAGCCGCGAGACGCCAGTGAAGTGGGAAAGGCACAGCAGCGCCTGAGTGCGGCGGATGGTGGTGCCCGCGTCCCAGCCGAGGGCCATCGCGTAACTCTCGTTCGCGGGGGTCGCCGTCCCGGGGTCGGGGGCGCGACGGGCCGCGGCGATCAGTGCCGAGGCGTACTTCTCCGCGGTGACCGGGTCTTCCTTCTCGGAAGCGTCGACGGACGCCACCGCGAGCCACGTGAGGGCCCGGAACCACAGGTTGCGTGACGGATCAACACCGAACGGTGGCCGGTAGGGGTCGATCGTGTTCAGGTCGATCGCCGCCGGCTTGCCGAGGATGACGACGCGATTGTCGTTCACCAGTGCGCTCGAGTTGCGGTACTGCTCGATCTTGGCGAGTGCTTCCCGGCACAACGGGGCCTTCGGCATAGGGCTGCGGACGGCAGGAACCGCCGCCACTGTGGGCACGGGCGACGCCGACGCCAGACCACCGGTTGGGACGATCAGCGCACCGGCCACCAGAGTTCCGACGATGGCCGATCGTTGGGTTCCCCACATGGTCATCTCCCTCGCCCCGTTCACACGCTGTGATCAGTGGCTCGCGCCAGGGTACCCGCCAGAATCGGTCACTCCGGCCGAGGAAGTGGCGCCAGAGTGTCGTACATCTCAGCGAGCACCGGCCGTTGGGCCTCCCAGGTCCAGTCGTCCCGCAGCGGGCAATCGGCGACTGCGCGACGATAGGCCGGCAGATCGGCGAGAACCGCGCGGGTGGCGGCAGCGAACGCCGCAGGATCGCGAGCGGGGAAGCTGCGGCCCAGCCCGTTGTCGTCGACTACCTGGGCCAGATGCCGTACATCGCTGACGACCATCGGAAGTCCCGCGTACACGTAGTCGAAGAACTTGTTGGGGAGCGCGATCTCGTGGTTGGCCAGATGGATCATGGGGTGGACCGCGACGTCGGCGGTGCGCAGGTGCTGGATGATCCGTTCGCGCGGCACGAAGTCCAGCACGTGGACCCGATCTGTGACCTGGGACTCGGCGGCGGTGGCGTCGATGAGGGCCCGCCCCGCGGGATCGCGGTTGGCGATGATCGCCAGGTGGACACCCGGAAGCTCGGCCAGACCTTGGATGACCACATCGAGGCCGCGCCGTGCGGCGACACCGCCGGAGTACACCAGCAGCGGGACGTCGTCAGCCAGCCCACAGTCGGACCGGACGTCCTGCGTGAAGTCGGGGTCGATCGTCCGTGCCGCTGCCTCGGGGGCATTGAGGGTGACCGACGGACGGCGCTCGAGCCCGTGGTGGTCGAGCAGCAGGTCAGCCAACGGGTCCGAGACCGTGACGATGCGGTCGGCGCGACGGATGTGGCTCGCCTCGTACCAGCTGTTGCCCGCGAGGAACTCGCGGGACTCCTCGAGCCCCGGGAGGAACTCATGGGCGTCGTACACCACCCGCGGTACGCGGTTGCCCACAGCGGCTGCCCGCTGCGCGGCGCGCACCGCGATGCCGACCATCCGGAAGTCGTGGGCGTGGATGACGTGGGGCCGGAACTTCTCGATCACCGGCGCGTAGGCATCCTCATAGGCCACCAGCACCGGTTGCAGGGACTGCCAGTACTCGTCGTGCGCAGGCAGGTCCCGCGCCTGCTGCTGCGGGGCGGCGGCGGTCAGCGCCTGAGCCCGTTCGATGGTGGCGTCGATGGCCCGCCGCCGGCGATCCTGACGGAACCGGTGCCAGCGCTGCCCGCTTGCGGTCGCGTCCGCAGCCTCGACGGCCAGCTCGTTGGGGTACGCCAGTGGGTGTCGGCCGACGAAGATCTGTTCCTCGGCCGGCGGCATCCGGCGCCGGACCCGGACGAGTTTGACGCGGAACGACGCTTCGTCCACTTCCTCGGCCGACGGCCCGCGCCGGCCCAGCACCAGGACGCGATACCCGAGGTCCGCCACCGTCTGCGCGGACTTCAACACGCGCGAATCACCAGCGACCTTGTTGTCGACCATCATCAGGACACGAGGTCGACTCGGTGGCATGTGAGGTCCTTCGCAGGCGGGCGCCCACAGCCTATCCGTAGAGTGGCTGGGCCATGGCTGCCTCGACGACGGACCCCGCCGCGTCGGCCGGGCGCGGGCAGCAGTCCGACCTGGAGCAGCTGGTGGCCGGGGCCGGCCAGGGTCCCCCAGGTGTTGCGGCGGTCGTCCGGGCCGCCCGCCGGGCCGCCGGTCGCGGGGACGCCCAGTGGGCGGCAGACCTGCTCGCGCGCACGGCGGTTCAGCTGCCATCCGACGCGGCGGCCCAGTGGCGCATCACGGCAGCCCGTGAGCTGATCCGGTTGGACCGCGGTGACACCGGCGGCGCTTGGTTCGACGTAACGACCGGCGCTCTGTCCGCCGCGGAGTCGGACGACGCATTGGGGCCCGATCTGGTGGCCGATGCCGGTGACGTGGCCTTTCACCGGAGTCTGCAGTTCGATTCCCCCGACAATCCACTGGCGGCGGACCCCACCGGCTTCCTTGAGCCCTGGCGCAGCAGCACCCTGGTGCAGCGGGCGCTGAATCGGCCCCGGCAGCCACGGCAGCCGGCCTACGACTTCGCCGGTTATGACGCGGTGCTCGTGTCCCAGGGCAACGTGAATTTCGCCGGCGGAGTCCGATCCGCACTGAACCGTCACTTCGGGTCGGTGTCGGAGGTGGACCTGGCCCGGTTCCCGGATGAGTTCCCGCCCGACAGCCACGGCTTGATCGCCGACGTGATCGCCGACCGGTGCGCGCAGTGGCAGCCGGCCACCGATCTGCTGATGGGCCGAACGCGGCTGGTGTGGGCGGAGTGGGCGCAGCGGCAGGCCCTGGTGCCCTCACATGCTCTTCCCGACGGCCCCCGTCTGATCGTGCGGCTGCACGCCTACGAGATCTTCACCGCGATGGCGCAGTTCATCGACTGGCGTCGCGTCGACGAGCTGGTGGTGGTGTCGTCGATGATGGCCGACGCGGCGCGGGCGCTGCTGCCGCTGCCGTCGGCCCTTCCGGTCACCGTCATCGGGAACCACATCGATCCCACCCGTTTCACCCAACAGAAGGAGCCGGACGCCCGGTTCACCCTTGCGCTCGTGGGACACAACAGCGCGGTGAAAGATCCCGACTTCGCCCTCGATGTGCTCGACGAACTCCGAGCCACCGAACCGCGGGCCCGGCTGCGGCTCGTCGGCTCGTTGATCACCCCCACGGGCAAGGCTCAAGGTCTGGCGGCGGCGGGCTACACCGAAGCGTTCCTACGCCGACTGGAGCCGTATGTCGCCGACGGGAGCGTCGAGGTGGTGGGGGAGACCGACGATGTGCCCGGCGAGTTGCGTTCCGCCGGCTTCATCCTGAGCACCAGCCGCCGTGAGTCCTTCCATCAAGGGTTGATCGAAGGGGCGCTCAGCGGCGCCGTCGCGGCCGTCCGCGACTGGCCGATCATGGCGCCGTTCGGCGGTCCGGCGTCGTTCCTGCCCGACCGGTGGGTGGGGCAGACGCCGGCCGATCTGGCCGCCCGCATCCGCCGGGTGATGGCTGACCAGGCGGTGTGGGCCGAGGAGCGGCGCCGGTGTCGCGCCGAAGCCGAAGGCATCATCGGGGCCGCAGACAGCGAGGCGTTGGACCGGTTACTGAACGCTGGTTCAGGCCCGGCGGCGCTCGATCCGGCGTAGCGCTTCGCCGGGACCCAACACGATGTCGGCGTCGGGGTTCAGGTCCCGCAGCTGCCATGCCGTGGGTACCGCACCCCAGTTGGCGGCCACGACGACATCGGCGCCACTGATCGCCTCGCGCAATCGTTCGTCGGCGATCGCCCGAGCCCACAGGGGGTCGGTGTCGGGGTCACCGGCCGCCTGGTGCGCTTCCTGCTGCAACGACCGCCAGCGCAGGTAGCGCGCGACGTTGCGCCGCGGCGGTGCCGGCGACGGCTCGACCGGATACGCGGCCACGCGCTTGGGACGTCCGGGCGGGACGGAGTCGGCGAAGAAGGCGGTGACGGCCGTGTCCGGACCGGTCAGGCGCCGAACGACCGCCCACGCGGCGCGCTGCCGGGAACTTCCACCGTGCAGGACCACCACCTGCACCCGGCTCATCGGACGACCTCGATCAAACCGGCGACAGCCTGATCGGTGATCCGGGACCGCGCGAACGGCCGGGCGGCCTCCTGGGCGGGACGGGGGTCGGCCCCGGCGTCCTCGGCTGCCGCGATGAATGCGGCGGCGATGTCGGCCGGGTCCAACGACCGATTGGGAAACCACCGGGGGTAGGAGGCGAGAACCGCGGCGGCTGCCGACTCCGGTGCGTGTGCGGACACGATGGGAAGCCCGGTGGCCGCGTATTCGTAGACCTTGCCGCTGGTCACGTACTCGCCACCGACGAGGGCCAGCACCAACGCGTCCCATTCGCCGTACAGCGCCGCGACCTCCTCCCGGCGCACCGGACCGCCGAAGCTCACCCCGTCAGCGGCGAACCGTTCGATCGCCCGCTGGCGCCGCCCGGCTCCGACATTGCTGGTGGCGATGTGACCGCGAAACTCTAGGGTCGCGTCGGCCAACCGAGGTGAGGCGGCGCGAGCCAGCCGCCACCCTCGCAACAGGTCGGTGATCTGCTCGACGTCCAAGGTGATGGTGCCCAGATAGCCGAACCGCAACGGCGAGTGGGCGCCCGCGTGGACCAGTGCCCCCGGGTCGCCGTCGAACCCGTTCGGGACGGTGGACATCCGGTCCGCCCGCTCGGGATACCGGTCCTGGTAGAAGCGGCGGATCGGGTCGTTCACGAACCACACGGAACTGGCCCGGCCCACTGCGTCGGACTCCCAACGCCCCGCATCGCAGTCCCGGGGGAACGCCTCGGTGCCGTGGATGACATCCAGACTCCAGGCGTCGCGGTAGTCCAGCGCCAGCGGTACATGCTGTTCGACGGAGAACCGGGTGGCAGCGCCGAGCCCCACGTAGGGCGCGGGCGACACCAGGACCAGATCGGCCGGACGACGATGATGCAGGGCGGTCAGGGCGTCCTGCAGCGGCTCCAACCAACGGCCGAAGATCGGCTCGGGAAACACCGAGCAGTCGGCCGCGGCCTCCTCGGCGAGCCACCGTTCGTGATGCAGCGCCTGATCCCGCGAGAACGTCCGGATGTCGTTGGCCATGTCGTACCGGGCCAGGTCGAGGCCGACCCGCTCGACGGCGTCCGGTAGTCCCACAAGCAGGGAGTCGTCGAGACCGAGTTCGCGCTGCCAGGACTCATCGGCCAGCGATACGGCCGTCACGGTCCACCCCTGATCCACGAACGCCTGGGCCGTGGCGCGCATCCGATAGGCACAACTCTTTGCCGCAGGGGGGAAGCCGATGGCCAGATACAGGAGGTGGCGGGTGCCACTGGTCGGGTCCATCGGGACCAGTGTGGAGCACGCCATTCGAGCTCGGGCGCCGCTCTCGTGAGTTTTGCGGATACCAGCCGGCTTTCATGCATCATGGGGAGGTGATTCCAGGACTCCGCTGTGTAGCCGTCGCTGCTTCCCTGCTGATGCCGCTGTCGCTGGTGGCCGCCCCGGCCGCCGCTGGGAATCGCTCCGAGCCGCAACGGGCGGCGACCGGCGCCGAACTCACCGGGCTCCTGGCGCCACAGGCGATGCCGCAGCGGGCCAGCCGCAACTCGCTGCGGATCCCGGGCGTGCGCGCCATCGGCAATGTGTCGCCGCAGTCCTTCGGCATCCACTCCTACACCACGGATCCCCTGGTCAGTGCCGGCGCCTTCCGGCTCAACTGCGCTCCGCGCTGGAACCAACTCCATGTCGGTCCGGGCAAGTTCAAGTGGGGCGCGATGGAGGACTTGCTCTCGCGCTCCGAACGATTCGGCATCAAGAACGTGCTCTTCACGTTCTGCGGCACCCCCACGTGGGCGGCGCGCAAGCCGCTGCCGCGCCCGGACGTGATCCCGTACTGGGGCAAGTACGGGTCGGCGGCGCCAGCCAACATGTCCTCGTGGCGCGAGTTCGTGAACGCCTTCGTGATTCGGTTCGGAAGCCGGATCAGTGCCTACGAAGCGTGGAACGAAGCGACGTCCCCCTACCTGTGGCAGGGCTCGGCCGCCGAGATGGCCGAGATGACCAAGATCCTCCACGACGCGGTCCGGGCGCACGACCCGACCGGGATCGTGGTCTCCGCCGACTCCCAGACCGCGGAGCAGTCGGCCTGGTTCAACTCGTTCTTCCCCGCCTACATGAAACAGTTGGCGCGCCGCGGCTGGCCGGTGGATGCGGTCTCGATCCACACCTACGCGGGCGCCCCAGATACCGACCCGGCAGTGGGAATCGTGAAGCGCGCCAGCGTTCTCCAGGGCATCGTCGCGGCCATGCGGAAGGCGAAGGTCCCGCGGCGGGTGCAGTTGTGGGACACCGAGACCAACTACCTGGGCAAGGCCAAGAGCCGCCGGATGCAACAGGCCTTGATCGCGCGCACCTACCTGGACTCGTGGCGGTTCGGGGTGGAACGTACGTACTGGTACATGTGGCAGGACCGCACCGACAAGTGGCTCGGGGTCCAGATGAAGCGCGGGGCCACCAGTGTCCCGACCTACAACACCCTGGCGCGATGGACGGTCGGTGCCCGCTTCTCCGGCTGCGTCGACAAGTACGGCGCCCAGTTGTGCCGGTTCAAGAAGTCCGGGCGGAAGTTCACGATCGCCTACACCAGTGGGCTGGCGAAACGGACGCTGCCATTGCGCGGCAAGGCCACAGTGTGCGATGTCCACAACGACCGCTGCAGCAAGGAGCGGCGCAGCCTCAGGCTGACGATCCGCCCGGTCAAGATCTCCGGTCGGATCGGCTGAGTCAGCGCAGCGACTGGCTCTGGCCGGTGGCAGCGGCCGCAAGGGCGGCCTCGGCGACAGCGAGGGTGCGCGCGCCCTCGGCCAGGCTCACGATGCGGGTGGGTTCCTGACCCAGGACCGCGTCACGGAACGCTTCGTGCTCGGTGCGCAGGGGTTCCGGCTTGGCGAAGGAGTACCGGACCACGTCTCCCTCGCTGACACCGCGGAACCCGGCGACCTGAGCCCATTGCGTGGGGACCGAGCCGTTGGCGTAATACGTCAGGTCGGCCGACAAAGTGTCGGCGACGAACGCCCCCTTCTCGCCGGTGATCACGGTGAGGCGTTCCTTCATCGGGGACAGCCAGTTGACCAGATGGTTCGTCACGGTGCCGCCGCTGAGCAGCCCGGTGATGGCCACCAGATCCTCGTGGGGGCGACCTGACCGATGCGCGGTCTGCGCCGCGACACTGGCGTACTGCTGTTGGGTGACCCAGGCGGTGAGATCGATGTCGTGGGTGCCCAGGTCCTTCACCACTCCGACATCGGCGATCCGCGCCGGGAAGGGACCGACCCGGCGGGTCCCCACCTGGAACACGTCGCCCAACTCACCGGCCTCGAGCCGCGCGCGGGCCTGTTGCAACGCCGGGTTGTACCGCTCGATGTGGCCGACTCCGCCCACGATTCCGGCTGCTTCGAAGGCGGCGACGATGTCGGCGGCCTCAGCGCTGGTCGCAGCCAGCGGCTTCTCCACCAGCGCGGATACCCCTGCGGCGGCCAGCTCCATGGCGATGCCGTGATGGAAGGCGGTGGGCACCGCCACGACGCAGTAGTCGATGCCGGCGTCGATCAACGCCGCCACATCGGGAAGCACGTCGTAGGCCGGCGCGACCCCGTGTGGGTCGCCCGTCGGGTCTGCCACAGCGACGAGGTCGACGCCCTCCAACGACTGCAGGACGCGCGCGTGGTGGCGCCCCATCATGCCCAGCCCGATCAACCCGGCTCGCAGGTCTGCCATCACGCCCCCTCGGCCACGCTGTTCACAGCCGCGACAACGGTCGCGACGTCCTCATCGGAGAGCGCCGGGTGTACCGGCAGCGAGATCACCTGCGCGGCTGCCTGCTCGGTCGTGGGAAGGTCCAGCACCTCCGCGAACGTCGGCAGCCGGTGCACCGGAACCGGGTAGTAGACGCCGGAGCCGACCCCGCGGTCGGCCAGTGCGGCGACGAAGGCGTCGCGATCGCCGGTGACCCGGATCGTGTACTGGTGGTAGACGTGCTCGGCGCCGGGCGCGACGGAGGGTGTGGTCACGCCGACGAGTTGTTCGTCGTAGATCGCCGCGATCTCCTGACGGCGTCGGGTCCAGCCCGGCAGTTTGCGCAGTTGCGCCCGCCCGATGGCCGCGTGTACGTCGGTCATGCGGTTGTTCAGCCCGGCTACTTCGTTGTGGTACCGCTTCTCCATGCCCTGGTTGCGCAGCAGGCGCACCATGCGGGCGAGTTCCGGGTCGTCGGTGACGACCATGCCGCCTTCGCCCGAGGTCATGTTCTTGGTGGGGTAGAAGGAGAACGCACCCGCCTGCCCCCAGGCGCCGGCGGGTCGTCCTTCCAGTGCGGCGGCATGGGCCTGGGCGGCGTCCTCCACGACGACCAGCTCGTGGTCGCTGGCGATGTCCATGATCTGGGCCATGGCCGCGGGGTGGCCGTACAGGTGCACCGGCATGATCGCCCGGGTCCGGGCGGTGATCGCGGGCACGATCTGGGTCGGGTCCATGCAGAACGTGTCGGCGTCGATATCCACGAACACCGGGGTAGCACCGGCCACCGCGACGGCGTTGGCGGTCGCAGCGAACGTGAAACTCGGAACGATCACCTCGTCGTCGGGTCCGATTCCCAGCGCCAGCAGCGACAGGTGCAGGGCCGAGGTGCCGGAGTTGACGGCCACACATTCGCGGCCTTGAACCAGGTCGGAGAACTCCTCCTCGAACGCCGCGACCTGAGGTCCCTGTGCGATCATTCCCGACTGCAGAACGGCGTCGACTGCGGCACGCTCCTCGTCGCCGATCATGGGCTGGGCGGCGGGGATCATGCGGCACTCGTCTCGTCGGGGGTCAGGTGGTCGTCACCGGACTGGGTGAAGGTGGCTCCGGTCTGTGGGCAGCGCCAGCGGTTGTCGGCGAGGGACTCCAGCGGGCGTCCGGCCGGTCCGACCCACCCGACCCGGCGGGCGGGGACACCGGCGACGCAGGCGTAGTCCGGCACGTCCGCGATGACGACCGAACCCGCTGCGACCAGCGCCCATCGGCCGATCGTGACCGGGGCGACGCAGACGGCCCGGGCGCCGATCGAGGCGCCGTCGCGGATCGTGACCCCCACGGCCTGCCAGTCGGCGGCCGACTTCGCGGAACCGTCCGGAGTCACGGCGCGGGGGTATTGGTCGTTGGTGAGCACGGCGGCCGGACCGACGAAGACGCCGGCGCCGAGCTGGGCCGGTTCGTAGACGAGGGCGTAGTTCTGGATCTTGCAGTGCGGTCCCATCCGGACGCCGGTCCCTACGTAGGCGCCGCGCCCGATGACGCATCCGGGGCCGATCTGGGCTCCCTCGCGCACCTGCGCCAGGTGCCACACCCGCGTCCCGTCGCCCAGGCGGGCGTCGGCTGCGACGTCGGCGGAGCCCTCGACGACAGCGGCGGGATCGGTCACAGCAGAAGTATGGTCCATGCGGCACCGCTGCCCGGGCAGCGCCTCGGTCGGCAGTTCGCCGGCGGCTACGGTGGGGGGATGCGCGACACTCTGGTCTCTTTTCCCGCCGGCGGCCTGGACGGGGTGGGTCGCATCGAGGCGGTGCTTCCGGTCGGGGACGGTTCCGACGGCACGATCGCAGCGCCGGCGGACATCCTGGCGGTGCACGCGGACACCGCACTGCTGGGAGTGGTGCTGGACCGCACGCCGTTCCACCCCGTGGATCACACGTGGCCTGATCAGCCCGCGGACAGCGGCACGGTTGCGGGAATCCCCGTGGTCGCCTGTGTGACGGCCACCTCGGCTCCCGACGGTTCGATCGAGGCGGGCACGGCCATCTCGGTGCGGCGCGGTACTGAGGGTTATCGCTGGCTGGTGCTGCATCTGCTGCCTGCGGCCCAGGCCGACCAGTTGGTGGAAGGGCAAGAGGTCGAGGCGACCGTCGATGCCGATCATCGGCTGCGGCTGTCGCGCGGGCACAGTGCCTGCCACCTGGCCGCCTTGGCGCTCAACCAGGCGGCAGTCCCGTTCTGGGACTCCGTCCCGGAGCGGTTGGACTCCCTGGGCAACCCGGACCTGGATTCGCTGGCCATCACCCTGTCGCGGATCGAGCCCGATGGGGCGCTGGACGTCTACCGATTGGGCAAGGGGATCCGGCGCAAGGGGCTACGGAGTGCGGAACTCCTCGAGGCGCTGCCGGCGCTGCAGGATTCGGTCAACGAGATCCTGGCCGGTTGGACCGCTGCCGGCGGAGCCTCCCGAGTCGACACCGGCGGCGACGAGTCATTGACCGCCCGTCGGACCTGGATCGCCGAATTGCCGCCCGGCCGCGCCGAGATCCCGTGCGGCGGTACCCACGTGACCGACATCGCCGACGCCGGGCCCATCACGATGACCTACGAGCCCGTCGACGGCGGTTTCCAGGCGACCACGGCCGTCTCCGGTGAGCCGACCGGGTGATCGCCGATCTGGGCGGGCTTCGATACACCGCCTGCGGCGGCACTCACCCCGCAGAGTGGCGGCCGTACCGACCGGCCGCGGGGTGAGTAGCGGGCGTGAGCCCGCGTATCGAAGCCAAGGCCTCCGCGGCCCGCACCGACTGGCCGCGGGGTGAGTAGCGGGCGTGAGCCCGCGTATCGAAGCCAAGGCCTCCTCCAGCTGGCACACATCCACCTCAGTCGACGTCGATGCCGTTGCGTTCCTGTCGGGCCTTGATCAACAACTCCATGAAGCGGTCACGCGGCAGCACCGCGCCTTCGCGGCGCACCATCCCGTCGTCGATACCGAGCGGACGGTCCACCCGCACCCACGAAGGCCGCTGTTCCCGGTCCCAGTCACCCGAGCCGACACTCACCCAGCCCCGGTCACCGGCGTGGTCCCGGCTCGACAGCATCAGCGCCAC
>WBZL01002449.1_pt1 | contig 18118 bp, 20 predicted proteins | sample 5204291 | NCBI WGS metagenome assembly WBZL01 (sample SAMN12344345, study PRJNA552823) | activated sludge metagenome | biome: Activated sludge suspended growth; feature: Nitrification reactor; material: Wastewater; isolation source: activated sludge from nitrification reactor of wastewater...
GTGTTGTCGGGGAGCGGCATCTCCATCTCGCCCATGTCGGCCATGCCGCGCTCGCCCATCACCATGTAGTCGGGCACCAGCTTCTGGATCTTGCGCACCACCTCGCGGTGGTCGACGCCGATCATTGTCGGCACGCCGTGGCCCATGGCGTTCATGGTGTGGTGGCTCTTGTGGCAATGGAAGGCCCAGTCGCCGGGCTCGGTGGCGGTGAACTCCAGGCAGCGCATCTGGCCCACGCCGATGTCGGCGGTGACCTCGGGCCAGCGCGAGGCCGGTGGCGTCCAGCCGCCATCGGTGCCGCTGACGACGAACTCGTGGCCGTGCATGTGCATCGGGTGGTTGGTCATCGTCAGGTTGCCGACGCGGATGCGCACGCGGTCGCCCAGCCGCACCGGCAGGCTGTCGATGCCGGGGAAGACGCGGCTGTTCCAGCACCACAGGTTGAAGTCGAGCATCGTCATGATCTTCGGCGTGGCGCTGCCGGGCTCGATGTCGAAGGCGTTGAGCAGGAAGCAGAAGTCGCGGTCCACCGGCGCGTAGCCCGGCGTGCGCGCGGGATCGGCCGGGTGCGTGATCCACAGGCCCATCATGCCCATGGCCATCTGCGTCATTTCGTCGGCGTGCGGGTGGTACATGAAGCTGCCGCTGCGGCGTGCCTCGAACTCGTAGACGAAGGTCTTGCCGGGCTGGATCTGCGGCTGCGTGAGGCCGCCCACGCCGTCCATGCCGGCCGGCAGGCGCTGGCCGTGCCAGTGCACCGCGGTGTGCTCGGGCAGCCGGTTGGTGACGAACAGACGCACCTGGTCGCCCTCGACGACCTCGATCGTGGGGCCGGGCGAGCTGCCGTTGTAGCCCCAGAGCTGCGCCGTCATGCCCGGTGCCAGCTCGCGCAGCACGGGCTCGGCGACGAGGTGGAACTCCTTCCACCCGTTGCGCAGGCGGAACGGCAGCGTCCACCCGTTGAGGGTGACCACCGGGCGATACGGCCGGCCGGCCGGCGGCGCCAGCGGCGGCGCGGTGGTCGGGGCGGGCGACGTGGCGACGTCGGGCAGCGCGGCCAGCGCCGCACGGCTGACGGCAGCGGCGCCGGCCAGTGCGGCACCGCCCAGGAAGAGTCGGCGATTGCCCATGATCAGTGGCCTCCGGAGGAACTCGATTCGGCGGCCATGGCGGCCGGGGCCGAGCCCGGCATCGCCGCCGGCACGCCGAGCACGGCAGCGTCCAGCGCCGCGTCGGCCAGCCAGAAGTCGCGCTCGGCATCGAGCGCGGCGATGACACTGGCCACCTGTGCACGCGCATCGGCCAGCAGCTCGAACACGCCGACCAGCATGCCGTTGTAGCGCAGCAGCATGTCGTCGGTGATGGACTTGCGCAGCGGCACCAGCTGGTCGCGGTGCTGGCGCGCGAGCTCGTGCGCGCTGCGGTAGCCGGCGTAGCGTTCGCGCAGCAGCGAAACGGCGTCGACGCGGGCCTGCTCCAGTCGGGCAGCCGCCGCCAGCTCGGCGGCCTGGGCCCCGGCGCGGCGCTGCGACCATTCGGTGGGCCAAGGCAGCGACAGCGCGATCTCGGCGCCCCGGCCCCGTGCGCCGTCGGGGCTGCGCTCGCGGATCAGCGACGCTTCCACGTCGACGGCCTGGCTGCGCCAGGGCATGCCGCTGGCCACCGACCATTCGGCGGCCGCCAGCTGCAGGTCGATGCGTTCGCGCACGGCGTCGCGGGCCACGGTGCCGGCGTCACGGGGCTGAAGCGGGACGTCCGGCAGTCGCTCGGGCCACTTCAGCGCGGCCGCGTCGGCCTCGGTCAACCCGAGCAGGCGCAGCAGGGCCTCGGACTCGGCCCGCGCCATCTGCCGGGCCCGCGACAGGTTGGCGCCGGCATCCAGCATCGCCAGCTCCTCGCGCGAGCGCTGCAGGCGGCTGAAGTTGCCGACGGCCTGCATGCGCCGGGCCAGTTCGGCACCGGCTTCGGCCACCTCCAGCGCCTGCTCGCGGTAGGTCTCGGCCTGCCGCGCGGCGACGGCGCGCACCCATTGCTGGCGCGCAGCGGCCTGCAGCGCGAGCACGTCGCGCGCCAGGCGCAGCCGGCTGGCGGCCAGTGCGCGCTCGGAGGCCGCCCGCCGCAGCGGCCAGGTCAGCAGGTCCGACAGGCCGAACGACAGGCTGCGCGTCCAGGAAGCCGCCCCGTCTTCGACGATGCGCTCGAACGAAAGCCCGATGCGCGTGGGTGAGCCGCTGCGGGCCTGTTCGGTCTGCAGCCGCCAGCCCTCGGCCAGCAGGGCTTGCAGGGCCGGGCTGCCGTCCAGGGCCAGGGCCACCGCCCGGGACTCGGTCAGCGGTTCGGCCAACAGCTGGCGGCGGCGCGCCTCGGAGGCCCGGCGCGCGTCGGCATCGGCCAGCACCTGCAGCGGCGGCGTTCCCGCCGGCAGCCACTGGGCCGGCAGCGCGGAGACCGCATCGCCGGGACCGGGCGTCGCACAGCCGACGAGGGCGACCACGGTCATGCCTCCCAGGGCCCGCAGGACCGCGCCGACTGCGTGGGGGCACCGGTTCGCCAGACCGGTCGCCCGGACCCGGACCCAGGGGCGTGTGAGTGCCGGCTTCATCGTGGCGCTCCAGCGGAGGGGTGACGGTGACCGTCGCCGCCGGCCGCCGGCACTTCGGGTTCGCCCGAGCGGGCTCGCCAGTGGCCGGCATGGCCACCCAGGCGCCGAACCAGATCGTTGGAACGGCGCCAGTCGGCCGCGCTGGCCGGCAGTGGCGCCGGCGGCACCGACGCGCGCCAGGACAGGCGCGGCTCCGTCGGGCTGGACGCCGGCGTGGCCGGGCCGGCCTGGCCGGAGGTGCCGGCCGCTCCGGCCGCGCCGGCCAGCAGCGAGGTGCCGGCCAGCAGGCCGGCAGCAAGTGAGAGCTTCATGTCTGATGGGACCCCAAGAGATCGAACCCATGGAGGGCGGATGCGGCGTGCAGGCCGGATGCCGGGGCCACCGGGCGTGCACGAGCGGCAGGTCCCGGCGGCGGTCGGTGTCCATCGACCGCCGGCTTGCGACCGGCGGGCGACGACCCTCAGCCCGCGCGCGGCGGGCTGCCGTGGAGCATCAGGCTCGTGGGGGTCGCTCGAGCCGGCGCGGCGCGAGGTCGCGCGGCGCCAGGCCGGCGTGCGGCGGCGCCGGGATCGTCTCGTGGCGGACCGGAGGCTGCCATTCGGCCGCCGGCAGGGCACCCCCGTGGCACACGTCGCACGACGCACAGACCTCGGGCCCGTGGTGGCCATCGGTGCTGGCCGACGGGTCGGCATGCGCGATGGAATTCGACCTGTCGGCATGGGCGACGTCCGCTCCATGGCCTCCGTGACAAGGCATCGACGTGGCCTGGACGCTGGCGGCGGCAAGCGCCGGCGAATGCATGCTCAGCTGCGCCCAGCCGCGCAGCGGCAGGCCCGCCAGCAGCAGGACCAGCACCCAGCAACCCCAACGGTGAACCGACCGGTGCGTCACGGCGCGCAGCATAGCCGAGCGGCTGCGGCGCCGCCGGACATCGTTCCTACAATGGCTCCACGTCATCGGGGTCTGTCCCGCGGTCCGTGCGATGGCCGGGCCGGCGGGCCCTGCCCGTCCCACCCACGAAAGCCGCCATGCCGCAAGCCAACGAACACTCGCTGGACCACATCACCCCGCGCGACCAGGCCGAGATCCTGGCCCAGGCGCTGCCCTACATCCGCAAGTTCCACGGCAAGACCCTGGTCATCAAGTACGGGGGCAATGCGATGACCGACCCGGCGTTGCAGCAGGACTTCGCCGAGGACATCGTGCTGCTCAAGCTGGTGGGGATGAACCCCATCGTCGTCCACGGCGGCGGGCCGCAGATCGACGAGGCCCTGTCGCGCCTGGGCAAGAAGGGCACCTTCATCCAGGGCATGCGCGTCACCGACGACGAGACCATGGAGGTCGTCGAGTGGGTGCTGGCCGGCCAGGTGCAGCAGGACATCGTCGGCCTGATCAACGCCGCCGGCGGCAAGGCCGTGGGCCTGACCGGCCGCGACGGCGGCCTGATCCGCGCGCGCAAGCTGCGCCTGCCCGACAAGGACGACCCCAGCAAGGACCACGACGTCGGCCAGGTCGGGGAGATCACCGCCATCGACCCGTCGGTGGTGCAGGCCTTGCAGGACGACCGCTTCATCCCGGTGGTCAGCCCGATCGGCTTCGGCGAGAACAACGAGAGCTACAACATCAACGCCGACCTGGTGGCCGCCAAGCTGGCCACGGTGCTCAAGGCCGAAAAGCTGCTGCTGCTGACCAACACCCAGGGCGTGCTGGACAAGAACGGCAAGCTGCTGACCAACCTGAGCGCGCGCGAGATCGACGAGCTGTTCGCCGACGGCACCATCAGCGGGGGCATGCTGCCGAAGATCAGCGGCGCGCTGGATGCGGCCAAGAGCGGGGTCAACGCGGTCCACATCGTCGACGGCCGGGTGCCGCACGCGATGCTGCTGGAGATCCTGACCGACCAGGCCTACGGGACCATGATTCGTTCGCATTGACGCCCGTGCGCGGCGCCGCTACACGGCGGGTCTGGCTGTTCGACCTCGACGACACGCTGCACAACGCCAGCTACGCCTCGCTCGGCCAGATCACCCAGGGCATGACGGCCTACATGGTGCGTGAGCTGGGACTCACGCGCGAGGAGGCCGACGGGCTGCGTCGCCGCTACTGGCTGCGCTACGGCGCCACGTTGCTGGGTCTGGTGCGGCACCACGGGGTGCGGGCCGACCACTTCCTGCACGACACCCACCGGCTGCCCGGCCTGGAACAGCGGGTGCACGGCCATCCGCACGACCTGGCCGCGCTGCGTGGCCTGCGCGGGCGCAAGTTCGTGCTGACCAACGCGCCGCGCGCCTATGCCGAACGCGTGCTGGGCGTGCTGGGCATCGGCGACTGCTTCGACGCTCTGATCTCGGTGGAGGACATGGCCATGTTCGGCCAGCTGCGGCCCAAGCCCGACGTGCGCATGCTGCGGCGGCTGCTGACGCGGCTGCGCGTGCCGGCCTCGCGCTGCATCCTGGTCGAGGACACGCTGGAGCACCAGAAGGCCGCGCGGCGGGTCGGCATGACCACGGTGTGGATGCGGCGCTGGATCCGCGGTGCGGCCCAGCGGCGCACGATCGGCCGGCGCCCGACCTATGTCGACCACAAGGTCTCGGGGCTGCCCGCGTTGCGCCGCCGGCTCGGGTGACGGTCGTGCCGGGGCTCGCCGGTGGCCGTTGTACCAGCGCGAATGTCAGTGTTTACCTGCACCGGGACCCCCGTAAACCGTATGCAAGAATGACCCTCACCCCGTAACGCCTTGCGCAGCCCGCGACGCCATGTCCGACATGTCAGCCGAACCGGCCGGCCCCGACGAGGCTGCCGAGCCGGACACACCGGCCGCCGCACCGACCCGCAAGCGCCCCCGCCCCGGCGAACGCCGCGTGCAGATCCTGCAGACCCTGGCGGCCATGCTCGAGCAGCCGGGCTCCGAACGCATCACCACGGCGGCATTGGCTGCGCGGCTGGAAGTGTCCGAGGCCGCGCTGTACCGGCACTTCGCGAGCAAGGCCCAGATGTTCGAGGGCCTGATCGAGTTCATCGAATCCAGCGTCTTCGCGCTGGCCAACCAGATCACCGAGCGCGAAGGCTCGGGGGCGCAGCAGGCCCAGCGAATCGCCGCGATGCTGCTGCAGTTCGGCGAGAAGAACCCCGGCATGACGCGGGTGATGGTCGGCGACGCCCTGGTCTACGAGAACGAGCGCCTGACCGCGCGCATGAACCAGTTCTTCGACCGCGTCGAGTCGCAGCTGCGCCAATGCCTGCGCAGCGCCACCGAGGCCAACGGGTCGATGACGCCGACGGTCGACGCCAGTGCGCTGGCCTCGGCGCTGACCGCGTTCATCGTCGGTCGGCTGCAGCGCTACGCGCGCTCGGGCTTCCGCCGCGCGCCCACCGAGCAGCTCGATTTCGCGCTGATGCGACTGACGGCCTGAGCGTGACCCGGCATCCGGCGCGCCCACCGTGGGGGCAGCCGCTCGCACACTGAGGCTGCGGGCCACGGCCGGGCCGGCAGCCGCACTCGCGCCTGCCCCGACCGCTGCGGTCCCGGCCTCGCCACACCACCCGATGCAGATCGACGTTGCCGGCGAGCGCCTGCACCTGCTGCCCCAGCGGGCGGCCTACCTGCCGGCCCACCGTTGCCTGCTGGTGGCCGACGCGCACATCGGCAAGGCGGTGTCGTTCCGCCGACTCGGCGTCCCCGTGCCCGAAGCCACCACCGAAGGCACGTTGCGGCGGCTGGACGCCGCGCTGGCGGCCACCGGCGCGCAGCGCATCGTCTTTCTTGGTGACCTGCTGCACGCGGCGCGTGGCCGCGCGGCCGGCACGTTGCTGGCCGTGCAGGCCTGGCGAGCGGGCCACGCGGGCCTGCAGCTGCAACTGGTCCGTGGCAACCACGACCGGGGTGCCGGCGATCCGCCGGCGGAGTGGGGCATCGAGTCCGTCGATGAACCCTGGCCGCTGGGGGGCCTGCTGCTCAAGCACCACCCCGAGCCGGAACCCGGTGGCTTCGTGCTGGCCGGGCACCTGCATCCCGGCGCACGCCTGGGTGGACGGGCCCGCGACAGCCTGCGCCTGCCCTGCTTCCACATCGGCCCGCGCGTCGGCGTGCTGCCGGCCTTCGGCGAGTTCACGGGCTTGCACGTGATGCCCCGCGAGCCGGGCGCCCGCGTCTGGGTGGTGCTGGGCGACGCGGTGCGCGAGCTGCCCTCGCTGTCCCGATCGGGTTCGGGAGGAGCCTGAGCGACCCGCACGGCCCGGCAGCGGAGCCCGCCGCGCTCAGCCGCGCACGACGACGCCGGTGCCGCGCGCCAGCGGCCCCGACGACCGCCGGGCGGCCGCATCGATGTGCGCGTGGACCGGCAGGACTTGGCCGGGACCAGGTGGACCGCCTTCCGGCGCCGAGCCCGGCGTGCGGCAAGGCCTGCACGGGGCGGCCGGGGCATGCCGGAACGCCTGGAGGGCAGCACCTACACTCGCGGCCTGAGCGTGCCGGCACGTTGTGGTCGGCTCGAGGCCCGGCGCGCCGCGCGGGGTCGTCCCATCCGGCCACCGGACCACCCGCCAGCGCGAGTCCGGTGCCTCCATCTCGAAAGTCCTTGTCGTGAGCGCCGCTTCCCTCGACCACCTGCTGTCCCGTGCGGAGTCCCTGCTGGCCCGCCTGGAATCTGTCCTGCCCATGCCCTTGACGGCGCCCGACTGGGCCGCCTCGGCGGCCTTTCGCTACCGCAAGCGCCGCGGTTCGGCGGTGCTCGAGCCGGTGCGCCACGTGGCCACCATCCGGCTGGCCGACCTGAAGGAGGTCGAGCCGCAAAAGGAACGCCTGGTGCGCAACACGCGGCAGTTCGTCGCCGGCCGTCCGGCCAACAACGTGCTGCTGACGGGGGCGCGCGGCACCGGCAAGAGCTCGCTGATCAAGGCCTGCCTCAACGAGTTCGCGGCCGAGGGCCTGCGCCTGATCGAGGTCGACAAGGCCGACCTGGTGGACCTGCCCGACCTGGTGGACCTGGTGGCCGAGCGGCCCGAGCGCTTCGTCGTCTTCTGCGACGACCTGAGCTTCGACGAGGGCGAGCCCGGCTACAAGGCCTTGAAGAGCATGCTCGACGGCTCGGTGGCGCAGAGCAGCGACAACGTGCTGATCTATGCCACCAGCAATCGCCGCCACCTGCTGCCCGAGTACATGAAGGAGAACCTGACCTACCAGCACACCGAGGACGGCGAGGTGCACCCGGGCGAGGTGGTCGAGGAGAAGATCAGCCTGTCCGAGCGCTTCGGCATGTGGGTCAGCTTCTACCCGTTCAGCCAGGACGAGTACCTGGCCATCGTGGCGCAGTGGCTGCGCTCGTTCGGCGTCGCCGAGGCGGCGATCGTCGCCGCGCGCCAGGAGTCGCTGGTGTGGTCGCTCGAACGTGGCTCGCGCTCGGGCCGCGTGGCCTACCAGTTCGCGCGCGACTATGCGGGTCGCGAGCATGGCTGAGGCGCCGAACGGCCCGGCCGCTGCCGACCTGCGCACGCCGGTCGACGTGGCGGTGGGCGTGCTGATCGATCCCGACGGGCGCTTCCTGCTCACCTCGCGGCCGGCGGGCAAGGTGTATGCGGGCTACTGGGAGTTCCCGGGCGGCAAGGTGGAGCCCGGCGAAAGCGTCGAGCAGGCCCTGCGGCGCGAGCTGCACGAGGAGCTGGGCATCACCATCGGCGCCGCCCGGCCCTGGCAGCAGGAGATCGTGTCCTACCCCCATGCGCGCGTGCGGCTGCACTTCTGCAAGGTCTTCGACTGGCGCGGCGACTTCGAGATGCGCGAGGGCCAGGCCATGGCCTGGCAGACGCTGCCGGTGCAGGTGTCGCCGGTGCTGCCGGGCACCGTGCCGGTGCTGCGCTGGTTTGCCACCGAGCGCGGCTTTGCCGGCATGACTCACTAGACCCCACTAGACTGGCGGCTATGGACTGGCTCGACGGCATCAAGTGGGACCGCGACGGCCTGGTGCCGGCGATCGCGCAGGAACGCGGCAGCGGCGACGTGCTGATGGTGGCCTGGATGAACCGCGAGGCGCTGGCCGAGACCGTGCGCCGCGGCCAGGCCGTCTACTGGAGCCGCTCGCGCGGCCGCCTGTGGCACAAGGGCGAGGAGTCCGGGCACTTCCAGCAGGTGCACGAGCTGCGCCTGGACTGCGACCAGGACGTCCTGCTGCTGCAGGTCACCCAGCTCGGCCACGAGCCGGGCATCGCCTGCCACACCGGGCGGCACAGCTGCTTCTACCAGCGCCTGGAGCAGGGGCGATGGGTCGCCGTCGATCCGGTGCTCGAGGACCCCGAGCGGATCTACCGATGAGCCACCCCGACGTGCTGGCCCGCGTGGCCGAGGTCATCGAGTCGCGGCGCGGCGCCGATCCCGCGTCCAGCTACGTCGCGCGCCTGTTCGCCAAGGGCACCGACGCGATCCTCAAGAAGATCGGCGAGGAGGCCACCGAAACCGTGATGGCCGCCAAGGACGGCGACCGGGCCAAGCTCGTCTACGAGGTCGCCGACCTGTGGTTCCATTCGATGGTGGCGCTGGCCGCCTTCGGCCTGAAGCCCGATGACGTGCTGGCCGAGCTGGCCCGCCGCGAAGGCCTGTCGGGCCTGCAGGAGTTCGCCCAGAGATCCGGCGGCGCCGGATCGACCGAGGAGCCGCGATGAACGACGTGATCGAGTTGCCCGCCGGCAAGACGCCGGACGAACTGGCCGCACTGAAGAACGTGACCATGGTCGTCTACGTGCTGCAGGGCTTGAGCTTCCTGTGGGGGCTGACGGCCATCGTCGGCCTGATCATCAACTACGTGAAGCGCGACGACGTGCGCGGCACCGTCTACGAGAGCCACTTCGACTGGCAGATCCGCACCTTCTGGTGGGGGCTGATCTGGGCCGTCGTGGGGCTGGTGCTGGCCATCGTGCTGGTCGGCTTCGTCGTGATGTTCGCCGCCTGGGTGTGGATGGTGTACCGCGTCGTCAAGGGCTGGCTCAAACTCAACGAAGGCAAGCCGGTGCTGCCGGCCTGACACGAACCGACCTGGAGCGGGGCCTGTCCCCGAAGGCAAGACCACGATGAGTGCGGACCCCAACTGCATCTTCTGCAAGATCGTCGCCGGGCAGATCCCGGCCAAGAGGGCCTACGAGGACGACGAGTTGCTCGTCTTCCACGACATCCATCCCTGGGCCCCGGTGCACGTGCTGGTGATCCCCAAGCAGCACATCGCCACGCATGCCGACGTCGGACCCGAGCACGTCCCGTTGCTCGGTCGCATGCTGGCGCTGGCGCCGCGGCTGATGCAGGAACTGGGCGTCACCAACGGCTTTCGCACCGTCATCAACACCGGGCGAGACGGCGGGCAGGAGGTTTTCCACCTGCACATGCACGTGATGGGGGGCCCCAGACCCTGGCTGAAGGGCTAGCCCGCCCGAGCAGGCGGGCACGTCGGCGCGGCCTGCGCCTGGGGTCATCCCCGCGGGCTTGAAAGCGTCGCGGCCGCGCTCACCTAGAATCTCGGTTTTCCTCTCGGGTCGGTGCGGCAGCGCCGGGCGACCCGGCCTTCCACGTGGAGGCGGTGGCATGGTCGCCGGAGGCCCTCACCTTGGAGAGAGTCATGGGATCGTTCAGCATCTGGCACTGGCTGATCGTGCTGCTGGTCGTGGTGTTGATCTTCGGCACCAAGAAGCTGAAGAACGTCGGCTCCGACCTCGGCGCGGCGGTCAAGGGTTTCAAGGACGGCGTCAAGGGCGGCCAGGAGAGCGCCGAGCCCGCCCCCCCGTCCCAGCAGGTGACCAGCCAGCGCAGCACCGACGCCAACACCGTGGACGTGGAGGCCAAGTCCAAGTCCTGAATCGGGCGTTCCGGTCGGGCTCGCAGCCCCGGCCGATGCCCATGGCTGCGGCGGCATGATCGATTTCGGATTCGACAAGATCGCGCTCATCGGCGCCGTGGCGCTCATCGTCATCGGACCGGAGAAGCTGCCGCGCGTGGCGCGCACGGTCGGCCACCTGCTGGGCAAGGCCCAGCGCTACGTGGCCGACGTCAAGGCCGAGGTCAACCGCTCGATCGAGCTCGACGAGCTCAAGAAGATGAAGACCCAGTTCGAGGACGCTGCGCGCGACGTCGAGCAGACCGTGCAGAGCGAGGTCAACGCCGCGCAGTCCGAGTTCAAGGCCTTCGAGAGCGACTGGGCGGCCACCACCGCCGGCCTGACCGACGGCACCTCGACGTCGATCGCGTCACCGGTGCCCGAGTACCGCCGGCCCAAGAAGAACTGGCGCCTCAAGCGCGGCGCCACGCCTCAGTGGTACAAGCAGCGCGCGGGCGTGCGCACCAAGGCCTTGTCGGGTGCCGCGCGCGTGGCGCGCTTCCGTCCGGCCGGAACCAAGTTGCCGCGATGAGCACCGCCCGGCCGTTCCGAAGGTGCTCGTTCCCCCTCGGGGGGACCGCGCGCAGCGCGCAGGGGGCGACATGAGCACCGCCCGGCCGTTCCGAAGGTGCTCGTTCCCCCTCGGGGGGACCGCGCGCAGCGGGCCGGGGTCTGCATGAGCGCGCCGGAGAATCCGCAGGAAGACGAACTCGCCGGTACCGAGGCGCCCTTCGTCTCGCACCTGATCGAGCTGCGCGACCGCATCATCCGGTCGCTGATCGCGGTGGGCATCGCCTTCGGCATCCTGGCCTTCTGGCCGGGCTTCGGCGCACTCTACGACCTGCTGGCGCAGCCCCTGGTGGCGCACCTGCCCGAGGGCACCAAGCTGATCGCCACCAACGTGATCTCGCCGGTGCTGGTGCCGCTGAAGATCACGCTGATGGCGGCCTTCCTGGTGGCCCTGCCCTACGTGCTGTACCAGGTGTGGGCCTTCGTGGCGCCGGGCCTGTACTCGCACGAAAAGCGCATGGTGCTGCCGCTGGTCATCAGCAGCACGGTGCTGTTCTTCATCGGCGTGGCGTTCTGCTACTTCCTGGTCATCCCGGCGATGTCCAAGTTCATCCAGTCCTTCGCGCCGACGGCCATCACCGCGGCGCCGGACATCGAGCAGTACTTCGGATTCGTCCTCACGCTGTTCCTGGTCTTCGGCATCGCCTTCGAGGTGCCGGTGGCGGTGGTGGTGCTGGCGCGCATCGGCATCGTCAGCATCGACCAGCTGAAGAAGGCCCGCGGCTACTTCATCGTCGGCTCGTTCATCGTCGCCGCGGTGGTCACGCCGCCGGACGTGATTTCCCAGCTGGCGCTGGCCATCCCGATGTGCATCCTGTACGAGATCGGCATCGTCGCTGCGCGGGCCTTCATCAAGCACACGGCGCCGGCCGACGACGACGCATCGACCGAGAAGCCGGCCGCCTGAGGCCGACCGCCGCGCTCAGCGCCGCCGCGCGCCGGCCCGAGGGCGCTGGCCGACGACCACGGTGAGCTCCAGGGTCTGCTCGCCCCGCTGCAGACCGATGGCAGCCTCGCTTTGGGGCTTGAGTGCCGCCACCGCCGACAGCAGCTGCGCGGTGTTGCTCACCGGCTGCCCCTGCACACGCAGCACCACGTCGCCGGGGCGCATGCCGGACTTGCTGGCCGGCCCGTCCTGCAGCACACCGGTGATCAGCACCCCGGACTTGACGGCCAGGCCGAAGCTCTCGGCGAACTCCGGCGTCAGATCGCGCGGCTCGACGCCGATCCAGCCGCGTGTGACCTGCCCGTCGCGAACCAGGCTGTCGAGCACCTGCCGCGCCGTGTCGATGGGAATCGCGAAGCCGATGCCCAGGCTGCCGCCGGTGCGCGAGAAGATCGCCGTGTTGATGCCGATCAGGTTGCCGTCCGCGTCGACCAGCGCGCCCCCACTGTTGCCGGGATTGATGGCCGCGTCGGTCTGGATGAAGTTCTCGAAGGTCGACAGGCCGAGGCGGTTGCGCCCCAGCGCGCTGACGATGCCCGAGGTCACCGTCTGCCCCACGTTGAACGGGTTGCCGATGGCCAGCACGGTGTCGCCGACCTGCAGCGCCTGGGCATCGCCGAGGCCGATGACGGGCAGGCGGTCGATGTCGATCTTGAGCACCGCGACGTCGGACTCCGGATCGCTGCCGATCAGCCGGGCGCGCGCCTGCCGACCGTCGGCGAGCTGCACCTCGACCTCGTCGGCGCCCTCGATGACGTGGTTGTTGGTCAGCAGGTAGCCCTCGGGCGAGACGATGACGCCCGAGCCCAGGCCCTGCTGGGGCTGCGGCTGGCCGTCGCCGAAGAAGAAGCGGAAGCGCGGATCGTCGGCATGCGGGTTGGCCTGCGACATCTTGGTGGCCACCAGGCTCACCACCGCCGGTGTCGCCCGGCGTGCCGCCGCAGCCAGGCTGCGCGCCGCACCCGAGGCGGGGGCCGAAGCCGCAACGGGGGTCGGCGGCACGTAGGTCGGCGCGGGGAGCGTGCCGGCCAGCCCCATCGACGAGCGCGGCAGCCACTCGGGCTTGAGCGTCACGACGACGAACAGGACGGCCAGCGCGACCGTCACCGCCTGAGAGAATACGAGCCAGGTTCTACGCCACATCTGGGGAGGCACAGCCGCGATGGCCGAGCGTGCGAAGGTCGAGACGGCGCTCGAGGAGCTGCTGCGACCGGAGTTGTTCAGGGATTATGGGCCGAACGGTCTGCAGGTCGAGGGACGCGCCGAGGTTCGCCGCATCGTCTCGGGGGTCACGGCGAGCCTGGCCTTCATCGACGCCGCCATCGCCGCCGGCGCGGACGCGCTGCTGGTGCACCACGGCCTGTTCTGGCGTGGGCACGACGGGCGGCTGACCGGCTGGCTGCGCCAGCGTGTCGCGCGGCTGATGACGCACGAAGTGAGCCTCTTCGCCTACCACCTGCCGCTGGACGCGCACGCCGAACTCGGCAACAACGCCCAGCTCGGCCGGCGCATCGGTCTGCAGGCCGATGCGCGGTTCGGCGAGCAGGACCTGGGCTTCATCGGCGACGCGCAGGCCCTGGGCCGGACCGAGGCCCTGGGCACCGCGCTGGCCGCGGCCCTCGGCCGGGTGCCGCTGACGGTGCCCGGCGACGGGCGGGCGCTGCGCCGCATCGCCTGGTGCACCGGCGGCGCACAGGGCTCCTTCGAGGCCGCCATCGCCGCCGGCGCGGATGCCTACATCACCGGCGAAATCTCCGAGCCGCAGGCGCACCTGGCGCGCGAGACCGGCGTGGCGTTCCTGGCCTGCGGGCACCACGCGACCGAGCGCTTCGGTGCCCCGGCGGTGGGCGAGGCCGTGGCGCGAAGCCTGGGCATCGAGCATCGGTTCATCGACGTGGACAACCCGGCATGAGGGCATCGAGACGACCAGGACAGTACCCGACGCGGGGCCCGACCCGGACCGGGCGACGATGAACGCCGGCCCGCTGCTGCTGACGATGGGCGATGCCGCCGGCATCGGCCCGGAGATCATCTGGCGCGCCTTCCTCGACGGGCAGGCCGAGGGCTGCGTGGTGGTCGGTGATCGGGCGATCCTGCAGCGTGCCGCGCGGGCCGTGGCGGGCGACGGCCTGCCACTGGCCGTGATCGAGCACCCGTCCGACCTGCCGCAGGTGCCGCCCGGTGTCTTGCCGCTGTGCCAACCGCCGTCGTTGCCGGCGGGCCTGGACGCACTGCCTTGGGGTCGCATCGACGGACGCAACGGGGCCGCCGCCGCGCGCTGCATCGAGGCAGCCGTCCGTTGGGTGCGCTCGGGCGGCGCCGCGGGCGTGGTGACCGCCCCGATCCACAAGGAGGCACTGGCGGCTGCCGGCATCGGCTACCCGGGCCACACCGAGATGCTCCAGGCCTTGGCGGCGGTCGGCGGCGAAGCGCCGCCGGTGCGCATGATGCTGGCCAACGACGAGCTGCGCGTCGTGCTGGTCACCATCCATCTCGCCCTGCGCCGCGCCATCGAGGAATTGAGCTTCGATGCGGTGCTGCAGACGCTGCGCATCGCGCACGCGGCCTCGGCACGCTGGGGTCAGCCCCGACCGCGCATCGCGGTGGCCGGCCTGAACCCGCATGCCGGCGAGGGTGGGCTGTTCGGCGACGAGGAGCAGCGCTTCATCGGACCGGCCGTGGATGCCGCCTGCGCCGAGGGCATCGATGCGCGCGGACCTTTCGCGCCGGACACGGTGTTCATGCGCGCGCGCGACGCGGCCGGCCATGCGGGCGAGTTCGACCTCGTGGTGGCGATGACGCACGACCACGGGCTGATCCCGGTCAAGTACCTCGGTGTGCAGCACGGCGTCAACGTGACGCTGGGGCTGCCTTTCGTGCGCACCAGCCCCGACCACGGCACGGCCTTCGACATCGCCGGACGAGGCGTGGCCGACGCGTCCAGCCTAGTCGCGGCGATCCGCATGGCGCGCAAGCTCGGCGCATCGCCGGGCCCGACGGCCGGTCGCGCCGGCCTGCACTGAGCGGCCGGCGGTCCGGCCGCCGGCTGCGACGGGCGATTGGGGATCCGGCCCGGGATCGACCGCCGGCCCCAACCCAGGTCTGGCCTCCCTCGCCGGCAGCAGCCGGTCCTGCCCGGTCAGCGCCCGGCGCCCAGGCTGGCCAGCTGGCGCCGCGTGCGCGCGGTGGCGCGTTCGATCAGGTAGGCGCTCTCGAAGGCCCGCAGGCGGCCCGTCTCGCACAGGCGAACCAGCATCCGGTGGGTCAGCGAGATCGTGCGCTGGTGGCGCGTGCCCCGTGTGAACACGAAGAACGTGCGGCCGGGGCTGAAGTGCGCCAGACGCACCTTCTGCCACTCGCCCTCGAGGTGCATCTGGTAGCTGAAGCCGACCTGCACGTGGTCGGCCAGCGACCGGCCGCTGGTCGGCTCGGACTCTTCATGCCCTTTGGGCGCCGGCAGGCCGGGCAGCTCGAGGTCGACGGCCGACACCTCGGGCTCGGCACTCAGGTCGATGTCGACCTGGCCGTTCCAGTCGAAGGTGGCCTCGTCGACCAGGCCCACTCGGCGTGCTTCCTCGGCGCTGAACTGGGGCGCGATGGCCAAGCGCTCGTCGATCGGACTCGGCGGCGTGGGCGGCAGCTGCTCGGGGCGGGGCAGAGGCTTGTCGAGCACCTGCTCGACCTGCCGGGCCAGCATGTTGAAGTCCAGCGTGCGCACGATCTGCGCCTTCAGCGCCTCGGCGTGCGCCGGCAGCAGCTGGCCGAAGAAGGTGCGTCGCTCGGCATCGGGCCAGCCGACGAGGTCCATGCCCTCGTTGAGCTGCTGCATCAGCTTGGGCAGCTGGGCCAGAAAGGCCTTGCGCTGGGCCGGCGAGGTCTTCGGCTGCACGCTCATGTACAGCTCGCGGGCCACCGCGCGCAGTCGGGTCAGGCGCTCGCTCGACGGCCCGTCGGTCTTGGCCACCTCGAGCAGGACCTGGCTCCAGACCTGGGATAGGAAGTCGTGCACGAAGGGCGCGCTGGCCAGCCCCGGCAGTTCGCTGTGCAGGACGTTGGCGTAGTGCTGCCGCAGGCGCAGCTCGTCCTCCTTGCTCGACAGCAAGGACTCCGCATCGCCCTGGGCGCGCACCTCGGCGCGGGCCTGCTCAGCGACGAAATTCTCCAGCGCCGTGAGCTTGGTCTCGTAGGTCTCGATCTGGTCGAACTCGCCCTCGACGATCTCCTGCACCAGCTCGCGCACCTTGGCCAGGAACTGCTGCGCCGCCTCGGCCGAGAAGTCGTCGAACCCGGCACCCAGCGTGGCGATGCGGTTGACGAAGCGCCGCACCGGGTGCTTGCGCGACGAGAAGAAGCTCGGATCGCCGAGCGCGGCACGCAGCACCGGCAGCTGCAGTCGCCCGATCTGGCGCGCCATCTGCGGCGGCACCTTGGGATCGGACAGGATCTGGTCGAACAGGCTGGCGATCACGTCGATCACCATGTGGTCGATGGCGCCGCGCGAAGCCTGCCGCAGCTCTTCGCGGTGGGCGTGGATGAGGTTGGGCAGGACGATCGACGAGAAGACCGACGCCTCGGTGCCGCCGCCGGTCAGCGGACCCGCCGCACCGGAAGCCACGTCGGCGTGGGCCAGGCGGCGCAGCAGGTCCATCATGCCGGGGTCGACCTGGCCGATCGGCGTGCCGCGCAGGCCGCCCGAACGCGTCGGCAGCCCACCTCGCGAGCTCGGTCCGGGGTCGCCCGCGGCCCGTCCGCCCAAGCCGCCGTGCAGTGCGCCGGACAAGGAGTGCCGCGGATCGCCCAGCGCGCCGTGCGAGCTGCGCCGGGAATCGGCCAGACCGCCGTGGGCGCTGCGTCGCGCCTCGGCCTGCGCCGGATCGAGTGGCACGGCGCGGCTGCCTTCGCCACGGTCCTCCGTGGTGCGCACGCTCATGCCGGCAGGCTGGATGCCCGCCTTGCGCAGGTCGGAGACGATCTCGCCGTAGGTCGTGCGCAGCAAGGTTGTCAGCGAGCGAGTCAGCTCGTCCGTCAGGGCCTTGTGCACCGCCGGGCGGTCGGCCACCTGGTCGGCGGCGTGGATCATCGCGTGGCCGACGATCTCGGGACGCAATGGGTTGCGCTCGCGGTCGGCCCGCAGGTGCCCGAGCACCGAGGCGACGTAGCCCTCGAGCTCGCGCAGTTCCCATTCGCAGGCATGGGTGATCTCGAGGCCGAAGCGCTCGGCCCGGACCTTGATCTCGACCTCGCGATCCTCGACCAGGCTCAGTGCATCCCAGCTGGCCGGCGCGTCGTGACGGCTCATCTCTCCACCCCCGCGCAGGCACTCGCGTCGCACCTGCGCGTCGAAGGCGTTGTCGAAGGCCAGCGTGAACTGCGCCAGCTGGTGCTCGAGCACGTACTGGGCACCCAGCATCGCATCGCGCGTCTGCACCTGCATCGAGGCCAGAGCCGACAGGCCCAGGCTCTCGATCGTGCGCTCGCAAGCCGCCCGCAGGCATAGCTTGACGCGCCGGACGGCGCCGTCCAGCGGCAGGGGCAGTCGGGAGTCGGGGGCCGGGTTCATCGCAGGCAGGCAGTGCCCGTATTCTGATCCATGGCCTCCGACCCGCCCTGCCGAGGGGCAGGTCAGTGACGAACGGTCACTTCTTCAGCGAGTCGCGGATCTCGCGCAACAGCAGGATGTCCTCGGCGGGCGGCGCCGGCGGGGCCGGCGGCGGCGCGTCGGCGCGCTTCAGGCGATTGATCTGCTTGATCATCAGAAAGATGATGAAGGCCAGGATCACGAAGTTGATCGCCACCGTGATGAAGCTGCCGTACGCGAGCACCGCACCGGCCTTCTTGGCCTCGGCCAGCACCGTAGCGGTCTGGCCCGACAACGGGATGAAGTAGTTGCTGAAGTCCAGTCCGCCGAGCACCTTGCCGACCACCGGCATGATCAGGTCGCCGACGACGGAATCGACGATCTTGCCGAACGCGCCGCCGATGATCACACCGACCGCCAGGTCGACCACGTTGCCCTTGACGGCGAACTCCTTGAACTCCGACATGAAACTCATCGAGATCCTCCTATTGAGCTTTCCGTAAATGACGACACTACCAGAGCTCAGCCTGCATCCAGCAGGCGGCGATGATCGAAGGGCGGCGCTGGGC
>WBZL01002451.1_pt1 | contig 18109 bp, 15 predicted proteins | sample 5204291 | NCBI WGS metagenome assembly WBZL01 (sample SAMN12344345, study PRJNA552823) | activated sludge metagenome | biome: Activated sludge suspended growth; feature: Nitrification reactor; material: Wastewater; isolation source: activated sludge from nitrification reactor of wastewater...
CCAGGGCGCTCGGGCAGCGCTTGCACCCGGCTACAGTGCGCGCATGTACGAAACGCCCCTGACCGGCCTGGTGCTCAGCGGCGGCGGCGCGCGCGCGGCCTACCAGGTCGGGGTTCTGCGCGCGATCGCGCGCCTGCGCCGCGAGGTGCTGGACCCACGCGAGCGCCAGCGGAACCCCTTCGGCATCATCGTCGGCACCTCGGCCGGCGCCATCAACGCCGCGGCGCTGGCCTGCCACGCCGACCGCTTCGAGGCCACCGTCGAGGTGCTGGCCAAGGTCTGGGAAGGCTTTCGCGCCGAGCAGATCTACCGCGCCGATTCGCTGGGCGTGATCCGCAGCGGCGCGCAGTGGCTGACCATGCTCTCGCTGGGCTGGGTGATCGCGCGCTGGCGCCGGCTGCGCCCGCGTTCGCTGCTGGACAACGAGCCGCTGCACGGCCTGCTGCAGCACATGGTTCCGGTAGACCGGCTGCCGCTGGTGTTCGCGCGCCGGCAACTGCACGCGCTGGCGGTCACCGCGTCGAGCTACACCAGCGGCCAGCATGTCACCTTCTTCGACGCCGGGGCTCCGCTCGATTCCTGGGTGCGCTCGCAGCGCCGCGCGGTGCGCAGCTCGATCACGCACGCGCACCTGCTGGCCTCGTCGGCGATCCCCTTCGTCTTTCCGGCCGCGCGCATCGGCCGGGAGCACGACGCCGCCTGGTACGGCGACGGCTCGATGCGCCAGACCGCGCCGCTGTCGCCGGCCATCCACTTGGGCGCCGAACGGCTGCTGATCATCGGTGCCGGGCGCATGCACGAGCCACCCGGCCACCAGGTCGCCGGCGCCGACTACCCGAGCCTGGCTCAGATCGCCGGCCATGCAATGGCCAACATCTTTCTCGACGCGCTGGCGGTGGACATCGAGCGCATGCAGCGCATCAACCGCACGCTGGCGCTGTTGCCCGACACGGTGCGCCAGGACACGCCGCTGCGCCCGCTGGAGTCGCTGGTGATCTCGCCCAGCCAGCGCCTCGACGACACCGCCGCCAAGCACCTGGACGCCCTGCCCACCACCGTGCGAACGCTGTTGCGGGGCGTCGGGGTCGGCGCCGCGCGGACCGATCCCCGGGGTGGCGCCGCACTGGCCAGCTACCTGCTGTTCGAGGCCCCGTTCACGCGCGAACTCATCGCGCTGGGCGAGGCCGACACGATGGCGCGCAAGGACGAGGTGATCCAGTTCTTCGCCTGGGACCAGCACGCCGCGCCGCGCCGCCCGGGCGAGCCCGCCACGGTGTCGGGCGGGCTCGACCTGGAACTGCCCTGAGGCTCAGCGCGCGGGGCGCTCGGCGCGCGGCTTGGCCTTCGGGGCCGGGGTAGCGGCACCCGCGGTGTAGGCCTGACCATCGACGGTCAGCCCGGCCTGGGAGAAACGCGCCGCGTTGCCCGGCCCGATGCCGGAGACACGCTCGACGAAGTCGCCCCAGCTCTTGAAGCTGCTGCCCTTGCGGGCGTCGAGGATCTTGGTCGACAGGCTCGGACCGATGCCCTTGACGCTCTCCAGCTCGGCCTGGGTGGCCTTGTTGGCGTCGACGGCCGCAAAGGCGCTCAGCGACAGGACGGCGAGGGCGGCGGCGATGAGGTGACGGATCATGATGAACTCCTGTGAATGAATGACGGGTTGAGGATGCGGCCCGAGGTTCGTTCTGCAGTTCGGCCTCGGCTTCGGGCTGGGTGCATTCTGCGAAGCCGGGTGAGCGAAAGCATTCCCGCAGGAGTGGCCCCGCGCCCGGGGGCCCACGGGTGGGGGAGGGTTCGCCAGGTCTCTGTCGCGGGCGCCCGGCGCAACCGGCCGCCCGGTTCGCCGCGCGAGAACCGCAAGCGTCCCGACCGCGCGTGACGGCCCGCCGGCTTCAGACCGCGCGCAGGACGCGCCGGACGGCGTCGAGCACCGCGGCCGGTTCGGGCCACAGCGGCGTCCTGCGCACCAGCGTGACGCCAGGGCCCCATGCGCCCCAGCGCTCGGGGTCGGTGGGGCCCAGCACCGAGACCAGGGGCGCTCCGACCGCAGCGGCCATGTGCCCCGGACCGGTGTCGTTGGCCACCACGGCGCCGGCATCGCGCAGCAGGGCCGCGTAGCTGCCCAGGCCCACGCCGCGTGCGACGCGGCAGCCGGCGAAGTCGCGCGCGGCGACGGCCTCCTCCTCTCCGGGGCCCGGGCAGACCAGGACGTCTCGCCCCAAGGAGGGAAGGGCGGTGGCGGCGAACGCGGCGAACGCCGGCCAGCTCTTGTCGAGCTTCTCGAAGGTGCCACCAGCAAAGGGGCACACGACGATGTAGCCCGGCCGCAGGCCGAGCTGCTGGCGCACGCGCTCGGCCTGCTCGACATGGCGATCGGTCAGCGCCAGGTGCAGGGCGCCCGGTAGTGGCGCATCGGCGCCGAGCAGCGCCGAACCCAGGTGCCAGTAGATCGCCAGCTCGTGCCGGGCGGCGGGCCGCGCGACGCTGCGACCGAGCAGCAGGCTGCGCCCTTCGTGGGCATAGCCGATCGCGCGCAGGCCGGCCAGGCGCATCTCGAGTGCGCTGGACAAGGAGTACGGGAACGCCACCGCGTTGAGGCGGCGGGTGAACTGCCGGTCGGCCAGCAGGGCCTGTTCGCGCAGTCCGCGCAGCTGTGCCACGCGCCGGCGCAGGTCACCGGCCAGCGGCAGCACCGGCCAGCCGTGCCCGGCCAGCAGATCGGCGGCCCAGCCCTTACCGACGAGCTGCAGGCCGTAGCCCGCGTCGTGCAGGCGCTGCAAGGTCGGCAAGCTCAGCACCACGTCGCCGACCCAGTTGCGAAGGCGGACGATCAGGGGTCGGGACGGCATGGGGCGGATAATCGGCGGCGATTCTGCCACCCGAGGCCTGCCCGCCACGCACCCCCCGACCCTCCGGGGCGGGCCGGCCGGCTGGCGCTGCCCCGAAGGACCAGCCGTGAGCGAACCGCCGATCCAGGCCCGCGACATCATCGCCATGCATGACCGCCTGCTGGCCGACGCCGAGTGGTCTCAGTTCGAGCCTGGCGGCGCGGCGCCGTATTGGCGCTGGATCCAGTCGAACCACCGCTTCAACAGCCTGCTGTGGGCCGAGGAGGACCTGGCGCGGCGCAAGACGGTGGCGGACGCCGACATCGCCGCCAACAAGCGCGCGATCGATGGCTACAACCAGGCCCGCAACGACGCCACCGAGCGCATCGACGAGATGCTGCTGGTCGCGCTGGGCCTGGTCGACGAAGCCTCGGCGCGCACCGATTCGCCGGTGTCCCGCGTGCCCCCGGGCGCGCGCTTGAACAGCGAGACCGCCGGCAGCATGATCGACCGTCTGTCGATCCTGGCGCTGAAGATCCATGCGATGGACCAGCAGACCCGCCGCACCGACGTCGACGAGGCGCACCGCGACAGCAGCCGGGGCAAGCTCGCGCGGCTGCAACAGCAGCGCGCCGACCTGGGTGGCTGCCTCGATGCGCTGCTCGCCGACACGCTGGCCGGCCGCGCCTACTTCAAGGTCTACCGCCAGTTCAAGATGTACAACGACCCGCGCTTCAACCCGGCGCTGGTCAACGAGCAGCGCACGGGCGGGTGAAGGTCCTCGTCGTCAAGACCTCGTCGATGGGCGACGTCGTGCATGCACTGCCGGCGGTGTCCGACATGCACCGCGCGCTGCCTGGCGTGCAGGTCGACTGGCTCGTCGAGGCCCCCTTCGCCGCCATTCCCCGCCTGCACGGCGGCGTGCGGCGCGTGCTGCCGATGGCCTGGCGCAAGTGGCGGCACCGCCTGGCCGAGCGCAAGACCTGGCGCGCGATGGCCGAGCTGCGCGACGAGCTGCAGCGCGACGCCTACGACGTGGTGCTGGACCTGCAGGGGCTGCTCAAGAGCGCGCTGTGGGGGCGCCTGGCGCATGGCCCGTTGCTGGGATACGACCGGTCGAGCGCTCGCGAGGCGGCGGCAGCGTGGCTGTACCGACGGGTGGCGCACGTGCCGCGCGAGCTGCATGCGGTGCAGCGCTGCCGGCAGCTGGCGGCAGCACACCTCGGCTATGCGCCGCCCGCATCGGTGCCCGACTTCGGATTGCGCGCGCCGCTGCCTCGCTGGGGCGCGCCGGCGCGGTATGCGGTGCTGATTCCCAACGCCAGCCGCATCGAGAAGCTCTGGCCCGAGGCGCGCTGGGTGGCCGTGGGGCGCCGGCTGCACGACCGGGGCTGGCAACCGGTGGTGCTGTGGGGCAGCGAGCCCGAGCAGACCCTGGCCGAGCGCATCGCTGCCGGCTGCGACGGCGAGGTGCCGCCGTTCCTGACGGTCGAGGAGATGGCCGCGGTGCTGGCCGGCGCCCAGGCCATCGTCGGCCTGGATACCGGCTTCACGCACCTGGGCGCAGCCTTCGGCCGGCCGACGATCGGGATCTACTGCGATCACGAGCCGGGATTGGCCGGCGTGACAGGGCCAGGCGAGGTGCACAGCCTCGGCGGCAAGGGCCAGGTGCCGTCGCAGGCCGACGTGATGGCACGGGTGGACCGCCTGATCGCCGCGCGGGCCGTCGAGTAGGCCCGGGCGCTGCCGCTACTGGTCCTCGATCCGATAGGGCGGGTAGCTCTCCCAGCTGAGGCAGCCGGGACATTGCCAGAAGTAGCGCTGGGCCTCGAAGCCGCAGGCGGCGCAGCGATAGCGCTGCAACGGTCGGGCGGCGTGGGCGACCGCATCGCGCAGGCCTTGCAGGCCTTCGGTGCTGGCCAGTGGCGCGGGTCGGTCGAGCAGCTCCTGGGCCGCCGACAGCGTGGGCCGCTGGCGCAGCAGCTGCAGCAGGCGATGCGCCGAGGCCGGGTCGCCATCGGCCTCGAGCCGGGACAGGGCGCGGTGCAGCTCCATGCCCGGGAACCTGTCGAAGTGCTCGGTCAGCGCCTGCCGCGCCGCATCCACCTGGCCCGCCGCCTGGGCCGCCCCGGCGTACGCCTCCGCGACCAGGGCAAAGGCCGAGCCCTGGCGCTGGCGCAGCCCGTCCCAGGCCTTCAAGGCCTCGCCGGGACGGTCGGCCTGCACCAGCAGCTGGCCGGTCAGCACCATCGGTCGGGCGGCATCCGGTGCGGCCGCCAGGGCCTGAGCGGCATGGCGCAGGGCCTCGTCCAGGTGGCCGGCCTGGGCCGCCTGCTCGGCCTGCTCGCAGCGGTGGTGGGCGATGCGGTTGCTGAACGAGCCTTGTCCGGCCCGTTGCAGCGACTCGGCGACCTCGGCAGCCCGCTGCCAGTCGCGCGCCCGTTCGTGCAGGGTCAGCAACGCCAGGCGTGCCTCGGCTTCGAAGCTGCTGCCGTCGAGCGCTCGGTAGGCCTCCTCGGCACGGTCGAACAGGCCCGCCTTCATGAAGTCCTGGGCCAGGGCGTGCTGGGCCCGCGCGCGGTCGACCGGCTTGAGGTCGCCCCGCCCGAGCAGGTGTTCGTGCACGCGCACCGCGCGCTCGAACTCGCCGCGGCGGCGGAACAGGTTGCCCAGCGCGAAATGCAGCTCGGCGGTGTCCGGATCGTTCTGCACGGCCTCGATGAAGGCGTCGATGGCCTTGTCCTGCTGCTCGTTGAGCAGCAGGTTCAGGCCCTTGAAGTAGGCACGCGGTGCATCGCGCTGGTCGCGCCGGACCTGACGCAGGTCGAAGCGCGAGGCCATCCAGCCCAGTGCAAAGGCCACGGGCAGCGAGATCAGCAACCAGGGCAGGTCGATGTCCATGCGAGTCCGATCGCTACAGCGCTTCGCGAGGCGGCGCTTCGGGTGCGAAGTCGGACGGCACGGCCGGCGCTGGTGCTGCCGGTGTCGTCGCGTCGGCAGCCGGTGCCAGCCGGCGCACCTCGCGCCGGTGGTGCCACCACGCCGGCACCATGGCCAGCACGCCGATGGCGCAGCCGCCGGCGAAGGCCGCCAGCACGATGATCACCAGGGGGGCCTGCCATTGCATGCCGAAGAACCAGTGCACCGTCGCGGGCTGCTGGTTGTTCAGGGCAAAGGCGAACAGGGCAAAGAAGACGAAGCCGCGGAGCAGCCAGACTAGGAGGCGCATGGCGCGCCGATTCTACGAAGCGCGCCTGGGTGCCGGCGGCGCTGCAGCCCGGGTTGCGAGGCCGAAGGCCGCCGCGACGCGGGATTCAATCGGCCTCGGGCGCCGCGCCGTCGACGGCTTCGCGCAAGGCCTTGCCGGGCTTGAAATGCGGCACCAGCTTCTCGGGGATCATGACCTGCTCGCCGCTGCGCGGGTTGCGCCCCACGCGCGGCGGACGGCGGTTGATCGAGAAGCTGCCGAAGCCACGGATCTCGATGCGATAGCCACGCGCCAGGGCGTCGGACATCGCATCGAGGATGGTCTTGACGGCGAACTCGGTGTCGCGTTGCGTGAGCTGCGAGAAGCGATCGGCCAAACGGGTGACGAGATCGGAGCGGGTCATGGGCGGTCTCTTCTTGGGGGTACTCGCCGCCACGCCTGCAGCTGGCCAGGCGCGGCCCGTCGGCGGCGCGGCCCGGCAGGGCCGGGACCGGCGCCGTCCGCCTTCGTCACTCCTTCTGCGTGTCGAGCTTGGCGCGCAGCAGGGCACCCAGGCTGGTGGTGCCGGCGTTCTCGCGCTCGTTGCTCTGGCTCAGCCGCTGCATGGCCTCCTGCTGGTCGGCGTTGTCCTTGGCCTTGATCGACAGCTGGATCGAGCGCATCTTGCGGTCCACGTTGATGATCATCACCGAGACCTCGTCGCCCTCCTTCAGCACGTTGCGCGCGTCCTCGACGCGGTCGCGGCTGATCTCGCTGGCACGCAGGTAGCCGGTGACGTCGTCGTTGAGCTGGATCTCGGCGCCACGCGGGTCGACGCTCTTGACCTTGCCGCTGACGATGGCACCCCGGTCGTTGAGCGTGGTGAAGCTGGTGAAGGGATCGACATCCAGCTGCTTGATGCCCAGGCTGATGCGCTCGCGCTCGACGTCGATGGCCAGCACCACGGCCTCGACTTCCTGGCCCTTCTTGTAGTTGCGCACCGCGGACTCGCCGGGCTCGTGCCAGGACAGGTCGGACAGGTGCACCAGGCCGTCGATGCCGGCGACCAGCCCGACGAAGACGCCGAAGTCGGTGATGCTCTTGACCGGTCCCTTGACCTTGTCGCCGCGCTTGACGTTGGTGGCGAACTCCTCCCAGGGATTGGCCTTGCACTGCTTCATGCCCAGGCTGATGCGGCGCTTGTCCTCGTCGATCTCGAGCACCATGACCTCGACCTCGTCGCCCAGGCTGACCACCTTGCTGGGAGCGACGTTCTTGTTGGTCCAGTCCATCTCCGAGACGTGCACCAGGCCTTCGATGCCCGGCTCGATCTCGACGAAGGCGCCGTAGTCGGCGATGTTGGTGACCTTGCCGAACAGGCGGGTGCCGGTCGGGTAGCGGCGCGACACGCCGTGCCAGGGGTCGTCACCGAGCTGCTTGAGGCCCAGGCTGACGCGGTTCTTCTCGGCGTCGAACTTCAGCACCTTGGCGGTGAGCTCCTGGCCGACCTGCACCACCTCGCTGGGGTGGCGCACGCGGCGCCAGGCCATGTCGGTGATGTGCAGCAGGCCGTCGATGCCGCCGAGGTCGACGAAGGCGCCGTACTCGGTGATGTTCTTGACCACGCCGTGCACGATGGCGCCTTCGGTCAGGGTCTCGAGCAGCTTGGCGCGTTCCTCGCCCATCGAGGCCTCGACCACGGCACGGCGCGACAACACGACGTTGTTGCGCTTGCGGTCGAGCTTGATGACCTTGAACTCCATGGTCTTGCCCTCGAACGGGCTCATGTCCTTGACCGGGCGCGTGTCGAGCAGGCTGCCGGGCAGGAAGGCGCGGATGCCGTTGACGAGGACGGTCAGGCCGCCCTTGACCTTGCCGCTGACCGTGCCGGTGACGAAATCGCCCGACTCCAGCGCGTTCTCCAGCGCCATCCACGAGGCCAGGCGCTTGGCCTTGTCGCGGCTGAGGATGGTGTCGCCGTAGCCGTTCTCGACGGCGTCGATGGCCACCGCGACGAAGTCGCCGACCTGGACTTCGAGCTCGCCCTGGTCGTTCTTGAACTCGTCGATGGGCACGTAGGACTCGCTCTTGAGCCCGGCGTTGACCACCACGTGATTGAAGTCGATGCGCACGACCTCGGCGGAGATGACCTCGCCGACGCGCATGTCGCTGGACTTCAGCGACTCTTCGAACAAGGCGGCGAAGGATTCGCCGCCACCGGTGGTGGCGGATTGCAGTTGGGACATGTGGTTTCCTGGTGCCCGGGGGAAGTGGAGTGCAGAGCCGGGCGGTGCGTGCCACGGGTGTGGCGGTTGGGGGTTGACGATCCATCGGGCCCGGGTTGGCCTGGCGGCCGCGGCGGGGGGCTCGATGGGCCCGAGATGGCCGTCTGGACGACGCGAGGTCAGCCGAACGGCCTGCGCTGCTCCCACCACACCAGCACACGATCGACGGATTCGTCGATGCTCAGCTCGGAGTTGTCGAGGATCAGCGCGTCCTCGGCCGGCACCAGGGGCGCGACGCGGCGCGACTTGTCGCGCAGGTCACGCGCCTCGATGTCGGCGCGAAGGGCCGCGATGTTAGCCTGAATTCCCTTTGAAATCAACTGTTTATGCCGACGCTCGGCGCGCGAGTCGAGGCTGGCAGTGAGGAACACCTTGAGCGGTGCGGCGGGGAACACCACCGTGCCCATGTCGCGGCCGTCGGCCACCAGCCCCGGCGCCCGGCGGAACGACAGCTGCAGGCCTTGCAGCGCCGAACGCACCGGCGCCCAGGCCGACACGCGGGAGGCGGCGGCGCCGGTGGACTCCAGGCGCAGTTCGTCCGTGATGTCCTGGCCCTTCAGGAACACGCGATCGCCGGCGAAGCGCAGGTCCAGCAGGGCCGCCATCGAGGCCAGCGCCGCCTCGTCGTCGAGGGCCACGCCGGCGCGCTGGGCGGCCAACGCCGTGGCCCGGTACAGAGCACCCGAGTCCAGCAGGTGGTAGCCCAGGCGTGCGGCCAGGGCGGCCGCCAGTGTGCCCTTGCCCGATGCCGTGGGGCCGTCGACCGTGATCACCGGCACGTCGGGCGGCGCGGCCTCGACCAGGCCGAACAAGGCCTCGAAGTAGTCCGGAAAGGTCTTGGCGACGCAGCGCGGATCGAGGATCCGCAGCGGTCGCGGCGGCACCGCGCCGGCCAGGGGGTTGAAGGCGGCCAGCGACAGGCACATGGCCATGCGGTGGTCGTCGTAGGTCTCGATGCGTGCCGGGTGCCATTGCGCCGGCGGCGTGACCTGCAGGAAGTCCTCGCCGGCAACGACCTCGGCGCCGACCTTGCGCAGCTCGGCCGCCATCGCAGCGATGCGGTCGGTCTCCTTCACGCGCCAGCTGGCGATGCCGCGCAGGCGGGTCGGACCGTCGGCGTACAAGGCCATCACGGCCAGCGTCATCGCCGCATCGGGGATGTGGTTGCAGTCGAGGTCGACCGCGCCGAGCGGCCAGCGGCCTCGGTGCACTTCCAGCCAGCCAGGCCCGCCGCGCACCTGCGCACCCATCGCACGGGCCGCCTCGACGAAGGCGATGTCGCCCTGGATCGAGTCGGTGCCGACGCCCTCGATGCGCACCGGCGCGCCGCCATGAGCGGCGATGGCGCCGAGCGCGATGAAGTACGACGCCGACGAGGCATCGCCCTCGACGTGCACATCGCCCGGCGTCCGGTAGCGGCTGCCGGCGGGGATCGTGAAGCGCTGCCAGGCTTCGCGCACCACGTCGACGCCGAAGCGCGCCAGCAGCTTGAGCGTGATGTCCACGTAGGGCTTGGAGATCAGTTCGCCCTCGACCGCCACGACCACCGGGGCGTCGCCGGCCACCAGCGGCAGCGCCAGCAGCAGCGCGGTGAGGAACTGGCTGGAGACGTCGCCGCGCACGCGGATGGGGTCGGTGGTGGCCAGCACGCCGCCGGCCGACCCCGACAGGCGCAGCGGGGGATAGCCCGGCACCCCCAGGTCGTCGATCGTGCAGCCGAGCGGGCGCAGGGCATCGACGAGGTCGCCGATCGGCCGCTCGTGCATGCGCGGCACGCCGCGCAGTTCGAAGCAGCCGCCCTGGGTGGCCGCCAGCACGGCCAGCGCAGCCGTCAGCGGCCGCATCGCGGTGCCCGCATTGCCGAGGAAGAGTTGCGCGTCGCGCGTGCGCAGCCGGCCGGCGATGCCGGTGACGGATACGGTGCGACCTTCGGTTTCGACCGTGCAGCCGAGCTGCCGCAAGGCCTGCAGCATGACCCGCGTGTCGTCCGAGTCGAGCAGATCGTGCACGCGGGTCACGCCCTCGGACAATCCGGCCAGCAGCAGCACGCGGTTGGAGATGCTCTTGCTGCCCGGCAACTGCACCGTGCCGGACGCACCGCGCAGCGGCGGCAGGTCGAGAAAAGGGATGTCGTACACGCTCAGCGCTGCGGCGGCACGCGGGGCGAGCTCATCTGCCAGGCCGAGCGTCCCTCCGCCGGCCCGCGGATCAGGTCTTCCAGCGCATCGGCATTGCCCTCGCGCATCACGTGCTCCAGCGCGTCCAGCGCGTGGCGGAAGCGCTGGGCCTGCTTGAGAACCTCCTCGCGGTTGGCGACGAGGATGTCGCGCCACATCTCCGGCGAACTGGCGGCGATGCGCGTGAAGTCGCGAAAGCCCGGGCCGGCCAGCGACAGGTAGTCGCGGCCCAGCGGCTGGTTGACGACCGAGCTGAAGTAGGCGAAGGCCAGCAGGTGCGGCAGATGGCTGACCGCGGCGAAGGCGGCGTCGTGGTTCTCCGGCGTCATCTTCAGCACCTGGGTGCCGATGGCCGACCAGACGTCGGTGGCGCGCTGAACCAGCTCGGGCGAGGTCTGCGGCAGCGGCGTCAGGATGACCTGGCGTCCGCTGTACAGGCCCGGGTCGGCGTTCTGGATGCCGGACAGCTCCTTGCCGGCGATCGGGTGGGCCGGCACGAAGGACACGATGCGCTCGCGCAGCACCCGGCGCGCGGCATCGACGACGTCGCGCTTGGTGCTGCCGACGTCCATCACCAGCACGCCCGGCTCGACCAGGTGGCGGATGGCCTTGAAGGTGGCCTCGGTGGCGGCCACCGGCACCGACAGCAGCACGATGTCGGAGCCCGACACGGCCAGCAGGGCCGACTCGGCGGCCACGTCGATGACGCCGAGCTTGCGCGCCCGGTCGGTCGTCGACGGAGACTTGCTGTATCCGATGACGCGCTTGACCAGCCCGGCACGTTTGAGCGCCAGCGCGAACGAGCCGCCCATCAGGCCGCAGCCGATGACCCCGAGCTGGTTGAACATGCGTGTCCTGTCCTCCTGGCGCCGATCAGTGGACGTCGATCGGGTAGCTGCCCAGCACCTTGAAGAAGGCGCAGGCCTCGCGCAGCTCCGCCAGGGCGGCGGCGATGCGCTGATCGTCCGGGTGGCCGACGATGTCGATGTAGAAGTAGTACTCCCATTGGCCGGAGCGGGCCGGGCGCGACTCGAATCGGGTCATCGACACGCCGTGGTTCTTGAGCGGGACCAGCAGATCGTGCACCGCACCCGGACGGTTGGGCACCGAGACCACCAGGCTGGTGCAGTCGTGGCCTGAACTCTTGGGCGCCGGATGCTGCTGCGGATGGGTGACGATGACGAAGCGCGTGCGATTGTGCGGGTCGTCCTGGATCGCCCGGCCCACCACGTGAAGTCCGAACTCGCTGGCTGCGCGCTCGCTGGCGATGCCGGCCAGCGCAGGGTCCAGGCTGGCCAGTCGGGCGCCCTCGGCGTTGCTGGACACGGGGCGACGTTCGACGCCGGGCAGGTGGGTGCTCAGCCACTCGTGGCATTGCGCCAGCGCCTGGGGGTGGGCCAGCACGGCCTGGATGCCGTCCGCCGACGGGGCCTTGCGCAGCAGGTTGTGCCGGACGAACAGGCTGGTCTCGCCGATGATGAACAGTGGGGTGTGCAGGAACAGGTCGAGCGCGCGCGCGACGCCGCCCTCGGTGGAATTCTCGATTGGCACGACGCCGAAGTCGGCCGCGCCGGCGCTGGTCATGCGGAAGACCTCGTCGAAGCTGCCGCATGGCACCCGCGTGATCGACGAGCCGAAGAACCCCAGCGCGGCCTCCTCGCTGAAGGTGCCAGCCGGTCCCAGGTAGGCCACGCGGGTCGGCGACTCCAGCGAGCGGCAGGCCGACATGATCTCGCGCCAGATCGGGGCGATGCTGTCGCTGCGCAGCGGCCCCGCATTGACGGCCTTCAGCCCGTCGATCACCTGGGCCTCGCGCTCGGGACGGAAGACCACCGAGCCTTCGCGCCGCTTGATCTCACCGACTTCCAGCGCCAGGCCGGCGCGGCGGTTGAGCAGGGCCAGCAGCTCGCGGTCGACGGCGTCGATGCGCTCGCGCAGCGACGGCAGGTCGGTGGCGGAGGGTTCGACGGTTTCAGACATGCCGCATCACGCTGCCTGGGCCGACGGCCCGATGACCAGGCCGGGTCACTTGCCGCCGCTCGCTGCCGACGCCGGACGGGCGACCCCCAGGCGCTTGGCCATCGACTGCTGCAGTTCGCGCAGCTTGGGGTCGATGGTCGGCCGCATCTCGGCCACCAGCTTCTGGCCGAGTGCCCGCTGCATCTCGTTGCCCAGTGCCTGGTACTTTCGGTTCACCGGCGACTCGAGGATGGCGATGATCTGCTTGAGTTCGTCCTCGCTGAACTTCTCCTCCAGCAGCGGAGCGATGGTGCCGGGCGCCAGCTTGAGCGCCTTGTCGCGCACCGGCGGGAACACGTCCTCGGCATACTTGCGCACGTCGGCCTGGATGTCGCGCCCGATGGCCTCGCGCTTGTCTGCTGCCACGCGCTGCTGCAGCGCAATGCCGGCCTGCTGCATCAACTGCAGAGCGGGTTGCTCGACCAGCAGGCGGGCCACGCCTTCGATGCCGGGCTGCTGCAACTTGATGATCTTGGCCACCAGTTCCTTCTTGGCGGCCGACGCACCCGCGGGGGCCGAGGCGCCCTGGGCCATGGCCACGACGCTGGCGGCCGCCAGCAGGCCGGCGATGAGGGGTTTCACGATCATGAGGACTCCGCGCCGGTGTCGCCGGCGGCATCGACATCGTCGCCGTTGGCGCCGACATCCGGGTTGGCATCGTTCTCGACGATGCGTTGCAGGCCCGACAGCTTGGCGCCGTCGTCCAGCGCGATCAGGGTCACGCCCTGCGTGGCACGGCCGAGCTCGCGGATCTCGGCCACGCGCGTGCGCACCAGCACGCCCTTGTCGGTGATCAGCATGATCTCGTCGGCCGGTCGCACCAGCGTGGCGGCGACGACCTTGCCGTTGCGCTCGCTCTGCTGGATGGCGATCATGCCCTTGGTGCCCCGGCCGTGCCGGGTGTACTCGATGATCGGCGTGCGCTTGCCGAAGCCGTTCTCGGTGGCCGTCAGCACGCTCTGCGACTCGTCCTCGGCCACCAGCATCGCGATCACGCCCTGACCCGGCTCGAGCGCCATGCCGCGTACGCCGCGGGCATTGCGCCCCATCGGTCGCACGTCGTCCTCGTCGAAGCGCACCGCCTTGCCGCCATCGGAGAACAGCATCACGTCGTGCTTGCCGTCGGTCAGCGCGGCGCCGATCAGGAAGTCGCCCTCGTCGAGGTCGACGGCGATGATGCCGGCCTTGCGCGGATTGGAGAACTCATCCAGAGAGGTCTTCTTGACGGTACCCAGCGCCGTGGCCATGAACACGTAGTGGTCGGCCGGGAAGCTGCGGAACTCGCCGGTCAGCGGCAGCACCACGGTGATCTTCTCGCCGGGCTGCAGCGGGAACATGTTGACGATGGGCTTGCCGCGCGACGCCCGCGAACCCTGCGGCACCTCCCAGACCTTCAGCCAGTACACGCGGCCGCGGTCGCTGAAGCACAGGATCCAGTCATGCGTGTTGGCGATGAAGAGCTGGTCGATCCAGTCGTCTTCCTTGGTCTGCGCGGCCTGCTTGCCGCGCCCGCCGCGGCGCTGGGCCCGGTACTCGGAGAGCGCCTGGCTCTTGACGTAGCCGGTGTGGCTGAGCGTGACCACCATGTCGGCCGGCGTGATCAGGTCCTCGGTGCCGAGCTCCTGCGCATTGCGTTCGATGACGCTGCGCCGCGCGCCGACCTTGGTCTGGCCGAATTCCTGGCGCAGCGCGGCAAGTTCCTCGGCGATGATCGACGTGACGCGTTCGGTGCGGGCCAGGATGTCCAGCAGGTCCGCGATCTGCGCCATCACGTCCTTGTACTCGCCGATGATCTTGTCCTGCTCCAGCCCGGTGAGGCGCTGCAGGCGCATCTGCAGGATCTCCTGGGCCTGGTCGTCGGAGAGGCGGTACAGGCCGTCGGCCTGCAGGCCGTAGCTCGACGGCAGGCCTTCCGGGCGGTAGGCGGCTCGCCCGCCGGCGGTCTCGCTCTCGGCGCGGGCCAGCATCTCGCGCACCATGCTGGAGTCCCAGCTCTTGCTCATCAGCGCTGCCTTGGCCACCGGCGGCGTCGGCGAGGTCTTGATGGTCTCGATGAACTCGTCGATGTTGGCCAGGGCCACGGCCAGGCCCTCGAGCACATGGCCACGTTCGCGCGCCTTGCGCAGCTCGAACACCGTACGCCGGGTGATGACCTCGCGACGGTGCTCGAGGAAGATCTCGAGCAGTTGCTTCAGGTTGCACAGGCGCGGCTGGCCGTCGATCAGCGCGACCATGTTGATGCCGAAGGTGTCCTGCAGCTGCGTCTGCTTGTACAGATTGTTCAGCACCACCTCGGGCACTTCGCCGCGCTTGAGCTCGATCACGACGCGCATGCCCGACTTGTCGCTCTCGTCCTGGATGTGGCTGATGCCCTCCAGCTTCTTCTCGTGGACGAGCTCGGCGATGCGCTCGAGCAGCGTCTTCTTGTTCACCTGGTAGGGGATCTCGTCGACGATGATCGCCTGCCGGGCGCCCTTGTCGATGTCCTCGAAGTGGCAGGTGGCGCGCATGACCACCTTGCCGCGCCCGGTGCGATAGCCCTCGCGGACGCCGGCCAGTCCGTAGATGATGCCGGCGGTGGGAAAGTCCGGTGCCGGCACGATCTCCATCAACTCGTCGATCGACGCGTCGGGGTTCTTCAGCAGGTGCAGGCAGGCGTCGACCGTCTCGTTGAGGTTGTGCGGCGGGATGTTGGTGGCCATGCCCACCGCGATGCCCGCCGAGCCGTTGACCAGCAGGTTGGGCAGGCGCGCCGGCAGGACCGTGGGCTCCTTCTCCGACCCATCGTAGTTGGGGGCGAAGTCGACCGTCTCCTTGTCGATATCGGCCAGCATCTCGTGCGCGATCTTGGCCAGCCGGATCTCGGTGTAGCGCATCGCCGCGGCGTTGTCGCCATCGACGCTGCCGAAGTTGCCCTGACCATCGACCAGCATGTGGCGCAGGCTGAAGTCCTGCGCCATGCGCACGATGGTGTCGTAGACCGCCGTGTCGCCGTGCGGGTGGTACTTGCCGATCACGTCGCCGACGATGCGCGCGCTCTTCTTGTACGGCCGGTTCCAGTCGTTGTTCAGCTCGTGCATCGCGTACAACACACGGCGGTGTACCGGCTTGAGGCCGTCCCGCGCGTCGGGCAGCGCGCGCCCCACGATCACGCTCATCGCGTAGTCGAGGTACGAGCGCCGCATTTCCTCTTCGAGGCTGACGGCGAGGGTTTCCTTGGCGAATGGGGTCATGGGGGCGGGGGAGAGGCGCGGGCAGAAGATCGCCGCGCCAGCGCTGGTGCGTGCAGCGACGCGCGGATTCTAAGGGTCCGGCCCTGTAGCGGTCGCGCAACAGGCGGGTGCGGCAAGCCGCGCGAGGCCCTCAAAATGCGGCCCAGCCGACGCCCTATGGCACAATGAGTCGTCGGTGGTGAGTGCCCGCGCAGCGTGTGAGGCTGTGGGGATTTGCCCGGTCAATGCGCTTGTCGTTTTGGACGTTTCGCAGGCTTTGCTGCGGCTTTCATCGAGAGGAGAACCATGAAGAATTTGAACAAGGTGGCGGTGCTGTTCGCAACCGCCGCGCTTGCCGCCCCGATCGCTGCATTCGCGCAGGCGAAGTCGATCGACAACTGGCGGAACGTTGACAACAACGTGTGGAAGAACGGTACCAACGAACTCTGCTGGCGCGACGCCTACTGGACGCCCGCCACCGCCGATGCCAACTGCGACGGCGCGATCAAGCCGGCGCCTGCCGCCGCCCCGGCGCCGCGCGCCGCGCCTCCGGTCGCTCCCCCGCCTGCCGCCCGCCCGGCCGCTCCGGCCGCCCGCCCGGCTGCTCCGGCTCCGGCCCCCCGTCCCGCCCCGCGCCCCGCTCCGGTGAGCGAGAAGGTCACCTTTGCCGCTGACGCCTTCTTCGACTTCGACAAGGCCGTGCTCAAGCCCGAAGGCAAGGCCAAGTTGGACGACCTGGTCGGCAAGACCAAGGGCATCAACCTCGAGGTGATCATCGCCGTCGGCCACACCGACAGCGTGGGCTCGGATGCCTACAACCAGAAGCTGTCGGTCCGCCGTGCCGACGCGGTGAAGGCCTACCTGGTCGGCAAGGGCGTCGAGAAGAACCGCGTCTACACCGAAGGCAAGGGCGAGAAGCAGCCGGTCGCCGACAACAAGACGAGCGAAGGCCGCGCCAAGAACCGCCGCGTCGAGATCGAAGTGGTCGGTACCCGCGCCAAGAAGTGACATCAAGCCCCGTCGCCGGGGCATGAAGTCGATCAAACCCCGCCCCGGCGGGGTTTGTTCATTTCTGGCTCCAGGGCCATCCGATGGGCCGGGCAACCGCGCTAGCATGCCGCCATGTCGAACGTAGACGTCAAGGAGCTCGCCAAGTTCAGCGAGCTGGCCCACCGATGGTGGGACCCCGGCAGCGAGTTCCGTCCGCTGCACGAGATCAACCCGCTCCGCCTCGACTGGATCGACGGCCTGGCCCAATTGCGGGGCAAGCGCGTTCTGGACGTGGGGTGCGGAGGCGGCATCCTCGCCGAAGCGATGGCGTCCCGCGGCGCCCAGGTCATGGGCATCGACCTGGCCACCAAGCCGCTGGGCGTGGCCAGGCTGCATGCACTGGAGTCGGGCGTGGCGAACCTCGAGTACCGCGAGGTCGCCACGGAGGAACTGGCCAAGGAGGCGCCGGGGACCTTCGACGTCGTCACGTGCATGGAGATGATCGAGCACGTGCCGCAGCCAGCCGGCATCGTTCGAGCGTGCACCACCTTGGTCAAGCCGGGCGGCTGGGTGTTCTTCTCGACGCTCAATCGCAATCTCAAGTCGTTCGTCTTCGCGATCGTGGGGGCCGAGTACGTGCTCAAGCTGCTGCCGCGAGGCACCCACGAGTACGGGCGCTTCGTCAGGCCGAGCGAACTGGCGCAGTGGTGCCGCGATGCCGGCCTGGGCGTGGAGGCCAGCCGCGGGATGAGCTACAACCCGATCAGCAAGCGGTACGCACTGGGATCGGACACCAGCGTCAACTACCTGCTCGCGTGCCGGCGGCAGTGGTGAGGGGTCGCGTCGAGGCCGTCCTGTTCGACCTCGACGGCACGGTGGTCGACAGTGCTCCCGACCTCGCGGGTGCCGCCAACGATCTGCGGCGCCTGCACGGCCTGCCTCCCGTCGAGTTCCATCGACTCCGGCCCCTGGTCGGGACAGGCGCCCGCGGCATGCTGGGCGAGGCCTTCGGCCTTGCGCCGGGCCAGGCCGGCTACGAGGCGATGCGCCAGCACTTCCTGGACATCTATGCCGGCAGGCTGCTGCAGCAGTCCCAGGTCTTTCCTTCGATGTGGTCGGTGCTCGATGCCTTGGAGCGGAGCGGGCTGCCCTGGGGCATCGTGACCAACAAGGCCATCCGGTTGGCACGCTCGCTGGTCGACGGCCTCAGCCTCGGCGAGCGAATCGCGGTGTTGATCGGCGGCGACAGCACCCCGTTCACCAAGCCGCATCCCGAGCCGCTGTTCGAGGCGGCCAGGCGCATGGGCATCGCCCCAGAGCGCTGCGTCTATGTCGGCGACGACATGCGGGACGTCCAGTCGGGCCGCGCGGCCGGCATGGCCACGCTGGTCGCGTCCTGGGGCTATCTCGG
>WBZL01002452.1_pt1 | contig 18106 bp, 10 predicted proteins | sample 5204291 | NCBI WGS metagenome assembly WBZL01 (sample SAMN12344345, study PRJNA552823) | activated sludge metagenome | biome: Activated sludge suspended growth; feature: Nitrification reactor; material: Wastewater; isolation source: activated sludge from nitrification reactor of wastewater...
GGGCAAAACGTAAAACCTGAGCGGTATCGTAAATCGAGGGGGTTAAACTTCCCCCGCCAACTCCAAATTCGTTGACTAAAGCAACCAGTTCATCCAGAAGCCGGGATACGATTTTTTGGTTATTTGCGAAGTACGAGAGAAATATTTGGGCTTCAACAAGCGTTGGCAATTGTGAGATTTCCATCAGTTCCTCGGTAAAACGTTCATCATGGTTTCGCTCCCATTAACTTGGGGCAAGGGATACCAAACACCTGCAATCTTATGCCCAACTCCCAGGGTGTTTTCTTTATTGGTTTCATAAAAAGCACGCATACGCTCCCAATCTTCTAATTTAAATTGGTCATACTCGGGTTCGCCTTTTCTGGCATATAAATGATCAAATAGAATCATCCGCAACTGTGGCTTGGTAAGGTAAGGCGTTGGACTGGTGGTGAAATACAGATCTTCTGCACCCGTCGCCAGAATCGGCATGTCAAATGCGGATAATTTGTCAAACCCGATAAACAAAGAGATCGGATCAACATATTCACCATAATAAGATTCAACGATCTCCTTTCGGGAAGGAAAACAATTAGTTTGTTGATAATATTTCGCACCGAACTCAGCAATCTGCTCGGTTGCATCATTCCCCACCACCCCCCAAAACAGCCGGTAACGCGAATGATGGGCTGTTTCAGCGGTTAATTGTTCGAACAGGCGAATGAGAAAATCGAACCGTGTCCCGCGAAAATATCGGACATAGTCCCCGTAAAAGCGAACTCGCACCTGATTGAGTTTCACAAATTCCAGGAATTTTTTATCCGTCACTAAATCTTCCATTCCTTGAATGGCCACCTCTAAATAATCATCCCCTCGATTGACCAAATCCGGTCCAAAAATCGGTGTAAGAACAGTCTCAACACCGTGCGTGAAAAATAAGCTGAAAATCTCGATATATTTTTCCAGCATGATCGTTAAATAGCCATGCGGTTGATGGATATTTTTTGATGCATATTCGAGAAAATACCACCTTCGGGTTCCATTAATAGGACACGCGCAGACCTTCGAGCCATCAGCGCGCAGAAGTGCGGCGATTTCCTCATCCCTCAAAGACATAAATGAAGTAAAGTCCATCCGTTATCCTTTTCTTGCAACCACAAAAAAATGAGCTTCTACCGGGATTAACGGGACAGAAACCCGAAAATTTGAAGGTGGAGGGAATGAACATCCCCTCCACCTTCAAATTTTCAGCACTTTTCCCATCAAAAACGGAAGAGCCAGAAGTGATTGTCGTTATAAATATTGTGGGGGTAGTTACTCACGCTAAATGGGGTAACACACCAAAGACAAGGATGAAGGGTGGGAAGTAAATCTCCCCTTTCATCCTTGTCTTTGGGAATTTCCTACTCTTGGTGAGTAGCAATATTGGATCATCCAACAGGTATCTGAATTCAATAGCCTAATCATAATGAGGGGAGGTAGACAAGAGAGTAGACAGAATACGTTTTTTTTATTAACTTCTCTATCAATTTTTAAAATTAAGGAAACCACGCAGGATTCCCTTTCTGTAACTACTTACCAGGCGTAGGAATTTCCGAAAAAGAAGGATGAAAAGGGCGATGTACATCGCCCCTTTCATCCTTCTTTTTCGAGTTCTACCCAGTAAGCGTGAGTAATTACCCCTTTCTTAATCTAAGCAAACAGAAAAAAGTTTGCTATAATTGACACATCTTACAGATGAGAGGTAAATGAAGATGAGTTCCCCACTAGCTTTTGTCATTGAAGATGATAAGAACCTATCCCTTGCCTATGCAGAAGCCGTCGAAGATGCCGGTTTTCGGAGCGAGATCTTTCGAGATGGCACATCTGGCCTGGATAATTTAAAGAAAACCATTCCTGCTCTGGTCATTTTGGACCTGAACCTTCCTGGCGTCCACGGGTTGGAGATTCTCAAATATATTCGCGGTGAAGCAAGACTTGCTAAATCCCGCGTCATCATCACTACTGCCGATGATCGCACCGCTGAAACCCTCCACGGCGTCGCGGACATCGTTCTTGTCAAGCCGATTGGATACGGACAATTACGTGATTTAGCCGCCAGACTTCGCGCCAGAGACTTTGGTCAATAAAAAAAAAAGCCCGTAACTATTCAGCCAGGGTAAAAGTAAGCCCGAAAAAAGGGTGAAAGGGGGATGTACATCCCCCTTTCACCCTTTTTTTCGGGAGTTTCCTCTCTAAGCCTGAACAGTTACAAAAGCCCCCGGTTTTGAACCGGGGGCTTTTTTTAGCCTCTTTTCACAATCAGCACCGATGCCCCCGCATAATGCAACAGCTTCCTCGACACGCTTCCCAGTAACCACCCTTCAAAACCCCCTAACCCACGCGACCCAGCCACAACCAGATCAACATGCTTCGCCTTGGCGTACTCAATGATCTCCGTCGCCGCATCCCCCCGCTCTAAAATCGTTTTCACGAATACCCCGGCAGACTTCATGCGCTCTTCTGTTTGCACCAGCAAAAGCTCCGCCTTTTTCTTTTCATCTTCAAGATACTGCTTAAAAATCTCTTCCTCTTCCGCCGTGGGATACACATAAACCGGTTCAGAATTCCCAGGAAAAGCACGGGCAAAGATTTCCGTATTGGGAACCGGAGGCATCACATGCATCACCTCCACCATAGCCTCATGCGAAAACGGGAATTTGGTCAAAAACTCAATCGCCCCTTCACTTTCCTCAGAACCATCTGTCACCGCCAGAATATTCCGTATCCCAGAATACGGCGCACGGACCACCAACACCGGACAGTGCGCGTGTTCAACGACCTGCTGGGCCACGCCACCCAGTAAAATGCCAAACGTCGCCCGAATCCCTTTGGCCCCCATCACAATCAAATCTGCATGGGATTGTTCCGCCACCTCGATTAATTCAAGCGCCGGATTGCCCGACCTCAACTCCGAGGTAATCTTAATCCCCTTATCCGCCAACATCTGCACCACCTGTTCAATAAAATGGGTGAGCGGATACGTTTTTAACCCCGCCTCCCGCGGGATCATCACCGCGACCACCTTCACATGGCTCTCAAACGGAAGCGGTAAATCATGGACCAACTGCGTTGCGGCCAACGCATGTTCCGAGCCATCCACAGCCAACAAAATCTTGAGCGGTTGGGGAATTTGATTTCCAAACATCTTGCACCTCCAGTCAACCATCAGAAAGGGTACATCCTCAAACGGAGAGAGAAAATTCCCCGATAAAGTATATATACAATACACCCGAAAACCCCTTCAAAATCAAACGGCAGGCGTACTCAAAATGAGATGACAGATGACCCGAATCGAAAACGGGTATAATCCCTCGCATGCCCATCGAAACCGCCGCCCACCAAACCCGCGCCTATCGGGTCGCCACCCCCGTTTACGAAGGCCCCCTCGATCTGTTACTCCAACTCATCGAACGCGCCGAACTCGACATCACCAAACTCGCCCTCGCGCAGGTCACCGACCAATTCCTTTCGTATCTCGCCAAACTGGAAAACCGAACCGCCAACGAAGTCTCCGCCTTTCTCGTCATCGCCGCCCGCCTTGTACAGATTAAATCCGAAGCCCTCCTCCCCCGCCCCCCACAACGCGAGAGTGGGGAAGATGATCCGGGCGAGGCACTGGCCCAACAATTGCTCGTGTACAAACGCTACAAAGAAATCGCCACCTGGCTGGGGGAACGGGACCACGCGGGGTTACACACCTTCGTCCGTCTCGCCACCCCCACCAAAGTCATCAATCCCCACTTTGACATGGAAGGCGTCACTCTTGCCGACTTGCTCAAAGCCGCCGAACGCGCCTTCGCTATCCCCCCCGAAAAAACCCCTCTCCAACAAGTCGTCGCCGCCCCCCGCGTCACCATCCGCGACAAAATCCGTCTCATCGTCCAAACCATTCGCGGAGAAGGCCGCGCGAAATTTTTCAACCTGATCGGACGCGTCCGTTCCCGCCTGGAAATCGTCGTCTCTTTCCTCGCCGTGCTGGAACTCATCAAACTCAAACGTGTCACCGCCAACCAAAACGCCATGTTCCAAGATTTCGAAATCTCCCCCGCCAACGCCTGGGAAGACAGCGAAAACTTTGAACTCGAATTTGGGGAATAGCCCCCACCCACCTCAAAATGCCGAACCGCCTCGCCCACGAAAACTCTCCCTACCTCCTCCAGCATCAAAATAACCCAGTGGATTGGTATCCTTGGGGGTCAGAAGCCTTGGAAAAAGCCCGTCATGAAGATAAGCCCATATTCCTCAGCATAGGTTATTCTGCTTGCCACTGGTGTCACCGAATGGAAGAGGAATCCTTTGAAGACCCTCGCACCGCCGCGCTCATGAACGAACACTTTGTCAACATCAAAGTGGATCGGGAAGAGCGTCCCGATCTCGATGGCATTTACATGCAAGCCGTCGTCGCCATGACCGGGCAAGGAGGGTGGCCGATGAGCGTTTTCCTCACCCCGGACGGGGAACCATTTTACAGCGGCACCTACTTCCCCCCCACGCGGCGGTACAACATGCCCGCGTTCACCGACATTTTGGCAAGTCTGGCCAACACCTGGAAAACAGATCGCCAACGCGTCCTTCAGGTGGGCGAACAACTTCGCGCCCACCTCCAAAATGAAATAACTTCCCCCAACAGTGGACAATCCCTTTCCGAAGAAGCCGCCCAACAAGCGGCATTGGGCTTGGCCCAAAGTTACGACTGGAACCATGGCGGATGGGGACAAGCCCCCAAGTTCCCCCAACCGATGACGATAGATTTCCTCCTCAGCCGTGCCACCCGGGGCGACAAGTTCGCGCTCGAAATCGCCACCCACGCCCTCGACGCGATGGCAAAAGGAGGCATGTACGATGTCGTTGGCGGGGGATTTGCCCGATACAGTGTGGATGATCGCTGGTTGGTTCCCCACTTCGAGAAGATGTTGTACGACAACGCCCAACTCGCGCGGGTGTACCTCCGCGCGTACATGATCACAAACAACGCCTTTTACCGCCGCATCACAGAAGAAACCCTCGACTTCATCGTCCGCGAGTTGACCCATCCCGACGGGGGTTTCTACTCCAGTCTGGATGCCGATTCCGAAGGGGAAGAGGGAAAGTTCTATATTTGGTCTTTGCAAGAAATTCGAGAGACTCTCAAAGAAGAAGCTGATTTCGCCATCGCCGCCTACCACCTCACCGAAGGGGGCAATTTCGAGGGGCACACCGTCCTCCAACGTGCAATGTCGGATGAAGAGTTGGCCGAACAATTCGCCATGCCCATCGAGCAAGTGGTCCCCCGGCTTCAGGCCGCCCACGCAAAATTACGAATACGGCGCGCCGCCCGCGTCCGCCCCGGCACGGACGACAAAGTGCTCACCGCTTGGAACGGGTTAATGCTCATCGCGTTTGCCGAGGCAGGTCGCTATTTACAGCGCAACGACTATACACTTCTGGCTACGCGCAACGCGAACTTTCTCATCACGCAACTTCAACCCGCAGACCGCCTCCTCCGTTCCTGGCGCAACGTCGCCAAGCATAACGCCTACCTCGAAGATTATGCCGCCCTCATCCTCGGCCTCCTCGCCCTCTATCAAACCGATCCCGATCCCCGTTGGTTTTCCGAATCCGCTCGCCTCGCCGACGACATGCTCGTCCATTTCAGCGACCCGAACGGCGGGTTTTTCGACACGCGCGACGATCACGAAACCCTGCTCATCCGCCCGAAAGATTTGCAAGACAACGCCACTCCGTCCGGGAGCGCCCTCGCAGTAACGGCTCTTCTCCAACTCGCCGCGCTGACCGGCAACGGTCACTGGCGGGACGTGGCGGAACAAACGCTCGCCCCCTTACAATCCGCGATGACCCGTTACCCGACCGCGTTTGGGCAGTGGTTGTACGCGTTGGACTTCGCCCTCGGCCCGGTGCAGGAAATTGCCATCGTTGGCCCCCACCCCGCGCGAGACGGATTGGTGCAAACGGTTTGGGAACAGTACAACCCTCGGCGGGTGTTGGCGGTCAGCGATGCAACACCCCCGCCCGGATCACCCTCCTTGCTGGAAAACCGGCCTTTATTGAACGCTCAGCCGACTGCGTATGTTTGTGAACATTTTGTCTGCCAACAGCCCGTCAATTCACGAGAAGAATTAAAAGCCCTTCTCGCCTCATCCACTCGTAGTGACGACTTCAGTCGTTAAAGCGAATAAAACTATCCCCAAAAAAAGCCTGTCTCACGGACAGGCTTTTTTCTTGGGATAGTACAGGATCAGGGTAACCAAAAGTACTACCCATCACACCTGGAATGCTCCCGCCCATCATACAATGCCAGCAAAGGAGCTATCATGACCCAACGCCTATTTTTTATTCTCGGAAGTCTTCTGATTCTTGCCAGCCTGGTTGTCGGCGCTATCTTGCCCGGTCAATCTGCCGCGGCGTTTGAACCTGATGGAGGGTTTCCTGCTATCGTGTTCGTCGCCCGCGCGCACCTCGCCACCCCGGACGACATTTTCGAAAACGAACTTGGCCCCGCGGGTCAGTTTGGCACCGGCCTGCCGAAATTCGCCCCGGAGAGTAAACTCGTCCGCCGCGATCCGGACGGAAGTCTGTTCGTGTACGACACGCCCGGGCTGATAGATATTCAATCGCCCGATATCAACTTTGAGGCGACCAAAATTGTCTTTTCCGGCGCGACCACCCTCATCCCCGGCACCTCTGACTCCGGGTGGCGACTGTACGAAATCAATGTGGACGGGACGGGTTTTCACCCCCTCACCATTTCGGACCGCAGTATCACCATACCCAACGCCGCCTTGTGGGGCAATCAGGAAACCTACGGGACCTACAATGATCTTTTCCCCGCATATCTCGCCGACGGGCGGATCGCGTTTGTCTCGACCCGCTACCCGACCCGTGCCCACTACGATGAGCGCGCCAGCACCAACCTGTATATCATGAACGGCGACGGGAGCGACCTCCACCGCGTGAGTACGGAACGCGCCGGACTTCTGCACCCCACGCCGCTCCCGGACGGGCGGATTCTCGTCACCCGATGGTGGAATCAATTCAACCAACCCAGCAATCAGGGCATCTACAACCGGATTGATAACCAGGACACCAACCAAACCCTGCCCGACGGCACGATCATCCTCGCTAACCCGGACGCCCCCTTCAACCCGGCCAACGGGATTTTGCCAGGGGGCTACCCCATCCGCGACGCCCCCAACACCTGGCATCTGATGACCCTCAACCCCGATGGCACCGATTTCAAGCGCTATGCCTGGACCCCCGCGTTCACCTGGGCCACCACCTACGACAGCGGGCACGACACCTATCAGGCCGCCCAACCCGCCGTGGTGTTCAACGGAGGGGAGGTGTTCGTTGCATTTACCTCGCAAGCTGACGGTTCGATGGTGCACTCCACGCAAAAAACCGGGATTCGCGTCGCTCGTCCGGGCATCGAGATGTTATATGCCAACACCTTTGACGCCATCGCTGGCATGGGCATCGAACAAACCTGGAACGGCGAAGATACCGGCATCTACGCCATTCACCCGGCAGGCATGCCCGATGGCACGATTTTGTATTCTCAATCCTCCGCCGACATTTCGCTCCCCACCAGCGGACAATACATCGAAGGTTCTCACGTCTTTGACCTGCAAGGGTCGACTCTCCGATACCAACTGTACACGATGAACCTCGACGGCTCGAACAAGACGCTGATCCCCGTCGATCTCGCCAGTCTCGGCCTGGGCACCGCGGACGCGATGGACGCCAAACCCGTGGTGGCCCGGGTGGGCTGGGCGTCGTTGTCCGATCAATTTACCGGAACCCCGGCAGATGATCCCGTGGACTGGAACGTGCCCAACACTCTATCCGCATACTGGTTCAGTCAAAACGGCGACAACGACATCGAAACCGCCACGATCCACAACCCGAACGTGTACGCCAACGCCTCGCTGTACACCCCCTTCGCGAACAATTCCCCCCCACCGGGCAGTGTCGCCTTCGCCCAGGTGTGGGTGGACGCCAATCAGTTCACCGGCTCGTACTGCTACGACGACTGGCCCGATCCATGCGCCGATTACAAACGCGATAACGAAGTCCGCGCCATCCTCTGGGATGAAGTCCCTGTAACGACGCAGGGAGCTTTCACCATGACCATCCCTGCCGACACGATGGGGTTTATCGTCCTGCGGGATGCGGAGCACAATGTCGTGCGGGGGTGGAATCGCGGGTACATCTCCATCGCGCAGGGGAGTGCGTGGGCGCGCCCCGGCGAAACGGTCACCTGTACGGGGTGTCACATGGGGCATGTCAGCGGCACCCTGGAGGATGTGATGAGTGAGGTGGAACAAGGTTGGACCAATGTCGCCCCGTACGCCCAGGTCAACGCGAGCAGTTTCAAGGCCACAGATGACCCGGATTATCAACCTTTCACGCCCGGACACCTCAACGATCGGCGCGGGTGGGTGCCCTTGCCCGTGGGTGGTCCGGTCATCGACCCTGAAGAACCCTACGCAGATGACGAAACCGGGTGGATTTCTGCCGAGGAACACACCACCGGCGAATGGGTGGAATTGAACTGGCCGACGGATTTACTTGTCAAATCTGTTTTGTTGGTTGGCTCCCCGTCCAAGGGTGGGGACTGGAATTGTTTTGGTTTCCCAGAACAAGATGGTGATTATTTCGTCGAGGCGGGGACGCTTCAACTTTGGCTCAACGGCGGAGAGGTGGCGACCCTCAACGTGGGGCGCATCGAACCGCTCGAAAATGGGGGGACGCGCGTCACGCTGGATACGCCCACCCCGATCGACCAGTTGCGTTTTACCGTGCAATCCGTGACCGGGCGCTTCTGCTGGAGTGAAGTCGCCGCCCTTAATGAGATCGAGGTCATCGGCATGGCGGAAGAACCCTGGCCGCTGTTGGAAATTCTCAACGTGTTTTTACCGCTTGTAGAAAGGTAAAAGGCCCAAGTTGGCTGGAAAACAGAAGGACGCGGAGATCATTCCGCGTCCGTAACTACCCAGCCAGGGCAGAGATTAGCCCGAAAAAAAGGGTGAGCAGTTACCCGCGTGCTTCTGTTTTGAAGGGCAAGTGAAAAATCGTGTAGAATGGGAGGCATGAACTTTATTTTCCGCCCTGCCCAAGCTGATGATGTAGAGACGGCTATCCCGCTTATTTATAGTTCCGGGCCTGCCGCGTTTGATTACGTTTTTAAGCATCCCGCCCGAGGGTCTGCCCAAGATTTTCTCCGGTATGCGTTTTTGGATGGGGTGGGGGAATTCGGCTACCGAAACCACACTGTTGTGGAATTGGAGGGAACCGTGGTTGGGATTGGGGCCAGTTTCAGCGGCAGGGAAGCCATCCCTTTTACGCTTGCCGCCGCCCGGCAAATCCTGACGTTTTACGGCCCCTTTCATCTGCCGAATATCAGTCGCCGCGGGTTACAAGTCGAACATGTGGTGGAAGTTCCAAAAGGCAACCTCCATTACATCGCCCACCTGGGCATTGCGCCCGAACGCCGCGGGGTGGGGATAGGGTCAAAATTAATCCATCACCTGATCGAACAAGGGAAATCCTTAAAGCGTTCCCTGGCCGGGTTGGATGTTTCGGTTGCCAACCCCCGTGCGGAGGCGTTGTATGCCCGGTTGGGGTTCGTCGTCCGGCACGAGCGCGCCTCCCGGTTGAAGAATGAGTTTGGCACGGTGCCCAGTCATCGGAGAATGGAAAGGCTGATCTGACAATAGTAGTTTTCAGACACGCCCTAAGGGGTTGGAAAAGTATAAGTCCGCGTTTTCCGCTCGCCCCGGATTGCCAAATCCAGGCCTCCCTCCCGGCGGGATTTGGCAATCCCGCCGGAGCGATCTATGAAATTATTCTGTACCTACTCAGCCAGGGTAAAGGTTAGCCCGAAAAAAAGGGTGAAAGGGGGCTGTACAACCCCCTTTCACCCTTTTTTTCGGGGAGTTTCCTCTCTAAGCCTGAGCAGTTATATTATTCTTTTACAAGCCCTAAGGAGTTCAGCAGGGGCATCAAGCCTCTTTACCCTGGAGTAGTTACGAAACCTTAATCATCTATCCAAACATTAAGACATATAATGACGCACACTTGGGAATTTGCGCTTTAGGCTTGAGCTGTTACGTTACCCAAAATATTCCGCCCTAAAACGGGAATACCCGAGGAGTTGGAAACAGGAAGATGATTGCAACATGTTGTTGACAACGACATCTCTGTGAGTTAAACCCATGCGCTGGACAATCAAAAATAAAATTCTCTTCGGTTTTGGATTGAACTGGATAACTTTTGTCGTCTTGGGGATGTTTGGATTTCTCCTGAGTACCTACTATTCGGCATATATCGATCAGGCGCAACATACGCAAATTGTACGGGATCAGTATGATGATCTGATGACCTATCTGGTCGAAGCCAGGGACGCCCAACGGGGGTACATCATCACCGGAGATGAAACCCAACTGACAGCTTATCAGCGTGCCCTCATCCAGGTTGAAACCCGCTTAGAAATTTTACGACGGGTAGAAAAGCCTGTTGATCCTCAAACTGCCACCAGCTCCACCCAACTCAGCCTCCTAGAAGCATTAATCGCCCAACGCGTGGCCCTGTTCGAGACTGCGATCCGGGTTCGGCAGACGCAAGGGTTCGAGGCCGCCCAGCCCCTCGTCGGCACCGCAGAGAGCGAAGCGCTGATGGTAGAGATCGGCACCCTGCTCAACGACCTGGAACAGGCAGAAAACCAAGCCCTGAGCCTCCAGACTGCCCAAATCGAACAAGATATCCAAAATGCGATCACCTTCATCAGCCTCGGCACGATCCTGAGCCTGAGCCTGGCCGTCTTCGGCGGGATCGGGATTACGACCCGGATCAACCGCTCGATCTCCGCCCTGAAAACGGGTGTCGCCCACCTCAGCGCGGGAAACCTGACCCACCTCGTCCCCCTGACCTCCCACGACGAACTGGCCGATTTCACCAAAGCGTTCAATCATATGGTCGAGACCCTTCGACAGGCCCGGGCAGAAAGCGCAAAAAACCAGGACTTATTCCAAAGCCTGTTTGAAGCCACCCCGGATGCCGTGCTCGTCGCCAATGGCCACGGGAAAATTGTCTTTGCCAACACGGAAGCCGAAGCCCTCACCGGATACACGCGGGAAGCCCTTCGGCATATGCCCATCGCCACGCTGATCCCGGAACGCTACCGGCCTTCCCACCACCACCTCCAAACCGATTACATGGCGCATCCCCGCCCTCGCCCAATGGGCACCGAGCAGGAGTTCTACCTCCTCGCCCGCACAGGAGAGGAAATCCCGGTGGACATCCTGCTCAACACCCTCCCCGATGAACAAGAGCCGCTCGTCTTATGTGTGGTGCGAGACATCTCGGAACGTAAACAAGCCCGTGAAGCCCTTGAGCAAGCCAATGTGATGCTGGAACAACGCGTCGCAAAACGTACCGCCGAGCTGGCCCGCTCCGAAGCAGAGTACCGGGCTTTGGCGGATAACGCACTCGTCGGCGTGTACCGCGCCACCACCGACGGCGTGATTCTGTACGCCAATGAAGCCTCCGCCCACATCTTTGGTTATGAGTCTGCCGCCGACCTGATGCAAAGCCCTGCGGTTGAACGATACAAAAACCCGAATGACCGAACCCGCCTCCTTGCGCGGCTACAGGAAACCGGACGGATTAGAAATGTAGAAATCGAAATGGTGTCGGTGCAGGGGGAACCGCTCATTATCCTGGATAGCATGTCGCTGAACGACAATATCATCTCCGGGATGCTCATTGACATCACAGAACGCATTTGGATGGAAAAAGAACTGGAATGGATCGCCCGCTTCCCTGCCGAAATCCCCAATCCCATCTTACGGATCACGCGTGCGGGTGAGATTGTTTATCACAACGCTTCGGCCACGCATTTGTTAAACGCCTGGAATCGGACTCTGCGCGATTTTGTCCCGGACGATTGGCAAGCGATGATCCAGGCCATCTTCTCATCGGGGAAAAAGAAAACAGTCGAAATCGCGCTTCAGGATCGTCTGTTTTCCATGCTAATTGTCCCGGTCGAGGAGTTGGACTATGTCAATCTCTACGGGATGGATATTACAGAGCGGAAACAGGTCGAAACCGCTTTGCGCGAAATTGCAGACAACATGGCAACAGCCCAAAGGATTGGGCATTTCGGCAGTTGGGAAATCGGTCTGACCCCCGAATTGACTTTTATTGACCCCCAATTATGGTCAGATGAATGTTACCGCATTATCGGGCTTGAACCGGGTGCCGTGGAGGGGACCACAGAATATTTCTATAGCATCGTTCACCCAGAAGACCGGGAAAATGCGTTTCAGGTTTTACAAAAATTGATCCGCGAAGGCACGGAGGCTTCTTATGAGTATCGCATCCTGCGCCCCGATAATTCCATCCGCAATTTACGTGATGAAGTCAAACTGGTGCTGGATGACACCGGACGCCCGATCAAAATTGTGGGGTTGGTCCGGGACCTCACCGAACAAAAACAGGCCGAACAGGCCTTAATCGACAGTGAACAACGCTTAAAACTGGCCCTCACCGCCACAAATATGGGGGTGTGGGAGTGGGACATTGTCGGTCATCAAATGTACTGGTCCCCGGAGTGTTATGTCATCTCCGGGCTTCAGGATTTCGACGAATCGCTTGCGACCATGCGCGCCCTGATTCACCCTGACGATTTGGAACAAGTTTTAGCGGCTGTTCGACAGGCGCTGGATGAAAAAAAGATATTTTCACAAGATTTTCGGCTCATTCGCTCCAACGGTGCAACCATCTGGGTCTCAACTTTTGCCTTGATTCAATACAACGAAACCGATCATCCACGTGGAATGATCGGTACCGTGCAGGATATTACGGAACGGAAACTAGCCGAAGCCGCGCTGAAAGCGAGTGAACGGTTTTCTCACGCGACTATTGATGCCCTGTCAGCACATCTGGCTGTTTTGGATCAGACAGGCCAGATCATTACCGTCAACCAGGCATGGCGCAAATTTTCAGAAGACCACCCTCCGCTCTTGAGCATTGGGCACGATGGCATTAATTATCTCGACATCTGTGACAGCGTCCCCCAGGGTGACCCAGACTTTGAAGAGGCCTCGGCGATGGCGGCAGGCATCCGGGCCATTCTTCAAGGGGAGCAAACCGAATTTGTGACGGAATACCCTTGCCATTCGCCCAGCGAAAAACGTTGGTTTGTCGCTCACGTGACCCGCTTTCCTGGCGAAGGCCCGACGTATCTCGCCATCGCTCACGAAAATATCACCGCCCGAAAACTGGCCGAACTTGCCCTGTACGAGGAAAAAGTGCGGTTGGAAAAACTCGCCGCGACGGTTCCGGGTTTGTTATCAAGTTTCCGCGTCGCGCCTGATGGCACAGCCAATATCATATACGCCAGCCCCATGGTTCGGACGGTTTACGGACTCACCGAAACAGAAGTAGCTGAAAATGCCAACCTCTACACGAACCGCATTCACTCGGATGACCTCCCTGCCGTGCTGGAAGGGATGTACCAATCTCTCCTGACGCTCCAACCCTGGATTTCCGAATACCGCTATCACCATCCCACGAAAGGAGACATCTGGCTGGAAGGCCATTCCATGCCGGTGCGCGAACCGGATGGCAGTACCACCTGGCACGGGTTTATCTACGACATCACCGAGCGCAAACAGACGGCGGAATCCCTCAGAATAAAAGATGATCTTCTCCGCCTCACCGGAGATATGGCCAAGGTCGGCGGGTGGGAATTTGACCCCGCCACGCGACAAGGCACCTGGACCGATGAGGTCGCCCGTATTCACGATCTTGATCCCGCCCAGGAAACCAACGTAGAGGTAGGGTTAAGTGTCTATTCCGGCGAGATGCGCGCAAAAATCGAAACAGCCATCCAGGAAGCCATCGACTTCAAACGGGCTTACGACCTGGAACTGACGATGGTCACGGGCAAGGGGACGCCAAAGTGGGTCCGCACCATGGGCTTGCCAATTATCGAGGGCGATCAAGTGGTCAAAGTACGGGGCATCTTCCAGGACATCACCGAACGAAAACAAGCGGAAGCGCAACTCAAAGCTTATACAGACCGCATTGTCCTCCTCGCCGAAGCCTCCCGCGCGTTTGCCGAAGCCAGTCTTGATTATCAAATCGCCATCGAACGCATTGTTCAACACATCGCAAAAGCCTTTGAGGATTTGTGCATCCTCCACATGATGAATGACGCGGATGAAGGGGAAGAAGAATTGCTTCTCCTACACGATCCCGATGCCCCCGCGCACACCTACGTCCAATCGATTTTATCGAACCCGAACATTGCCAAAGAACTCTCCCTCTTCAGCCATCAGGTTCTCGAAAAAAGACAAGCCCAGATGTTCCAACACTTTAATCTGGAAGAATATCGCTCATTCCTCCCGGCTGAATTCAGACTTTTGTTAGACCCCATGGGGATTCATAGCCTGATCGTGGCCCCGCTCAATTTCAGCCACCAGGCAATGGGGCTGATCTATTTCATCCGCCACCACCCCGATCATCCGTCTTACACAGAAGCTGACCTCACGCTGGCCAGTGACCTGGCCGACCGTGCGGCCCTGGCGATTACGAATGCCCGGTTGTTCAACCTGGTCGAGAGAGAACTCTTCAAGAAAGCAGAAGCCGAAGAGGAAGTCCGCCTCCTCAACGCGGAACTGGAACAACGCGTGGCACAACGTACCGAAGAATTACGTGCCGTTCTGAACAAAACAGAAACGCTCTACACCCTGGCCCGCGCCGCCGTGGAATCCGAAAACCCGCAAGAAGCCTTGCAAGACGTCGTCAACCGATTGGCAGGCACCCTCCCCGCCCATCGTGTCGCACTCTTAACTTTTGACCTGCCCCAAAAGAAAATCACCCACCTTGTGCGGGGTGGCCCTGGCGTGGCAAATCATACGCCCAATCTCTCGTTTGGTGACTGGATGGAGGGTCTAACAGGGTGGGTCATGCGCGAGGGAAAAGCAACCCTGTCCTCCAAAAATCATCCTGATCCCCGCGAAAGTCTGGCCGTTCAACTACGACGCATCCGAACCCAAGCGGGATCGGTAGCCGTTGCCCCGTTACGTTTTCTGGATCAAAACCTGGGGACCCTCACCGTGATCAACCACCCGGATGAACGTGATTTTACGGAAGCCGATCTGGAATTGCTGGAGGCGGTGGCCAACCAGGCCGCGGCCTTGTTGGTCCGTGTCAGCCTGTATGAAAGTTTGCACAACACCAATCTTGGACTTCAGGCCGAAATTGTGGAGCGCAAACTTCTTGAAATCCAAATACGCCATAATGAAGCGCGTGCCCAGGCGCTGGCAGATGTCTCTCAAGCCCTGGCCGAGGTCAACCTGGATCACGTCGCGCTGTTTGGTACGATTGCCCATCAGGTGTCAGACTGGCTTGGGGATAGCTGTTATTTCAGCCTGCTTTCAAAAGATGGTCATTGGCTGGAGCCTCTGGCTTTTTATCACACTGATCCGGAGGGGCTGGTTTATCTCAAACACCTGTTGGGAGAAGGACCATTACCTATCGGGCAAAAATTGGTCGGCCAGGTGGCACAAACCGGAATACCAATTCTCCTGCCGTTGGTTCCCTCTGAACGCATTCGCGAACTCATCCAACCCGAATTTTGGGCCTATCAGGATCGGTACGGACCGAGCAGTGTGCTTCTCGTCCCTCTGCGGGCGAGACATCGTGTGATTGGTACGTTGGGAGTGTCGCGTGACCAACCTGGGAAACCTTTCACCCACGAGGATCAAACTTTTCTGCAAGACCTGGCTGACCGCGTTGGCTTGGCGATTGAAAACAACCGACTGTTGTTAGAGACGATCACAGCGAGAGAAGAAGCGGATCAAGCCAACCGGGCCAAGAGCGAATTTTTATCCCGGATGAGCCATGAATTACGCACGCCGCTCAACGCAATTCTGGGATTTGCTCAAATTTTCGCCATGGACGATCTGACCACTCAGCAAAGCAAGGGGATTAACCACATTTTACGGGCAGGGAAACATTTGTTGGGGCTGATCAATGAAGTGCTGGATATCACCCGCATCGAGGTCGGGAAATTGTCCATTTCACCGGAATCGATCAGGGTAAAGGAGGTCATTGAAGAAGCAGTAGATATGGCCCAAGCCCTGGCCACGCAAAATAACATTCAAATCGAAATGGCTTCCCTTCCGGTAGAATATGTCCATGCGGATCGCCAGCGTCTCAAACAAGTGCTTCTCAACTTGCTCACGAACGCAATCAAATACAACCGTGAGGGGGGGAAGGTTTTTGTAGATTGTCTGGTGTTGCCAGGGGCCAAAATCCATATTCGTATTCGCGATACCGGCCCAGGAATTTCGCCTGAATTGCAAAAACGCCTTTTTGTCCCCTTTGAGCGGTTAGGTGCGGAAAGATCCACCGTGGAAGGAACAGGGTTGGGGCTTTCGCTCTCGAAAAGTCTCATTCAAACGATGGGCGGGGTTTTAGGAGTAGAAAGTGAGCTAGGAGCAGGAGCCACATTTTGGATTGAGTTTCCCCTTGCTGAAAGTCCCATGGAGCAATCCTCCCACTCCGAAGATGGTCTCATCATCATCCGCTCGAATGGGGCAAACCAGACACATACGATCTTGTGCATTGAAGATAATATTTCCAATTTACAATTGGTAGAGCAAATCTTCAAATACCGTCCCTTTGTGCGTTTAATTGCAACGAAAGATGGAAAAACCGGGTTAGAGGTCGCATACACCCAATCTCCGGATATCATCTTGCTTGATCTGAATCTCCCCGACATGAGCGGGTTCGACGTGCTCCACGAGTTGAAAGCCACACCAGATACACAAAAAATCCCCGTCATCGTGGTCAGTGCAGATGCCACCGCTGGGCAAATTCAACGCATCACAAGTCTTGGGGTCCACGCGTACCTTACTAAACCGCTAAACGTTGAAAAATTCCTGCAAGTAATAGATAATGTGCTCGCGTTGAAAAGGAGTAGTCCCTAATGGATGAACATATTACATCGGAGCCAACTGTTTGTAGTTCTCGCCCAACCGAAGGAAAATTCCGGGATAACCCGAATCCCCTTTTCCCTTATACTATAACTGCTTAAAGCTGAGTGAGGAAACTGCTCCTCGCAACCGTGGCGGAGGAGTTACCTTTTTACCGTACACGTCCAGTCTAGAGAAGAAAGTTCCGAAAAAAAAGATGGGTGGGGGATAGCCATCCCCCACCCATCTTTTTTTTCGGGGATTCTCCAAATATATCTGAACGGTTATCCTTTACCTTTGTGGAGGTCAATGATGTTTAATCAAAAATTAAGAGAGGCCCGCATCCTCATTGTTGATGATCAGGAAGCCAATGTGGCTGTCTTGGAAAATCTTCTCGACCGTGGCGGATATACCCGTCTGCTGGGTATCACGGATTCGCGGCAGGTCGTCAAACTATTCACCGAGTTTGAACCCGATCTCATTATCTTGGATTTGGTGATGCCGCATCTGGATGGATTTATGGTGATGGATCAACTGCGCCCCCTCATTCCGCCGGACACGTACATGCCGATCCTCATTTTGACGGCGGACATCAACCCGGAAGCGCGCCAACGGGCATTATCTAGTGGGGCAAAAGATTTCCTGACCAAACCCATTGATGTCATCGAAGTTGGCCTTCGCATCCGCAATTTATTGGAAACCCGCTTTCTCCACCTCCAAATCCAAAATCGAAGCCAGATTTTGAATGACATGGTTTTAGAGCGCACGGCAGAATTAACCCATGTCAACGAAGGATTGGCGCACCTCAACAGCCAACTTCAAACCGAAATCAATGAGCGCAAACAAATCGAAAAAGCCCTCAGTGAAAGTGAACGTCAAATGCAGGCTTTGCTCGCCTCGTTGGATGACATCGTGGTGGAATGTAATGCAAAAGGCGTTTATCTCCATGTCTGGACGGTTAAGGAAGATTTATTAACTCGTGAGTTGTGTTTTGGAATAATGGCAACAAGCTATGCAGCGACATAGGCAAGTTGCTTGGCAAACAAAGCATCGAAGACGGATTTTGCACTTTCGCCGTTTTGGAGCATCTTGTGAGCATG
>WBZL01002453.1_pt1 | contig 18105 bp, 18 predicted proteins | sample 5204291 | NCBI WGS metagenome assembly WBZL01 (sample SAMN12344345, study PRJNA552823) | activated sludge metagenome | biome: Activated sludge suspended growth; feature: Nitrification reactor; material: Wastewater; isolation source: activated sludge from nitrification reactor of wastewater...
GATGTCAAAGTAGAATCGCGGTCCCATGCTTGTTCTCGGCATCGAATCCTCCTGCGACGAAACCGGCGTCGCGCTCTACGACACCCATCGCGGTCTGCTCGGCCATGCCGTTCATACCCAGGTGGCCATGCACGAGGCCTACGGCGGCGTGGTGCCGGAACTGGCCTCCCGCGACCATATTCGGCGCCTCGTCCCCCTGCTGCGCGCGGTGCTCGCCGAGGCCGGAGCGGACAAGAGGGACATCGAGGGGATTGCCTATACCGCCGGCCCCGGGCTGGCCGGTGCCCTGCTGGTCGGTGCCGGTTTTGCCTCCGCGCTGGCGGTGGCGCTCGATGTGCCGGCCCTGCCGGTGCATCACCTCGAGGGGCACCTGCTGTCGCCGCTGCTGGCCGCGGACCCGCCCGCCTTCCCGTTCGTCGCCTTGCTCGTTTCCGGCGGCCACACGCAGCTGATGCGCGTGGCGGGAGTGGGCGCTTACGAATTGCTCGGCGAATCGGTGGACGACGCGGCGGGCGAGGCCTTCGACAAGACCGCCAAGTTGCTCGGCCTGGGCTATCCGGGCGGACCGCGGCTGGCGGAACTCGCGGCTTCGGGCGGACCAAGCGGCTTGCGGCTGCCTCGACCTATGCTCAGGAGCGGCGACTTCCAGTTCAGCTTTTCCGGCCTAAAGACCGCCGTATTGACCCAGGTGCACGGCCGGGTTCTGTCGTCGCGCGAGCAGGCCGATCTGGCCTGGGAATTCCAGGAGGCGGTCGCCGAGGTGCTGGCCACCAAGGCGTTGGCGGCGGTACGCTACTGCCAACTCGATCGGCTGGTGGTTGCCGGTGGTGTCGGTGCCAACCGGCGGCTGCGCCAACGGTTGGATGCCGACGCCGCCGCGTCGGGCATCCGTGTGCATTACCCGGAACTGGCGCTGTGCACGGACAACGGCGCCATGATCGCCTTCTGCGGTGCGCAGCGCCTGCTGGCCGGTCAGCGCGGCCCGGCCGAGGGTGCCTTTGGTGTCAAGCCGCGCTGGCCACTGCAAACCCTGGCAGCGACCTGAGCCAGCTGCTATTCGAGGCCGCCCAGGTAGCTGGACACGGCGCTGATCTCCAGCTCGGTCAGCTTGGACGCGATGGAATGCATTACCGCGTTGTCGTTGTTGCGCGCCCGCTTGTTGAATTCCTTGAGCTGGGTCTCGACGTAGGCCGGATGCTGGCCGGCGAGGCGCGGCAGCCCTACGGTGCCGTGGGCCGTCGGGCCGTGGCAGGTGGCGCAGGCGGGTACGCCGGAGAAGGGATTGCCCTTGATGTAGATGTACCTGCCCACCGCGACCAGATCGGTGTCGCCGGGCCGGCGCGACTTGGGCGGCTTGCCGGCGAAGAATCCGGCCAGCGCGGCGATTTCGCCGTCGGTCAGGTCCTTGGCCATCTCGCTCATGGTGTCGCTCTTGCGTCGGCCATCGCGAAAGTCGCGGAGTTGTTTGGCCATGTACTCTGGATGCTGGGCGGCCAGCCGCGGATAGACCGCGCTGGCGCTTTCGCCCTCGGCGCCGTGGCAGAGCGCACAGCGGCCATCGACGATGCTGGCCACGCTCCGATCGGTCGCCTGGGCGGGGTCGACCGACCATAGAACGGCAATGGCCGCGATGGCGGCGGGCAACAGCTTTTTCATGACGTAGTCTCCTTTTTTTTGCCGCCGATCCGGCCTTCGGTGCCGTTCAGCAGCCGCTGGATATTGCCACGGTGCCGCCAGATCAGCAGCGCCGACATTAGCGTGACGGCGGTGGTTGTTTCGATACGGCCGATCAATACGCCGGCGGCAAACGGTGCCACTAGCGCCGCGATCAGCGCCGCCAGGGACGAATAGCGGGTCAGCAGGGCGGTGACAAACCAGACGGCGGCGGCGGTCAGCGCCAGCGTCCCCGACAGGCCGGCCAGTACCCCCACCGCAGTGGCCACGCCCTTGCCACCCCGGAATTTCAGGAACACCGGAAAGACATGACCGAGAAAGGCGGCCACGCCCGCCGCCGCCATGCCAGCGCCTTCCGCCCCCAGCCAGCCGGCCAGCCAGATTGCCAGCCAGCCCTTGAGCGCGTCGCCGAGCAGCGTCAGCCCGGCCGCCAGCTTGTTGCCGGTACGCAGGACATTGGTGGCACCCGGGTTGCCGGAACCGTGGCGGCGCGGATCTTCGAGCCCGAACGCCTTCGAGACGATGACCGCAAATGGCAGCGAACCGAGCAGATAGCCGAGCAGGGCGAAGGGAAGCGAGTTCATGCGGGTTGGCCTAGAATTCCGCGAATTTTAGCCGAGGGTGGCATGGACTTCATCTTCATCGAGGAAATGCGCGTCGATGCGCAGGTCGGCATCTATGCCCGGGAAAAGGCGGCGCCGCAGACGCTGGACATCAGCTTGACCTTTGGTGTGCCCGACGAGGCGGCGCGCGACGACGACATCGCCAAGACCATCGACTACGCCGTGGTGATCGCGCGCATCCGCGCCGAACTGGCCGAGCGGCAATTCAATCTGCTGGAAACCCTCGGCGAATATGTTATCGCGCTGATGCTCGACGAGTTTCGCGCGCCCTGGGTAAAGATATCCATCGCCAAGACCGGTGTCGCCAAGGGCGTCAAGCGGGTTGGCGTGCAGATCGAACGATCGCGTGGCGCCTAGCTAGGACGCCAGACCGGCTTCGACGATCTTCGGGGCCAGCACGCGCAGGATGTCGTGCGGGTGCACGCCGACCAGATAGCCGCGCTGCCCGCCGTTGATGTAGATCAGCGACAGATCGAGGATGCTCTTCTCCATGCAGACCGGCAGCGATTTGCGGGTGCCGAAGGGCGAGCAGCCGCCGACCAGATAGCCGGTATGCCGGTGTGCGTCCTCCGGCGTGCAGGGGGATATCTTCTTGCAGCCGAACTGCCGGGCCAGCTCCTTGGTCGATACCTTGCGGTCGCCGTGCATCAGCACGATCAACGGCTTCCCGTGCTCGTCTTCCATCACCAGCGTCTTCACCACGGCGTGCTCCGGGACATTCAACTCCCGCGACGACACCTTGGTGCCGCCATGTTCCTCATACTGGTAGAGATGGTTCGAGTGGGCGATGCGGTGTTTCTGCAAGAACTTGGTGGCCGGCGTCTCCGGCGCTTGATTGTCGGTTCTCATGGCCTGCTTCTCAAGAAATTAAGCGCGCGGATGATGGCTCGCATGCAGCTGTTTGAGTCGTTCGCGTGCCACATGAGTATAGACCTGCGTGGTCGAGATGTCGGCATGGCCGAGCAGCATCTGCACCACGCGCAGGTCGGCGCCATGATTGAGCAGATGGGTGGCGAAGGCGTGCCGCAACACGTGCGGCGAAATGCGCTCGCGCGGGATGCCGGCGCGCAACGCATACTTCTTGATCAGCGTCCACGCCATCTGTCGGGTCATGCCGCCTTGGCCAATCCGACCGGCGCGGCCGGTAACAAACACATGGTCGGCGTCGTCACCCTTGAGCAGCGCCGGGCGACCTTCCCGCAGATAGCTTTCCAGCCAGTCGACCGCCAGTTCGCCGAGCGGCACCAGGCGCTCTTTCGCCCCTTTGCCGAAGACGCGCACCAGCCCGTCGGTCAGGCTGACCTCGAACAGCTTCAGCCCGACCAGTTCCGTGACGCGCAAGCCGGTCGCGTAGAGGACTTCCAGCAGCGCGCGGTCGCGCAGGCCGCGCGGCGTGGCGACATCCGGCGCGGCGAGCAGATCCTCGACGTTCTTTTCCGACAGCGTCTTGGGGAAGCGCGCAGTCACTCCCGGCCGCTGGATGTTGAGCAGCGGGTCGACGCGGATGCGCCCCTGGTCGAGCTGCCAGCGATAGAAGCGGCGTAGCGTCGAGTGCAGGCGACGCTGCGAAGCCGCCTTGAAACCCTCGGCACGGCCGTGCAGATGGGCAAGGTAAAGATTGACGGCCGCCTCGTCGACCGATGCCAGCTCGCGGCCGTGATCGGCCAGCCAGCTGGCGAAGAGGGCGAGATCGCTTCGATAGGCCGACAGCGTATTCTTCGCCAGGCCGTCGGCGAGCCAGAGGGCATCGACGAACTCGTCGATCAGGGCGATGTCGATGGGCGCCGCGTCAGTTTCGCTCATGGGCGAGCAGCCAGCGTTTGACATCGAGCAGAAAGCCGCCCCGGTGGCGGGCAAAGCCGCCCAGGCCGCCACTGGCGGCGACCACGCGATGACAGGGGACCACCACCGGGTAGGGGTTGGCGCCACAGGCGTTGCCCACGGCGCGCGGCCCGCTGCCGATGGCGGCGGCCAGTTCCCCGTAGCCGCGCGTCTGGCTGGCCGGGATGGCCGCAATGGCTTGCCAGACGCGCCGCTGGAAGGGCGTCCCGGCGGCGGCCAGCGGCAGGCCGAAGGCAAAGGCCGGTTTGGCCAGATAGGCGCGCAACTGGCGCACCGCTTCGCGGGCCAGCGGTGTTTTCGGCGCGGACTCGGCGCGCGGTTCGAGAAAGTCGATGCCGGCAATTTCGTCGTCGTCGCAGCGGACGCCCAGGCAGAAGCCGGGGGCGGCGACGATGGCTTGGTAGGTGTTCATGGTGGGCACGGGAAGAGGTCGATGACCAGCCCATTGTTGCTCCCCGGCAGGTGATCCGCAAGGGGCCGGCAGTCGCCCGCCGCGCACAGTTCGTAACCCTGGGCGAAGGAAGAGTGGCTGAGCCGCAGCCGTGGCAACGGCGGCAGGGCCGGCCGGTAGTGCCAGACGCCCTGTTTGAGCACGGCGCCGGGCGGCGGTTCCATGCCGGCGCCGGTGCCGCGAATGCGGGCTTCGACGAGCACCAGTGCCTGGCCCTCGATGCGCCAGTCTTCTTCCCACCGCAGTTTCTCGATCGAGTGGGTCCAGGCGAGGGTGAAGGCTTGCAGCGCCAGGACGGCGCTCAGACCGCCGGCGGCGAGACAGAGCATTGCCGGCGGTGGCGCAGCCAGTGGCCGGCCAGGAAGGCGGCGGCCAGACCGAGGCCGATCTCGTCGGTGAGCGGCACGGCCACCACCAGCAGAAAGGCGGCGACCGCCGCGGCGCCCCGCTCGAGCCAGTTCAGCGGCGACCAGAGAAAGCCGATCGCCGCCGCGCCCCAGAGGGCGATGGCGATCAGGGCCTTCAGCACGATGTAGATGACGGCGAGCGCGGTGGGGTCGCCTTGGAGCATCAGCGCATGGTCGTAGACGGCCATGTAGGGCACCACGAAGCCGGCGATGGCGATCTGCACCGCCTTGAAGCCGATCTTCATCGCCGACTCCTTGGCGATGGACGAGGCGGCGAAGGCAGCCAGGGCCACCGGCGGCGTCAGGTCGGCCATGATGCCGAAGTAGAAGACGAACATGTGGCTGACGATCAGCGGCACGCCCAGCTTCAGCAGGGCTGGGGCGGCGATCGAACTGGTGATGATGTAATTGGGAATGGTCGGGATGCCCATGCCCAGCACCAGGCAGACGATCATGGTGAGAAACAGCGACAGGAACAGGCTGTGCGCGCCGATGTCGAGAATGAAGCCGGCGAAGCTGGAGGCCGCGCCGGTCAGGGTCAGGATGCCGATGATGACGCCGACGATGGCGCAGGCCACGCCCACCGGCAGGGCCTGGCGAGCGCCATCGGCGAGGCTGTCCTTCATGGTGCGCAGCGTCTGGCGGCCGCCCTTCACCGCGAAGGTCTGCGCTACCAGGGCGAGAATGACCGCCAGCATCGGATAGACGCCCTGGCGCATCAGGGTCGCGCAAGCGACGCCCAGGGCGATCCAGAATACGTAGCGGAAGGCCGTGGACGAAATGCGCGCGGCGATGGCGGCGCCGAGGATCAGGATGGCGGTGAGCGCCAGGCCGGCCATGCCGGCGAACATGGGCGTGAAGCCATTGAACAGCATCCACACCAGCACGGCGAGTGGCAGCAGCAGGTGCCAGTTCTCCCGGATCGCCCGCCAGGCGTTCGGGCACTGGTCCTTGGGCAGGCCGAGCAGGTGTTTTCGCCCGGCCTCGAGATGCACCATCCAGAACGCCGTGACGTAGTAGAGGATGGCCGGCACCACCGCGGCCTTGACGATCTCGGCGTAGGGCAGATTCAGGTTCTCGGCCATGATGAAGGCGACCGCGCCCATCACCGGCGGCATGATCTGGCCGCCCATGCTCGACGTGGCTTCCACGGCGCCGGCGAAGACACCGGAGTAGCCAAACTTCTTCATCAGCGGAATGGTGAACTGGCCGGTGGTCAGCACGTTGGCCACGCCCGAGCCGGAGATGGTGCCCATCAGGCCCGAAGACAGCACCGCCACCTTGGCCGGGCCGCCCTTGGTGTGGCCGACGGTGCCCAGGGCGAGGGAGTTGAACAGGTGGATCATCCCGGCGTGCTCGAGAAAGGCGCCGAACAGGATGAACAGGAAGATGTAGGTCGCCGACACCAGCGTCGGGATGCCGAATATGCCTTCGGTGCCCAGGGCCAACTGGTTGACGATCTGGTCGAAACCATAGCCCCGGTGGGCCAGCGCGCCGGGCAGGTACTGGCCGAACAGGCCGTAGAGCAGGAACAGGCCGCAGACGATGGGCAGCGCCAGGCCGAGGATGCGGCGCGCGGCTTCGAAGACCAGGATCACCAGGGCGGTACCGACCACCAGGTCGGCGGTACTCGGCTCACCGGAGCGCTGGATCAGTTCCGCCTCGAACACCCAGTGGTAGGTGGCGAGAATGAAGCCGCCGGTTGCCAGCAGCCAGTCGCCGACCGGCACCCGGGAAAGCTTCCCGCCGTGACGGAACGACGGGTAGAGGACGAAGGTGACCGCGAGCAGGAAGCCCACGTGCAGCGAGCGGATCACCAGGCTGGAGAGCGGATGGAACGCCGCCACCATCAGCTGGTAGGCGGAAAAGGCCAGCGCCAGCCCGGTGAGGATGCGCAGACTGCGACCGCCGAGCCGGCGCTGCACGCCGTGCTCGGAAAACTCCTCCGCGCCGTGGTCGGGCGCCGCGGAATGGTCGGTCATCGGGCCGCGACCGGCCTACTTCAGCAACCCCGCTTCCCGGTAGTACTTCTCGGCGCCCGGATGCAGCGGCACCGCGGTACCCTTGGCGGCCTCGGCCTTGCTGATGGCCTTGGCGGCCGCGTGGGCAGCGGTCATCTGGTCCAGGTTGTCGAACATGGACTTGGTCATCTGGTACACCGTCTCGGTGGGCACGCCTTCGTGGCTGACCAGGAAGTTCTGGATCTTGATGGTGGCCACGTCGGCGCCCTGACCCTCGTAGGTCTTGGCGGGAATGGCTGTGGCCTGGTAGGCGGCATCGCCGATCTTCGGCACGATCTCGGCCGGGATGGTGACGATGTTGATCTTGATGGCCGTGGCCAGGTCGCGTACCGCGGCGACGCCAAGACCGGCGGAGATCAGCGTGGCGTCCAGCTGGCGGTTCTTGATCAGTTCCACCGATTCGCCGAAGGGCAGGTATTCGGTCTTGGCGAAGTCGCCGTAGGCGATGCCGGCAGCCTTGAAGATGGCCCGGGCATTCAGTTCGGTGCCGCTCTTGGGAGCGCCCACGGCGACCCGCTTGCCCTTCAGGTCGGCCAGGGTCTTGATGCCCGAGTCGGCGTTGGCGACGATCTGGATATAGTTCGGATAGATCGCGGCAACGGTGCGCAGCTTCTTCAGCGGCGCCTTGAAGCCGGCCTCTTCGTCACCCTTCCAGGCGTCCGATAGCGAGTCGCCGAGGGTGAAGGCGATTTCGCCGCGACCGGCCTGGAGCAGATTGAGGTTTTCGGCGCTGGCCTTGGTCGCCTGTACCGACACCTTGGCGCCGGGCAGCGCCTTGCCATAGATCTGGGAGAGGGCGACGCCGAGCGGGTAATAGACGCCGCTGGTACCGCCGGTCAGCACGTTGATGAAGTCGGCCGCCTGGGCGGAGACGGCGAGCAGCAGACTGCCGGCCAGGGCAACGAGGGTGCGGTGCGGTGTCATGGTGTCTCCTCCGGTATCGGTATTTGTGGCGTGAAAGCTTACACGATGCCGGCCGCGCGTAGCCGCGCGATCTCCCCGTCGGTGCGGCCGATCCGGCGAAGCACCCGATCGGTATCCTCGCCCAGGGTCGGGGGTGCCCGGCGATAGTCGACCGGCGTGGCGGAGAGATGAATGGGATTGGCCACCTGGGGTGCGTCGCCGCCGCCCGCATGAGCTAGATCGACGCGCAGTCCCCGATGCCGCACCTGGGGATCGGCGAACACGGCGGCCAGATCGTTGATCGGCCCGCAGGGCACGGCGGCTGGTTCCAGGAGGGCGATCCATTCGGCGGTGGTCTTCAATACCGTGGTCCGCCGCAGCAGCGGCAGCAGCGTGTCGCGGTGGCGTACCCGCGCCGCGTTGGTCGCGTAACGCTCGTCCCGCGCCCATTCCGGCTGGCCGGCGATGGCGCAGAAGCGCGCAAACTGCGCGTCGTTGCCGATGGCCAGGATCATGTCGCCGTCGGCGGTGGGAAAGTCCTGGTAGGGCACGATGTTCGGGTGACCGTTGCCCAGGCGGCGCGGCGCGGTTCCCGAGACCAGATAATTCAATGCCTGGTTGCCTAGACAGGCCACCTGCACGTCGAGCAGCGCCAGGTCGATGTACTGGCCCTCGCCGGTCCGGTCGCGGTGCGCCAGCGCCGCCTGGATGGCGACGGTGGCGTAGAGTCCGGTGAGAATGTCGGTGAGCGCCACGCCCACCTTCTGCGGCCCGGCGCCCGCCTCGCCATCGGCGCGGCCGGTGAGGCTCATCAGGCCGCCCATCCCCTGGATGAGGAAGTCGTAGCCGGCCCTCGCGGCATAAGGTCCATCCTGGCCGAAACCGGTGATCGAGCAATAGACGAGGCGTGGATTGACGGCGTTCAGGCTGGCGTAATCGAGTCCGTAGGCCGCCAGCCCGCCGACCTTGAAGTTCTCGATGACGACGTCGGCCGTGGCGGCCAGCTCGCGAACGATGGTCTGGCCCTCGGGGCGGGCGATATCGACGGTCACCGACTGCTTGTTGCGGTTGGTACAAAGGTAGTAGGCGGATTCCCGCGTTGGCCGCCCTTCGCCGTCGGCCAGCCAGGGCGGCCCCCAGGCGCGGGTATCGTCGCCGCCGCCGGGCTTCTCGATCTTGATCACCTCGGCGCCCAGGTCGGCCAGCAACTGGCTGGCCCAGGGACCGGCGAGCACCCGGGAAAGGTCGAGGACCTTCAGGTGCGACAGCGCTCCCATCAGAAGGAGGCGATGTCCGTCTGGGCCCGGCCGAGGATCAGGGCGTGGATGTCGTGGGTGCCCTCGTAGGTGTTCACGACTTCGAGGTTGAGCAGATGGCGGATCACCCCGTACTCGTCGGAAATGCCGTTGCCGCCGTGCATGTCGCGCGCCTGGCGCGCGATGTCCAGCGCCTTGCCGCAACTGTTGCGCTTCAGCATCGAGGTGATCTCCGGCGCGGCCTTGCCTTCGTCCTTGAGCCGGCCCAGCCGCAGGCAGGCTTGCAGGCCAAGGGCGATCTCGGTCTGCATGTCGGCCAGCTTCTTCTGGATCAACTGGTTGGCCGCCAGCGGGCGGCCGAACTGCCGGCGGTCGAGTGTGTATTGGCGCGCCCGGTGCCAGCAGTCCTCGGCGGCGCCCAGCGCGCCCCAGGCGATGCCGTAGCGGGCGGAGTCGAGACAGGTGAAGGGCCCTTTGAGGCCGGTCACGGTGGGGAAGGCGTTCTCCTCGGGGACGAATACCTCGTCCATGACGATCTCGCCGGTGACCGAGGCGCGCAGACCCATCTTGCCGTGGATGGCCGGCGCCGACAGGCCCGGCATGCCCTTTTCGAGGACGAAGCCGCGGATCGCCCCGGTATCGTCCTTGGCCCAGACCACGAAGACATCGGCGATCGGCGAATTGGTGATCCAGGTCTTGGCACCCGAAAGGCGATAGCCGCCTTCGGTCGCGCGGGCCCGGCTGACCATGCCGCCGGGATCGGAGCCGTGGTTCGGTTCGGTCAGGCCGAAGCAGCCGATCAGCTCGCCCTTGGCCAGGGCGGGCAGCAGCCGCTGTTTGAGAGCCTCGCGGGCGAAGGTGAAGATGGGCAGCATGACCAGGGACGACTGCACGCTCATCATGGACCGAAAGCCGGAATCCACCCGCTCCACTTCCCGGGCGATCAGGCCGTAGCAGACGTAGCCAAGGCCGGCGCCGCCGTACTCCGTGGGAATCGTGGCGCCGAGCAAGCCCATGTCGCCCATTTCGCGGAAAATCGCCGGATCGGTCCGTTCCTGGCGAAAGGCGTCGAGAACGCGCGGCGCGAGGCGGCCCTGGCAATAGTCGCGGGCCGCGTCGCGGACCAGCCGCTCGTCTTCGTTCAACTGATCGTCGAGCAGCAGCGGGTCGTCCCAGCGAAACGCGGCTTTGCTCATGGCATTAACTCCGTACTTCGCCGTCACCGAGCACGATCCACTTCTGGCTGGTCAGTCCTTCCAGGCCGACCGGGCCGCGCGCGTGGAACTTGTCGGTGGAGATGCCGATCTCGGCGCCCAGTCCGTACTCGAAGCCGTCGGCGAAGCGTGTCGAGGCGTTGACCATCACCGAACTGGAGTCCACCTCGCGCAGAAAGCGCAGGGCGTGGCTGTAGTTCTCGGTGACGATGGCCTCGGTATGCGCCGAGGAGTACTTGTTGATATGGGCGATGGCCGCGTCGACATCGGCGACCACCTTGACCGAAATGATCGGCGCCAGATACTCGGTGTAGTAATCCTCCTCGGTGGCCGGGCCGGCGCCGGGCACCAGGGCCAGCGTTTCGGCGCAGCCGCGGATTTCCACCCCCTTGGCCATCAGCATCCGCGCCAGGGCGGGTAGTTGCGCGGCGGCCACCGAGCGCGCCACCAGCAGCGATTCGGCGGTGTTGCAGGTGCCATAGCGCTGCGTCTTGGCATTCTCGACGATCCGCATCGCCTTGGCCGGATCGGCGCCCTCGTCGACATAGACATGGCAGTTGCCGTCCAGGTGCTTGATCACCGGCACCCGCGCTTCCTTGCTGACGCGCTCGATCAGCCCCTTGCCGCCGCGCGGCACGATGACATCGACGTACTCCGGCATGGCGACCAGGTAGCCGACCGCCGCCCGGTCGGTGGTTTCGATGACCTGCACCGCCGCTGCCGGCAGGCCGGCCGAAAGAAGCCCGGCGCGGACGCAGGCGGCGATGGCCTGATTGCAGCGGATGGCCTCCTTGCCGCCGCGCAGGATCGCCGCGTTGCCCGATTTCAGGCACAGCGCCGCGGCGTCGGCGGTGACGCCAGGCCGCGCCTCGTAGATGATGCCGACCACGCCGAGCGGCACGCGCATCTTGCCCACCTGGATACCGGTCGGCCGCCGCTTCAAGTCGGTGATTTCGCCGACCGGGTCGGCGAGGGCCGCCACCTGTTCGAGGCCCTGGGCCATGGTCTCGATGCCTTTGGCGGTCAGAGTCAGGCGATCCAGCATCGCGGCGTCGAGGCCGTTGGCCTTCGCCTCGGCCACATCGGCCGCATTGGCCGCCAGCAACGCCTCGCGGCTCTCCCGGATGTGCCTCGCCATCGCCAGCAGCGCCTCGTTCTTCGCCGCCGTCGAGGCCTTGGCCACGGCGCGGGAGGCGGCGCGCGCGGCCTGGCCCACGCCCGCCATGTAGTCGCCGATGTTTGTCTTCTCCATCATCCAGTCCTTGTTCGAGTCATTCGCAGCGCCAGTTGCAGCAGTTCATCCCAAATGTCGCCCTTTGCCACACCCTTGATCATGCGGTCGATCCGCGCCGCGTGCAAGAGGGCGGCGCGCGCGGCCCGCTGGCGCGCCTCGTTGGCCAGTGCCCACAGGACCAGCGGCAGAGCGGCACCCTCGGCCCGCAGGCCATCCAGGGTGCGGGCGCAGCGGGCGGTGTCGTTGGCGCGCAAGGCGTCACGCAGGGCGTTGATGTCGTAGCGGGCGACGTTGAGCACCGCGCTCTCGACATTGGCCAGCGAGATTTCGCCTTCAGGAAAGAGCAGGCCGAGCTTCTGGATCTCCTGGTGGGCCGCCAACAGGTTGCCTTCGACGTGCGTGGCGATGAAGGCCAGCGCTTCACGCGGCGCCTTCTGTTGCTGGCGGGCCAGCCGCTGCGCGATCCAGTCCGGCAGTTGCGGCAGCGGCGGGGCGGCGCACTCGATCGCGACCCCCGCGTCGGCCAGCTTGACGAACCAGGCCGCCTTCTTCGCCTGCCAGTCCATTTCGGGCAGCGTGATCAGGGTAACGATGCCGGCCGGCGGCTGCGCGCAGTAGCGGGCCAGCGCTTCGCCGCCCTCGCGGCCGGGCTTGCCCGAAGGGATGCGCAGGTCGATGACCTTGTCGCCGCCGAACAGCGACAGGTTGCCGGCGGCAAGGAACAGTTCGTCCCAGCGGAACGATGGCGTCACCATCAGGACTTCGCGCTCGCCATAGCCCTGGCGACGGGCGGCGGCGCGGATGGCGTCGGCGGCTTCGATGGCCAGCAGGCCATCGCCATGGACGACGTACAGCGGCGCCAGCGGCTTGGCCAGCGCGACGGCCAGCTGTTCCGGGCGCAGCTGCATGGCGCTAGTTGCCCTGGGGCTTCAGCTTGCCGGCGGCCAGCCGGCGCATCAGCTGCTGGACCAGGTCGTTCTGGATGTCGCGCCAGAGCAGGACTTCCTCGCCTTCCTTGGAGAGCAGCGCCGCGTCGTCGAAGGTCATTTCCCGGGCGATCCGGATGGTGCTGGTGGGCACGAACTCCTGGCCCTTGGCGTCGACCACGCGGAAGGTGAAGTTGCGCTCCAGCTGGTATTCGCGCACCCGCCCCGCCGAGTTGAGCGACATGATCTTCTTCACCGGCGCGTCGACCAGCACCGCCAGCGTGGCCTGGGCCACCTTGGCGTCATCGACGATGCGCGTCTGGGTGGAGGCTTCGACATTGCGCTTGATGACCGCGCGCAACTCGCTGACTTCCGGCTGGGCGATGTACAGGGTGTCGAAAGGCAGCGTATAGGCGCCGCGCAACTGGAAGCCACAGGCGGACAACAGCAAGGCGACCACGACAATCCAGAGGCGCATGTTCTATTCCTAGACGACGATGTTGACCAAGCGGCCGGGCACGACGACAACCTTCTTCGCCGGTTTGCCCTCCATGAACTTTCGCGCCGCCTCGGCAGCGATGGCCGCCGCCTCGATGGCGGCGCGCTCCGCACCGGCGGCCACGCGTACGCTGCCGCGCGTCTTGCCGTTCACTTGCAGCACGAGTTCGATCTCGTCCTGAACCAGCGCCGCGTCGAGCGGCTCCGGCCAGGGGGCGGCGAGGATGTCGTCGCCAAAGCCGAGGTCGCGCCAGAGCGTGTGGCAGATGTGCGGAGTGAGCGGCGACAGCAGACGCAGCAGGATCGAGAAGCCTTCGCGCTCGTGCGGATCGCCCGCCGATTTCTCCAGTGCGTTGAGCATTTTCATCGCCGCGGAAGCGACGGTGTTGAACTGCATCTTGCCGAGATCGTAGTTGGCCTGCTTGAGCAGCAGATGGATGTCGCGACGTAGCGATGACGCGCTCTGGCCCGCTGCCCGGGTCTTGAGCGCGTAGCCGAAAGCCCAGAGCCGCTTGAGGAAGCGGTAAGCGCCCTCGACGCCGGAATCCGACCACTCCAGCGTCTGCTCCGGCGGCGAGGCGAACATCATGAAGAAGCGCGCGGTGTCGGCGCCGTACTGCTCGATCAGCGCCTGCGGATCGACACCGTTGCGCTTGGACTTCGACATGGTGCCGATGCCGCCGTAGTCGACCGGCTGGCCGTCGGCCTTCGCCGTCGCACCAGTGACATGCCCGGCGTCGTCGCGTACCAGCCCGACCTCGTCGGGCGCGAAGTACTCGATGCCACCCTTGTCGGTGCGCCGCGAGAAGATGTGGTTGAGCACCATGCCCTGGGTCAGTAGGTTGGCGAAGGGCTCGTCGTATGAGACGAGGCCCAGTGTGCGCATCACCTTGGTCCAGAAGCGCGAGTAGAGCAGGTGCAGGATGGCATGCTCGATGCCGCCGATGTACTGGTCGACCGGCATCCAGTAGGCGGCGCGTTCGTCGACCATGGTTCCGGCGCCGGCGCTGGCGAAGCGCGCGTAGTACCAGGACGAATCGACGAACGTGTCCATGGTGTCCGTCTCGCGCCGGGCCGCTTTGCCGCATTTCGGGCAGGCGCAATTCAGGAAGTCGGGACGCTTGAGCAGCGGATTGCCGGAGCCGTCCGGCACGCAGTCCTCGGGCAGCACCACGGGCAGTTGATCGTCGGGCACCGGCACCGTGCCGCAACTGTCGCAGTGGATCAGCGGAATCGGGCAGCCCCAGTAGCGTTGGCGGGAGATACCCCAGTCGCGCAGCCGGAACTGCACCTGCTTGTCGCCCAGGTCCCTGGCCTTGAGATCGGCGGCGATGGCGTCGACGGCGGCCTCGTAGCCGAGGCCGTCGTAGTGGCCGGAGTTGACGCAAATACCCGACGCCTTGTCCGCGTACCATTCCTGCCACGCGTCCAGCGAGTAGGCCTTGCCCGGCACGTCGATGACCTGCTTGATGGCCAGGCTGTATTTCTTGGCGAACGCGAAGTCGCGCTCGTCATGGGCCGGCACGGCCATTACGGCACCTTCACCGTAGCCCATCAGCACGTAGTTGCCGACCCAGACTTCGACCCGTTCGCCGGTCAGCGGATGGGCGACGAAGATGCCCGTCGGCATGCCCTTCTTCTCCATGGTGGCGATGTCCGCCTCCATGACCGAGCCATGCTTGCATTCCTCGATGAAGGCGGTGAGCTCGGCGTTGTCCCGCGCGGCGCGGCCGGCCAGCGGATGTTCGGCGGCGACGGCGACGAAGGTGACACCCATGATGGTGTCGGCGCGCGTCGTATAAACCCAGAGTTGGTCCCGCTGGCCGTCGAGTTCATATGGGAAGGCGAAACGGACGCCGTAACTCTTGCCGATCCAGTTGGCCTGCATGGTCTTCACCCGCTCCGGCCAGCCGGGCAACGTGTCCAGCGCCGCCAGCAGTTCGTCGGCGTACTGCGTGATCGCCAGGTAGTAGCCGGGGATCTCGCGCTTTTCGACCAGCGCGCCGGTGCGCCAGCCCCTGCCCTCGATGACCTGTTCGTTGGCGAGCACGGTCTGGTCGACCGGATCCCAGTTGACGATCTGCGTCTTCTTGTAGGCGACGCCTTTTTCCAACATGCGCAGGAACAGCCACTGGTTCCAGCGGTAGTACTCGGGGCGGCAGGTGGCCAGTTCGCGGCTCCAATCGATGGCGAAACCCAGCGACTGCAACTGCTTCTTCATGTAGGCGATGTTGTCGTAGGTCCACCGGGCCGGCGGCACCTTGTTCTGCATGGCGGCGTTCTCGGCCGGCAGGCCGAAGGCGTCCCAGCCCATCGGCTGCAAGACGTTGAATCCACGCATCTTGTGGTGGCGGGTGAGCACGTCGCCGATGGTATAGTTGCGCACGTGTCCCATGTGCAGCTTGCCCGACGGGTAGGGGAACATCGACAGGCAGTAGTACTTCGGACGGCTGGCATCCTCGACGGCCCGGAAGGCCTGGGTCGAGTGCCAATGGGCCTGGGCGGCCTGTTCGATTTCGCCGGGGTGGTATTTTTCCTGCATGGCCAGCCAAGTATTGACAAAGACGCGAATTATACGCTTGCGAAAGGACTACCCGATGCGTGCTGGACCCCTGCTATTCCTGCTTGCCGCCTGCTTTGCGGCGCCGGTCGGCGCTGTTTCCCAGGCCACTGTCGCCGTCGTGCAGATGCCCGGCTGGCTGACTCGGGGCGAACAGACAATGCCGCTCGCGCCGGGCATGGAGGTGAGGAATGGCGATGTGCTGAAGACGGGCGAGGGCGCGCGCGCCTACCTGAAACTGGCCGACGGCAGCACCGTCAAACTCGGCGAGTCGGCGCGGATGACCTTCTATGCGCGCAGCCTGACGCCGGCCCGGCTGTTTCGTGGTGCGCTCGATATCGCCACCGGTGCCTTCCGCTTTACCAGCGACCTGCTGCGCCGCGTCCAGGGTCGGGATGTGACCATCCGGGTCGGCACGGCAACCATCGGTGTGCGCGGTACCGATGTCTGGGGGCGTTCCGACGAGAAGGACGATATCGTCTGCCTGATCGAAGGCAAGGTCGAGGTCGGCCACGCCGGCGCCACGGTGGCGCTGGATCAACCGCTCAGTTTCTTCGTCGCGCCCCGGGGCCAGGCAGCCAAACCCGTCGCGGCGGTCGATCCGGCCCAGTTGGCGATCTGGGCCCGGCAAACCGACATCCAGCCGGGGGGTGGCGCCGCCCAGGCGGGCGGTCGCTGGTCGCTGCTGCTGGGTAGCTTCGCCAGCCAGGCCGAAGCCCTGACGGTTTATGACCGGGCACGTCATGCCGGCTATCCGGCGCGCATCAAACCGACCCAGGGCGAGTCCGGCGGCTGGAACTACGACGTGCGCCTGCCCGGCTTCGCGAGCAGCGACGAGGCGACCGCCGCCGCGCGTTGGCTCAAGGCCGGCACCGGTATCGACGGTACGCCGATTCGATAGGCTGGCTCAATGGTGTGCGGGTGTGCGCGGCGCGGACACCTGCTGACCGAGGATGCGCCAAGTGCGAATTCGCGCCAGGGCGATTTCGTCCAGCACCTCGAGGCGGGTCGACCAGACTTGCGCCAGATTGCGCGACCATGGCCGCCAGCCGAACGAGGCGGCATCCTCGCGCTGCGATTCGGCGGCGATCAGTTCGCGCAGATGATCCATGGCCACTTGCCAGTAGTCGGATGAAGATGCCCGGCCGGCCACACGATCGGCATGCCGGAGCGCTGCCTGCCAAAGCATCTCGGCGCGATGTTCGCCAATGCCGGCCTTGTGGGCCAACCAGGGCAGAATCTTCGGGCCATGAGGGGGGTGGCGACGAGCTGGATTGCGCATGAGCTTCTCCTTGTTGCGGTGCAGCAATTGCTATTCTATGGGTCTTGAGCTGCCTTTTCAAGGAAAGCTTGGTATGGAATGTCACGGATTGTTGCAATGCACCAGTCCGGTGCATTGCCGGCGGCAATCCACCCCGGTCCTATAATTGCCGCCATGAACCTCCTCAACGGCCTCAACCCCGAGCAACTGGCCGCCGTCACCCTGCCGCACCAGCACGCTCTGATCCTGGCCGGCGCGGGTTCGGGCAAGACCCGGGTGCTGACCACCCGCATCGCCTGGCTGGTCGCCACCAACCAGGCGTCACCGGCGCAGATTCTCGCGGTGACCTTCACCAACAAGGCGGCCAAGGAGATGCTGGCCCGCCTGTCGGCGATGTTGCCGATCAACGTTCGCGGCATGTGGATCGGTACCTTTCACGGCCTCTGCAACCGGTTGCTGCGCACCCATTACCGCGAGGCGGGGTTGCCGCAACTGTTCCAGATCCTCGACTCGTCCGATCAGCTCTCCGCCATCAAGCGGCTGCTCAAGAGCCTGAACGTGGACGACGAGAAATATCCGCCCCGCGAACTTCAGCACTTCATCAACGGCCAGAAGGAACAAGGCCTGCGGCCGCCAGCCGTCGAGGCCTGGGACGATTACACGCGGAAGCGCATCGGTCTCTACGAGGCCTACGAAGCCCAATGCCAGAAGGAGGGCGTGGTCGATTTCGCTGAATTGCTGCTGCGCTGCCACGAGCTGCTGGCCAGGAATGATGCGCTGCGCCGGCACTACCAGGAGCGCTTCCGCTACGTGCTGGTCGACGAGTTCCAGGACACCAACGTGCTGCAATACCGGTGGCTGAAGCTGCTCGCCGGTGAGGGGGCGGCGATGTTCGCGGTGGGCGACGACGACCAGTCGATCTACGCTTTCCGCGGCGCCGAGGTCGGCAACATGCGCGACTTCGAGCGCGAGTTCAAGGTGGCCAACGTCATCCGCCTGGAGCAGAACTACCGCTCCCACGGCAACATCCTCGACGCCGCCAACGCCATCATCAAGAACAACGACAACCGGCTGGGCAAGAACCTGTGGACCGACGCCGGCGCCGGCGAGCCCATTCGCGTCTTCGAGGCCTACTCCGACCTCGACGAGGCGCGCTGGATCGTCGACGAGATCAAGGCCCTGGTGCGCGATGGCCACGCCCGCGCCGAGATCGCGCTGCTCTACCGCTCCAATGC
>WBZL01002455.1_pt1 | contig 18096 bp, 9 predicted proteins | sample 5204291 | NCBI WGS metagenome assembly WBZL01 (sample SAMN12344345, study PRJNA552823) | activated sludge metagenome | biome: Activated sludge suspended growth; feature: Nitrification reactor; material: Wastewater; isolation source: activated sludge from nitrification reactor of wastewater treatment...
CCAGCTGAATGGATTGCCTTTTAAACTGAACATTGGAAACTCTGCTATCATCAAAAATGCTAATACAAAAGGAATTATAATTGCAGCAATTTTTGCATATATCGTAAAATCCCAATTGCTTTGCAAACTCCAATCGCTAAAAAACTGCATGTAAAATCCTAGAATAAATAGCGCACCAGATGGCGTATTTAAGCCAATAAAGTTTTCTGTTTGTCGAGTGTCTAAATTGAATTTCGCCAAGCGTAAACATGCGAAAAGTGTGTAAACAAATCCAACTAATGCAACAGGTTGTTCTAGTAAATTAATTGGAGAAGATGCAGCTATTGTTGTAATAAAATTTGTTTTAGCTTGAATGATATTAAACAACATAATACCAGGCAAAACGCCAAACGTTACCATGTCAGCCAATGAATCTAATTGGCCGCCTAACTCAGATTTTACATTCAATGCGCGTGCCACAAATCCATCTAAAAAATCTGCTAATAAAGAAATACTGAGAAATATAGGAACGAGTGTGTATTCTTGCTGCAAACATGCAACAATGCCACAACAACCAGAAAATAAATTAAGTAATGTAAGTGAATTGGGAATGTGTTTTACCATACTATTGTTTTGCCTTCAAAGAAGTAGATTAAGCGCTACAAAGCTATGCATTTTTATCATCTATCTGATACAATTTATCTAAATAATCAAGTACTAAATCATTCAAGGTGCCGCTGCCAGAAAGTTCACTCATCATACCATACATAGCTGCTTTGCGTTTTCCACCATCTTCAGTGCCAGAAAATTTTTGTGTTAAGGTTGAAAATTGCTGTTCGTTTAGTAGTTTTTTCAATCCTTTTACAGCGCTTAATTGAATGTTGTTTTTTAGATGTAATAATGAAAATTGCTTCGCTTTTTTTACAGCAGTTTTTAAATCATTTATAAATAATTCACCTTTGCCAACATGGATATAATTTAATAAAACATGTAAGCTTGCTGGCAATTGTTGTCTGTTGATAGTCCAACCTAGTAAAGCTAGTTCGTCAGCTACTTCATATACATCAATCACATCAGAAGAAAAAGCAAATAAAGTAGCTTTGGGATTGCCTAATATTTTCAATTCTGGAAGTTCTTCTTTGATCTTATTTTTGACAAACACAGTTTCTTCAAAAGTTTCTCGTGCCATTCGTTTGTAACCTTCTTCGCCAATATGATGTAGTGCTGTCCACGCTGCTGCGATTGGTCCACCACCACGAGTGCCCATAAACGAAGGCGAGCCGTAGATGCCGCCACTCCAATTTGTTTTTACATAAAATTGTCCTTTGCGTAAGTTTGCATTTTTATACAAAACAACAGATGCTCCTTTTGCTGCATATCCATATTTATGTACATCAGCCGACATCGATGTTACGCCATCAATTTCAAAATCGAACTTTGGCAAATCCACTTCTTCCATTTTTAAAAACGGCAATATAAATCCACCAACACAAGCATCTACATGCAATAGGCATTTATGTTGTTTGGCAATTTTGGCAATAGCTTCTATGTCATCAATGGCACCTTGTGGATAGGAAGGCGCAGAAGCCACAATAAAACTGACGTCAGTGCTTAAGTTCTTTTTCAAATCTTCTATGTCTAACTGAAAGTCTGCATTTAATTTGATGAGCTTATAATTTAGTTCCATCGCATCTGCAGCCTTGCAAAATGCAGGATGTGCTGTTTCTGCCAGTAACATTAATGGATTTTTTGTAGTCTTATTTTTCTTTGACCATTCTTTTGCAGCTCGTACTGCCATATAAATACTTTCTGTGCCACCAGATGTCATGCAGCCACTTACTTGTTCGTCGCCATGCAATAATGATGCTGTTATGCGCACCACTTCATTTTCCATTTTTTTTAAACTAGGAAAAACAGCAGGATTTAACGCATTTGTAGCGGAGAAAGTAGCGTAGGCTTCTTTTATGATTTTATAATAATCGTCACCAGGATAATAAACATAACCAAAAAATTTACCTTCTTTCCAATTCATGTCATCATGCGTGTAGGCTTCCCATTGTTGATGAATCTCGTCTCTGTCTAATCCTGTTGTTGGTAGTAATGTGCTCATGTTAGAATAAAAATACATAAATAAACCAAATACTTTATCAGCCTTTGTTAAATAATAAATTTCATTTATAAAAAATTTGTTGCTCATTTTTTATGGAAAATCAATGCTATCTGTCTCTCAATATAAAAAGAGAAGTTTATGTTAGTAAAAACGTTTGGAAGTGCAGTATATGGCGTAGATGCTGCTACCATAACGATAGAAGTCAATATTTGCCAAGGACAACATTATTTTATGGTTGGCTTGCCAGACAATGCAGTGAAAGAAAGCTGGAGTCGTGTGGAAAGTGCATTACGTGTCAATAAATACCACATGCCACGCATTCGTATTATTGTCAATTTAGCTCCAGCTGATATACGCAAAGAAGGTTCTGCCTACGACCTTCCTATTGCGATTGGCATTTTAGGAGCTTCAGAGCAAATTAATACGGATAAGTTAGCTGATTATATCATTATGGGCGAACTTTCATTAGACGGTAAATTGCAACCTATAAAAGGTGCATTGCCGATAGCCATTCAGGCGCAAAAAGAAGGTTACAAAGGATTTATTTTGCCAAAAGAAAATGCGCGTGAGGCAGCAATTGTCGAAGGAATACATGTTTTTGGTGTAGAACATATTGACGAAGTTGTTGAGTTTTTAGACAATAAGAAAGAATTAGAACCGACAGTTGTATTTGTCGAAGATGATTTTAATAATAGCCTACAAAACAATCTTTTCGACTTTGCAGATGTCAAAGGCCAAGAAAACATTAAACGAGCATTAGAAATTGCAGCTGCTGGCGGACATAATGTAATTTTAATTGGGCCACCAGGCGCTGGTAAAACAATGCTTGCCAAACGCATGCCTACTATCTTGCCACCATTGTCATTGCAAGAAGCTTTAGAAACAACAAAAATTCATTCAGTAGCAGGAAAGCTTAAATGCAATTCAGCTTTATTATATCAACGTCCTTTTAGATCGCCACATCATACGGTCTCTAATGCTGCATTAGTAGGTGGAGGCAGTAATCCACAACCAGGCGAAATTTCTTTAGCGCATAATGGCGTTTTGTTTCTAGATGAATTGCCTGAGTTTAAACGAGATGTTTTAGAAGTCATGCGCCAGCCGATGGAAGAAAGAAAAGTCAACATCTCACGCACTCGATTTTCTATTGATTATCCAGCTAATTTTATGTTGGTCGCCAGTATGAATCCATGCCCGTGTGGATATTATAATCATCCAGAAAAAGATTGCGTTTGCGCACCAGGCGTTGTTCATAAATATTTGAATAAAATTTCAGGCCCATTGTTAGATAGAATTGATTTACATGTTGAAGTAACACCAGTGAAATTAGAAGATTTATCATCAAAAACTGTTTATGAAAAAAGTAACGCTATTCGTAAACGTGTAATCGCTGCCAGGCAAATACAAGAAGCGCGCTTTTCGGCAGACGAAATACATTGTAATGCACAAATGAGCACAAAACTTACACAAACGTGGTGTGGTTTAGATAATACTTCTCAAAATTTACTAAATGCTGCAATGAAGCGATTAGGTTTGTCAGCACGCGCTTATGAACGGATTATACGAGTTGCGCGTACAATCGCTGATTTAGATAGTAGCGAAAAGATATGCAACGAACACATTGCAGAAGCAATACAATTTAGAAGTTTAGACAGAGAAAGTTGGTCGGCATGATAGCTGAATGAAATTAGATGCTAAATGTGTTATGTTAAAAGAAGTAATAATTAGTTGTGCGACATGATGTATTTCATATTTAAACGCAAGTGCTGTAATTAACATACGTTAGTACTTATTCTTATAGAATTGCTTTCAGACTTTTATTTTTGTTGAAATGGAATGAATATGCTCAGCGATTTTTTACAACCGATACAACAGCAATTATTAGATAATTATTATCGGCCTAATAAATATGCGAATGCATACATACATCTTTATCAAGAAAAACAAATCTTAGAAAATTATTCGATTGCATTATTAGGTGTGCAAGATTATAGAGGCTACATTGGAAATAAAGGTACTGAACATGCTGCAGATGAAGTACGTAAACAATTGTACCAATTTTCAGCGTTCACAAATGGTGTGCAACTGCTCGATTTAGGCAATATTCAAGCTGGAGAAACATACGTAGATACTTTAGTTGCTTTAGTTGAAACCTTACACGAATTGTTTAAACGCAATATAATAACTATTATTCTTGGTGGCGATGCTGCTCTGGCATCTGCTCAATTTAAGGCATACGAAATTTTTGAAAATCCGATTACCGTATCTCATGTTGCTTCAAATGTATTGTGGGACAATAGCGATATGGATATTCATAAAACATATCTCAAAGATTTTTTCTTAAGTAACTTTTTAAAAAAATACAATTTGGTGGCATACCAATCTTATTTTATGCACGAAAAACAACTATCTTTTTTAAGCAGTAAAGATCATGATGTTTTAAGAGTAGGAAAAATAAGAGAGCATGTTTTTGAAGCTGAACCACATTTGCGAGAAGCAGCAATGGTCGCCTTTAATATCAACGCAATTCGCTATTCTGACGCACCAGCACAACCTGAGCCATCTCCAAATGGAATGTTTGGCGATGAAGCTTGTGCCGTAGCACGATATGCCGGCATGAGCGATCAGTTAATGAGCATAGGTTTTTACGATTATAATCCAACATTAGATAAAAGCAATATTACAGCAAAGCAAGTAGCGCAAATGCTTTGGTATTTTATGGAAGGCATTAGCCTGCGCAGACACGATTATCCTATTGTAAATGAAAATGATTTTAGTCAATATATTGTACAAATAGAAGATGCCGAAAATGATTTTATTTTCTTGAAAAGCAGAAAAAGTGATAGATGGTGGATGAAAATAATGTATGATAAAAAGGATTTACAAAAACACAAACTAATTCCGTGCACTTATAAAGATTATCTTACCGCATTAAATAATGAGATTCCGGAACGTTGGATGAGAGCGTGGATGCGCCTGAGTTAAAATTCTACTTCCAAAGCTTGTTAAGATTCGTTAAGTAACAATAATAAAAAAACTATTTTTCAATTTAATGGTTTTTAAGTGGAATCTTTGTTTTCTCATTTTTATTTATGCGTCGATTTGTTGCCTTACTACTATTTTCATTTTCATTTTCTATTTTATTGGCTAATGATTTTACAGTCAGAGGAAAAATTATTGACCAAAAGGATCATTCACCGCTAATAGGTGTAAATATTATACTTTCCAATACCTTAGACACACTAAAAACACAGGGCACTTCTACAGATGTTGAAGGTGATTTTTCTTTTGCACTTGTGGATAGTGGTGAGTATTTGCTGACAGTCAGCTATATCAGTTATCAGACTATCCAAAAAAATATCACAATAAAAAACAATGTCGATTTGCCCGAAATTGCAATGAAAGAAGATAGTAAATTATTGAGAGAAGTAGTTATCGAAGATAAGCAAGTACGCGTACAACAACTCGGCGATACTTCACAATATAATGCCAATGCTTTTAAAGTAAATAGCGATGCGAGTACCGAAGATTTATTACAAAAAATGCCAGGAGTCACATCTGAGAATGGTACTGTGAAAGTGAATGGGGAAGAGGTAAAAAAAATATTGATTGATGGCAGACAATTTTTTGGCGATGATACAAGAACAGCAGTACAAAATATTCCGGCTGATATTGTCGATAAAATCCAAGTATTTGATAAACTTAGCGATCAATCACAGTTTACTGGATTTGATGACGGCAACTCACAAAAAACAATAAATATTATCACAAAAAATGGCATCACCAATTCCAAGTTTGGTAAATTTTATGCTGGATATGGAGGACCAAATAATCGCTATTCTGCTGGCTTGAATTATAGCGCATTTAAAGGCGATAGACGTTTCACCATATTAGCGATGAGCAACAACATCAATCAGCAAAATTTTAATATCCAAGATTTAATTGGCTCTATGGGAAGCGGAAATGATAGACAAGGTGCTGGCGGAAGAGGTGGTCCTAGAAGAAATAGTTCAATCGGTAATTTTCTAGTGGGTCAGCAAAATGGAATTGCAACGACTTCTGCATTGGGTTTAAACTATTCGAATAAAATAGGCAAGCAAAAAAAAGTAACATTATCAGGTTCTTATTTTTTTAACGGATCATTAAATGAGAATAATAGCGCTAGCACGCGAAATTATATTTCAAGTAATGATAGTGGTTTAGTGTACAAAGAAAATAAAGATATCGACAGTAAGAATTTTAATAATAGATTGAATTTTAAAATTGAATATGCAATAGATTCTTCCAATGTGCTCACCTTTACACCAAGCATAAGCACACAAAATTATATTTCAACATCAAACTTATTGGCTAATAATTTTTCGAATACTAATCATACATCAAGTAACACAGAAAATAAGCAACATTCAAAAAGTTTTGGCATCAATTTTTCAAATGATATATTATATCAGCATAAGTTTATCAAAAAAGGAAGAACGATATCGACAAATCTAAATACTGTTGTTAATTCTAAAGCTAATACTGCTAGCTTATATGCGCTAAATACAGATAGAATAGATACACTTATCGCTACGGATACGCTTGACCAAAAATCAACATTGTATGCTTTAAGCTATACGATTGGTGGTAATATTGTGTACACTGAGCCTATAAAAAAGAATGGTCAAATTGCAATAAATTTCGCACCATCTTTTACAAGATCTACATCTGATAAAAATACAAACAATTTCGACCTTGCAAGCGATAGTTATTCAATTACAGATTCGATACTTAGTAATCATTTTATCAATAAATATATTACCAATAAAATTGGAATAACTTATCGCTATAATGATGCTAAAAAGTTGAGTTGGTCAATCGGAATTTCTGGACAAAGTGCTTTGCTAAAAAATGAAGTAATCGATTTTACAGCAACGCCAGTTTCACGACACTTTTTATCTGTATTACCTAATGCTGATTTGAATTACAAATTTTCAAAAAAAGAAAATCTACGTTTCTTCTATAGAACGAGTAATAATCCGCCAAGTATTTCTCAATTACAAAATGTAATAGATAACAGCAATTCGCTTATTTTAACATCAGGTAATGAGATGCTGAAACAAAATTTCTCCCAAACGATTGGTATCCGATACAGTAGAGCAAACACAGCAAAAGCTACCAACTTCTTTTTATTTACCAATGCTACTAACACCATCAATTACATAGCGAATGCTACTACAATTTTCAGTCGCGATACAATAATACAAGGTGTAAAAATGAATGCAGGTACACAATTTATTCAACCTGTAAACCTCAATGGATATTGGAACGTACGCACATTTTTGACTTATGGTTTTCCTATTACAAAAATGAAAAGCAATATGAATGTCAATGCTGGTTTTGTCTATTTGCGTACACCTACATTGATTAATTTATCAAAAAATATTGCGAATGCTTATACACTAAATGCTGGCATTACGCTAAGTAGTAATATTAGCAAAAAAATAGACTTCACGCTGTCTTATCATGCTAATTATAATATTGTGAGAAATACCTTGCAACGTATAAATAATGCTAACTATTATAATCATACAGCTACAGCGCGTTTTAATTATCAGTTCTGGAAGGGTTTTGTTTTTAATACTTCTGTTAGCAATACACTCAATGCAGGTGGTTCATCAAATTATAACACGAGCTATTGGTTGTTAAATGCTTCTTTGGCATATAAATTTTTGAAAGACGAAAGTTTAGAAGTAAAATTCACAGCTAATGATATTTTAAATCAAAATAAAAATATCACTAGAAATGTGACAGAGGTTTATGTTGAAGATATCCAATCTACTGCATTGCGCAGATATTTTATGGGTACGATTACCTATTCCTTACGCAAGTTGGGCACAGGAAATGCAGACGCTGATAAACCAAAAGACTTTATGCTTTTGCCACCGCCATCAGGCATGCCACCGCCACCAGGGCATTAATTATTCTATCACTTTCTCCATTTTCATGCTTCGAGAGCCTTTCAATAAAATGCTAGCATCGGAAAATGATTGTTGGCGAAACCATTGCTGCGCTTCTAAAGCATTTGTGAACTTTAAAACAGCATCAATAGTATGTGTAGCGTGAAATGCTTTTCCAACTAAAATTATTTTATCAAAATGCAGAGCAGTAGCCAAATTAGCTATTTTTTGATGCTCTTCAGCAGTATATTCTCCTAGCTCAAACATATCGCCGAGTATAACAATCTTATTTTTTGAAGTTGCTTTTGTAAAACTTTCTAATGCATGTTGCATGCTTGTTGGATTAGCATTGTAGGCATCTAAAATCAATTCGTAACTGTCTTTTTTTATTACTTGTGAGCGCGCATTTGTTGAATGATATTGTTCAATAGCATGCTTTATTTTTTGATTTTCAATGTCAAAATATTTTCCGACGGCAATAGCACACATAATATTGCTATAATTATAACTGCCAAATAAATTACTGTTGATAATAGTTCCTTCAAAGTTTAATCTTAAAAATGGATTGTCTATTTCGATAATACTATGGTATTTATTGTCTTTATTGTTGCCGTAAGTAATGACAGATGAAATATCTCTCGCTTTAGCCATCATCAATAAGATAGCATCATCTCCATTTACAAATATAGTTCCCTTTGTGCTTTTGATGTAATCATAGAGCTCTCCTTTGCCTCTTTGAATGCCTTCAATTCCCCCAAAGCCTTCCATGTGCGCTTTGCCACAATTGGTAATAATACCATGCGTCGGTTCTACATAAGCACAGTAGTTTGCGATTTCTTGCTGATGGTTGGCACCCATTTCTATAACTGCAATTTCTGTATCAGCTTTCATTTCTAATAAGGTCAATGGAATTCCGATATGATTATTGAGGTTGCCTTTTGTATAGTGCGTACGAAACGAAGTCTCTAATACAGCATGTACTAATTCTTTTGTTGTAGTTTTGCCATTAGAGCCTGTAATCGCAATTACTGCTTTTGGCTTCACCTGATGTAAATGATAATTAGCTAATTGTTGCAAAGTAGCCAAAACATCATCAACTAAAATACAATATTCATTAATAGCATATTGTTCCTCATCTATAACAGCATAGCTTGCACCAAGTTCAATACTCTTTTCTGCAAAGCTATTGCCATTGAATTGCTCACCTTTTAAGGCAAAATAAATTTGATTTTTTTCAATCTTCCTAGTGTCAGTTGTTATGCCATTTGCTTGTAAAAAAAGCTTGTAAAGTTCTTGTATTTCCATACGCTAAAAATAAAAAAGTCCTGAAGTAAATTCAGGACTTTTTTTATACACTTGTTATCTATTATTTATACTTTCTAGCTTTTTGATTTTTAGAGATAGTTTTTTTCATTTCTCCAAAACCTTTTCCACCAAACATATTACCATCAGGTGAACCTACGCGTACCATTGCGCAACGGAAACCGATATCGTCTGATGATTGATCTTCGTTTAAGAATCTTCTTGTACCAGGTGACATGTAGTAACCTCTGTCTCTCCAAGAACCACCTTTATAAACTCTAGCTTTGTTATTTACTAAAGTAGAAACGCCATATTGGTATTCAACTTGAGAAGAAGAATCGCCATCATTATAGTCTAATGCGAATGATTTTCTGTAGTTTCTTCTATTGCTTAAGTCTTCATCTTCTTCACGAACATATTTAATTCTGCCCATGCTGTCTAAGCCTTCATCATAAGATGGTTTCATGAAGATATTACCACGATATGTATTCAAATCATCACCATCAGCTTCTGTCATTGGACGGTAAACATCTTGTGTCCACTCGTTTACGTTACCTGACATATTGAATAATCCGAAATCATTAGGGAAGTTAGCATGAACGTCTGCTGTAATTTCAGCATTGTCATTAAGCGCACCAGCAACACCCATGTAGTCACCACGACCTCTCATAAAGTTAGCCATGAAGTCACCTTGATTTTTATTGTGTCTTTGATAGCGGAATGTAGCGCCGTCCCAAGCATAAATTCTTCTGTCTGTAACCACCTCTTCGCCTGGCATTGGCATGTTGCCTCTTAAACCAAGCGCAGCATATTCCCATTCTGCTTCTGTCGGAAGTCTATAGTCTGGTAATAAGATACCATCTTTGCCATTAACGTTTCTTTTGCCAGATCCGTTAGGATTTAAGTCTTCTTTTTGTTTTTTAGTAGCACCTTGATATAAACCTACTGCATAAGCTTCTGTGTTGAAGTTGTCTTCATTTTTTTGGTTAGCATTTAAGTCTAAATAACCTTCTTTTACCAAAATCATTTCATTCACACGGTCAGTACGCCATTTGCAGTATTCTGTTGCTTGCAACCAATTAACACCAACAACAGGATAAGTATTATAAGCAGGATGAGTGAAATAATATTTTACGTATGGCTCATTATATGCTAAATTTCTTCTCCAGCACATAGAGTCCGGTTTTGCACTTTTAACAAATTCAGGGTGGTCTGTGCCAAATACTCTTTCTAACCAATAAATGTATTCGTTATAGTCAAGATTTGTTACCTCTGTTTCGTCCATATAGAAAGAAGAAACGGTTACTCTTCTTTGTACATTGTGATTTTCATATAATAAATCATCTTCTGTTGCACCCATAGCAAATGTACCACCTTCTACCAATACTAAGTTTGGTCCAGTAATTTGTTGAGTGTTAGGTGATTTTTCAAATCCACCCCATTTTTTATCGTTGTAGTTCCAACCAGTAGTAGAAGAGGCGCCACCGCCTTTGTTTCCACCTTTACAACTAACAGCTAATACACTTGCAACAATAATCAAGTGTAAGAAATTTTTCATTCTTTTGTAGGTCATTATTTCGGCTTTTTATAAAATTATTCCAAAGATATAGCAAATTTATTAATCTGCAAAATATTTCGGCTAACTTTATCAACGAATTTTTATGCTTTTTATTGTTTATTTAGTGTAAAATTGCATAAAATGTTTTCTGTTGCGTTTTATACAGTAAAATAGCTAACAAATAGTTAATCTTGCACCTCTCATGAAATCTATTTACTCAATATTCTTTCTGTGTTTCAATTTATGTGTATGTATTGTTGAATTACAAGCGCAACAATATATTGATGAATCTTCAATTATTGAGTTGCATTGGCAGCAAAAGGATAAGTTATTTAGCTTTGATAATGCTGTATTACAATCAGAATATTTAGGCTTACCTAAATTCTCAAAAACAATAAAATCGAAAACTAAAAATGATTTCACGGTAGAGATTGTCGAACCCAGTTATACGCCAATTGCGGCGAATTCATTTTCTAAAGAACAAATACAACTACTGTCTTCTCAATTGCAAATCCAACAATCAGTTGGTGTAGATAGAAAACAATTTGTTACTACAATTTCTTTTTTACCTTATACATACAAAGATGGACAGGTTTTACAGTTGCAATCTTTTAAGCTGAAAACATTGCCAGTATTGACATCAGCATCAAGAGAGATAAATATTTCAAGTCGAACCTATGTGTCCAATTCTATGTTGCAAAATGGCAAATGGTTTATGTTTGGTGTGCCCAATAATGGCGTATATAAATTAGACTATTCATTTCTTAAAAAGCTTGGCATTGCTGTTGATAATATCCATCCAAATAATATTAGAATTTTTGGTCATCGTGGCGGTATGTTGCCTGAATTAGCAGGCGCAGATAAAGATGATGATCTTAGAGAATTCCCACTAAAAGTAGTTACATCGTCACCAAATGTATTTGGAAGTAATGACTATGTTTTGGTCTATTTGCCTGGGCCAGAATCTTGGACTTATAATACAACAAAACAAATGTTTGTTGCTAAAAAACATACGTATAGCGATACTAAAAATTTCTTTATTACAACAGATGCCGGAGTTGGAAGTAGAATGACCGCAATAAATGGCATTTCGCTGCCAGAAACAAATACTGTAAATACCTACAATGATTATGCATTTATTGAAGATGACAGAACTAACCTAGCACATTCTGGCCGCGTGTTTGTTGGCGATGAATTTGGTGGTGTGACAGAGCGGTCTTATGCTTTTTCATTTCCTAATTTATTAAGTGGACAGCCTGTGAAATTAGACATTTCCGTAGTTGCAGCTGCTGATGTGAATGGTTCTTATTTTAATGTTTCAACAGATGGTGCTGCAAATGCCAACAGTATTTATATTCCGAGAGTTGATGATTTTTTAGGTATTAAAGATGTTGCTGAACGACAAGAACGACAGTTGAATTTATTTAATGTGCCTACTAATTTTAATGTTCATTTGTCATTTGATAGAAATGGCGATTTTAATACAAAAGGCTGGTTGGATTATTTACAAGCAAATGCTGTTTCAATATTACGTTATAACAATCAAGCGCTGTATTTTAGAAATATTTCTTCTGTAGGTATTGGCAATGTTTCTAAATTTGAAATCCAAAACATGAATGCAAATGTTGAAATTTGGGATGTCACAAATCCGTTTGCAACGAAAAAAATTAATTACCAATTATCAAATAATATTGCAGTGTTTACTTTGGCTACCGATTCTCTACGCGAGTTTGTAGCGATTGAAAATACTAATAATGTACCAATTGCTTTTGGAAGTATAGCTAATCAAAATTTACATGCAATGCCACAACAAGATATGCTAATTGTTACTCGTAATGCCATGTTGCCGCAAGCACAAGAACTGGCACAGTTTCATCGTGATAAACAAGGCTTGAATGTTGCAGTTGTTGAATTAAATCAGATATACAATGAGTTTTCTTCTGGCACAAATGACATAAGTGCCATACGTGATTTTGTAAAAATGTTTTACGATAGAGCGGCAGGTGATACTGCGCTGATGCCTAAGTATTTATTGCTATTTGGCGATGGTACTTATAATAATAAATCTCTTCACGATTATTTGTTGCCGTGCTATCAAAGTCAAGCTTCCTTCGAGTCTTTACAAACGTATGTGTCCGATGATTATTTTGGTTTAATGGATGATAATGAAGGAGCCAATATCAATAATACAGCAGCTGAAATTATGGATGTTGCTGTAGGACGAATTCCAGCTGATGACTTCACAAAAGCACAAACAGCAGTGGATAAAATTAAACGCTATTATGAAAATGCAGCTTATGGCGATTGGCGTAATCAAGGCACTTTTGTCGCTGATGACGAAGACAGAAATATTCATATCGCCGATGCAAATGATATAGCTGACAGCTACGCTGCACAAGTAAAAAAAATAAATATCGATAAAATATATTTAGATGCTTATCAACAGCAATCAAGCACTGGAGTAGCAAGCTATCCAGCCGTTAATGATGCTATCAACCGTAAATTATTTACTGGAACTTTGTTTTTAAATTATATTGGTCACGGCGGCGCATTAGGATTAGCCAAAGAAAGAATTTTAACTGCAGTAGATATCGACCAATGGGAAAACCAAAATAAATTGCCATTATTTATAACTGCAACATGCGAGTTTGCACCTTATGATAAAGTAGATGAAAACTCTGCTGGTGAAAGAGTATTGTTTAAGCCAAATGGTGGTGGCATTGCATTAGTTACGACGACACGTGTCGTGTATTCACACACTAATAAAACAATGAACACTAATTTTATGACACAAATGAAAAATGCAAGTGTAAATAGTAGTGTGAATTTGGGTGATATCATTAGAGAAGCAAAAAAATATACGAATACTGCTGATGGAAATAGAAAGTTTACTTTATTAGGCGATCCAGCTATTCGATTGGCTTTTCCAACTTATCAAGTGAAAGCAACATCGATAAACAATCAAGCATTCTCATCGCCACATGATACATTAAAAGCTTTGTCGAAAATTACGATTGAAGGTGAAGTACAAGATAATAATAATCAGCTTTTCAATACCTTTAATGGTACGACATCTATCGTTATTTTTGATAAGTCAAAAACGATAAACACATTAGTGAATGATCCAGTAAGTATTAATAATCCAGATGGTAGCTTGCCGTATGATTTTACATTGCAAAAAAATACTATTTATAAAGGGAAAACAAAAGTGACAGATGGTAAATTTAAGTTCACCTTTTTAGTTCCTAAGGATATCGATTATTCTTATGGTTTTGGTAAAATGAGTATGTATGCATCAGCCGATACAACAGATGCATCAGGTTATACTTCTGATATTGTAGTAGGAGGCGCTTATGATACGCTGCTCACGGATAATGAAGGTCCAGATGTTGATGTGTTTTTAAATGATGATAAATTTGTATTCGGTGGAATTACAGACGAATCGCCAAAACTATTTGCAAAATTGAAAGATGAAAATGGTATAAACACATCAGGCAATAGTGTTGGACACGATATTACAGCTATAATCGATAATAATACACAACGCATTTATAACTTAAATGATTTTTATGAAAATGAATTGGATGATATTACACAAGGAAAAGTAACTTTTCCTTTCTCCGGTTTAGCAAAAGGAAGACATACTTTAGAAGTAAAAGCATGGGACGTTTTAAACAATTCAGGTATTGGTTATACAGAATTTATTGTAGAAGAAAAAGCAAATTTAGCCTTGTCGCATGTGCTCAATTATCCAAATCCTTTTACAACAAACACAAAATTTATGTTTGAACATAATAAACCAGGCGCATCGCTAGATTTGAAAATAGAAATCTTCTCAGTTTCAGGCAAAATTATTAAAACAATTACTAAAAATATTAACAGTGCAGGTTATAGAGTTGATGATGTTTCTTGGGACGGATTAGATGATTATGGCGATAAAATTGGGAAAGGTGTTTATATCTATCGCGTGTCCTTAAAAGATGATAGTGGAAAAAAAGTGAGCCAATACCAAAAATTAGTGGTGCTAAATTAGAATTTTTCAAATAAATTTACCATTTTAACGTTTTGAATTCTGAAATACTAAACAACAATTGTTAATAATTCTCTTATATTGCATGGCAATAGTGAATACTGACAAAATTATTGTATAATAAAATCGTACATGAGATATATTTTAAGGCCCAACATACTGATAGCTGCATTACTTACTGTGAGTGTTTTTTTTGAATTAAAAGCACAAGGAAATCAAACGATTAACAGTGATTTGACTCGAGTTGTCAATACTGCCGTTCCTTTTTTACGCATTGTGCCAGATGCACGTGGTGGCGCGATGGGCGATGTCGGTATTGCCACACCAGTAGATCCTAATGCTACATTTTACAATGCCTCAAAATTGGCATTTGCTAAAAAACGTTTAGGGCTTTCACTGTCATATGCGCCTTGGCTACGTGCTTTAGGCATTACAGATATTTTTATGACACATTTTACGGGTTACTACAAAGTATCAAGTAATGATGTAGTACACACTTCATTAAAGTTTTTTAGCTTAGGTGATATTGACTTCACAGATGCTGCCGGAAATCCGATAGGAAGCGGTCGTCCACGTGAGCTTTCGTTTGATGCAGGTTATTCTCGCAAATTAGGCAAACATTTTGCCCTTGGCGTTGCTTTTAGGTATATCTATTCAAATTTAGCATCTGGTCAAAGCATTGGTAGCGAACCAATAAAAGCTGGTCATGCCTTCGGTTCTGATGTCACTGCTACTTATAATTTAGATATGACAGTCGGCAAAAAGAAAATGAAAGCCAACTTCATGACAGGCATTGCGGTCACTAATATGGGTACAAAAATTGCTTACACAGCAAATGCACGAGAAAAAGATTTTATTCCTGCAAACTTCGGATTAGGTGTTGGTTTTAAATTGCAACCTAATAAATACCACGAATGGGGAATTTATGCCGATTTCAATAAATTATTAGTGCCGACGCCAAAAGTAGGCGACAAAGACAGCAATAATATATTGGATTTTAAAGAACAATCTTCCATAAAAGGAATGTTCACCTCCTTAGGTGATGCACCTGGTGGCTTTAAAGAAGAAATGAGAGAATGGATGATGGGTATCGGCACAGAATATTGGTATGACCATATTTTTGCTGCTCGTATGGGTTATTTCTTAGAAGCCAAAGATAAAGGTAATAGACGCTTTTTCTCTGCTGGTGTAGGTGTAAAATATAGTGTATTCGGACTTGACTTTTCTTATCTAGTTCCTACAAATGGCGCAAGAAATCCATTGGATAATACTTTCCGTTTTACCTTGAAATTTGACTTTGCTAAATTAGGTGGTAATAAAACGAATGATGATGGCGAAGACATCAATGACCAAACGGATAAAGTAGATAAATCTACACGTAAAAAATTGAAACAAAAGTAAGCAATACTTTATATGTTATAAAAAGCGGCTGACTTGGAACAAGTCAGCCGCTTTTTTAGTTGTCACTAATTTAATTAACGCAGAAATGGATTGCTCCTTGCTTCTTCGCCAATCGTGGTACTTGGTCCATGTCCATTAAACACAGCAGTTGCTGATGCTAATGGGAGCAATTGTGTGCGAATGGAATGAATTAATGTATCGTAATCACCGCCAGGCAAATCTGTTCGACCAATGCTTCCCATAAACAGCACATCACCAACTATAACATATTCCTCTTCTGTATTGGAAAAACAAATACTTCCAGGTGAATGTCCAGGTGTGAAAAGTATTTGGAATTCAGCATCTTCTAATGTCAAAATATCACCTTCTTGTATGAAATATCCAGGCTCACACTTGTCAGGTATTTTTGCACCAAACATACGCGCTGCCATGTCGGCTCTTTGCAATATGGGCAATTCTTTTTCATGAATGCCTAATGCTAAATTAAATTCGTCAGCAATAAACTTATTGCCATAAATATGGTCTAAATGACAATGTGTATTAAGCAGTTTTACTGGCTTAAGTTGATTTTTTTCTAAATAGCTTATCAATGTTTTTTGGTCTTGTAAGGTATAACAGCCGGGATCGATTATCCAACAATCTTTATTAGTATGAGCAATAACATACGTGTTTTCTTGAAAAGGGTTGAAACAAAATGCAGCAATATCTGTCTTTATTTTTGCGTTATCCATAAGATTTATTTACTTTGTAAAAGTAGTAAATTCAAATAAGTATAGCGAATACAGTTTGGATATTAAAATATGAATATAAATTTACAAATACAAAGTGCCAATACTTATACAAAGTGTTTTACAATTGCAAAGTCAATTTTATTTTTTTCATGCTTGACTTTTTATTCTACTTTACTTTTTTCGCAGACTACACAAGTGCAGTTCGGTCAAAATCGTGTACAATACCATTCCTTCGATTGGCAATATTATAATTCAGACAATTTTACCATTTATTTTTATCCAGGTGGGCAAGAAATAGGAAAATTTGTGTGGACAACAGCGGAAATGAAACTCAAAGAGCTGAACAAACAAATGGATTTTCATTATCGCTCACAAGTTGATATTTTAATCTATAACGACATTACTGATTTGGCACAAACCAATATAGGCTTAGGTCAAGAAGATTATAATATTGGCGGCACAGCAGTACTTCGTGATAATAAACTATTTTTACATTATGATGGCAATCATCGTCATCTGCAACGAGATTTAATGAAAGGTCTGTCTGCCTTATACATCAGACAAATGATGGCAGGCAATAGCTTTGGACAAAAAATACAGAATGCACTATTTCTAGTAATGCCAGAATGGTACACAGAAGGCCTGTCGGCATACATAGGTGAACCTTGGAACACAGACTTAGACGCACAACTAAAAAAATATTTATTAACTACCAAAAAATCTGATTTTAATAGACTCGTAAATATTAATCCAGTCTTGGCTGGACAATCTTTTTGGTATATGATAAACGAAATGTATGGGAAAAATGCCATTCCAAATATATTATATGTTACCAGAGTTAATCATAATATCAATAAAGGATTTGTGTATTCTGTAAATACATCAATAGAAACATTGATGAAAGATTGGAAAGAATTTTATCTAAAACGTTTCGTGTCTGATAATACAGATAGAGATAGTACGACAGCATATAAGGCTATAAAAATCAAGAAACGAAACAACAATTTAATTGGTGATATAAAAACTTCCTTCGATGGGAAATATAT
>WBZL01002457.1_pt1 | contig 18093 bp, 11 predicted proteins | sample 5204291 | NCBI WGS metagenome assembly WBZL01 (sample SAMN12344345, study PRJNA552823) | activated sludge metagenome | biome: Activated sludge suspended growth; feature: Nitrification reactor; material: Wastewater; isolation source: activated sludge from nitrification reactor of wastewater...
GACGGCGCTCTGCCGCCCGTTCTCAACGGCAGTCGTCGGCTTCTCGCTGCTCATGCGGGCGTACACCTATGCCGATGGCCGGGTGATGCCCTGAGTTGCATCCGACGGGTGGCGCCGCCGCCAGCGGCCGCCGATGTTTCGCTCCCAACGTCGGCCCTCTCCTCCCTCGCCATGCGGACCCTTACGCGCGCACTCGCGGCCACGCTCGTCGCGGCGCCCCTCGTCGCCCAGACTTTTCCGACCAACGATCCGGTCATCAAGCGGATCTGGGAGGAGGGCATGACGGGGAAGTCGCAGGCGGCTCGACTGGCCCAGACCCTCAGCGACTCGATCGGCCCCCGCCTCTCGGGATCGCCCGGGTACGCGGCGGCCGCGGACTGGGTCGCCGCACGTTATGCCCAATGGGGGATTGCCGCGCGAAAGGAGCAGTACGGCACCTGGCGCGGGTGGAAGCGCCACTACACTCACGTGGACCTCATTGCGCCGCGCGAGCGGACCCTGGAGGCGATCCTGCTTGCGTGGAGCCCGGCGACGACGCGCCCCGTGGAGGGTGACGTCATCGTCATTCCCGAGCTGGCGGACTCCGTCGCGGTGCGCGCCTGGCTGCCGAGTGTGCGCGGGAAGTTCGTCCTGCTCAATCCCCCGGAGCCCACCTGCCGCCCGGATGAAAACTGGGAGCGCCTCGCCCGTCCCTCCTCGGTCACGGCGATGAAGGCGGCGCGTGACTCCCTGCGTCGCGTGTGGGGTGCGCGGCTGCGCGCTTTGGGCAACAACCCGTTCCCGTTGCTCGACGGCAGTGGAGCGGCCGGCATCATCACGACCAACTGGTCGGCGGGCTGGGGCGTGAACAAGATCTTCAGCGCGTCCACGCGGAACGTCCCGGTGATGGATGCGAGCTGTGAGGACTATGGGCTCCTGCACCGTCTGGCGGCGAACAACCAGGGGCCGCGGGTCCGCCTCGACGCACGGGCGGAGGACCTGGGCGAACAGCCGATGTTCAACGTCGTTGGGGAACTCAAGGGCACGGAGAAGCCCGGCGAGTACGTCCTGCTCGGCGCCCACCTCGATTCGTGGGACGGGGCCTCGGGGTCAACCGACAACGGGACGGGCACCGTGATGATGATGGAAGCGATGCGCCTCCTGAAGGCGGCGTATCCCAACCCGAAGCGGACGATCCTCGTGGGACACTGGGGGGGCGAGGAGCAGGGGCTGGTGGGCTCGCGCGCCTTCGCCGAGGACCACAAGGACATCGTGGACGGGCTGCAGACCGCGTTCAACCAGGACAACGGGACGTGGCGGATCGAGTACATCCGCATGATGGGGCTCACCGGGGCTGGCGCGCACTTCGGCCGGTGGCTGAGCGTGATCCCCTCGGAGATCGAGAGCCAGATCGACCTGGACCTGCCGGGTGTGCCGGAGACCGGGGGGAGCGATCACATGTCGTTCCTCTGCGCCGGGGCGCCGTCGTTCCGCCTGCAGTCCAACTATCCGGACTATCGGCAGTATACCTGGCACACCAATCGCGACACCTACGACAAGATCATCATCGACGACCTGAAGAACAACGCGACCCTGGCGGCCATGCTGGCCTACCAGGCCAGTGAGGACCCGGTACGTGTGCCGCGCGACCAGCGGGTGCTGGCCGCGGGAATCCCGGGAGCGCCGGCGACGTGGCCGCGCTGCTCGTCGCCGCCGCGCCGGAGCCCACAGCGTTAGGCAGCCGATGCGCCGTATCCTTGCCCTCGCGGTGGCCGTCGTCGCCGCCGCGGTTCCCGCGCAGGGCGCGTTCGACGTGGTCCGCATCGACGATGTCATGGTCCCGATGCGGGACGGCGTGCGCCTCCACACCGAGGTGTATCGTCCCGCCCGCGGGGCGGCGCCGATCGACACCGCACTCCCGACCCTGCTCCTCCGGACGCCCTACGAGATCCGCGGGGCGGAGATCGTGCGCCAGGCCCGGGCGTTCGCGGCCGCGGGGTATGCGGTCGCGCTGCAGAACATCCGCGGGCGATATCGCTCCGAGGGGGCCTTCACGAAGTACAGCGTGCTCGACGCGCCCGACGGGTACGACGCCATCGAGTGGCTCGCGCGACAGCCGTGGAGCAACGGACGTGTAGGGACGTGGGGGCGCTCCTACGCCGCCCACACCCAGGCTGATGCCGCCAAGCTCAACCCGCCGCACCTCAAGGCAATGATCGTCAACCAGGGGGGGATGGCCGACGCCTGGGATCACGCGGTGCGGCATGGGGGGGCCTTCGAGCTCGGCCGCGAGATGACGTGGGTGTGGCAGGAGGCACGGCGCGAGACGTCCGACTCCGCCATCCGCACGTTGCTCGAGCGCGAGAAGGTGGAGGAGTGGTACCAGCGCCTGCCATTGCGTCGCGGACAGAGCCCGCTCGCCACGGTGCCCGAGTACGAGGCCTACTTCCTGGACGAGTGGCTGCAAGAGGAGCGGGGCCCGTTCTGGGACCGCATCTCCCTGACCTGGAAGCCCTGGTATGCCAGGACGTCGGATGTTCCGATGCTTCACCTCGGGGGGTGGTACGACATCTTCCTGCGCGGCACGCTGGACAACTACGTCGGGCTGCGGGCCGGGCGACGTGGACCGGTGCACCTGGCGATCGGCCCCTGGGTCCACGGCGGCAACGGACGCACGTGGGCTGGCGACGTGGACTTCGGTCAGCAGTCCGCGATCGAGGGCTTCGAAGTCGCCTATCACCTCCGATGGTTCGATCGCTGGTTGCGCGACCAGCCGAACGGGCTCGACACCGAGGCCCCGGTCCGCCTGTTCGTGATGGGCGGTGGCCCAGGCACGAAGGACGCCAACGGTCGGCTGCAGCACGGGGGGCAGTGGCGCACCGGGAGCGCGTGGCCCCTTCCGGAGGTGAAGCCGACACGGTTCTACCTGCAGGACGGCGGGGGACTTGGCACCACACCCGCGGCCCGTCCCTCGGCGACGACCTACACGTTCGATCCGGCGCATCCGGTGCCCACGCTCGGCGGCCATGTGTCCAATCGGGTCAAGGACGGCGCGTACGACCAACGCGAGCGACCCGACTTCGCAGGCTCCCGGGCGCCGTTCCTGCCACTCAAGTCGCGACGCGACGTCCTGGTGTTCGAGACCGAACCCCTCGCGGAGGACGTGACCGTCGTCGGCCCGATCGAGGTCGTGCTCCACGTCGCGACCTCCGGACGCGACACCGACTTCACGGCGAAGCTGGTCGACGTGTACCCGCCGAGCATCGATTTCCCTGGTGGTTTCGACCTGAACATCACCGACGCCATCCAGCGCCTCTCCTACCGCGACCAATCGCCGCGCCGACTCCCCGTGGTGCCGGGCCAGCCCTACAGGCTCGTCATCCGTCCATTCGCGGCGGCCAACCTCTTCCGCAAGGGCCACCGCATTCGCATCGACATCTCGTCGAGCAACTTTCCCCGGTTCGACGTGAACCCCGGGACCGGGGAATCGCCAGCGACCAGCCGACGGCTGGTTACCGTTGAGAACACCGTGTTTCATGGAGGCGGGCGCGCCTCGTACGTCGTGCTTCCGGTGCTCCCCCGATAAGGCGAGGCACGAGGCGTGCGTCAGGGGAGGTGCCGGTCCCATCTGTCGGGACCGATGAGCCAGGTGTAATCTCCCGTCCCGCCCGCTGTCGTACCGCCTGATCATGCGACATCGCCTCACCCTTCCCCTGTTGCTCTCCGCGGTGGGACTGTGCGCATCCGTCGGCTGCGCTGCCCCGGGCGAGTCACCGGTCGTCGGCAGCGTCACCGCCACCCCGGCAAGCGTGGCAATGCTGGTTGGCGACGACAGTGTGGTTCGGGCGCGCATCATGGACGCCGACGGTGTCGAATTGACCGATCGCACCGCATACTGGGCGACGGCGAATGCCCTGGTCGCGACGGTGTCTCAGGAGGGCATCGTCACGGCCGTGGCACCAGGCACGACGCGTCTCGCGGCCAGTGCCGGCGGGAAGTCAGCGATGGTCGATGTTCGGGTGACCGCGCCCCCGCTCGCGTTCGTGCAGGTGACGCCGAGTGCCTCGGGGGTCGGGGTGGGTTCGACCTTGTCGCTGGCGGTGCACCTGATCGATGCCGCAGGGGACACGATCGACGGCCCTGACCCGACATGGCGCTCGAGCGCCACGTCGATCGCGCGGGTGAACGCCGACGGCGCGGTCCAGGGAATCACGCCGGGAACGGCGAGCATCTCGGCGACAGTGTCCGGAGTGACCGGCTCCGCGGCCATCGCGGTGCAGCCCAAGGCGGTCGCCGCGGTTGCGGTCGCGCCGGCAACCGCCACTCGACTTGTTGGGCAGAGCGTCCAGATGTCCGCGGTGCTCAAGGCGGCGGACAGCACGGTCCTCACCGGGCGCTTCGTCGCATGGACGTCCAGCAATGCCGCCGTTGCCACGGTCTCCTCGACCGGGTTGGTCACGGGGCTGGCCGCAGGCACCGTGACCATCCGCGGGACAAGTGAGGGACGCAGTGCGACGGCCCGTATCACCTTTTCCCTCGTCCCGGTGGCGTCGCTGTCCGTGGTGCCGTCGACCCTCACCCTCGCGATGGGGCGCAACGCGCCGCTCGCGGCGCTCCCGCTCGATTCGGCCGGCCGGCTTCTCGGGGGCCGCACGATCACCTGGGTGAGCGCGACGCCCGCCGTAGCGACGGTCAGCACATCGGGGGTGGTGGCAGGGGTCGCGGCGGGGACAGCCGTGGTGCGCGCGTCGACGGGAGGGAAGACGGCGCAGTCGGTCGTAACGGTGACCCTCGTCCCCGTGGAGCGTGTGACGCTGTCGCCGACGTCGACGACCATCGCTGTGGGAGCGAACCTGCAGCTCACCGCGACCATCCGCGATGCAGCGGGCAACGTGCTGACGGGGCGCAGCCTTACCTGGCTGAGTGGATCGCCGTCGATCGCGCGGGTGTCCAGCACCGGTGTCGTCACCGGGGTCGGGAAGGGCACGGTGCTGATCTTTGCGGAGAGCGAGGGGAAACGAGCGCAGGCGTCGGTCACGGTGCGGTAGCGCGTGGACGGGAGGTGGTGCGCGAGGCAGATTCTCCCGCACCCCTCTCCAGACGCCATGAGCACACCGGACGATATCCTCGAGCAGGCGGAACTCGACCTCGCGGAACTGAGCTACGGTCTCGACGAGATCGATCGCCGCCGCTTCATGTTCACCTCACTGGTCTCCGCGGCCGCGACAACCTTTGGCTGGGCCTCCGTGGCGCGGGCCGAGGGTCTGCCGATCACCGGGTTGCTGCCCCAGCAACCGGCGCAGCAGCCGCCCGTGCCGCTCGGCCAGGGGGAGGCCCCGGCGATGCAGTTCATGCCCTATCCCGGGGGGACGGGGGCGGCCATGGAGAAGTTGCTGCGTGAGCGCGGGGCGGCCGCGTTCGAGCGCCGTCCGTTTGCGGTGGAAAAGTGGAGCGGCGCCGTGCCGTCGGCCCCCGAGGATCTCGCCTTCCTCCCTGCCCATCGTTTGTCCGCGCTGCTGCGCGCGCGCAAGGTGACGTCCCTCCAGCTCACGAACCTCTACCTCGAGCGGCTGCAGCGGTACAATCCCACGCTCAACTTCGCCGTCACGATCATGGCGGACTCCGCCCGCGCCGAAGCGGCGCGAGCCGACGCGGAGATCGCGGCCGGGCGGTGGCGTGGTCCGTTGCACGGACTGCCGTACGGGGTGAAGGATCTCTTTGCGACGAAAGGCGTGCCCACGACCTGGGGCAACAAGGACTTCGACACCCAGGTCTTCGATTACGACGCCGAGGTGGTGGTGCGGCTTCGCGAGGCGGGAGCCGTGCTCCTGGCGAAGCTGGCGACGGGGCAATTTGCGCAGGGGGACCAGTGGCACCGCGGACGCACGAACAACCCGTGGAATCCCAACCAGGGGGCGAGTGGTTCCTCGGCTGGCCCGGGGTCGGCGACCGCCGCCGGGTGCTGCGCGTTCGCCATCGGCACCGAGACCTCGGGCTCCATCGTCTCGCCCAGCATCCGGAACGGGATTTCCGCCTTGCGCCCGACCTTTGGTCGCGTGAGCCGGCACGGGGGGATGGTGCTCGCCTGGAGCATGGATCGCGTCGGCCCGATGTGCCGCACGGTGGAGGACTGCGCGATGGTGTTCAGCGTCCTGCATGGCGTGGACGAGAAGGACCCGTCCACCGTGACGATGCCGTTCCAGTTCGATCGCAAGGTTCGGCTGGCGTCGCTGCGGGTGGGGGTGGACCCGGCTGCGCCGAAGGAGTTCGTGGACAAGTTGCGTGAGCTCGGGCTGCAGCCCCGTGACGTGGGACCGCGGCCGACGGTCGGCGGGGCGGGATCCGCGTTAGGCGTGGAGGGGGCGGCCGCCTTCGATTACTACGTGCAGCGCAAGGCGAAGGAGACCGGCATCAACCTCGACAGCCTCGCGGTACCGCGGCCGGGCGGCGGCGGTGGCCGGGGTGGTGCCGCGCCCGGAGGTGGAGGCGGGGCGCCAGCGAACCCTCTCGCGGGAAGCGATTGGAACCCGCGCTTCACCAGCGGCCGTGCCCCGCGCGCCTATGAGTTCCTCCAGGGGCAGCGGCGTCGCTACATGCTGATCCAGAAGTGGGGCGAATACATGAAGGAACTCGACATGTTCATCGGGGCGCCTTCTGCGGACGTTGGGGCCAACGCCCAGACCGGGCACCCCTGTACCGTGGTCCCCTACAAGTTCGACGTGCCGGCCCAGGGTGGGCCGGGGGGCGGCGGCCAGAACCAGCCGCGGCTCGAGCTCAAGGCCCAGCCGATCTGTGCGACGATCGTGGGCAACCTGTACAACGACGATCGCATCCTGTCGGTGGCGCACGCGTTCCAGGTCGCGACGGACATCCATACGAAGCGGCCGAGCCTTTAGGCGCATTGCACGTGGGCGGCGTGACGGGGCAGCCTCGCGCGTCCCCGTCAGCGGTCGTGCCGCGTATGCTGGCGCCCGCTTCCGTCGTGCCGGCGGGGGTCGGAACCCACCTTCGATCACCATGGGCCCCGGCCTTCGCCGGGGCGACGAGAGTTACGCGGGGACCGCGACGTCGTAGCGTTCCCCGCGACCGATCGCGTCGTAGACCTGTTCCATCACCGCCTGGCCGCCCACGAGGAAACGGCAGGCAGGGGCGCCGCTGCTGCGGCACTCGACTTCCAGCACCGCGACGGTCTGCCCGGCCACGCGCCCGAAGAGGTCGGCGAACATCCCGGTCGTGAGGTGGCAGCAGGGATGGTCCATGCCGGATTCGGGGTCGGCTTCACCCCAGTCACTCGAATCGATGGTCGCGACCGCATCGCCGATGGAACCGATGGTGATATGGCCCCACCCGGCTTCGGCGAAGAACTGCGACACGAAATGCTGGAAGGTCGGGACGTCGAGGTCGACGGCCTCGAGGTCGGAGCGTTCGGCAAGCCAGCGCTTGAAGGCCTGCCAGACCGCGTCTCCGCCCGCGTAGCCCGCTTCCTGGAGGTAGACCGCGGCGTCCGGGCCTCCGTCGCGGAGGAGGGCGGCGCGCAGCGTGGAGAGCGATCCCCGTGAGAGGGCGAGCATCCCGTTGGCGGTCAGGTTCAGCGGCTGGCTCATGCGTCGGTTCCCATTGAATGTCCCAGGCGGTCCAGGAGCCCGGCCTCGTCGAGAACCTCGATCCCGAGGGCGCGCGCCTTCTCGAGCTTGCTCCCGGCAGCCTCGCCGGCCACCAGGAAAGAGGTCTTCTTCGAGACGCTGTCCGTCACCCTGGCGCCGGCGGCTTCGAGGCGAGCCGTCGCCTCCTGCCGGCTGAGTGTCGGAAGGGTCCCGGTGATGACGACTGTGAGCCCCTTCAGGGCACCGGACGACGGAGCGGCCTGCGGCTCGCGCAGCGTCAGGCCGCTTTCGGCGAGCCGCTGGACGAGGGTCCGGGCCCCTGGCGCTCCGAACCAGGTGATGACTGAGTGGGCGATGACCTCCCCGATGCCATGCACGGCGGCGATCTCGTCTTCCGTCGCCCGCATCAGGTGATCCATGTCCCCGAAGTGCCGGGCCAGGAGCTCGGCCGCCCCTGCTCCCACGTGACGGATCCCCAGCCCGAACAGGAGGCGCGACAGGGGCTGGGCCTTGCTGGCCGTGATGGAGTCCACGAGCTGCTGGGCACTCCGCTCGGCGAAGCGCTCCAGGGTCAGGAGTTGTTCGCTGGTCAGGGTGTAGAGGTCGGCGACGTCACGGACCAGGCCAGCAGCGACCAGCTGCTCCATGCGTGCATCCGAGAGTCCGCGGATGTCCATGGCGGCGCGCGAGGCGAAGTGGACGAGTCCCTCCAGGCGGCGGCCCTCGCACGCGAGGTTGGGGCAGTACCAGGCCACCTCTTCCTCGTCACGAACCACCGGCGTCTGGCAGGCGGGGCAATGGGCGGGCATGCGCCAGGGGCGTTCCTCGCCGGTGCGCTGCTCCGGGACCGGGCCGATGACTTGTGGGATCACCTCACCGGCCCGCTTCACCTGCACCATGTCGCCGATGCGCAGGTCCTTGCTGACGATCAGGTCCTCGTTATGCAGGGTGGCGTAGGTCACCGTCGTCCCCCCGATCTCGACCGGGTCGAGGACGGCGTAGGGGTTGAGGGCACCGGTGCGCCCGACGTTGACGCGGATGTCGAGGAGGCGCGTGACCGCGATGTCCGGGGCGAACTTGCGCGCGGTCGCCCCTCGCGGCTCGCGTCCACCCACGATACCCAGTTCTTCCTGGAGGGCCAGGTTGTCGACCTTCACGACGGCGCCGTCAATCGCGAAGTTGAGCGCGCCGCGCACCTCGTGCTCGATGCGATGGCACCAGGCGGCCACCTCGGCGAGGGACCGGCAGTGCGCGTGGTGCGGCGCCACCGGGTTCCCCCAGGACGTGAGTGCGTCCAGGACCGCGGTCTGTGTGACGAACGGAAGGCGTTCCCCCGGCCACGCCACGATGGTATAGCCGAAGAAGCGCAGCGGCCGTGAGGCGGTGATCGCGGGGTCCAGCTGACGCAGGGCACCGGCGGCGGCATTCCGCGGGTTGGCGAAGACCGGTTCGCCTGCACGCACGCGTTCCTCGTTCATGCGTTCGAAGAGATCGAACGGGTAGTAGATCTCCCCCCGGATCTCGATTCGGGTTGGGGCGCTGCCGCGCAGTCGCAGGGGCACGTCTCGCACCGTGCGCAGGTTGGGCGTGACATCCTCGCCGACCGTGCCATTGCCCCGGGTAGCGCCGGTGACGAGGACCCCGTCCTCGTACAGCAGCGAGATGGCGGCACCGTCGATCTTGAGCTCGGCGGAATATCCGGCGCGACGCACATCCTCACCCGCAATCCGTACCAGCCGCTCCTCCCACTCCGCCAACTCCTCGTCCGAGAACGTGTTGCCCAGGGAGAGCATCGGCGAGCGGTGCGTGTGCTTTGGCAGGGCCGAGACCGGGGGCGCCCCCACACGTTGCGTGGGGGAGTCCGGTGTGCGCAGGTCGGGGTGGTCCCGCTCTATGGCCTGCAACTCGCGAAAGCGCCGGTCGTACTCGGCGTCGCTCAGCGTGGGGCGGTCGAGGATGTAGTACTCGTGCGAGGCCTGCTCCAGCTGCGCGCGCAGCGCCGCGGCCCGCCGCGCCGCCTCGCTCACTTGATCTTCTTCAGCAGCTCGGCTGCTTCTTTCTTGTAGGCCGGGTCGTTGACGTCGGTTTCGGGGCCGCTGACCACGGCGTCCAGCATCTCCCGGGCGCGCGCCTTGTCCTTGACGTCAAGGTAGATCTTGCCCAGGTCGAGCTTGTGGACGATACGTGCGGGGTCGACCTGCACCGCCTTCTCCATGTGGCTGATCGCCTCCTTCCAGCTCGCCTGGCCGAACACCTTGCCCCCCAGGAGGTTCTTCGCGAAGAAGCGCTCGACGCCGCTGAGCCGCATGATCTCGGCATTCCAGGCGCCGATCACGTGGAGGGCGCCGGCGTGGTTGGGATCCAGGCGCAGGGCTTCCAGCCCGACCCCGCGAATCTCGTTGGCATACTTCACCCGTTCCTTGACCCCGACGCTCAAGGCGGTCCGGCCAAGCGCCCGCGCGAGGTGGAAGTGGTTCTCCGCATCCGACGGGTTCGCGGCGACCGCACGGCGTGCGTACTGCTCCCCGGCCCGGTAGAGCGCCTTGCGCTTTGCGGCGTCCGGCTCCGTCTCGCCGAGATCGATGGCGGAGCGGGAGGCCTTGCCGAGCGCCTCAGCGTTGGTGCTGTCCGCGCCGAGGGCCGCTTGATAATGCTGGTACGCGCTGGTCGCCCGGAGGGCGGCGTAATCCCGGTCCCCCGCGGCGATGAGCTCCGCCACACTCTGGCCAAACGCCGCCGAAGGTGCGAGAATCGCGAAGGCCAGAACGGTCGTGAACGTACGATACGTGTGCATGCGGTGATCCCCATAGAGGATGGTCCCGTCGGGAGCGGGCGACGTGGGCCGGATGATTTGTGGGGGTACAACAAGATAGCCCGTCGGTTCCCTGGATGCTCGTCACGCGGCTGATCGAACGGAAACGAGATGGCGACCGCCTCACGCCTGCGGAGTGGGAGGCGATCTCCCGCGACTACGCCGCGGGGGCGATCCCGGATTACCAGATGGCCGCCCTGCTGATGGCCATCTTCTTCCGTGGCATGGACGCGGCGGAGACCACGGCCCTGATGCGCGCCATGCTCTCGAGTGGGGCCTCGCTCGACTTCGCCGGCTTCGAGCGGGCGAGGATCGACAAGCACTCCACCGGCGGCGTCGGCGACAAGGTGTCGCTCCTGCTCGCGCCCATTGTTTCCTCGCTCGGCGTGGCGGTTCCGATGATGTCCGGTCGCGGCCTGGGTCACACCGGCGGCACGCTCGACAAGCTCGAGGCCATCCCGGGATTCCGGACAGGGCTTTCCCTCGTCGAGGCCCGGCGACAGGTCGAGTCGATCGGGTGTGCGATGATCGGGCAGACAGTGGAGATTGCCCCGGTAGACAAACGCCTTTATGCGCTGCGCGACGCCACGAGCACCGTCGAGTCCATCCCGCTGATCGCGGCCTCGATCATGAGCAAGAAGCTCGCGGAAGGGCTCACCGGCCTGGTCCTCGACATCAAGCGCGGGTCCGGGGCGTTCCTCCCCGAGTTCGATCGCGGGGTGAAACTCGCGGAGCTGATGATCGCGCTGGGAAAGGCCGCAGGCATGCCGGTGGTTGCCCTGATGACCGCCATGGATCGTCCCCTCGGCCGGGCGTGTGGCAATGCGCTCGAGGTCGAGGAGGCGATCCAATGCCTGCACGGCGAGGGACCCCCGGACGTCATGGAGGTGACCTACACACTGGGTGCCGAGATGCTGGTGCTCGGAGGTGTAGCGCGGGGAATCGACGAGGCGCGCCGCCGGATGGAGGTCTGTGTCTCGTCCGGGAAAGGAGCCGAGCAGTTCGCGCGGATCATCGCGGCCCAGGGGGGCGATGCCTCCGTGGTTGATGACCCGGGGCGCCTCCCGCAGGCGAAAGTCGTGGAGTTCTATGCCTCGCCCAGGCAGGGGGTCATCGCGCGCGTGGAACCCCGGGCGATCGGCCGTGGCGTCACCGCGCTGGGCGGGGGCCGCCGCCGGATGGAGGATCAGGTGGATCCGAGTGTGGGCTTCGTGATCCGGGCCCGGCCCGGCGATGTGGTGAAGATTGGCGAGCCGCTCGCGACCATCTTCGCGCGTGATGAGGCCGGGCTCGCCGCCGGCATGGCGACCCTGAGTGAAGGGATCACCATCGCCGATGAGGCCGATCCCCCCCTGCCGCTGGTGTCGCATCGCGTCACGGCAGATGGCATCGCCGTGTATGAAGCCGAGCCGTGGGTTCGCACGGCCGAATATCCCGTCTATCGCGGAGGATTTGGTACATGAGAGGTTGTTCGGTTGCGGTGGCACTCGCCCTCAGCGCAGTGCCGTCGGTGGCGCACGCCACCTGGTCCATTGTCGCGCTCGACCGCGCCACGGGACGAGTGGTGATCGGGGCCGCCACGTGTGTGCCACAGGCGCGGTTCGCGGGATTCCCGGCACAGGGGCTCATGGATATCCAGGCGATCGGCGTCCCGGGGGTCGGGATCGCGGCGGCGCAAGCCGGCGTGGATCGCACGCGGGCCAACCAGACCCTCGTCTACACCGAGATGCGAAAGGGAACGCATCCGTCGGAAATCCTGCGGCTCCTGATGGCAGACAGCTCGATCCAGTCCCGGCAGTTCGGCATGGTGGACATGCAGGGCCGTTTCGCCGGCTTCTCGGGCGCCCGCAACGGCAAGGCCTCGTCCTCGGTGCAGGGGCAGGTGATGGGCACCGAGGTGTATTACGCGATCCAGGGGAACATCCTCGCGTCAAACGCGGTGGTGCAGGGTGCGGTTCGGGCCTTCGAGTCGGCAACCGGCACACTCGAGGACCGCGTGATGGCCGGCATGGACGCCGCCGAGGCCAATGGGGGCGATAGTCGATGCACCTGTGCGACGACCCCGCGTCCGCAGACCGCGCTCCCGTGTGTCACCCGCACGGCACATGTCGCCTACCTCCTGGCCGCCGATTCGAGTGACGTGTCGGGGGCGTCGTACAACGATGGGAAGTACGCGTTGTACCTCAATGTGACCGACGACAACACGACCCCCCAGGAAGACCCGAGCCCCGTGCGGACGTTGCGGATGCGGTACGACGCGTGGAAGCGGGGGAGGGGGTAGGGAGGGCAAGGGAGCAAGGGAAACAAGGGAGCAGGGAGGGACCGGCCTGGTCTCCCCTTGCTCCCTTGTTCCCTTCGTGCCTTCCCTGATGCAGGTCAGGTTTCCGTTGCTCCCTTCCTGCCTTCCTCCGGCACCTACGGCACGTTCATCGTCACGCCGAAGGCCTTGAGTGTCTCACTCATCGCACGCGCCCGTGATGTGAAGGCCGTCGCCTCGCCGATCGCCGCCGTGAGCGCCGAACGAGCGGCGTTCGCCTGGGCGACCGATCCCGCGCTGGGCGTTTCCCAGATGCCCATGATCGCGTTCTTCACGGTACCGACGCGGCCCAGGACATTGGCCGCCGCTGCGGCCTGCGCGGCCGCGCCGCCGCCACCACCACCGAAACCGCCACCCTGCGGAGCCCCGATGCCGAACTTGGCGCGCAGTGCGTCAAAGTCCTTGCGGAACGCGGCGAAGTCAGCCTTCACGTTGGCGGGCGCGGCGCTCGAGTCAACCTTGGCAGCAACTCCCGTGATGTCACGGAAGAGAGCGGCCAGGGGACGCGCGGTTTCGGTGCCGCGCGTCTGGGCCTGGTGCAGCTCCATCAGCAGCGCGTCGTAGCGGGCACGGTCAGCCGAGGCGAGCTGAATCATCGGATCCATGACGAGTGTGAGCGGCTTGGTATCGAGCACCCTGCCATCGGAGACGAGCGCCACGGCGTAGTTCCCCGGGGCGACCATCGGGCCCTGGGTGCCGCCACCAAACCCGCCAAAGCCACCCCCACCGCCAGGCCCGCCGGGGCCCCCGGTCGCGCAGGGATTCTCGGGCTTGTAGCCCACCTCAGGCAGGGGGACCGGGAGGCCGGGGATCGGGCGAGCGCCACCGCCCTGACCGAACTGGCCGCCTCCTCCGCCACCGCCTGGGCCGCCCCCGGCTCCGCCCGTCGTGAGCGCCGGTACGGGCGCCACCCGCTGGTCCCAGCACGCGGCGCCGATACCTGCGACGTTCCGATTCGCCGGGATCGTCACCTCGCGGACCACGGTGCCGCGCGAATCGGTGACTCGCAGCATCGGGTTGGTGAGCGGTGCCTTGAGGTGGAAGCGGATCACCGCCTCCGTCGGCGGGTTCTCGCCGGTGAAGAATTGATGCCCCCAGAACTCATCGTTCCGGTCGTCCTTCGCCTTCCACTGCAGCGTGGGCCCCGGGGTGAACAACTTCGCGTCTGCGGCGCTCGCGGCCTGGTACTCCTGGATTGGCGCCAGGTCGTCGAGAATCCAGAGCGCGCGGCCGTGCGACGCGACGAGGAGGGCGTTTTCGCGCGGGTGAATCGTCAGCTCGTCGACGCGCACGGTCGGGAAGTTCGCCTTGAGGCGCCTCCACGACCCGCCCCGATCGAGCGACACCATGATCCCCGTCTCGGTGCCGAGGTACAACACGTCCGGGTTGCGCGTGTCCTCGGTGATCGTGCGCGCATTCTCGCCCTTGAGGCCGTTGTCGATGCGCGTGAAGGTCTGGCCGAAGTCCGTGCTCTTCCAGACGTAGGGTTCATAGTCGTTCTCGCGATGGTTGTCGACGGTGATGTAGACGGTGCCGGCGTCAAAGCGCGACGGCGCGACACGCGACACGAATGAATACCCGCGCGGGAACCCCGGGAGACGGGACGTGATGTTCTGCCACGACCGCCCGCCATCACGAGACATCTGCACCGTGCCATCGTCCGTGCCGGCGTAATAAAGCCCCGCCTGCTTCGGCGACTCGGCAAGCGCCACGATGGTGGGCCACTGCGAGATGCCGTCGTTCCTGGCGATGCGCGCGTCCGCGATCTTCACTCCCATCAGCACGACAGAATCCCGCGGCTCATTCTTCGTGAGGTCCGGGCTGATGGCTGTCCACGAGTCGCCCTTGTCGCGTGACAGGAAGACGCGGTTGGCCGCTGCCAGCAGGATCCCCGGATCGTTGGGGGAGATCATGAGCGGCGTGTCCCAGTGGAAGCGGTACGCCTCACCCGCGGTGTGGTTCACGACGTTGGTGGCACTCGGCCGGATCTGTCGCGACTCGCCAGTGACCTTGTTACGCCGGATGATGTTGCCGTCCTGCGACTCGGTGTACACGATGCGTGAGTCGCGCAGGTCCGGGATTGCGACGAAGCCGTCCCCACCCTGGATCTGGAACCAGTCGTAATTCATGATGCCGCGTCCCATGCGGGAACGGCTCGGGCCGCACCAGTTGTAGTTGTCCTGCATCCCGCCACAGATGTTGAACGGCGTCTCCATGTCATAGCCGACATGGTAGAAGAGGCCCACCGGCAGGTTGGGGATGAAGGTCCACGTCCGGCTCTGGTCGTACGACACCGCGAGGCCGCCGTCGTTGCCGATGAGCACGTGGTCCGTGTTGCGCGGGTTGATCCAGATCGCGTGGACGTCGTCGTGCGTCACCAGGGCCGCATCCTGCTCAAACGACTTGCCGCCATCGTGCGACAGGTGCATGCCGACCCCGCCCATGTAGATGCGATCGGGGTTCATCGGGTCGATGCGCATCTGCGAGAAGTACATCGGGCGCGGGTTGATCCCCGAGGTCCGCTTCCATGTCTGGCCGCCGTCATCCGAGCGATACACCCCCGTGGCGGCGATCTGGGTTGCCCGGTCCTGCTGCTGCATCCCGGGGCCGCCCTGACCACCGGCGCCACCACCGCCGCCACCGAAGTTCGCGCCACCCCCCGCGCCGGCCGGTCCCTCGATCATCGCGTACACGATGTGCGAGCTCTGGCGATAGACGTCCACCGCGATGCGCCCGAGCGGACCGGCCGGGAGGCCGTTCCCCGAAAGGCGCGTCCAGGTGTCACCGCCGTCCGTGGAGCGCCAGAGGCCGCTCCCGGGGCCGCCACCATTCATGCAGCAGGTCGTGCGGCGCCGCTGGTAGGTGGAGGCGTACATGATCGTCGGGTCGCTCGCCGAGATGACGAGGTCATTGGCCCCCGTCTCGTCGTCCACCTTGAGGACTTGCTTCCAGCTCTTGCCGCCATCCGTGGTCTTGAAGACGCCGCGCTCGCCCCCCGCGCCAAACAATGGGCCGGTTGCGGCCACGTAGACCACGTCGCTGTTGTTCGGATGGATCACAATGCGGTTGATCGCCCGCGACGACGCAAGCCCCATGAACGTGAAGCTCTTGCCCCCGTCCATGGACTTGTAGACGCCGGCGCCCCAAGAGGTGCTCTGTCGGTTGTTCGACTCACCGGTCCCGACCCAGAGGAGGTCAGGATTCGTCTGCGACACGGCCACGTCGCCGATCGAGATCAATCCCTGATCCTGGAAGAGCGGGGTGAACGTGGCGCCATTGCTGGTGGTCTTCCACACGCCGCCGTGGGCCGTTCCCACGTAGTACACCGCCGGGTTGGCCTCGTACACTGCGAGATCTGCGATGCGGCCCGACATCGTGGCGGGCCCGATGGAGCGGAAGTGGAGTTTCTCGAACTCCTGCGCGACCGGGACGTTGCCCTGGGCCGCAAGGAGGGTGGGGATCGTGACCGGGGCGGCGAGCGCCGTGATCAGTCGGGCGAATCTGGACATGGGCGGGGGGGGAGGTTCCGTGGGGCCAACGCGTTGCCTACGGCGGCCGTGACGATAACGCTGGAACCCGGGAGCGGCGAGGGGAAACCCCCGGCGGGCGACGACGGCCCCCGGCCGTCGTCGCGCTCCTGCCCCTACTGCCGCTTGTAGGCCAGCCCGGCCTTCTGTGCCTGCTCGATGGCGATCACCATCGCGGGGACGAGGGTCACCTGCGGGAGGACGTTGGCCTTCATGTCCTCGTAGACCGCCCGGGCATCGAGGCCACGGCGCCCTGCCACAAGCCCCGACAGCGTCGAAAGGGCGTTGTTGCACAGGATGAACGTCGCACCACGTCCCTGGAGTGACTCGATGCTCGCGGCGGGCTTGGCCCCTCCCATGATGAAGGGGTTCGCTCGCCAGGGGTTCACGGTGAACGGGACGCCCTGTGCGTCCTTCTCGCCGAGGTACTCCCCGAGCTGGTACTTCGCCCACATCGCGTCGCTCAGGCCGTGGAAGGTCGTTGATCCGTAGAAGGTCAGCACGGCATTGACATCCTTGTCTCCCACGCCGAACGCCTTGTTGTACGTGTCGTAGTAGTTCAACACGTGGACCAACGGGACGCCTCCCCCGGAGGCCGGTGTGTCGAAGAGCTGGCGGTGCGGGGCATTGAGCCGCGCCAACCAGGCGTCGTGGCGATCGGGTGACGTCGTCACCCCGGCCGCGATCGCGTTGTAGCTGAACGCGGTCGTCGCCCCGATGGCAACGAAGAAGGCCGCGGCGGCGAGGATGCGCGGGAGGGGACGGTCAGGCAAGCGATGCAGCATGAGGATCTCCTGGAGAAGTCGAGGTCAGGGCCGCCTTCGGGCGACCGACAGGAGATGCGGCAGTACGCCGTTCAACCCGACATGTCGGCCGGGTCGTGCGACGAGGCGGCCGCCCCGGGTACGGGACGGCCGCCCTTCACGGTTACATCGCGGTCTGTTTCTTCGGCGGGGGCACGAGCGCCGGGAGGCCCAGGGCCTGGAGGAGTGGATTCATCCGGCGTGCCGTGGCCTCCACCTGCCGCTCGACCATGTCGATGACGGTCTGCGCATCGCGCCGCACGTCGCCGAGGTATTCCCGCTGCGTGGCGAGCGGCTCGAGCAGGCCGACGTCCACCGAGCCCAGCAGGCTCATGGCCCGCTCGATGGGCCTCGGGCCCTCGGAGTAGAACGGCACCTGGTCGCTGCGCGGGCGAGTCAGCTGGAGTCGCACGGAGTCGAGTTTCACGATCTCCTCGGCTGCGGCCTTCACGAGGTCGTTGGCGGCATCACCACGCATCTCGCGTCCCGTAGCGCGGCGCTCGTCGACCTGCCCCTTGTAGGCTGCAAGATTGCGTTCGGCATCGATGAGGTTGGCGATGACTGCGTTGATGCGCTCCGCCTGTTCGAACTGGGCCTGCAGCTGCGCCACCGTCACCGGACTCGTGGGATCGATGCGCACGGTGAGCGGCTGCTCCTGCACGTCGCGACCGACTGTCAGCCGGACGGCATACGTTCCCGGCAGGACCTGGGCTCCCGTCGGACGCGAGCGCCAGTCGCCAGGTTCCGCGGAGTCAGCCGGCATGTCGCTGAGCACCCTGGGTGCCTCTGTGCGGAGGTCCCACTGCATCCGGTTGAAGCCGGCGGAGACGGCCGGGCGCTTGATGGTCCGGATGACGCTCCCATTCTGGAGCACCTCGAGCTTCACGAGCGAATCCGCGACCTTCTCCTTCAGCCAGTACGTGATCGTGGCGCCATACGGGGCGTTGGTGCCGCGGTACTGGTGATTCCCCCAGTTCCATTTCTGCTCCCCTGTGTTGTACCGCGTCGCAACGCGCATGGAGAAGAGGTGGGCGCCCTTCGCCGCGATGGC
>WBZL01002459.1_pt1 | contig 18074 bp, 13 predicted proteins | sample 5204291 | NCBI WGS metagenome assembly WBZL01 (sample SAMN12344345, study PRJNA552823) | activated sludge metagenome | biome: Activated sludge suspended growth; feature: Nitrification reactor; material: Wastewater; isolation source: activated sludge from nitrification reactor of wastewater...
TTCAACTGGGCCAATCTTTCTTTCAGACCAATCTTGAACAGGCCCAAAGCTATTATTACCAAAGTTTGTCGCTTTACCAGCAGCGGGATGAGCCGTGGCAGATGGGTCAGGTGTTGGAGGCATTAACGGCCGTTTTGCACGACCTGGGCCAACACGCCGAGGCCGGCCGGCGCGGCGCCCAAAATTTAGCCATTCGCCAGCAGCTTGCCATCCCCAGCGAACTCGCCAGCGCCTTAACCGCACTCATGCCGCTAAAGCTCGATAGCCGTGAATTCGATTTGGCCGAACAGTATGGCAAAGAGGCCATTGCTATTTGCCGCCAGATTAACGACCGGCGGTCGCTGGCCGAAAGCTTGGCCGAACTCAGCCTCGTCTATCTCTGGTCGGGCAAGGTGGCTCTGGCTCCGCCCCTGGTGTGGGAAAGCATTGCCCTTTTTGCCAACCTGGGGGCAAGGCAGCTTGAAGCGTATTGGCGTAATCGGCTTGCCCTTTATCTATTGCACCTCGGCCAATATGAAACAGTCCAAACCTTGCTGCATGAAACGGCGCAAATGAGTGATGGGACCGATAATGAGCGCGTGAGTGCTTGGACTTTTCAACTGGAAGCGTTCGCCTTGATGGGGCAGAAAAGGTATGAAGCGGCCGAGCCGTTGCTGCGGCAGGCGTATGGCCTGTTTGCTGTCCGCAACAATTTGCCCGCCATGCGCTTTGTCCATATTTATCAGGGCATTGTGCTGTTTCACCTGGGGCAACATGAACGGGCCAGACAGCTTTGGCTTCCCATCTTGGCTGAGTCGGTGCAGAAGCAGCTGATGATGTGTCTTTTAACGGCTTTGGCGGGTATCTCCCTCTGGTTAGCGGCGGTGGGGCAGGTGGAAGAGGCGGTGCGGGTTTTCACCCGCGTGGAGATGGAGCCATTTTTCAGGCCGTCACAATGGTATGCCGATGTAGCGGGCAGCTATGTTTGGGAAAGGGGGGCAAAGCTGCCGCCGGATCGGTTTCAAATGGCGCGGGAGGGGGGAAAAACGGCCGTTTTGTGGGAGCTAGGCTGCCAAATACAGGAGCTTGTTTCCCCGGTATTGGAGATTGGGGATTAGAGATTGGAGATTTGAGAGATGAGCGATTTAACCTTAAAACAGTGTCAAGAAATTGTGGACGAATGGATAACGACGGTGGGGGTGCGCTATTATTCAGAACTGACCAATATGACCGTTTTGGTAGAAGAAGTGGGCGAAGTGGCGCGGATCATGGCGCGGCTCTACGGCGACCAAAGCTTCAAAAAGTCAGACGAACAGTACAACCTGGCCGACGAATTTGCCGATGTGCTGTTTGTGCTGATTTGTTTGGCAAACCAGACTGGCGTGGATTTGACGGAGGCCCTGCGGCGCAACCTGGACAAAAAGACTAGGCGCGACAGCGACCGCCACGCCAACAATCCGAAGTTGAAATCATAGAGGACAGAGAGATATGTTTAAAAATCAGGTGGCAATTGTGACAGGGGCGGGGCGGGGCATTGGCGCGGCGGCGGCCAGGCTGTTTGCCGAGTTGGGTGCCAGCGTGGTGGTGAATGATTTGAACGCCGAGCCGGCCGAAGCGGTGGTGGCTGAAATCAAAGCGGCCGGGGGTGAGGCAATGGCCTATGCGGGGGATGTAACGGACCCCGATTTTCCCGACGCGCTGCTGGCAAAGACGGTGGAAACGTATGGCAAGATCAATATTTTGGTCAACAACGCCGGGTACACCTGGGATGGGATGCTCCACAACATGAGCGACAAGCAGTGGCAGGCGATTCTGGATGTCCACGCCACCGCCCCCTTCCGCATGATTCGGGCGTTGGCACCGTATATGCGGGAGCCAGCCAAGGAGGAGAAGCGGGCGGGTGGGCCAATGGAGCCGCGCTGCATCATCAATGTGTCGTCTACGTCGGGGCTGCACGGCAACGTGGGGCAGGTGAATTATGCGACGGGCAAGATGGGGATTGTGGGGTTGACGAAAACGGTGGCGAAGGAGTGGGGGGCGTTTGGCATTCGCTGCAATGCGGTGGCGTTTGGCTTTATTGACACGCGGCTGACGCAAAGTAAGGATGACGGGGCTTCGATTAACGTGGATGGCGAAGAAGTTACCCTGGGCATTCCCGACCATATCCGCTCGATGGCACGGCTGGTGATTCCGCTGGGGCGGCCGGCCACGCCGGAGGAAGCGGCGGGTGGCATTATCATGCTGGCTTCGCCCTATGCCGCCTACATCACGGGGCATACGCTGGAAGTGACGGGTGGGGCGGGGATTTAGCAGGGGAATGTTAGAAGTTCAACTTCTCGGAAGAAGTTGAACTTCTAGCTGACGACCGGGTAAGAGGGAAACATGGAAGTTTTGATCATTAATCACCACGAGGTGCGGGAGCTGCTGCCGATGGGGGAGTGTGTGGCGGCGATGGCGGATGTGTTTCGGACGATGGCGGGGGGGGATGTGGTGCAGCCGCTGCGCTGGCCGCTGTGGCTGCCGGATCGGTCGGGGCTGCTGGGGATGATGCCGGGGTATGTGGGGGGTGAGGTAGGGATGATGGGGGTTAAGACGGTGAGCGTGATGCCGGGCAACCACGGCACGCCGTATGATAGCCATCAGGGGACGGTGATGCTGTTTGAGAAGGTTAACGGCCGTTTACTCACTATCATGGACGCATCCGAAATTACCGCCATCCGCACCGCCGCCGTCAGCGGGCTGGCAACCCAACTGCTGGCGCGGGACGACGCGCATGATTTGGCGATTTTGGGAACGGGGGTGCAGGGGCGCTCTCATTTGGCGGCGATGCTGGCGGTGCGACCCATTGACCGGGTGCGGGTGTGGAGCCGTAACCCGGAAGGGGTGGCAAATTATGTGGCGTGGGCGCAGGCGACCCACGGCGTGGCGGTGGAGGCGGTGGGGGATGTGAAAACGGCCGTTTTTGGGGCCGACATCATTTGCACCACCACCGCCGCCCCCACCCCCATTTTGCACGGCGAATGGCTTGCACCCGGTGTCCACATCAACGCCGCCGGTTCCAGCGTGCGCCACACCCGCGAACTGGACACGGCCACCGTGGTCATGTCGCGGCTGTTTGTGGACCGGCGGGAATCTACCGTCAACGAGGCGGGCGACTTCCTCTTTCCCAAGCAGGAGGGGGCGGTGGATGATGACCATATTGTGGCGGAGCTTGGGGAGTTGTTGGTGGGGGAGAAGAACGGCCGTTTATCCCCCAACGACATCACCCTCTTCAAATCCCTCGGCCTCGCCATCGAAGACATTGGCGCTGCCTACCACATTTACCAAAAAGCCGTCGCCCAGGGCAAAGGCACCTGGGTTGAACTGGGCGGGACTAAAGAATTTTGAACCGCAAAGAGCGCAGAGGGCGCAAAGGAAGAGAAGGAAACCAGTTGAAATCTTTGCGATCTTTGCGTCCTCTGCGGTTAAGTCTAACATCATGCAAGAACAATATTTAACAGACGAACTCCGCATGTTCCGCGATGCGGTGCGGCAATTTGTGCAGCGGGAAGTGGTGCCATACCACGAGCAGTGGGAAAAAGACGGCATTGTGTCGCGGGAAGTGTGGCTAAAGGCGGGCGAGGCCGGCTTTTTGTGCATGGACGTGCCGGAGGAGTACGGCGGGCTGGGCGAGCCGGATTACCGCTACAACGTCATTTTTGCCGAGGAGCTATCCAAAGTGGGGGCAACTGGCCCGGCGTTTGGCGTGCATAACGAGCTGGTGGTGCCGTACCTGATGGCGTTTGGCAGCGAAGAACAGAAGAAAAAATATTTGCCAAAGATGGCGACGGGCGAAATTATTACCGCCATTGCCATGAGTGAGCCAAATGCGGGGAGTGATTTGCAGGGGATTGGGACAACGGCCGTTAAACGCAGCGACCATTATCTTCTCAACGGGCAAAAAACGTTCATCTCCAACGGCATCATCAGCGATCTCGTCATTGTCGTTTGCAAAACTGACCCGACGGCGCGGGCGCGGGGGATGAGCCTGCTGCTGGTGGAGCGCGGCATGGAGGGGTTTGAGCGCGGGCGCAACCTGGACAAGGTGGGCCGCCACGCCCAGGACACCGCCGAACTTTTCTTCCGCGATGTCAAAGTGCCAACGGAAAACCTGCTGGGCGAAGAGGGTAAAGGGTTCTTTTATCTCATGCACAACCTGCCGCAGGAGCGGCTCGTCATTGGGCTGGGGGCGCTAACGGCGGCGGAAGCAGCTCTCGACCACACCATCCGCTACTGCCAGGAGCGCACCGCCTTTGGCCGCCCCATTGGCACCTTCCAAAACAGCCGCTTCAAGCTGGCGGAAATGAAAACCGAGCTGGAAATTGGGCGCGTCTTTGTGGACCACTGCATCATGGAGCAAAATGAAAAGCGGCTCACGCCGGAAAAAGCGGCGATGGTGAAATGGTGGACGACGGATCTCGCCAAGCGGGTGATGGATCAATGCCTCCAACTGCACGGTGGCTATGGCTATATGCTGGAATATCCCATTGCCAAGCTGTTTCTCGACGTGCGGATTGACCCGATTCACGGGGGGACGAATGAGATTATGAAGGAAATTATCGGCCGTTCGCTGGGATTTTAGGTAGGTTTGCAGGAATTTGTGAGAAAACGGCCGTTTTTTCAAGCCTTTACGCCAGCTTCGTGCTAGGATCGGGCTGGCTGTGGGGGGGGCGGGAAAACGGCCGTTTATCATCTATTTTGGGGAGCAACAACCATAAGGAACGAGGATTAAATACGTTACGCAAGAAGTTCAACTTCTTCTGAGAAGTTGAACTTCTAAATGGGCAAATGATTTAATTTCCATTCCCAAGATTAAGGAGTTGAGAACAAGAATGACAGAAGTAGTCAGCCCTGTGTCCCATCAGGCAGGTCCAACATTGACAGTGCCTGATAATATCAACCCACACGCAAGCTATGGCGCGTTGAAAAAGCTGATAAAGGGGAAAGGGCTTTTAGAAAAACAGCCCGGTTACGTGTCACGACGCGCCGCCTCTAACTTTATCCTGCTTGGCGTATCTATCTTCATTTTATTTGCCACCGATTTAGTATGGGTTCAGTTGTGTAATGCTCTTTTTATGGGGTTTGTGTTTGTACAATTTGGCTTTATTACCCATGATGTCGGGCATCGGCAGGCGTTCCGCAAAACAGAAACAAATGATTTGTTTGGCCTGTTGCACGGGCCGCTGCTGCTGGGAATGAGTTTTGGCTGGTGGGTTGACAAGCACAATGAACACCATTCCCACCCCAACGAACAGGATGTAGACCCGGATATTGACTTTCCTTTTATTGCCTTTAGCGAGCAGGATGCGTTGGAAAAACGGGGGCTGTTTCGCTGGATGGTGAAATATCAGGCGTATCTGTTCCCTTTTTTGGTGATGTTTGAATCGCTCAGCCTGCGCTTTGGCAGCTTTCAGTTTTTGCTCACGCGCCCCTGGAAATATCGGCTGGCGGAACTGGTTTTGATATTGCTACATTTTGGCTGGTTTTTCTGGCTGGTTTTTGCGGCACTGCCCGTACAAACGGCCGTTTTATTCATCATCGTCCAGCAGGCATTCTTTGGCCTCTACCTGGCCTCTGTCTTTGCACCCAACCACAAAGGCATGTTGATTGTCGAAGAGCATATGAACCTCGATTTTATGCTCAAACAGATATTAACCGCCCGCAATGTCCGGTCACACCCGATTACCGACTATTGGTACGGCGGCCTCAACTTTCAAATTGAGCACCATTTGTTTCCCACCATGGCGGAAAACAAGCTGCGCGAAGCCCAGGTCATCATCAAACAATTTTGCGCCGAACATCGCATTCCATACTACGAAACAACGGTTGCCCGTTCCTATGTGGAAATTTTGCAATATCTACATGCGATTAGCTCCCCCTTGCGAATGGGAACGTAGCTGACCACTTGTGCTTAGGGTTCAATTAACAATAACTTTGCAGTTCCAGAAGTTCAACTTCTTCTGAGAAGTTGAACTTCTAAATGGGCAAATTATTTAATTTCCATTCCTAAGTAGAGGGGTTTAAAGATGATAGGTGAGAATAGCGAGCTTTTTTATCGGTTTGGTGTGGCTCTTTTTATAGGGCTGCTGGTGGGTTTGCAGCGCGAATATTCCTATGATGCCGAGAACAAGCCGGAGGAGAAAACAGCGGCCGGGCTGCGAACGTTTGCGCTGCTGGGGCTGACGGGGGCAACGGCTGCTTTTGCTGCCGAGCAAATGGGGTCTGTCTGGGCCTTTGTTGTCATTGTCACCATGCTGGGGCTGCTGTTAGCCATCGCCTATTACCACACATCCAAAGAAGGCAGCATTGGTATGACCACCGAAGTGGCCGGGGTAGTTGTCATCCTGGCCGGTGCAATGGCGTATTGGGGGCAGTTGGCCCTGGCGGTGGCGTTGGGGGTCATCACCACAGCCCTGCTGTCGTTCAAGCTGGAGCTCCACACCTTTGTGCAGCGGCTGACCCGTGAAGACATTGTGGCGGCACTCAAATTTGCCCTCATTACCGCCATCGTGCTGCCGGTGCTGCCCAATGAACCCATTGCCGCCACGCCGCCGTTTGACGTGCTGAACCCGTACAAAATTTGGCTGATGGTGGTGCTGATTTCGGGAATCAGCTTTCTGGGCTATGTGCTGATCAAGCTGGTGGGGTCGCGGCAGGGGATTGGGCTGACGGGGCTGCTGGGGGGGTTGGTGTCGTCAACGGCCGTTACCCTCAGCTTTTCCCAGCGCAGCCAGAAAAACAGCCAAATGGCAAAGCCGTTTGCCCTGGCGATCATGGTGGCGTGGACGGTGATGTTTGCCCGCGTGCTGCTGGAGGTGGCGGCGGTGAACGCCCCGCTACTGGCGCGGCTGTGGCTGCCCATTGTGGCGGCGGCTCTGGTGGGGCTGGCCTATTGTGGCTATCTGTACTTTGCCCCGCGTGGAGATGACCAGGAAGAGGTGGCGGTGGCAAACCCGTTTGAACTGGGGCCAGCTATTACCTTTGGGCTGCTGTATGGGGTGATTTTGCTGGTGGGGCGGGCAGCGCAGTTTTATCTGGGGGATGTTGGGGTTTATGCCTCAAGCATTTTGTCGGGGCTGGTGGATGTGGATGCGATTACGCTGTCTATGTCGGAGCTGAACCGGAGCGGGAATTTGTCGGCACAAACGGCCGTTCGTGGCATCGTTCTCGCCACCATGTCCAACACCGTCGTCAAAGGCGGTATCGTCCTGACCAGCGGCTCCCCCAGCCTGCGCCGCGTCTTCCTGCCCGGCTTTCTGCTCATTCTGCTCACCGGAACGGTGCTGGCTTTCTTTCAGTAATCAGTAATCGGTAAACGGCAGTCGGTCACACTGATAACTGATAACTGATAACTGTTTACTGATAACTGTTTACTGATAACTGATTACGGCTCATGCCGATGAGGAGGAGGGGGTAGAGATAGACCCATGCGTGCAGCGAAAAGTCGAGCCGCTGGGTGAGGTCGGCGGGGAAGGCAAGGTGGTGGGCGAAGATGTGTAAACGGCCGTTATCCACCTCCACCCCCAGCAGCAGCTCCTGTAGCACCCGCACCTGCTTTTGATACGGCATAAACAGCTCCCACGGTAGCTCCCGCCGGGCAAACGCCAGCAGTTGCTCCACCAGGGTATGGACAACGGTATGGCGCTGCACCGGGTCATGGGCTACGCTGACCAAATCAAGCTGAGTTGTCCACGGATCAACCTCAACCGTGCCGCCGCTCATCACGCGCACCAGTTCAACGAGGTCAATGTCATCATAAACTGCCGTTTTTGGCACCGCAAAGTTGGTAGAAACGGCCGTTTCCGCCTCCTTCGTCACATAATACAGCTTCCCCGTCCCCTGCCGATTCCAGCGATACGTCAGCAGCCCGGCATCACACAGCGCATCCAAATCACTAATCCGCTTAAAGTGAAAACTTTTGTCGCCGTGCAAATAGATAGCAAAGTGCGTCGGGTTATTCCCCGGAACCGGCGTAATCGGCTCCTTCAGCTTCCCCGCTTCAATCAACTCCAGAAGTTGTCGCAGGAGGGTTTTTTGTTCTGCGTTCAGTTTCATGCCTTGTTTCGGTAAACAGTAATCAGTAATCGGTAATCAGTCAGTCAGGCAAGAAGTTCAACTTCTCAGAAGAAGTTGAACTTCTAAATCGCTATTGGAGATTAGAGATTGTGCGACTGCAAGAGCAATCTCCAATCTCCAATCTCCATTACCGACCAACCCCCACACTGCCGCCAAACGCGGCCGACATCTCATCATAAATCGCGGCAATGCTGGCTTCATCGCCCAGGAAGAAGTTGCCGTTGCCCTGCGTTGCCAACGCTTGCAGCGTGCTTTCTTCGGCATCGCTGCCATAGGCAATCGTAAAGACCGTGGTATCGTGGGCTGTCGCCTCGGCAATCAGCCTACTGTCAAAGTCCCGGCTGCTGTTGGTGTCCTGCCCATCGGTCAGTACCACCATCGCGTTGGTCGTCTGCGGCAGCGTCGTTTGGTCAATAATTTGCGCCCCGGTGGCAATGGCATCATAAAGTGCCGTGTCGCCGCCGTCTACCATGCGCTGAATAATGGAGATGACCTCCGCCCGGTTGTCGCCCACCCGTTTGTGGTAAACCACCACATCGGGCTGGGTGTGGAAATCAATGACGCTGATGTAGTCGTCGTCCCCCATTTGCTGTACAAACTGCTCCGCCGCCAGCCGCATCCCAATAATCTTGTCCCCTTCCATGCTGCCAGAGGTGTCGAGCAGCATCACCAGGTTGACATCTTTCCGCGCCGACTGCCACAATTCCTGCACGGCGTAGACCGTTTCTACGCTGGGCGCACCAAAGACGGTAGCAGGCTGTGTCAGGTCGGTTCCGCCGGCCGCATCAAAGGGGGTGGCGTTGGTGTCAATGGTGCCATTAACCGGGCGGAAGCCGGCCGCAACGGCCGTTTGTTGCCCCTCTTCCCCCAGCAAATAATCGCGGAAAACGGTGGCCGCCGCCTGGGTGGCAGAAACGGCCGTTTGGCTAATGCAGGCCGGGTGGGTTGACATAAACGTTCCTTCCAGGGGATAAACCGGCACCAGTTCACTGTAGCCGTATTGCAGCACCGTGCTTTCATACATGATGCCCGCCCCCAAATAGCTAATCCCCCGTTCCGCCATCGCCGACCCCAGGGCGGCGGTGCTGTTGCTAAACCAGCTCACACCCCCTTCAAACGCCCCCACCGATGCTTGCACAATCGGCTTTTGAATGTCGTCGCTGGTCACGGCTTCGGTTTGGGCCTCAGCCGCCTGCACAATTGCCAGCAGGGTGCTGGCGCCGGAGCCAGAGAGACCGGGATGGGTGTGGCTCAGGCGGAAGGTGTCGCCGTAGGCACCGCCGCTGTAATAGGCCCAGGCGGCGGGGTCATTTGCCAGGCTGCCGATGTCGAGCCAGCCAATGGGCAGACCGGGCCACCCCAGCGATTCGGCCACGTCGCGCCACATGGCGATGACGAGCGGGCTTTGGGCCACGCTTACGCAATCGTTTTGGAAGCGATTGCTGCCTTGGTCGGCCAAAATGTTTGTCCATACGGGGTCGTCGGAGAGCCAGAGTGTGATAGTCTCGTCAGCCAGCAACTGCCCTACTGCCTGCCCCGACTCCACATACTGCATTTGCACGTAAACCGGGTCGCCGTTTGTGTCTTCGGTGGCGGAGGCGTTGAAGGTGGAAACGGCCGTTTCCAGCCACGGTTGCAGCGCCGTATTCGCCACCCCATTCACCACCACCGCCCCACGCGGCGGCCCCTCGCTTCCCACATCATCCAGCAGCCCACAAGCCAACCCGGTCACGCTCAACAGCGCCACCAACAGCCCCAGACCACGAAAATTTTGCCAGTTCATAGCTAAGAATTAACCGCAAAGGACGTAAAGATCGCAGAGTTTGCGTTGCTTTTCCTTTTGCGCCCTTTGCGGTTCAATAAATCTGTTGACAAATGTAGGGGTCGAGGCATGCCTCGACCCTACTTCCACAGAACCAGATGTTCTACCGACCCACGGTAACGAGCGTTAGCTCTACAAAGCGGTCGTCGGCTTGTACGAGTGGGTCATCGCTGTTGCGGTGGTCTTCTGGCGGCAGGGTGGCTTCAACGATGAAGCGGGCGGGGTCAATGCCCTGGGACACCAAATAATCTACCACCGACTGGGCGCGACCTTCGGCCACTTCCAAAATGTCGGCCTCGGTATAGGGCGGCTCGTTGGCGGGCCAGGCGGAGGAGCCGCGCACGCGCAGCAGCAGGCCGACGCTTTGCGACAGCGTGGGAATGACGCAGTTATCCAGCGTGCGGCGGGATTCCAGCGTCAGTTCGGTAGATTCGGGCAGGAAGTTGAAGGTGCGGCAGGGCAGCACGGCCAACGTCGCGGCGGCATCGGAATCCACGCCAGTCAGGTCTAGCTGGGTGCGGGCGGACATGGAGAAGGTGTCGTTGACGGGGTTGCCGTTGGCTTGCAAGCTGGCTTGCTCGGCGGCACGCAGGACAAAGCGGGGTTCGATGAGGCTCTCGATGTCGTCGTTTGGCACGGGAACATCGGAGGCGGCCCAAACGCGGCGGGCAATGCCGAGGCGGTTGGTGAGCGGCCGCGTGTCGCGCATGACAAAGGCATTGTCGCCGAGGTCGGCCTGGGCCACACTTTCGAGCCAGACGCGGAAGTCGTCGCTGGCGGTTTCGGTGTAGACAAAGCTCCAGTCGTTGTGGCCCCACTGGGCGATTTGCCCGGCGGCGGTGTCAAAGTTCTCCATTTGGGCTTTGAGGGTGGAAAACCAGGCATCGTGGAAGCTTTGCACCAGGCTGGGCTGGGTTTGAACGGATTGGCGTGAGGTGACAACCACGTCCACGACGATGCGGAGCTGGTTGGAACTCATGAGCGGTACGCCGCCGCTGCTTTCAGCGTCGTAGATGTCGGGTTCCCAGGCGGAAACGGCATCGGCCTGGCCGTTGTTAAAGGCGGCGACGGCATCGGCTACGGTGTCTTGCGGCACTAGTGTGACTTCGGAGCGGGGGCTGAGCTGGGCGATGGAGAGGGTGTAATAAAGGAAGTATTCGCCTACGCTGTCGCGGGAGAAGGCGATGCGCTTGTTTTTGAGGTCGTTGATGGTGGCGATGTCGCGCCCCCAGAGCTGGTCGGCTCCGGCGCTTTCGTCCACAACGGCCGTTATTACCCCCGGACTCTTCAACGCCACCGAGTCAAGCGTGGTAAGCAGACAGTTCCACTGCCCTGCTTCCAGCAACGCCGTGCGCTGCTCCTCGGACACCTCATAGTTGGGGTCGCCGTCGAGTTCAAAGGGGACGATGCCGAGGTGGAAACCGTTTTCTACGTCTTTGCCGGAGACCTGCATTTGTTGCAGGGTGAAGTAGCTGCCAAAGGCGTCGGCGCCGCAGATGTAGGTGGGCTTGTCGTCGTTGGGGTCGTAGTTGGGGGCGAAGATGGGTTCGGGGGAGTCGAGATTAACGGCCGTTGTGGTGGCTTGCCCACTGTTGCTGCTGCGGGTGCTGCTGGAAGAAACGGCCGTTGGCTCAGCATCGCCGTTGGCAAGTGACCCCAGCATGTTGTAGCCAAGCACGCCACAGATGGCAAGCAGTGCCACGCCAATAATGACAATAAAAATGACGCGCGTTCTATCGAGCTTCATGTGTAAACCTCTCCTTGTGTCGGTGAACAGTCATCAGTAAACGGTAATCAGTAAACAGTTGGGCGATACCCCATATTTTCTGGTGATGGCTGCTTGTGCCGATTATGGCCTGTATCTACCGCCTATACGCAAATGATAGCGTGGGGTTTCGTGGCGGTAGCAAGGTGTTTGTATTGTTTATGATAAACGGATTGACAGTTATGGCAAGTAGGGGATTGGAGATTGGAGATTGGAGATTGTGAACCTTCATCAATCTCCCAATCTCCAATCTCTAATCTCGATGCCTCATGCGTAGCCGAGGTTGGCGAGGACGTTGGCGGAGGTTTGGCCGGGGAGGATTTGGAAGGAAAAACGGCCGTTTTCTTCTTCCACAATCAGCTCATATGCCTCCGGCAGCACACAATGCTTGCTTCCCTTCACCCCGCCCAGCATCTCCTGGTACGCCCCCACACTAAAAAAGCCAATGTAGAGGTCGTCGGTTTCGATGGGCAGGTAGAGCGGCGAACGGCTGGGTTTGGGTGGGTAGACATCATCACTATCGCAGGTGATGCCGCCAAGCTGCACCTGTTGGAACGGTTTGTCAAGGTGGGTGAGCGGCAAGCAGATAAAATGCTCGCCCAGCGCCCAACTGTCGGGGAAGGAGGACATGATGGAGCCGTCTATGATGTACCAGGGAAGTTTGGAGCCGTTTTCCTTGACGGCCATGATTTTGAACAGATGCGCCCCGTGTTCCGATGTCGTGTAGCGACCAAACTCACCCATCACATCCGGCTCTGGCACGTCATAACGGGCGCACGTTTCTTGTAGCGTAGTCAGCAGCAGCTGCACAAACTGGTGGTAATCAAAGTGAAAATCCAGCGTCATGGCAACGGGCATCCCGCCGCCAAAGTTGAAAATGGAGAGGTGGGGGTGGCGTTTTCGCAGCCGGGCATAGATTTCGATGCCGGGTTTAAGCCGGGCAAGGAAGTCGTCGGGGTCGGTGAGCTGGCTGCCGACCATATAATGATAGAGCTTGAGGGTGAGGTTGGGGGCGGCACTTAGGTAGTCGGCGGCACGCCAAAGGCCGTCGAGGTTGAGACCAAAGCGGGAGTTGGCTTCTTCCATTTCGGCTTCGGTGGTGTTGTGGCCGTAGCTTTTTTGCCGCAGCCCCACATCAAACCGCTTGCCGGAGGTGAGGAAGGGGGTGATTTCGCCCAAATCTTCGATGACGGGGATGAGGTTGACGTGGTCGTCCTTGAGCCGGAGGATGTTGTTGCTGTAGAGGGAGCCGGCCGGTTTGAATCCATTGCACACAACCATTTTGTCGGGCTGGAGCAGGCCGCGCTGTACCATGAGGCGGGCGATGTCTACGTCTACGGTGGAGGACATTTCGTGGTTGGCACCGGCACCGAGGGTGGTACGGATGACTTCTTCGGCGGCGTTGGCTTTGGAGGCGTAGGTGTAGTGAAAACGGCCGTTATATCCCACTTCAGCACTAACTTCAGCAAACACCCGCCGCATTTGCTCAATGCGCTGCCGAATGAGGGGCAGGTAAATGATTTCCAGCGGGCTGGGCAGGCTGCGCCCCACGCCCACGTCGCCCAAAAAGAGGTCGGCCAAATTGAGGGTGTGGCCGGAATGGGGGGTGTGGAGGTGTAAACGGCCGTTTTTCTCCACCAAATAATCGTTAAACCGGTGTCCGGCCGGCACCGCTGTCTCTGCTTCCCAACCAATGATTGCCTCTGTCATCAGACATTCTCCCGTTTGCTGTGGCCTTGAAAACATAGAAGTTCAACTTCTCGGAAGAAGTTGAACTTCTTGCCTGACCAACAGTATACACCATTTGCTGGATTGGTACTTTACACAGGCCAGTAAACTTTGTTTATCAACTCGATTAAATTGAGGAATCATCATGGAAAAAATTGCGAATTTACATATCGAAAAGCTGCCTGAAGGTGTTTACCTAGCCACACAACATTTTCTTGTTTGTTGTACAAGAATTTGACTGATAAGGTACTAACAATTATTGCAACTGACTGCCCTCCGCGCCCAATTTCTGTAGATTGTGGGTAGAGACGGGCGGCAACTGAACACGGCCGTTAGGCGTTTGTCATTGTGGAGGAAAAAACGGCCGTTTTTCCCCCTCTCTTTCATCTCCCGGCCACCCTTGCTACAATCGCGCCCTATGTTGTTGAGGACACGAGAGCGCACCACCATTCTGGAACGCAGCCAATTCAAAGTTAGCCAAACCCGATGGGCGGCACTTGGGCTGCTTTTTACCCACTATCTACTGCTTTTACATGGCGTAACGGCCGTTTATTTCACCGCCGACGAACCAGCCTACATTGCCGGCGGGTACGCCCTGCTGGCGCGAGGCACAGAAGCACTCCCCTTTCTGGCGCAGCGCGGCTATCCGCCGCTGCTGGCAGGTGCCGAAGCCCTGTTTCTCTATGCCGACAATCCCCACATCCCCGTCACCGACCTGCCCGGTTGGCCCCACAGCTTTGACCAATTTACCAGTGCCTTTAAGCCGTTTTTGGCACCCATTGACCGCACCCTGTTTCTAACGCGCCTGCCCACCATCTGGCTGATGGCACTGCTGGCAGCGGTGGTGTTTCGCTGGGCCAGGTCGCTGTGGGGGGCAAATGGGGCGTTGCTGGCACTGCTGGTGCTGGTGTTTGACCCGACGCTGCTGGCAAACGGCCGTTTAGCCCACACAGACGCCGGTATCGTTGCCCTCGGTACAGCCGCTCTCCACGCCGTTTGGCACTGGACAGCCACCGGGCGTTGGCGCGGGGTCATTGCCAGCAGCTTCTTGTTAGCGTTCACCCTGCTAGCAAAAGTCTCCGGCGTTTTCTACGTCGCTGCCGCCGCCGTTGGCGTATTAGTCGTGCTACTCCAGGCTCCTAAACCCAAACGACCCCAGCTTCTGTTTCAGGGTATCGTCTTGCTGGGCGGGGCAGGGCTGCTGTTTTGGGCCGGCTACGCCTTTACCTGGGGGCGCGTTACCGGCATTCCATGGCCCGTGCCAGCCCCGGCCTATTGGGAAAGCATATTCTATTTGCGTCATTACAGCAGCGAAATTTTTGCCCTGGGACAGCAGTGGTACACCGCCCTTTGGTGGTACTATCCCGTCAGCTTTGTCATCAAAAACCCGCTGCTGTTGCTGGCTGGCCTTCTGCTGGGCATCATCCAGCTTGGCCGCACCCCCGTGCGCCGGGCGCGAGCCGTCATTCTGTGGGCATTCCCCATTCTCTATACTGTCACGGCACTTCTGATTGGCATGAACATCGGCTACCGCCACATGCTGCCCATTCACCCTTATCTCTACTTGTTCATTGGCGGTGGCGTGGCATTGTGGGCGCAGCGGGGGCAACTGTGGCGGCGCTGGCTGGTGCTGCTGGCCTGTCTGCTGTATGTAATCGGCACGATCCGCACCTTTCCCCGCGAACTGTCTTTTTTCAACAGCCTGGTGGGCGGTTCGGTCAATGGCTATCGCTATCTCAGCGATGCCAATGTGGATTGGGGTCAAACGCCCCCAGCCGCCATTGCCGCCTATGTGGCAGCGAACCCAGGCATTCAGACCACGCCGCCAGCTACCCCTTTTCGCCCTGCACCGGGGCGCTATTTACTGACGGCTTCGGCACTGCGTGGGGCGGGGCAGCATGACCCCTATGCCTATGGCTGGTTTCAACAGCAGCAGCCAACGGCCGTTTTCCGCGATGCCCTGCTCGTGTACGATGTTGTCCCCTTTGACCTGCGCTGGCTGGCACAATGCGAACAACCCGTGCCGCCGCTGGACTCTGAGGCCATGCTTGCCCAAACGGGCGCGTCCAACTTGCGTATAGCCAGTTTCGACTGTACCCAAGCGTGGCTTTACCCAGCGGGCGGCAGCCAGGCCGGGATTTACGCCCTCAACTATGAGCTATTCACGCCGCCCACGCTGCAGTTCCCCGCGTTTCTTTTCGGCTTCCCCACGCCAACCGACCCCTTTATGGCACACCATTTGGCGGCGGCACGGCTGTCGTTTGCCAAAGCGCGGGTAGACGCGACCCAGGCGTTTGTGCTGTATGAAGACACGCAGCCACCTGCATTTCCGACTTACCCGCAAAACGGCCGTTTTGCCCCCGTCACACACTCACCCGCCGCCGCCGAAGCAAGGGGGCAATGGCAGCCGTCTGCCTCCTTAAACAACACGCTGACGTTTTTGGGGTCAACGTTCACCACAGATGATTCAGTTTGGGAGGTGGAAAGCTGGTGGCAGGTGGTGCAGGGGCCGGTAGAACGGCCGTTTTCCCTCATGGCGCACCTGGTTAGCAGTGACGGCACCGTGCTGGCCGTGGCCGATGGGCTGGGCGTCTCCCCGCTGGTGCTGCGCCCCGGCGACACCATTGTTCAGCGACACCGTTTTCCTGCCCCTCCGGCCGGCCAATCCTACTGGCTCAAAACCGGTGCCTACTGGTCAGACACCCTCGAACAATGGCCGCTAGACAACACCCCCGATGCCAATGCGCTGTTTATTCCATTAACCAGGTAGGCTTGGGAAAGGAAGAAGTTACACAGAGGCTCACAGAGATCGCACGGAGTTTCACAGAGGCAATGGAGAAAGATGGCTCTCTTTCCCTACTCTGTGTCTCTCTGTGTCTTCTCTGCGTGCCTCTGTGTCATAGCTTTTTTAGTGAAACCGCACCGGGATGCCCCGCGCCGCCAAATGCCGCTTCACATCGCCAATAGACAACTGCTTGAAGTGAAACAGCGAGGCTGCCAGAGCCGCATCCGCCTTGCCATCCGTAAGTGCCTGGGCAAAATGATCCAGCTTTCCCGCCCCGCCCGACGCAATGACCGGGATGCCAACCGCTTCAGCGATGGCCTTTGTCAGTGCCAAATCATACCCTTCCTGCGTCCCGTCGCCGTCCATACTGGTCAGCATAATTTCGCCCGCGCCCAGCCGCTCTACGTCTTTGGCCCACTCAACTGCGTCCAGCCCCGTTGCCTTGCGTCCCCCGCTGACAAACACTTCCCACTTTGGTGCTTTGGGGTCGCCCCCCGGCACCCGCCGCGCATCAATGGCGACCACAATCGCCTGGCTGCCAAATGCCTCGGCACCCTCGCTAATCAGTGCCGGGTTTTGCACCGCCGCCGAATTGATGCTGATTTTATCGGCACCGGCGCGTAAAATGCCGCGCATGTCGTCCACGGTGCGGATGCCGCCGCCAACGGTGAAGGGGATAAAAACCTGCTCGGCGACCGCTTTTGCCATTTCCAGCACCGTGTCGCGGTTTTCGTGCGTGGCAGTGATGTCGAGAAAGATCAGTTCGTCGGCTCCTTCGGCATCATAAATCCGCGCTTGTTCCACCGGGTCGCCCGCGTCAACCAAATCCACAAAGTTGACCCCTTTGACCACACGGCCGTTTTTTACGTCCAAACAAGGAATAATTCGTTTTGCTAACATATTTTGTGAAGACGAGATTGGGAGATTGAGAGATTGAGAGATTAGTCTCTTAATCTCCCAATCTCTCAATCTCCTAATTTCTAGTCTCTAATCTCCAGTCTCCCAATCGCCTCTGCCAAATCCACCCGCCCATCATACAGGGCGCGGCCGATAATAACACCGACCACGCCCTGCTGGGCAAGGGCAAGGGTGTTGTCTACATCGGCCATTGAGGCCACGCCGCCGGAGGCGATGACCTGTAAGCCGGTGGCTTGGGCTAATTGAGCCGTTGCCGCTGCGTTGACGCCGGTCAGCACGCCGTCGCGGCTGATGTCGGTGTAGATGGCGGTGCGGATGCCGCAGGTGTACATTTGCTGGCCGAGGGTGGTGGGAGAAACGGCCGTTTCCTCCACCCACCCCCGTGTCTTCACCTTGCCATCCCGCGCATCAATCCCCACCGCCACCCGCTCGCTGCCAAATTGTGCCACCACCTCAGCTACTAGCTCTGGCTTTTCAATCGCCACCGTACCCAAAATGACGCGGCTTGCGCCTGCTGCCAATGCCCGCTCCACGTCCGCCAGCGTGCGAATGCCGCCGCCAAATTGCACCTTTGCCCCCAGCTTTGTTAATGTGGGCAGTGCCTGCCAATTGGCCGTGCCAGCCTCATCAAACGCGCCATCCAGGTTGACGACGTGCAGCCAGCGGCTGCCGGCCGCTACCCATTGCGCTCCCATCGCCGCCGGGTCGTCGCCAAACACCGTCTGCTGCGCTGGGTCGCCATATTTCAGCCGCACAACTTTGCCATCGCGCAGGTCAATAGCTGGGTAAATATCAAATGTGGTCATAGTTGTTATGTGGAAAAGGAGATTGGGAGACAAGAGCTTAGGGTTCGTTTATTAATAGCTTGGAATTTAGAAGTTCAACTTCTGAGAGAAGTTGAACTTCTGGAACTGCAAAGTTGTTTTTGATTGAACCCTTAGGAGATTAACTCTCCAATCTCC
>WBZL01002460.1_pt1 | contig 18067 bp, 16 predicted proteins | sample 5204291 | NCBI WGS metagenome assembly WBZL01 (sample SAMN12344345, study PRJNA552823) | activated sludge metagenome | biome: Activated sludge suspended growth; feature: Nitrification reactor; material: Wastewater; isolation source: activated sludge from nitrification reactor of wastewater...
ATGAAGGCGTTGTGCTCGGCAATTGTTGCACATACTTTATCTTTATATACTCGCCTCGATAGGCTGGCGGACCATACTTTTCAATTTCTGCCAACATCACATCATTGAGTTTATGTGTAGGCACTTTAATTTGCTTGTTTGTATATACTTCCATCACTTTATCAATCGCTTGATAAATACGTTGTTTTTCTAAGGCTGAAATAAATACAATCGGAACATCTGTAAATGGTGCAATTTTCTCTTTGATGCGTTTTTCAAATTCAAGCATAGTTTTAGAGTCTTTCTCTATCGCGTCCCATTTATTAACCAATAAAACAACACCTTTTTTGCGTTGCTCAATAATGCTAAATATTTTCAAGTCTTGTAATTCTATGCCAACTGTAGCATCAAGCATCAAAATACAAACATCAGATTCTTCGATTGCTTTTACAGCACGAATGACAGAATAAAATTCCAAATCTTCATGTACTTTACTTTTTTTGCGAATGCCAGCTGTGTCTATCAGTAAGAATTCTTTTCCATATAAATTATAATGTGTATGGATAGAATCTCGTGTTGTGCCAGCAATTTCTGTAACAATGTTTCGCTCCTCACCTACTAATGCATTCAGCAATGTAGATTTTCCAGCATTAGGTTGCCCTACTATGGCAATTTTTGGTAAATCTGCATAGATATCAATTGCATTTTCAATATCATCAGGAATTTGCTCTGTAATAAAATCTAATATTTCGCCGGTGCCACTGCCACTCATTGACGAAACGGAAAATAAATTTTCAAAACCTAAAGCATAAAATTCATTTGCAGCATACGAACGCTCTGTATTATCAACTTTATTTACAGCAAGTATAACTGGCTTTTTCGTCTTGCGTAATTCTTGTGTTAATGACTCATCTAAATCGGTGATGCCTGTTGTAACATCAACCATTAAAATCATTAAATCGGCTTCTTGTATGGCTAAACGCACTTGCTGGCGTATGGCTTTTTCAAAAACGTCATCAGAGTGTAATACAAAACCACCTGTATCGATAACATTAAACACCTTACCATTCCACTCGCTGATGCCATATTGCCTATCTCTGGTTACACCACTAAAGTCATCTGTAATGGCTTTGCGTTGTTCTAATAATCGATTGAAAAAAGTAGATTTTCCTACATTGGGACGACCTACGATAGCTACAGTATATGACACGGCGATAATTTATTTGTTTGTAAAATAGTTGATAAAAGAATCAACTTGCAAAGTTATGTATAAATGATAGAAATGCTTTATTTATAAGTAGAATAAAATATTATTACTTTGTTACACCTTACTAATTAATAGTCGCGATAACCAAATTTACGAAGCATGCTTTCGTTATTGCGCCAGTTTTCTGACACGCGAACATGTGTTTCCAAAAATATTTTTTTTCCGAAAAATTTCTCTAAATCCAATCGAGCTTGCGTGCCTACCTTTTTAAGCATTTCACCACCTTTGCCTATCAATATTGGTTTTTGGCTTTCCCGCTCTACATATATTTCTACTGAAATTTTTATGATGTCGCCATCTTCCATAAAATAGGAACACACAACTTCACAGCTATATGGAATTTCTTGTTTATAGTTGAGTAATATTTTTTCACGTATAACTTCTGTAACAAAAAAACGTTCAGGTCTATCTGTCCAGTCTTCTTTATCAAAATAAGGCTCACTTTCTGGCAAATTAGCAACGAGTTCATTCATTAGCGTTTCTAAATTCCAATTAAATTTTGCAGAAAACGGAATTACTTTCGCATTCGGAAAATCTGATTGCCACAGTATGCGCTCTTGTTCTACTTCTTCGTGTTCGGCAATGTCCATTTTATTCAATAAAATGATAACCGGAATTTTCATTTGTTTTATCTTCTCGTACTCGTCTGGTTGCTTTTCTGGTTTATCGCCTATTTGTGCCATGTAGATAAATACATCAGCATCTTCTAAAGAAGTACGCACAAAATCCATCATCGATTCTTGCATCTTGTAAGCAGGTTTAATGATACCAGGCAAATCAGAAAATACAATTTGAAAGTCATTGCCGTTGACAATGCCTAAAATACGATGTCTGGTGGTTTGTGCTTTTGAAGTAATAATAGAAACGCGCTCGCCAACGAGTGCATTCATTAATGTAGATTTGCCAACGTTTGGCTTACCTAAAATATTTACATATCCAGCTTTATGGTTCATAAGGTGATCTAAATTTTATAAAAACCCTAAAATTTATATACTAATTTACAAAAAAAATAAAAAAATGGCTCATAAAAAGAGCCATTTTTTCAAGTAGTAGCGGGAACAGGACTCGAACCTGTGGCCTTCGGGTTATGAGCCCGACGAGCTACCAACTGCTCCATCCCGCGATGTGGTGCAAAGTTACGCTTTTATTTTTGATAAACAACATTATGTTAAAGTAAATAAAAAAAACGCTCCTAAGAGCGTTTTATATTATTGTATTGAATAAAATAGCAGATTAAAATCTTTCTAATTTACTGAAGAAGAAATCGCCTTCAATAGCCGCATTTTCATCAGAGTCAGATCCGTGAACAGCATTTTCTCCAATAGATTTTGCAAAACGTTTGCGAATGGTACCATCTTCTGCTTGTGCAGGATTAGTAGCACCAATTAGTTTTCTGAAATCTTCCACTGCATTGTCTTTTTCTAAAATGGCTGCTACAATTGGACCTCTGCTCATAAACTCCACTAATTCGCCATAAAATGGACGTTCTTTGTGAATTTCATAAAATAAACCAGCTTGCTCCTGAGTTAATTTTGTGTATTTTAAAGCGACTACTTTAAAACCAGCTTCTGTCATCATTGCTAAAATTGGACCGATGTTGTTAGCTTCTACAGCATCTGGCTTAATCATAGTAAAAGTTCTGTTTGTTGCCATTGTATTTTTTTTGCAAAATTAATTATAACTTATAATCATTTAGTTATAAGTTGAAAGATTTACTATAAATTAATGTAATTAGCACATTCTTCATTTTCATATCCAGATGTAGTATCTTTGTAGCAATGGAAAATATAGCTGTTCTACAGGAATTCTTAAAAACATCGAGAAATATTATCATCACCACGCACCAAAAACCAGATGGTGATGCTATGGGTTCTTCATTGGCATTGTATAATTATTTACAAAATATTGGACATCAAGTTCGCGTAATTTCACCGACTGAGTTTCCAGCTTATTTTAGTTATTTACCTAATTGCGATGAAGTATGGAATTATTTGGAAAATCCGAGTTTAAGCCAAATTGCTATCGAATCTGCCGAACTAATTTTCTGTTTAGATTTTAATGATTTAGGTCGAATTGAGCCACTTGACTCACATATTAAAAATAACAAAAATGCAAAAATTGTATTACTCGACCATCATTTGCATCCAAAGATAGAAGCCACTTGGAGCTTACATGATGTAAAAGCTTGCTCGACTTGTGAGTTGGTTTATCGTTTTTTATCTTTATTTGATGCTAATTATATTCCAACAAAAGAAGTAGCAACTTGTATTTATACAGGCATACTTACAGACACAGCCAGCTTCTCAAATGGTGCGACCAATAAAAAAGCATTAGAAATTACTGCACATTTATTGGATTGTGGCTTAAATATCATAGATGTGCAAGAGCAACTCAACCAAAACGGTCGCGAAGAAAAATTGCGTTTCTTAGGCAATGCACTTTTTAGAAATACGATTATCAGAGAAGACATTGGAATTGGCATTATCGTTGTCGATAAAAAAGATGCTTATCGATTTAATTTACAAACAGGCGATACGGAAGGATTAGTAAATTATCCTTTGAGCATTAAAAATGTAAAGGTTTCTATTTTAGTTAAACAAGAACCAAAAATCATCAAACTTTCTTTTAGAAGCAAAGGTGAATATTCAGTAGAAAAAATTTGTCGCGAGCACTTCGAAGGTGGCGGACATCGCAATGCTTCTGGCGGTCGCTCGTTTTTAAGTGTTGAGCAAACTATTGACAAAATAATCAGCATTTTTGAAAAAGAACATTTAGTATAATTCATGACACGTCTTTCGGTAAACCTAAATAAAGTAGCCTTATTGCGTAATTCACGTGGCAGCAATTTTCCTGACTTAATTCAAGTAGCAAAAGATTGTGAGCGTTTTGGAGCGCAAGGTATTACTGTACATCCAAGACCAGATGAGCGACATTGTAAGTTTTCTGATTTGCCCTTGCTCAAAGAAATTTGTACTACAGAATTCAATATAGAAGGATTTCCTAATGAGCATTTTATTGCAGAAGTAATCAAAGTAAAACCACATCAATGCACTTTAGTTCCTGATGACCCTAATCAACTCACCTCAGATCATGGCTGGAATACCATTGAAAAAAAAGACTTCTTGCAAGATGTCGTCAATGAATTGAAAAGAAATAATATTCGCGTTTCTTTGTTTATTGATGCTGATAAAAAATTGATAGAAGGCGCTGCAAATGTTGGTGCCGACAGAATAGAATATTACACAGGACCATATGCAAAAAAATACAGCACCAATCCAGAGGCAGCCATAAAATCTATTAAAGAGACATGTGTCATTGCTCAGCAATTAGGACTTGGCATCAATGCTGGACACGATTTGAATTTAGAAAATCTACGATATCTGAAAGACAATCTCTGTCAACTCGATGAAGTATCCATTGGACATGCGTTAATTGCTGATGCACTATATCTTGGATTAGAAAATACAATACGTTTGTATTTAAACAAGCTTCAGTAAGACATTAATAATTTAGAATATTTAACGAATCTATCACCTGCATCATAGAATCTACATTTTCAATTTTATATAAAGTAGAATCATTTGAAGCTGCAAATTCTTGCGCCAGCATTGCATAATATTCGTCTTTAGTAATTTTGTAAGTTTTCTTACTTGGTTTTATTTCTTTTGAAATATATTCTGTGAGACGTGCGTGCTCATTTTCATTTTTTCTCATTTCTTTAAATGCACTCACAAGCATAAAAAAAATAAAAATGGAAAATAAAAAAATTGCACCTACATTAAAAACATTCCAATTTACAGAACGGTCGCTTGCTTTGCCGTTTGCTGCTCGAGGTCTGTCATGTGTGGTAAATGTGTGTTGTTGCCTCGTATTTTTATCTCCATTAATTTTAATAGATTGTAAATATTCCACAAATAAAATCCGATACTGATAAGCACGATCTTTATTTGATAATACACTATATGCTTCCGAAATTTCTTTAAAGCGTTCTTCTGCAATAATATTATTCTTGTTTAAATCTGGATGATATATAAATGCCAATTTGCGGTAAGCCTTCTTTACGTCGTGTAAAGAAGCGTCATAAGGTAATCCTAATATTTTATAATAATCTTTCATTGAAAATAATATTATAAATAACGAACGTTGAATGAAACTGGTATAACAATAAATAATTAAGGTTCTATTATAAATCTGATGCTAGGCAATTTATTATAAATATTTGATTTAATATGCCATTAAAAGAAATTATTTTCGTAAAAATTTAGTACATACTTATGAAAGTCGGAATAGAAGCAGCAACTTTTTTTATACCTGATTTATTTTTAGAAATAAGCGAATTAGCCGAACACAGAGGCATCGACAATAATAAACTCTTGTTAGGTTTAGGCTTACAAAAAATGGCCATTATTGACACTAACGAAGATACAGCTACACTTGCTGCGGAAGCGCTGTTGCGTTTGTTTACTGATTATGAAATTCATCCAAAGGAAATAGCGCGCATTTATTTAGGTACAGAAAGTGCATTAGATGCGGCTAAACCTACAGCAACTTTTGCAGTGCAAATGGTAGAAACTCAATTAGCAACACAATTTGGTGAACGATGCTTTAAAAATTGTGATGTTTTAGACATGACATTTGCTTGTATTGGCGGCATTGATGCCTTACATAATGCGTTAGATTTTGTTCGAATAAATCCAAATAAAAAAGCGATAGTGCTTGCTGCGGATTATGCAAAATATGAATTAAATAGCGGTGGCGAATACACACAAGGCGCAGGTGCAATTGCACTTCTAATATCTGCAACTCCTAATTTAATAGAAATCGAAAACTATTTTGGTGTAGGAATGAGCAGTGTTTATGATTTTTTCAAACCAAGGAGACACGTTGATAAAGACAAGCTAATAAATGCTCCTGAAAATTATCCAGAGCAAATAGAAATTTTTTCAGATGAACCAATTTTTGATGGACAGTACTCAAACGAATGTTATAAACAACGTATTCAAGAAGCTTTCTATAATTTCAAATCAGAAAAATTAATACATACGAATGTAATTTCTTCTTGGGAATATATCATTTTTCATTTACCATACGCATTTCATGGCAAACGAATTTTTGCAGAAATATTTGCTTCGGAAAATAACATTCCATGTAGCACAAAAGATGAAGTAAAGGCTGTTTTACTCAGCGACGATTATAAACAATTTATTAATAATAAAATTGAACCATCACAACGAGCATCATCTGAAGTTGGTAATCTATATACAGCGTCCATTTTTATGGCTTTATTTTCTACTTTGCAAACAGCATTTCTAGAAAACAAAGAATTAACAGGAAAGAAAATTGGATTTTTTGCTTACGGAAGTGGTTCAAAAGCCAAGGTTTTTGAAGCTACATTGCATACCAATTGGAAATCAGTAGTAAAAAATTGGAATCTTTTTGAAGCGTTAAACCAACGAACAGCTATAAACTTTGAAACATATATTCAGTTGCATAAAAAAGCATTAAAAAAACCTGTAAATACGATACAAAAAGGATTTAAACTCGAAAAGATTGAAACAGATATCCAAGAATTAAACGGAGCAAGATACTATAAATATCATGTATAATTCTCCATTCTTATAAATATCGCTACCACATCATTGGAAATCTTTTTGGGTTTACTTCGTACATGATTTTATTGATAGTATGAATGACATCTTCTGCATTTGGTTTGCAAAAATAATCACCATCACTACCAAAAGCACCTCTATGCTCTTTTGCTGTTAATGTTACTGGCTCACTGTCTAAGTATCTGAAAATATCTTGTTTTTCCAACACTTGTTGCAACATAAATGCTGTTCCACCACCAGGATAATCTTCGTCTAAAAACATTACGCGATTGGTTTTGCGAATCGAAGTGCCAATAACACCATAAGTATCAAAAGGCAATAGCGTTTGTACATCTATAATCTCTACAGAAATGCCTGCTTTTTGCAAGCTAATATTGGCTTCTTGCGCAATGCGCACACATGAACCATAGGTCACTAAAGTAATATCTGTGCCTTGTTTCAGAATTTCAGGAACACCGAGCGGCACTGTAAATTCACCTGGATTTAGTGGCATTTTCTCTTTCAGTCGATAGCCATTTAGACACTCGATAACTAATGCCGGCTCATCTCCTCTTAAAAGTAAATTATAGAATCCGGCTGCTTGTGTCATATTTCTCGGCACACATACGTGCATGCCACGTAAGGCACCTAAAATCATTTGCATCGGTGAACCTGTATGCCAAATGCCTTCTAAACGATGACCACGAGTTCGAACAATTAAAGGTGCTTTTTGTCCGCCTTTGGTTCTATAACTTAAACAGGCTAAATCGTCAGACAATGGTTGTAAACCATACAGTAAATAATCTAAATATTGTATTTCTGCAATTGGCCTCAAACCACGCATGGCCAATCCAATGCCTTCGCCCATGATGCTCGCTTCTCGAATGCCTGTATCATAAATTCGCTCTATACCATATTTTGCTTGCAAGCCAGCAAATGCTTGGTTGACATCACCAATTTTTCCGACATCTTCACCAAAGGCAATTATTTTTGCATCTCTGCTAAAGTTAGCATCAAAACAAGCATTCAACACTTGATAACCACTTACAATAGATGGTTTATCTTCAAATTGAGCTTGAATAATTGGTAATCTTAAAGGTGAGTATAAAGAATTGGTATGTTGGTAAGATGAATAACGTTCGTCATTAATTTGCGTATGAATATTTCGCCATTTCTTTAATTCATCTACCGCATTTATTTGTTCATCTCTTACCAATGATAAAACATCGGAGATTGTTTTAAAAACATCTTTACGCATTGGATCTATGCTATAACGAATTTCTTTTTCTAATTCATCTAATTGCTCTTTATATGCAGATGTTTCCGCAATTTTCTTAATGATATTGGTCGCCTCTTTTAATTCGTCTAAAATTGGCTCATGAAATTTTTTCCAAGCTAATTTTTTTTGCTCAGCTATGTATTTTTTTGCCTCTGATTCTATTTCATTTAATTCTGCTTCAGAAGCGATTTTGTTTTGTAAAATCCACTTGCGAAACTGCACATTGCAATCGTGTTCTTTTTCCCATTGGAGTCGCTCCGCAGATTTATAGCGTTCATGCGATCCAGATGTGGAATGTCCTTGTGGCTGCGTTAATTCTTCGACATGCACAATCGCTGGAATATGTGTTTTTCTAGTTTTATCGGCAGCCATTTTATAAGTTGAAACGAGTTGTGGATAATTCCAACCTTTGACTACATAAATATCATAGCCATTGCTATCGCCAGAGCGCTGAAATCCTTTAAGCACTTGCGAAATACTGCCTTTCGTAGTTTGATATTTTTTAGGAACAGAAATACCATAACCATCGTCCCAAACGGAAATTATTAAAGGCACTTGCAAGACACCACCGGCATTCACAACTTCCCAAAAAAGACCTTCTGAAGTGGAAGCATCACCAATCGTGGCAAAACAGATTTCGTTGCCTGCATTGCTAAATCCATTTTCACCAATTTGTGTTTGCAGTTCTCTATATTTTTTAGAAGCCATTGCCAAGCCAAGTGCTCTAATCATTTGTGAGGCCGTAGGAGAATTATCTGCTGCTGAATTTTTTTGATTTTTAATATCTTTCCATTTGCCATCAGAATGCAAGTTGCGCGTTGCAAAATGATTGTTCATTTGTCGGCCACCAGAATGAGGATCTTCTTCTAAGGAAGGATTGGCATATAATTGACCAAATAATTGTTCAACAGTAACAATGCCAGCCGCTAATGCAAATGTTTGGTCGCGATAATATCCAGAACGAAAATCTCCGTTTTCAAAAACTTTGGCCAATGCAATTTGTGGCAATTCTTTTCCATCGCCAAAAATTCCAAACTTTGCCTTACCTGTCAGCACTTCTTTTCTGCCTGTCAAGCTGGTTTCACGGCTTATGCAAGCTAAACGATAATCACTGAGTACCTCATCTTTAAACTCTTCGAAAGATACGTGCTGACTAACGCCTTTAGTAATCAATACATTAGAAGATATTAATGTCATACTATGAATTATTGTGCAAAGTTATATCGAAATTACACTTATTCTCTGAAATAATCTTAAGATTATTCACATTTTGGTAAAGTTGTTAATGTGTAGTTAAAATATATCCACAAAGCAGGTATTTGGTATATTTTTTGTGAGATTTGCAATAAGCAAAGCACTTTGCTATAATTATTTCTTAGCTAAGCAAAATTATAGATATGAAAAATATGTTTATCCTTACCACAGTAGTACTTTTATTAAATGTTTTTGTTTTTGCCGAACCACCTGTGGCATCTAAAATTAAATTTACAAAATTAGAACACGACTTCGGAAATTTAGCACAAGGCAAGCCTGTTACTTATGATTTCGAATTTACCAATGTTGGCAACGAACCGATAATTTTAGAAAATGTAAAAGCATCATGTGGTTGCACGACACCAACATGGACAAAAGAACCGGTAATGCCACAAAAGAAAGGTACGATTAAAGCGCAATATAATATGGCTAGAGAAGGTGCATTCAGAAAATCAATTACTGTTACGACAAAAGATGGTGAAAATATTACCTTATATATTTCAGGAAATGCCGTTCCACAAGAACAAGGCGTTAATAAAGCAGAAGGCAATATGCTTGGCGGAAGTGTCGATTAATACTTCTTCAACATATCTTTATATAAAAACTCTGTGCATTTAGCACAGAGTTTTTACATTTGTAGAATAATTATGCCAAAAATATCACAAAAGGGCAATTCCATGCCAGCATCGCCAATACGAAAACTTGCTCCATTTGCTGAGCAAGCTAAGAAAAATGGCACACATATTTATCATCTCAATATTGGTCAACCTGATATTGAGACACCACACCAATTTTGGGATGCCATCAAAAAGTTGGATAGAAAAGTATTGGAATATTCACCATCAAATGGCTTTGAAGAAGTGCGCAACAAATATGCAGGCTTTTTTCAAAACAGATATGGCTTGAAAAATTTGCAAGCTGATGATTTGTTAGTAACTACTGGCGGTTCGGAAGCATTAATGTTTACTTTGTTTTCGATTTTAGATTCCGATGATGAAATCATCATTCCAGAACCTTTATATGCCAATTATATTGGATTTTCAAAAAGTGGAAATATCAATGTAAGACCAATTCCTACGAGCTTTGAGCAAGCATTTGCATTGCCGTCCATCGATGAATTTGAAAAAGTAATCAATGAAAAAACAAAAGCAATATTGGTTTGTAATCCTAATAATCCGACAGGTTATGTGTATAGTGATGATGAATTAAATCGATTAAAAGAAATTGTATTAAAGCATGATTTGTTTTTAATAAGCGATGAAGTATATCGCGATTTTATTTATGGTGAAACAAAACATTACACTTCAATATTGAGCTATCCTGAATTAGAACAACATGCAATAGTTGTAGATTCTATTTCCAAAAGATTTAGTGCTTGTGGCGCCAGAATAGGTATGGTGGCAACAAAAAACAATGAAGTATTACAAACAGTTTTGAAATTTGCACAGCAAAGGTTAAGTCCGCCAACAGTAGAGCAATTAGGCGCAATAGCCATGTTTGATGTCGAAGACAATTATTTTACTAAAGTAAATAATGAATACAGAAAGCGTAGAGACACATTAGTAGAAGGATTAAACGCAATTGATGGCGTGCATTGCCATACGCCAGGTGGCGCCTTTTATTGCATAGTGCAATTGCCTGTAAAAGATACAGACGATTTTTGCCAATGGATGTTGAGTGATTTTAGTTATGAAGGAGAAACGGTGATGATGGCACCTGCCAGCGGTTTTTATGCTACTGAAGGTAGAGGAAAAAATGAAGTTCGAATTGCTTATGTGCTTAACTGTGTTGACTTAAAGAAAGCCATAAAATGTTTAGAAGAAGGCTTAAAAGCTTACAACAATAATTCATCAACGAGATTTTAATCTTGAAATAATTATTTATTTGGAAATCAATTTTATCTTTGTGGAACCATCCTTTAGATACTATTGTTACAATAGATAAAGTTCTTAAAAAAAACTGTCTAAATTTTTAAACATCAACATACATTGGGGTTGACAGGAATTGACGGCAGGATAGTAGATAGGTAAGCATGCCGAGCTTTGTGCAATTTGGCTCGTTAAATTTAACGCACGAAATCTTTTTATATGGCGAGAATACTTTCGCTTTGGCTGCTTAGTACAGGTTATTAAGCTCGGCCTTTGCTCCTCGAAACGGCTATTCCGATGCCTTTCGACTGAGCATCAACTCATCGGAATAGCAGCATAATGGTCTCGACTATGTTGCGAAATTTAGAGACTAAGATTATTGTCGGTTTGTAATAACGCCTGCAGTAATTCGAAAATCAAGTTAGTACTAAGCATGTAGAAAGCTTATAGACGTTTTGTCCGGACGCGAGTTCAAATCTCGCCAGCTCCACTACTAATACCATAAGTAATATATAATCAATTGCTTATGGTATTTTTTATTTTAAAGAAGTTCCATACGTTGTTGATTTAAATCCAATAATAAATTAGATATGTTGTTTATTCGCTTAGTAGTTCGTTGCTTACAAACCAACGAAGGCGAGCGTTGCGAGCAAGAGAAAAAGATTTTTTTTTGCAAAAGATTCAAGTTTGGCACAAGAAGCCAACGCACATTGCGATACCTCATTCTTACGCCAGTTTGGGACACTGGAGTATACTTATTCATTAAGTAAATAATATTTATCTATGAAACCAACTTATAATTTAGAACGATTTATTGAAGCACAGGAAGAGGATTATGGCATTGCTTTACGGGAGGTTAAACAAGGCGCGAAAGTAAATCACTGGATGTGGTATATATTTCCTCAAATTGCAGGATTGGGAAATAGCAGTACTGCAAAACACTTTGCTATCATGGATATTACTGAAGCAAAATTATATCTCGAACATCCTGTTTTGGGAAAAAGACTTGCAGAAATAAGCGAAGCTTTATTAAGAATACCACATAATTCTGCCTATACTATATTTGGCACACCAGATGATTTAAAATTACTTTCCTGCATGACTTTATTTGAAGCTATTGATAGCCAATACAAAGATATTTTCAAAAGAATAATTGATAAGTATTATAATGGAAGGCGTGACAGTAAAACATTGCAATTACTGAAATTCAATCTTTAAATATTCATCCCTTGCCTTTGTTGGTTTTCAACCAACAAACCACTTTCCGTTTCGACTTCCACTGATTAAAGATATAATAATATATTTATTATTACCAGTGAGGGTAGTTCGTTGCTTACAAACCAACGAGGGCGAGCGCAGCGAGCAAACAAAAACCGTTCTGCAATCAGAACGGTTAACCAAAAACATAAAACCCTAAAAAAAACTATGAAAGATTAGCTTTCATTTTTATTTAAAATGACGAGTGCCGCAATAACGCCAGGCACCCAGCCTATCAAAGTCAATATAAATGTAATAGTAATGCTACCACAACCTTTGTCATACACCGCTAAAGGTGGAAATAAAATGCTTAATAATACTCGCCAAATACTCATTTCTATGCTTTGTTTTGATTATACATACAAAACATATACCAAACATATTTTGGTTCCAAAATAATTTAGTTTAAAGAAAAATTAACAGAATAAGTTTACTTGTGTCTTTCTTGTAAAACAGTGATAACATCTGCCAATGAAATATCTTTTTCGCGAAGTAGAACTAATAGATGGAAAAGTAAATCGGCGGTTTCATTTTTAAAAAGATGGTCATTATTGTCTTTTGCCTCAATCACAACTTCTACTGCTTCTTCACCTACTTTTTGTGCAATTTTGTTGATACCTTTATTAAAAAGCAAATTGGTATATGAGTTTTCTATTGGATTAATTTTTCTATCTGCAATAATATTTTCTAGTTCGTATAAAAATGAAAAACTATGCTCATTTTTTTCGTTCCAGCATGTATCGCTACCAGTATGACACACAGCTCCCACAGGGTTTGCTTGTATCAAAAAGGTGTCTTTATCGCAATCTAGTTTTATTGAAACAAGTTCTAAAAAATTACCACTTTCCTCTCCTTTTGTCCAAAGTCTTTGTTTACTACGCGAGAAAAAAGTCACCTTATTGCTATCTATTGTTTTTTGTAAACTTTCTTCATTCATATATCCAAGCATCAACACCTTTCCTGTTTTTGCATCTTGAATAATTGCCGGCAATAAGCCATCTATATTTTTAGAAAAACCTGCTTGCATAGTTATAAAATTGTCTTTTTAAATACGAACATTTATTTCGTTTGCTTTCAAATATTTTTTTAATTCAGGAATAGGAATTTCGCCAAAATGAAAAACACTAGCTGCCAACGCTGCATCTGCATGTGCAAGCGAAAAAACATCTGCAAAATGTTGTTTATTTCCTGCACCACCACTAGCAATGATAGGAATAGCAACATTTTCTGCACACCATTTTGTAATGTCTAAAGCAAATCCTTTTTTAGTGCCATCATTATTCATTGAAGTTAATAAAATTTCGCCACCACCACGTTCTTGAATTTCGCGTGCCCAATTTTTAGTATATATTGGCGTAGCTTCTCTTCCTCCTTTAACATATACTTTCCAATCATCTTCCAACTTTGTGTCAATTGCAACAACAATACATTGTGAGCCAAATTGTCTAGAAAACTCATCTATTAAATTTGGGTTTCTCACTGCTGAAGAATTGATAGAAACCTTATCAGCACCAGCATTTAAAAGCGCATCTACATCTTGAATGGTAGAAATACCACCGCCAACCGTAAATGGAATATTTATAGCAGCAGCTACTTTTTCTACTAATGACACCAAGGTTTTTCTCGCTTCGACAGTTGCTGTAATGTCTAAAAATACAAGCTCATCTGCGCCTTGTATAACATATTGTTTGGCTAACTCGACTGGATCGCCAGCACTTCGTAGATCCACAAAATTCACACCTTTAACGGTTTCACCGTTTTTGATATCAAGGCATGGTATGATGCGTTTGGTGAGCAATGCAATTATTTTAGAAATGATTGAAGGTCAGAAAATGAGATTTTATTTTCATACAAAGCTTTGCCTACAATAGCTGCATAACAACCAATTTCTTTCAATTGTTCTAAGTCGCGCATACAAGAAACACCACCGCTTGCAATTAATTTAATTTCTTCGTACTCATTAATAATATCTTTGTATAATTCTATAGCCGGACCTTGTAACATACCGTCTTTAGAAACATCGGTGCATAATACGAAATCGATTCCTTCTTCAAAATAAAAATCTAAATATTCATAGATATCTTTAGTGCTGGATTCTTGCCAGCCGTGTATGGCTATTTTATCTTTGATAACATCGGCGCCAAGTATCAATTTTTCTTCTCCAAATTCCCAAATCCAATCGACAAATTCTTTTGGGTTTTTAGCTGCCAAACTGCCTACTGTAATTTGTGCTGCACCAAGTTCAAATGCCTGATTCGCTGCTTCCTTTGTTTTTATTCCACCTGAAAAATCAATATGTAATTTTGTCTTAGAAGCAATGGATTCTAAGACTTTCCAATTGACTACCTTTCCACTTTTAGCACCATCTAAATCTACTAAATGCAGGTGCGTAATGCCATTTGCTTCAAACTCTCTTGCTACTTCTAAAGGATTGTCATTATATATTTTTTTCGTGTCATAATCACCTTTTGACAAGCGCACACATTTACCTTCGATAATATCTATTGCTGGAATAATTAGCATCTTGTAAAAATAAAAAAGACTGCACAAAATGTACAGTCTTTAAGTTTAACAAATTAAAATCTATTGCACCAAAATAGTTTGTGTGCTTGTTCCTTCTTCACCAATGATTGAAATAAGATAAATACCTTTTTCTAAATTTGGAATAGACACTCGTTTATTATTTTGCCCTATATGAACATTAAATTCATCAGTATATATTTCCTGACCTGCAATAGTAAACATGCTGAGTGTATAATTTTTATATGCTGGTGAAACAATATTTATATCAAATGCTCCATTATTTGGATTTGGAATGATTGCCAATTGTATTGCTAATTTATTTTTTATAATTGCCGTTAGCGTAGCATTAAATCCTGTTGAGCTAATAGAACTACATCCATTATTTCTTATAATTAATGTATATGTTCCAGCTTGCGTAATTTTTATGAATCTTGTACTCGTCGTGGCATGAAAAACTCCATTTTTATACCAATCATAGCTAGCGCCAGCAAGATTAATGCTGCTATATAAAGTATCGTGGCCTTGAGTAATTATTGGTGTAGTTGGTTTTGGTTTAACTGTAATTGTTGCAACAGCAGTGCCAGTACAGTTATTCGCATCAGTTCCTGTAACCGTATAATTAGTATTACTACTTAGTATAGGTGTAGTTTTTGGATTGCCTGTTCCAAGACCATTCGACCAGCTATATGTGCTCGCACCAGAGGCTTGAACTGTTGCTGTTTCTCCACTACATATACTAGGAGAAGTTACCGTAACATTTGGTTTTGCGTTTACAGTTATGACCTGAGATTTTGTGTTTACATTGCCACATTTATAAGCCTTTAGTGTGACAGTAAATGAGCCAGCTGTGTTATATGTTGGCACGTATGAAGCAGCTGTTGATGTGTTTGGTGTGCCACTTGTGTTTGTCCAACGAATAGAATCGAGCGTACCAGACGAAGATGTTGAAGTATTTGTGAATGTAAGCGATGCACCGCTACAAACTGATGAAGCAGAGCTTGTGAAGTTTGCAGTAGGTGTGCCAGTACAAGTACTTGTAATTACATTGTACATATTAACATTATCTATAAAAATATTGTTGGCATATTTGCCATAATTTCTAAAAGTAATTTTTATTTGTTTATTCAAAAAGGCAGCTGGAATATTTACTGAGTCAATACGCCATTGAGCCGAATTAGGTGCAAAAGCAAGGCTTTTAGCTGGAGCTGTTGCTAACTGCGTGCCGCCTTTTTTGTAAATGCTGGTGGTTGAATTAGCACAAAAGTCTGTAATTAAAACTTCTAATGTATCATATCTGCTTGTGCCATTATCTTCTAAATACGGCGCATAGGCAACATCAAATTTTAAGCGTGGATTTATTGCGCCGTTAAGATTTATAATTGGAGAATTGATATCATCTTTTTTATTGTCGGCATCATTATCATAATTATTAAAATACATACAAGCATTCGACAAGCCAAAGCCACCAACTGCCGTATTTCTTTCCCAATTAAAAGTAGAAGCACTTGTTAGCGACCAAGCTGAAGGTGGAAATGAGCTTCCTTGAAAACCTTCTGCAAAAGGCAAACTACTACCAGTTGGCGTAGCAACATTGATATAATTATTTTTTGTTTCCACATCTGCGCCTAAGCCATTAGTAGCAGTTAAAGCAACAGTATAATTTCCAGCAGTACTAAAATTCACTTTTGGATTTTGTGAACTTGCAGATGAACCTGTTATATAATTCCAACCCGTGTTGGGCGTGATTGACCACGACCATGACGTTGGAATACCGGTAGATAAATCTGTAAAATTAACCGTACTATTTGGACAAACAGCAGTTCTGTTCGCAGAAAAATTAGCCACAGGAATATTTGGTGCAACAGTACAAACATTAGATGAAGCTAAAGCGCTTCGCATTGAAAAGTTTGTCATGGTTGTTTGCATACGAGTTCTCTGGTCTGGCGTAAAAAGATACATACAGGCATCATTGACATAATCCATAAAATTCATAAATAACTCACCATTAGGGCTAGAGCCAGCACCGCAGCCATTCACTTGAAATGGAAAAGAGGGACAGCCATAATTTAAACCATTTTCACCATCACTATTGCCGCCCATTTGTGGTGGCGTGTCATCACATTCATCATCGCCACACACTTCGTCGCCACTAATATGATAGACGCCGAGCCAGTGGCCCACTTCATGAGTTGCCGTTCTACCTTTATCGTAAGGCGCACTTACGCTAGGCCCCATTCCATAAATAGTATAGCCTATTACTACACCATCTTTATTGGCTGGACCTCCTGGAAATGTGGCATAACCTAAGAGTGTATTATCTAATGGCAAAACCCAAACATTTAAATATTTTGTAGCATCCCAAGTTGTAGCAGGCTTGATGGTATTATCAATATAACTTCTTGACCAACCACTGGTGCCAGGGTTGGTGAATCCAGCTGAAACTGCATTCACTCGGTCGATGCCTACCTCAGGTAAGGTCGTACCATTTGGACGTTTTGAAGCTGGACAAAAGGAAATATTTGTATTTGAAATAAGAGATTGAAAGGCAGTAGGACAATTTGAAACATTAAAACCTGTACCAGCATAATCTGCATTCAATACATCGAGCTGAGCATTAATTTGTGCTGCTGAAATATTTTCATTGGCATTCCAATACACAACATGAACAATAATTGGTAAAGTGTAATTAGCGTTTATTCTGTTTTGACTATTGTTTTGTTGTGTTTTAAAATCGCTTACTTTTTGGCGAAATTCTTGTTTCCATTGTTCTGAAGGCATTACAGTACCACAAGTACGACGCATTTGCGTTTCATTATTTTTTGATGCTTTTGAAATGTTTATACATAAAACAAAGAAAAGCACACTGAAACAATACTTTATCATAGTTGAATTTATATTCAAATATACAGAAAATGAGCTAATTTTAAAAAAAATGAAAACCAATAAACCTCAGAGGCTTATAAAATTACTGATTATTTGCTGTCCAACGTCAGCACTTTTTTCTGGATGAAATTGTACTGCATAAAAATTATCTTTTTGCAATGCTGCAGAA
>WBZL01002463.1_pt1 | contig 18060 bp, 13 predicted proteins | sample 5204291 | NCBI WGS metagenome assembly WBZL01 (sample SAMN12344345, study PRJNA552823) | activated sludge metagenome | biome: Activated sludge suspended growth; feature: Nitrification reactor; material: Wastewater; isolation source: activated sludge from nitrification reactor of wastewater...
TATGAGGAATCATGGGGATGATCATTTATAAAACGGATGAAGAAGTCGAACTGATCAGGAAAAGTTGCCTGGTAGTGAGCAAGGTCCTGGCTGAAGTCGGCGCCATGCTGCGCCCCGGGATTACCGGGGTGGACCTGGACAAGACGGCGGAAGAGGTCATCCGTGACCATGGAGGCATCCCATCATTCAAAGGATATAAGGGTTTTCCCGCGGCGCTCTGCGTCTCCCTCAACGAACAGGTGGTCCACGGTATTCCGGATAAGGACCAACCGTTCAAGGACGGCGATGTCGTTTCGGTTGACTGCGGTGTTTTTCTCAACGGCTTCCACGGCGACTCCGCCTATACCTTTGCGGTCGGCGATGTCGGGGAAGATGTGGTTGAGCTTCTGAGTGTTACCAACACTTCCTTGTACAAGGGGATCGAACAAGCTGTTTCCGGTAAACGCATCGGCGATATCGGGGCGACGATCCAGGAGTACGTTGAACGCCACAATGGGTTCGGCATCGTCCGCGAGCTGGTTGGCCACGGCCTCGGCCGGGACCTCCACGAAGCGCCGGAGGTACCCAATTTCGGTAAGCGGGGCAAAGGCGTAAAACTCCGGGAGGGGTTGGTTATTGCCATTGAACCGATGGTCAATATGGGGCAAAAGCGGGTCAAGACAGCCAGAGACGGCTGGACGGTTTTTGCCAAGGACCACAAGCCGTCCGCTCATTTTGAGCATACGGTTGTCATCAGGAAGACCAGGGCGGATATCCTCAGCGACCACAGTATTGTGGAACAAGCTGTGGCGAATAATTCGAACCTCAAGGAGATCGGGCTTAAAATGGAGCTTGCTTGATTCTGAAAGAAAATGGAGGAAAAAAGTTGAAAATCAATACTTTTCCTTATCTTTGCATCCCGAAAATCAAAATATGGGTAAAAAGAACCTAATCAAGCAAGACGGAATTATTGAAGAAGCCCTTTCCAACGCGATGTTTCGGGTCCGTCTGGAAAATGATCATCAGATTATTGCTACAATTTCCGGAAAGATGCGCATGAATTATATCCGCATCCTACCGGGTGATAAAGTAGCGGTGGAAATGTCGCCGTACGATTTGTCGCGCGGCCGGATCATCTACCGGTACAAGTAAGTTACAGAAAAATCACGTTCCGATGAAAGTAAAACCTTCGATCAAAAAGCGATCCGCTGACTGCAAGATCGTCAGAAGAAAAGGTAAGCTTTATATCATTAACAAGAAAAATCCAAAATTCAAGCAGCGTCAGGGTTGATGTTTGCTGAATGGTGGGCGGCCGCTGCCGGTTAGGAGCTGTGGCATGCCGCCGGATTGATCACACAAACTTTTTTTGAACAATGGCTCGTATTGCTGGCATTGATTTACCCAGAAACAAGCGCGGTGTCGTTAGCCTGACGTACATCTTCGGCATTGGTTCGTCCTCTGCCGCCAAGATCCTGGAGAAAGCAGGCATTGACGAAAACATCAAGGTTCAGGACTGGACGGATGAGAACATCAGGGAAATCTCAAGGATTATCACCGCAGAATACAAAGTCGAAGGTGAATTGCGCTCTGAGGTCCAACTGAGCATCAAACGTTTAATGGACATTGCTTGTGTGCGTGGACTTCGCCACCGTAAAGGGTTACCTGTGAGAGGCCAAAGGACGCGTACCAATGCCCGTACCCGCAAAGGGAAGCGTAAGACGGTGGCCAACAAGAAAAAAGTGACCAAGTAATCCTTGAATCAATCAAAATCCTTGATAAGCAATGGCTAAGGCAAGCGCTAAGAAAGCGAAAAAAAGGAATGTTAAGGTGGATACGGAAGGCTATGCCTATATCCAGGCCACTTTCAACAATATCATTGTAACCATCACCAACAAAAAAGGCCAGGTCATCTCCTGGGCTTCTGCAGGTAAAGCCGGGTTCAAAGGTTCGAAGAAGAACACGCCGTACGCTGCCCAGATCGCAGCGACGGACGCTTCTAAGAACGCCTATGACGCCGGCATGCGCGCCGCCGAAGTATTGGTGAAAGGCCCAGGTTCCGGCCGTGAAGCCGCTATCCGGGCAATCGATACGGCAGGTATCAAAGTGGTTCGCATCCAGGACGTTACGCCGGTTCCGCACAACGGTTGCCGCCCGCCGAAACGAAGAAGAGTCTAATTTTTTTCTCACCGGAATTAATCTAACATTTTACAATGGCGAGATATACAGGGCCCAAAACGAAAAAGTCGAGATCCTTCGGTGAATCGATTTTTGGGTATGACAGATCGTTTGAAAAGAGAAAATATCCTCCAGGCCAGCACGGTAACGCCAAGAAGCGCCGCCAGAAGTCGGATTATGCCCTGCAGCTGATGGAGAAACAAAAGGCCAAATACACCTATGGCGTGCTGGAACGTCAGTTCCGCAGCGTATTTGTAAAGGCTTCCCATAAAAAAGGCGTAACCGGTACGGTGCTCCTCCAGTTTCTGGAAGCCCGCCTCGATAACGTGGTATTCCGGATGGGCATTGCCCCGACCCGCCGCGCTGCCCGCCAGCTCGTGTCTCACAAACATATCCTGGTGAACGGCGTGATTTCCAACGTACCTTCCATGCAACTTCGCCCGGGCGACAAGATATCGGTTCGCGGCAAATCCAAGAGCATGCAGGTCGTACGGGAACAAGTCGGCGGCAAAGGTCAGAAGTTTGCCTGGCTGGAATTCAATCCGGACAAAATGGAAGGCATCTTCACCGCTTATCCCGAGCGCGAGCAAATACCCGAGAAGATCAACGAGCTGTTGATCGTCGAATTGTACTCGAAGTAAAAACCATCTGGCGGATGAGGCACTGGGCTTCACCCGCCGGCCTAGTTAAGAAGGGGATCCAGGAATTCTTTTTCCCGATCAAAGTTTAAATCAGAATATGAGTATTCTAAATTTCCAGAAGCCCGACAAAATCGTCATGCAGAAGGCCAATGATTTTGAAGGGCTTTTCGAATTCAAACCGCTGGAGCCTGGCTTCGGCCAGACCATCGGCAACTCCCTCCGCAGGGTGTTGCTTTCTTCTTTGGAAGGCTATGCGATCACCGCTGTACGCATGGCCGGAGTCGACCACGAGTTCGCAACCATCCGGGGTGTTGTGGAGGACGTTGTCGATATCATCCTCAATCTCAAACAGGTTCGCCTGAAACCGGTTATCGCTGACGAAAATTTCACCAGCGAAAAGATCTACCTGACCATCAACGGCAAGGAAGAGTTCAGGGCCGGCCTGATCGAGGAATCCACCAACGTGTTCAAGATCATGAACCCCGATCTGCTCCTGTGCACGATGGAACCTTTTGTCAACCTGGAAATGGAATTGACGGTTTCCAAAGGCCGCGGCTATGTGCCCGCTGACGAAAACCTGCCGAAAGACGCCCCCATCGGCGTTATTCCGGTTGACGCCATTTATACGCCGATCAAAAACGTAGCCTACAAGATCGAGAATACGCGCGTAGGCCAGCGTACCGACTATGAGAAACTGACCATCGAACTGAAAACCGACGGCACCATCCACCCGGATGAAGCCATCAAGGAAGCTTCCCGCATCCTGATCCAGCACCTGATGCTGATCACGGACGAGAACATCACCTTCGATGAGATGGGCACCCGCGAAGATACGATCGTAGATGAGCATATCCTGCACATGCGCAAACTGCTCAAGACTTCCCTGGAAGACCTCGATCTGTCCGTTCGCGCTTACAACTGCCTCAAGGCCGCCAAGATCAATACCCTGGCGGAACTGGTGCGCTACGATACCCACGAACTGTTGAAATTCCGCAACTTCGGTAAGAAGTCATTGGTAGAGATCGAAGAACTGCTGCAGGACAAAGGTCTGACGTTCGGCATGGATCTCTCCAAATATAAGCTGGAAGAGGATTAGGATTGAAGAACCGAGGAACTGAGGAATCGAAGAATCGATCAGTTACTCAGTTCCCCGATTCTTCGGTTCCTCAAAAAAGTAGTTTCCGCTTCGGTTAAGCGGTCCGGGCAACGTCGGCTCCTGATTCAAGTGAGCCCAGTTTGTTTAACACGCAATAACGCCTATTCTTTAAAGCCGGCCTGGGGCTTTTTGCCTTACCGCAGACTTAAGTCCGCGGTAAGGCAAAAACTGAACTGGCGTGTTGCCAACCTTATTTTTGAAATGAGACACGGAAACAAAGTGAATGCACTTGGCCGGAAGTACGGCCACCGCAAAGCTTTGCTGAAAAACCTGGCCAACGCCCTGATTCAGCACAAGCGCATCAACACCACGCTGGCCAAGGCCAAATCGCTTCGCCAATACATCGAGCCGCTGGTGACCAAATCCCGCGAAAATACGACGCATTCCCGCCGCGTGGTATTCAGCTACCTGCAGAACAAGGAAGCCGTCAAGGAATTGTTCGGCACGATTGCCGAGCGCATCGGCGACCGACCGGGCGGGTATGTCCGCGTGATCAAGACCGGTTTCCGCCGCGGTGACGGCGCCGAAACGGCCATGATCGAATTCGTGGACTTCAACGACGTTTACAACAAGGAACAAGGAGGCAGCAAATCCGGCAAGACTCGCCGCAGCCGTCGTCGCGGCGGCTCGGGCGGAGGCGCTAATGTTGCTGCTACCGCCACTGCCGCTACGGCTGCTGCTGTTGTAGCCGAGGAGATCACGGCAGAGGAAGAAGAATAAATCAATGATCAATCACTTGCTGCGGACTTAAGTACAGCAAGTGATTTTTTGAAAGGGCCTGTACATTTGGTGTGCAGGCCCTTTTTATTTGCTCCTGATTCATAGGGAGAAGGTGTAAACGCCTATTTTTAACCCCAAAAAATGCCACCCATTCAATCGCTTCGCTTTCCGGTGGAACAGTCGGAGAAAGTTGCCCTGGCGCTTTACGGCCTCTCTGCGCGGGCTTACGCACTTCCGGGGGAAGTCGACTTTACCTATCACCTTAAGGCTGACAGCGGGGTTGAATATACCCTCAAGATCAGCCGGCCGGACCTGGATCCGGTCAACTGGGAAATGCAGAATGCAGTGATGCTTCACCTCGCCGGGAAAGCGCTGCCCTTGCAATTGCCCAGGCCGCTGCCTGATCAGGCCGGCGCATTCATACCGACGATCCCGGATGAAGAGGGCAGAATCCGGTATGTCCGACTCCTCACCTGGGTGCCGGGCAAGGTGTGGGCCAAAGCCAATCCGATCACCAGCCCGACCCTCGAAAGCCTGGGGGCCGCGTTGGGGCAGGTCAGTAGAGCGCTTCAGGATTTCGATCATCCGGCAACCCATCGATTCTACCGGTGGAATATTTCGGAAATGCTGTGGACGGAAGACTATCTTGATCACTTACCCGCAGGACCGCAACGGGAAATGGCGGATTATTTTATCCGGGGGTTCAGGGAAACGGTGGTCCCGGCGCTGCCGGAAATGCGCCGGTCGGTACACTATCAGGATGCGAATGATTACAATATACTGGTTCGTTCGAGCAGGGAAGGGCACCCTGCGGATTGGCATTATGCGGTTTCGGGATTTATTGACTTTGGCGACACCATTTATACCCATACCATCAATGAACTGGCCTGCGGGTGCGCCTACGCTATTATGGACCGAAAGGACCCGTTGGCGGACGCGGCTGCCATGGTCAGGGGATTCCACCGTGTATTCCCGCTGACCGACGAGGAGGTTGAAGTATTGTACCACATGATCGCCGCGAGGTTGGTGATCAGCGTGGTAACTTCCGCCATCAATAAGCAGAAGGAACCCGACAACGCATACCTGCTGATCAGTGAAAGGCCGGCCTGGGACCTGTTGGAAAAATGGCGGCAGATCCATCCGGCACTGGCGCATTACACCTTCCGGGCGGCCTGCGGCTGGGAAACCTGCCCGAAAGTCGCAGCATTTGAACAATGGGCTGCCGGAAAACGGAAAGGCGGCGCTATGAAAGTGGTGGAAACCAATCAACTTCCGATAAGGGTTGACCTCAGTATCGGCAGCAAGGATCTCGGCCACAATACCCGGTTTGACGAGATCGGGGCTTTCCACCGGACGATCGATGAATTGCGGCAAGGCCGGGTTGCCATCGGCGGCTACGGCGAGGTGCGGCCGTTTTATACCACCGATATTTATGCGGTGACGACAGATTCAGGGCCGGCCTGGCGAACGGTTCATCTGGGGTTGGATGTCTGGGCGGATGCCGGGACGCCGGTGTTCTGCCCGGTAGATGGTGAAGTGTACAGCGTTCATAACAATGCAGGAGAGAAAAACTACGGGCCGACGATTATCCTGAGGCACAACCCTGCCGACGGCCCTGAATTTTATACGCTCTACGGGCACCTGGCGCTGACCTCGCTGCATGGGGTGAAAGCAGGTCAAAAGGTCCGGAAAGGGCAAACTATCGCTGCCATCGGGCCAGCACCGGAAAACGGCAACTGGCCGCCTCATCTGCACTTTCAGGTTATGCTGGATATGCTCGGTGAGCAGACGGATTTTCCCGGAGTGGCTTTTCCGGAAAAACGCGGGGTCTGGATGAGCATATGCCCGGACCCGGGCCTGCTGCTGGAAGCATCCTGGCGTCAAGCCGGAGCGGATCAGTTGGAGGATAGGGATATTATCCAATACAGGAAAGCGCACCTGGGAAAAAGCCTGAGCTTGTCCTACCGCCAGCCCCTGCACATGGTCAGGGGATACGGCCAATACCTGTACGACCACAGCGGCCGGCGTTATCTGGATACCGTGAATAACGTGCCGCATGTGGGCCATCAGCATCCCCGGATATTTCGGGCGCTGACGCGGCAGGCTGCCCTGCTGAACACGAATACGCGGTACCTGCACGAGGAGATCACCGGGTTTGCGGAGGAACTGCTGGCGTTGTTTCCCAAGGAGCTCTGCGTGGTCCATTTTGTGAATTCAGGGAGTGAGGCCAATGAGCTCGCCCTCCGGATGGCGCGGACGTATACCGGGCAAAAGGATATGGTGGTGCTGCAATGGGGGTACCACGGCAATACCAATGCCTGCGTGGAACACAGCGCCTACAAATTTGACCGGAAAGGCGGAAAGGGTGCGCCGGATTTCGTCCATGCGGCGCCGATGCCGGATTGTTTCCGGGGCAAATACCGCGGAAATCCCAAGGCGGTCGGTCATTTGTACGCCGAAGAGGTCAGGGATCTGATCGGCAGAGTTGAAGCGGCCGGCAAGAAGGTCGCCGGATTTCTGGGAGAATCCATCCTGAGTTGCGGCGGCCAGGTCGAGCTTCCGCCGAATTACCTGAAAAAGGTTTATGGGTACGTGAGGGCGGCCGGCGGCGTATGCATTGCCGATGAAGTGCAAACCGGATTCGGCAGGGTAGGGGATACCTGGTGGGCGTTCCAGACACAGGGTGTAGTGCCGGATATTGTCACGTTGGGGAAACCCATCGGCAACGGGCATCCGTTGGGGGCAGTGGTTTGCAGCCGGCCCGTAGCGGATGCCTTTGCCAACGGCATGGAGTATTTCAACACCTTCGGCGGCAATCCGGTTTCCTGTGCGGTCGGCCGGGAAGTCCTGCGGGTGATCCGGGACGAAAAACTGATGGGCCATGCGACGGCGGTAGGGATCTACCTGACCAGGGCATTCAAGCAGTTGAAGGAAAAATACCCGATCATCGGCGAATTCCGGGGGAACGGCCTGTTCCTGGGAGCCGAGTTGATCAGGGACCCGGACACGCTTGAACCGGCTACGGCGGAGGCTACTTATCTGGTCAACCGGTTGCGGGAAACCGGCATTCTGGCCAGCCAGGACGGCCCGGACGATAATGTGATCAAGATCAAGCCGCCCATGTGTTTTAGCCTGGAAGACGCGGATTTTTTCCTGGAGGCGTTTGAGCAGGTTTTGGCGGAGGATTTTATGCGGCAATAGAGCGGCACGAGCTGTACTGAAATGCCGGTTCGGGGAGGCTTCCGGATTGGAGCCCAAAAAAAAGGCCGCAGCTCAATTCAGCGCTGCGGCCCGTCCAATTTTATTGCTTCACATTAAATTCCAAATCAACTGACCAGATCAGCAGGTGCAGCAATCGCTTTGCTCCAGGTTCGGATTCCGGTCGATATCCCGTTGCGGTAACGGCCATACGGCGTCGCAGGGGTCGTAGCCTTCCGGTTCGAGGACTTCCATCGCTTTGCCGCGACGGCGGAGGTCTACCAGCCGGTGGAAGCCTTCCATGGCCAGTTCTACGAACCGTTCCTGCAGCAGCAGGTCGACATAATTGGAGGCGTCCAGCGTTTTGTCCGCCAGGCCTGCGCGGTTGCGGACCATGTTGTAATAGGTATTGGCCTCATCGAACATGCCCAGTTCGGCCGCAGCCTCCGCCGCGTTGAGGAGGACCTCCGCGTAACGGATGAAATACAGGGGGTCGGTACCCGTGGAAATATCCAGGTATTTGATGCCGTAATTCTGGGAGCCGGACTTGGCGACCGAAGCGTCCTTGCGTGCATCACCGTCTTCATAGGCTGCGATCAGCTGGGGCGACGGGCTGATGGACCGCCGTCCGCCGAGGGCAGCGGGGAAATAATAGAAGGCGTTGCTGTTCTGGTCATCCTTGTTGAATTTCAGGATCCAGATGTTCTCGCTCGTTTCTTCCTTGAACACGTTCTCATATTCGGGTACCAGGCTATAGACGCCGCTCTGGATGATGGCGTCGGCTTTGTCATAAGCGAGTTGCCATTCGCCCTGGTAGAGATAAACCCGGGAAAGGAGGGCGGTCGCAGCGTTGGCGGAAGCCCGGTAGGCGGGATTGCCACCGATATTTTTCTCTGCGAATTCGAGGTCGGAAACCACGAGGGACCAAACTTCAGACGCGGGCGATTTGCTGACAAAAAGATCATCGCCGACCGCGTCGGGGCGGGTTGCCTTCAGCACAATGGGAACGTCTCCCCAACCCAGCACGAGGTGCAGGTAGGCGAATCCGCGGATGAGGCGAGCCTCTCCCGAGAATTTGTTGAGATCATCAGCCGTAAAGTCTGCGCTGCTGATGTTGGGCAACTCTTCCAGCAGGTAGTTGGCGTAGTTGATGATGTCGTAGAAAGCGGAAAAGACGCCTTCCATGGTGGAATTCGAAGGGAAAACGTCCTTGCGGTCAAATTCAGCCCGCGTGGGGAAAGTACCCGTCCAGTCGCATTCATCCGAGAAATATTGCCAGATGGAAAGGTAACCGTCGAAAGCCAATGTGGCGTCCTGCATTTCATCGTACAGCCCGGCGACAGCGGCGTTGGCGGATGCATAATCCTTCAGGGCGCCCTGGGCAAATACCTGGTCTTTGGGGCTGTATTCCAACTTGCTGCAGGACTGGAATGCCAGGAAGAACACCAGCAGTCCTATAAGAGCATTTATTTTTTTCATTTCAATAAATTTCGGTTTTAAGAAAATTGGATTTCGGACCCCCTCAGAAGGACACGTTCAGGCCGAACACGATGGAACGCGCCTGCGGATAGGTCAGGAAGTCCGTTGCCAATGAAACATTACTGCCGTCAAACGTATTCACTTCCGGGTCGAACCAGCTGTAGTCCGTCCAGGTCAGGAGATTTTGGCCGGCGACGTAAATCCGCAATTTGGACAAGCCGATCGTGCTGATCACATCGCTCGGGAAATTGTAGGCTACGGTAGCTGATTTGAGGCGCAGATAGGAACCGTCTTCGACAAACCGTTCGGAAACCCGGCGGTTGTTGTTGGGGTCGCCCCAAACGGCGCGCGGAATATCCGTCTGATCGCCTTCCTGACGCCAGCGGTCGTATACCCTGGCGGTCTGGTTGAATACGCTGTTCATGCCTTCCGCAAATACGGTGTTGTTGTTGAAGATCTGGTTGCCGTAAGAGAACTGGAGGAAGGCGGAAAGTTCGAAGCCTTTGAACTGGAACACGTTGGTCAGGCCACCCTGGAAATCGGGCTGCGCAGAGCCGATGAATGCGCGGTCATCCGAGTTGATGGTGCCGTCGCCGTTCACGTCCTTGAACTTGATATCGCCGGGCGCCGTACCGGAGGTCTGGAAGGCGTGGTCTTCCACTTCCTGCTGGTTCTGGAAGATGCCTTCCACGACCCAGCCGTAGAAGGAGCCGATTGCTTCGCCTTCTGCAATGCGCGTGGCAAAACCGGCGTCGATCGGTTGGCCGTTGTACAGTTTGGTAACGGTATTGACGTTGTGCGACAGGTTCAGGGTTGTCGACCAGGAGAAGTTAGGCCGGTTGAAATTGAAGCTGGTCAGCGACAGTTCTACACCCTTGTTCTCCATATTCCCGATGTTTTCCAGGTAAGTGGTGAAACCGGAAGTTGTCGGGATAGGCCTGTTGAACAGGAGGTCGTTGGTCTTCTTGATGTAATAATCGATGCTGCCGGAGAGCCTGGACTTGGCGATGGTGAAATCCAGGCCGGCGTTCAACTGGCTGGTGGTTTCCCATTTCAGGTTGGGGTTGCCCAATTGGTTGTAACCGATGCCGGGTTCGTCGGCGTAGTGCGTAACGGTGAACAGCTCAAGCGAGGAGAAATCGCCGATATTCTGGTTGCCGGTCACGCCGTAGCTGACCCGGAGTTTGAGGTCGTTGAAGAACTGGGAGCCGGCCATAAAATCCTCGCCGGAGATCCGCCAGGCTGCTGAAACGCCCGGGAAGTAGCCGAACTTGTTGTTTTCGGCAAAGCGGGAAGAGCCGTCGGCCCTGAATGTCACACCCAGTATATACCGGTCGGCATAGCTGTAGTTGAAGTTTCCGAAGAAGGATTGCAGCCCGTTGACATTGAAACCTGTGGTAGCGTTGGTTTTCACGGCGCCGCCGCCCAGGGTGGAAATGCCCGGAGGGAAACCGGTGGCGGAAAGGGACGAGGTGCGGCCGCGATCTTCCTGAAAGCCGGTCCCTGCCAGTGCGGTCAGGCTGCTTTGCCCGAAGCGTTTCTGGTAGGTCAGGGTGTATTCCGTGATCCAGCGGGTGGTGATCTGTTCGGCGGTATTGCCGATGCCGTTGGAACCCGAACCCTGGACGAGCGTCGAGGGGATGAATTCATCCTCGCGGAACGAAAGGATGTCCGCCCCGAGAGAAGCCTTGAATGACAGGGCGTTCGAGAAGTTGTATTTGGCGTAGAGGTTGCCGATGAATCGGTTGGACTGTACGTTGTTGTTGTAGTCGGTCACTGCGGCAACCGGGTTTTCCAGGCCGTAGTTGGAGCCCCAGGAGCCATCATCGCGCATGACCGGGATGTCGGGCGGCAGCAGGATGGAAGAGGAAACTGCGCCGTAGATATTGTTATCGTTCTGGAGGCGCTGGATCTCCGTCTTGGTGAAGCTCATGTTGGAACCGACGGAAATGCGGTCGGACAGGCTGTGATCCAGGTTGAGGCGGCCGGAATAACGGGTAAGGCCCGATTTTTTGACGATCCCCTCCTGGTCGCTGTAGGTAAGGGAGGCGAAGAACTTGGTCTTCAGGTCGCCGCCTTCAAAGGTCAGGTTATAGTCCTGGAGGGCGCCCTGGCGGAAGATCTCATCCTGCCAGTTGGTGTCGCCTTCGTCCTTGGGGATACCCAGTGCAGCGATGCCGACGCCGTAGCGGTTCATGGCCATTTCGTTCAGCAGGGTATCGTAGTAGTAGTCGGCGCCCAGGACGTCGACTTTTTTCCAGGCTTCCTGGAAGCCGTACTGGGCGTTGAAGCCGACGGAGCTTTTGCCGGCTTTACCTTTTTTGGTGGTAATGAGGACAACGCCGTTCGCGCCGCGCGATCCGTAAATAGCGGCGGTGGAGGCATCTTTCAGCACCTCGATCGACTCGATGTCGGCGGGGTTGATGTCGGCCAGGGAATTCAGGTTGCCGTTGCCGACGGCCAGCTGTGAGGGGTTGCCGGAGATGACCGGAACGCCGTCGATCACGTAGAGCGGCTGGTTGCTGGCGTTGAGGGAGGTACTGCCGCGCACCCTTACGTCGATACCGCCGCCGGGCGTGCCGGAATTGGAGACGACCTGTACGCCGGAGGTGCGGCCGTTGAGCGCAGTTTGAACGCCCAGGGCCGGTACGTCGGCAATTGCACTACCGGAGACTGAGGAGACGGAACCGGTAATGTCCTTTCTTCGCTGGGGCGCGTAGCCTACAACGATGACATCTTCCAGGCCGATCACATCGGTTTTCAGGACGATGTCGAGGCTGGTTTGCGCTCCGAGGGCGATTTCCTGGGAAGCGAAACCGGTGTAGGTGATCAGGAGGGTGTTGTTCCCTTCCGGCACCTGTAAAGAGAATTTGCCATCCAGATCGGTGACGGTCCCGGTAGTGGTCCCTTCGACCAGAATGGTGGCTCCGATCAGCGCTTCGCCTTTGTCGTCGGTAATCATACCGGTGATGGTGCGCTGGGCTGTCAGAGCGCTCATGCCGGCAAATACCAGCAGAAGCATGAGAAAAACCTTCTTCATAATAGTCCAGGTTTTAATGAATAAATGATTTCCAAACAAACATTCGTTTGTCCGTCAAGGCGAAAGCCCTGCGGTTTCCTTTTTCTCCTTAGGTTGTGAAAATGTTTTAAAGCAGCATTGGGCTCAGGGCATACAGGATGCCTTGAAGCGCCGTGTGGAGCCGTAAGTTTAATGTGAAGCCGTAAGCAACAATCAGCGGTCGGTCCGCCTGCCTGCCGGCAGGTTGTAGGCGCCTTTTTAACAAAGGCCGCTTGCCAACCACTGAAAGCCCTGGATTGAATCAGGGCGAACTATTTCAATAGTAAATCGATTGAGGGAGGGGAAACGCTGCTTTTGGAGGAAAAAAATTCCGAAAAGTGGGGTGGAAATCAATGTTTGCAAAATAAAAATCCGTTTTTTGTAAAAGTCAGGATTCTGAATCGACCGGGAGGAAACTGCGCGGCGGGGGTGAAACCGCAAATAAATGGCCAAAAGGCGGAAATCAAACCGTACTTTTGCAACTTTATTGGACTTGATGAGATTTATATCTGTGAATAAAATTGCGGTTTCATGACCGACCAAAACGGGATAATCCGTCAGGCGGAAGCGCCGATACCAACATCCTGGGGCGATTTTCAGATGATCGCCTTTGCGCCCAGCGCTGATGACTGGATGCCGCACCTCGCGCTGGTCAGCAAAGGGTATGATCCGGAGCAACCGGCGTTGGTCCGCATCCACTCCGAATGCATTACGGGCGACCTGTTCGGCTCCCGGCGCTGCGACTGCGGCGAGCAGCTCTCCAAATCCCTGTCGCTGATTTCCTCCAACAGCGGTATTCTGCTTTATCTTCGCCAGGAAGGGCGCGGCATCGGCCTGATCAATAAGCTCAAGGCCTATGAATTGCAGGATATGGGCCTGAATACCATTGAAGCCAACATCCACCTTGGGCAGGCCATCGACGCCCGCCACTACGATATCGCCGTTGAAATGCTCCGGGAGCTCGGCGTCAAACAGATCCACCTGCTCACCAACAACCCGGACAAGGTGCAGGCCTTTGAGGAAAGCGACGTGAAGGTCCTCAGCCGCATTCCGCTGATCATAGAGCCGGGCGATGCCAACATTGACTACCTGCGGACGAAGCAGCGGGAGATGGGGCATATGCTGAATGTGAAGTGAGCTTCAAAAAAAATTCTCCCCACTTCGTAACGTTTACTCATCCAAACAGGTTAATGGCTAAATGAACCTTGCAGGTCATCCCGTGCCGGGATAACTTGGCAGCGTTTTTAAGCAATTACCCAATGAAAACCATTTGGATTCTGCCCATACTAATGGCCGTTAGTATGCCCTGCCGCGCTATTGTCAAATACGACGAGGGCAACCTGATCATCAACGGCATTCAACTTTTCCAGGACAGCCAGGCGCCGCTGGATTACTACTACTTGCCGCGCTACCCGAAACTGGCAAGCAGGCCCGACGGCTCCCTGGAGGTCCTGTTCCTGAAATACGTCGGCCAGCAAGGGATGGAAAGCAACGGAGGGATCTTCCACGCCCTGGTGGAATTTGCCCTCACCCCGCAAGAGATTGCCGACCTCGAAACCCAACTGGCCAAAAAAGTATCCGGGGCCAGGATCCGGGGGCCGGTGCCCATGCAGGAGGCCCTGAAGGACGGAGAAAAAGGCATCGCCAGCTTCCGGATCATTTCCTCCGTGCTGGGCAATACCGGCGGCGACCGCCCGTTCACCACCAATGTCATCACCTCCGGCCACGCGCCGTTCTTGCCGGGCTCCCGGGCTGCGATTTCTGCCAACCTCAGCCAGCAAGGCGCCACTTTGTTGTGGGAATCCTTTCAGAGCGGCACGTCCGACGTTTCCGTTGCCATTGAAGGCTTTTTCGAGGCCGCGGTAAAGGGTTACAACGCCGTCGTGGAAGCGGATATGGATGTGCTGTACGAGCATTTCAGCGAACTGCAGAACGTGCAGGGCGGCTTTTCGCGCAATCAGACCCGGAAGATCATCGACAGCCTGGTGCAGACCCAGACGATCAAGATCGACGTGCTCGACCGCTCGGCCGGGCTGGGCATCAATACCGAGGATCTGCAGAAGATCATGGACATCATCACCAACCAGCTGGTCAGCCTGATGTTCGACTCCAAAACCGGCTGGGCCAAAGTGCCGGACCAGGAAAAACCCGCAGACGGCGAGATCAAGGGCCGGTACAAACTGGGCGGACTGCCCGGTTTTTTTGTGGGGTCCGGAAGTCAGGCCTATATCCCCGACAATCAGTACATTCTCAAGCAGCGCAAGGATATCCGCAGCTACAAATTCTATATGAACCTCAGCAAATCCACCACGATCAAGGTGCCGGTCTTTTCAGCCGGTAACCTGCGCGGGCTGTACGACATCGACAAGGAAGAAGGCCGCTATTTCCGGATCGTCAACCTGGACGACCCCGATTTTCAGAAGCGGGAAGTCTTTTTTCAACTCGATGCCGACTACACGGAAGGCTTCGGCGACATCATCAATTTCGTGTCGGTGAGCTTTCGCAAGCCCTATGCCGGCGGCGGGCACGCTGACGTCACCAGCGACCTGATCTTCAACCGGAAGGATGTTGAATCGGGACTCGGCATCAAAACCATCCTCTATCCCCGGTTGGGCATTACCAGCGCGGATTGGCTGGACTACGAATACCGCGTCAACTGGAGCCTGAAGGGCATGGATACCACGCTCTGTTACCCGGAAGGCCGGGAAAACTGGCAGTCCTCCACCCAGCCGGCGGTTTCCCTGACGCCGCCTTTTTCCAAAAGGATCATAGAGATCGATGCGGACCGGGCTTATTTCAAGGACGAAGGCGTCCGATCGGCAACCGTCAGCTTTTTTGTGATCCTCGGCGGTAAGGCGCGATTCCAGAAAATGGTCACCCTGCGGCAGGAAGATCCGGTCAATACGGCCGCTTTAGCCCTGTATTTCGACGAAAAGCAGCCGATCGCCTATAAAGTGAACTGGTATACGCGAAACGGCGAATGCCATGAAGACCTCCGGCTGCTGGACGGGGCTTACCTTTTTCTTGTGCCGCCGGGGAAGGATGGGTGCAGGTGAGGTTTAAGTTGTAAGTCGTAAGTGGTAAGTCGTAAGTGGTAAGTCGTAAGTCGTAAGTGGTAAGTGGTAAGTGGTAAGTGGGGAGTCGGGGAGACTGTTCAAAACAGTGTTCTCATGCAAAGACGCAAAGATCTGATTTTTAGCAAGCTGCGCATGCTAAAAATCCGGTTGACACAAAATTCTGAACGGTCCCGGGGCGGGGTGGCTGAATGGAGTTAAAGTTTTGGTCTGAAAGACCGGTATCTCTGTAAACCAAAGAAATGAAAACAATTTATCTGACCTTTTTCCTACTGGTTGCCGGTCTGGCGACAATAATGGCCCAGCCGGTCTTCATCGACGGCGGCGTTCGTGCGGGAAGCCTGATGTGTTTTCCGGTGTACGGCGACAGCCTCAGTTACCGGTATCTGCCTTCCAGGGGGCGTTTGGCCATAAACGACCAGAATCTGCCGGAATTTTCTTTCCTGCGGTATGCAACGGCCAAAAATCCCGACCCGAAGAGCATCAACAGCATTTCGGAGGCCGACGGCGGCGGTTTGGTGCATTTCCTGGTGTTGTACGACACGCCCGACGATCAGATCCGGCAGGCGGAAAGTGAACTTCGCATCAAGTTCAGAAACCCGAAGATCAATCTGTTGGGGCCGGTCTTCTTCACAAAAGGCGACTATGTGGTGGTGTCTTCCGTGCTGGGGCAGAACGGAAAAGAAGAAAAAAAGCTGATCGGGGTAGGGCAGGCGCCGGTGTTCGAAAACAGCAAGGTCGCTTTTTCCTTTATGCTCAACCCGTTGGAAGCCCAGTTGCTGATGGAGAGTTTCAAAATGGCTACGCCTGATGTATCGATCATGTTCGACCTGACCTTCTCCGGGGTGACCCAGGCGTACGATGCCGAAGTGGAGGTCAACTGGTCGATGGTGGAAAAGAATGAATATTACCATGAAAAGACCAATATCCTGTTTTACAGCTCGGAAGTGCATAAATCCTTTAGCGAATTGCACAAGACCGGCGCCATCAAGATACGCACGGCGGGCAAGGACAGCCTGATGGCGCAGATCCTGGATGCGACGTATGAAAAACTGCTGAACATGATGTTCAATCCGGTCAAACCCAGCGAGATCCCGCTGGACCAGAAAAAGGGGTTCATGGAAGAGATCTTCGGGACAGGGGGATTGGCCGGTCTCGGGCTGTTCGGGGCCAGCAGGACCTATATCCTGAAAGAGCTGAAAACCGAGGGCAAAAGCACCGTTTCCCTGAACAGTTATTCCACCGTCGAACGGCGGCACCTGATCACGTTCAACATCGGGAATATTTTCGAAAAGTACGGCAAGGACAAGCGGGTTTTCCGGGATGTTACCCTGGAGGATCCCGTGTTCCAGCAGCGCGATGTACTGGTCAATATCGACGGAGATCTGCAATCGGCCTTTGAGGACATCGTCAAAAGCGCGGCCATTTCCTTCCGCAAGGATCACCAGAACGGGCGGGAAACCATCCGGGAAGTCTTTCTGACCAAAAACACCCTGTCCGAAAATGAAGGCCGGATTGCCATGTCCTACCTGAACCAGGAAGACAAGGATCGGCTGAAATGGCTGGATTATCAATACCAGGTCCAATGGAATTTCGGGGCGGAAGGCAATTACCAGACCGGCTGGATCGACCAGAATACACCGATCATCAACCTGTACGCGCCCTACAAACGGCATGTGATCAACCTGGACGCCGATGCCGACAAGTTGAAAGCCGAAAATATCCGGGCGGTTTCCATACAGATCGAATACGATTTCTTCGGCAAGAAAAAACAAAAACGGCTGACGGTGAAACCCGGTGACGACCTGTCCACCAAGTTTTTCGACCTGACCCTGCCGATCGACCAGCAGTCTGTGGATTATTCTATCACCTGGATTCGTAACGACGGTTCAAAAGAAACCATTAACGATAAAGATGAATACGGATTGATCTTTCTGGATGAAATACCTCAAAAATAAACCGATGAAACACGTACTCACCCTGTTGGCGGCCATTGGCTGGCTGAGCCTGTCCGGTCAGGTGGTCGATACCGCCGGCGCATTCAGGATAAAACTGAAGGACAGCGCTGAGGTAGTGCTCCTGCGGGGGTTCGACCCGGACGGCAGCCGGCTGTACTACTATCTGCCCACCGGACTGCGCCTGTCAGCCAGGCCGGACAGCACACCGCAATTCAGTTTTCTGACCTATTCCGAAACGGACGGCGGAGAAATATCGGGCGCCATTCTGCATTTTTTGCTGGAATGGGGGTTGACCCGCGAACAGGAATCCGAGACAACAGCCTGGTTGAAGGCCCATGCTGACAGTACGGCCGTACTCGCCGGGCCCGCAAGCCTGGAGTTGCCTGCCGATGTACCGGGGTTCAGGATTTCCGGTAAGGGAGCGATTGCGGACTTGCTAAGGAATAAGCTGTCGGTTCAACCCGTTGCACCCGTGATACCCGGAACCAAAATGGCCTTTTCCTACCGGCTGGACGGCGCTGAAGCCAGGTTGTTCCAACATGCCCTTGAGCACCCGCGGGAACTCGCCGGGGCGCAAGTCGAACTGGCGTTTAAGGTCCGGGGTGGAGATGCCGGCGCCTGG
>WBZL01002464.1_pt1 | contig 18059 bp, 15 predicted proteins | sample 5204291 | NCBI WGS metagenome assembly WBZL01 (sample SAMN12344345, study PRJNA552823) | activated sludge metagenome | biome: Activated sludge suspended growth; feature: Nitrification reactor; material: Wastewater; isolation source: activated sludge from nitrification reactor of wastewater...
GCGGCGGCGCAGATCGTCGCGCTCGTTCTCGATCCCCCGAATGATCCGCTCCAAAAGCTCCACCTTTTGCCGCAAAAGGGCGGTTTCGGGGGTCGGTGGCAGGGGGTCGGTTGCGGTTTCCACGTCCGGTCGCTGCCCGGTCGGCGGATAAACCCTGAAAAGCTCGGCGGGGTCTATCTGGTAACGCCCCAGCTCGTCTTTCGGCGCGGACAGCCGCCCGCTCCGTATGGCCTCAAGGAGGGTTGCCTTCGATCTTTCCGCCTCGCGGGCAGCTTGATTCAGGGTCAGGGGCGGCATGGTCGGGTGCTGTTTGGGGGCGGTCGGTTGCGGTTTCCGCCACTGTTCGCCCGTGGTCGGCACATGTCAAGGCGGTTAGCTTCCGACCACCGATTTGGCCCATACACCACCCTGCTGCAAGGTGTAACATAAGACTTGCTGCGCCGCATGCGGCGGCCGGCGTCTCGCCACCCCGAAACGGGTGGTCGCACGTTGTTTTGTCTCGTGTTGGTGAGGGCGAGGTATTGGCGATTCAAGGACTTGCGCGGAGCCGTCGGAAAAACCCGAGACCTTTCGTTACAGAAGGTTCAATCCGAAAGCAAGAGGAGCCTCAAATAAAATAATAGGGCCGTTAGCCAGTTAAAACTCAAAATAATCTGTTACTTTTCTGTATAAACGACCCCTCAGCAAGCTGCGGGGTATCAACAGATGATACTACGCAGCAAGCTGCGGGGCATGTATCTCGAAAGGAAATCAAAAAAAGAGAAAAATAGAATGCCAAACTTACCATCAGAAAAACCTCGCCTAAGTGCAACCGAACTGCACGCCCTAATCGAACCTTTCTCGATCAACCGTGACAAATACCCCGTCATTGTTGTTGGTATTAGGGGTTACTACAAGAATAGCATGGGCGCTCCGGCCGTCAATGATCGTGGCATCTACGATGACGCAATCTTCATTGATAGTGCCCAAGTATTGGCAGCGTACAACGCCAATACGGATCCATCAATTTACCGTCCAGGTCATGGTACTGGGATTAATAAAGGGATGGCATCATTAGCCCCATCCGATTACCCACAACTCAGTAACTTGTTGATTCTCATAGATTCCTCAAAACTGGGTGTTTGAGAGAAAACCAAATCAGATCAATTGCTTATTATATTGCAGCGCAACATGCGGGTAATCGGATGCATTAGACCCTGGCGCGTGGTTTGTACACAAGTTCGACAAACATAAAAATAAGTACATGGCTCTGTGTCAGCGAGCAGGAAATGTCACTGTTACCAGAGACGGTAATCCTCCATATAAAGACACTGGGTCATTCGGGATCAATATCCACAAGGGAGGTCCTAATAGCACCTCAAGCATAGGTTGTCAGACCATCCATCCATCGCAGTGGGATAGTTTCATAGCTGTCGCACAAGATCAGGTCCGCCGTTACTTTGGGCAAGCGTGGAAAAGACAAATCGTGCCATACATTCTTATAGAATTATGATGTCTACCAACTATTGGTCCATAAAATAACCAAAAATCCATTATTACTAACTACACCTCGGAGATACATAAATGACAATTTTTTAGAATCCATGTCGTATTGGCCCTAGCGACTCAATTAATCGGGGCGATGCAGGACTGTATGATTTAGCTCAATACAGAAACACCATTCCAGTAAGTTATATAAAGAGAATGATATAATGGTAAATGATGTGACGGAAATTACTAACTTAGACTCACAAAAAGCTAATACCCCTAGATGGCCACGTAAGCAACCTTTTGCTCCCAATATCCTTGTAATGAAAGGAGGAGGAGTCAAAGGAATTGCTTATGTCGGAGCCCTTCAAACTCTTGAAAAATACGGATATCAATTCAATCATTTTGTAGGTACATCAGCAGGTGCTATTTCAGCCGCTTTACTTTCAGTGGGATATAGCTCAACAGAGCTTGGAGAAATTTTAAAAAAAACAGATTTTCGTACATTCAAAGATGGCTATTTGTTAACATCATTATTGCTACTTCCATTTCGAAAAGGCTTATACCAAGGAGAGCAATTTAGAATATGGCTAGATAATTGTCTAAGACAAAAGTTTCCTGAATATAGTGATGCCGTAGCTATTCGTTTTAAGCATCTAAACAATATTAAAAATGCATCACGGCGGCTTACCGTGTTTACTAGCACAAAAGGGCGAACAGCTTATTCTTTTGATTCGGATGATCCAGTTAACGGGGAGGATGAAATATCCTTTGCTTGCCGTTGTAGCATGGCGATTCCTTATTTTTTCATACCTGAAAGGATTGATGGACAGTGGGTAGTAGATGGAGGGATGCAGAATAACTATCCTATAAATGCCATTCTTGATAAATTCCCTGATTTGAAAGATTCATCTAACTTTGTTGGCCTTTACCTTGGGAACAAAAAAACGCAACGAAAAAGTGAATGGTTATTATTCGACATTTTCTCTATATGGAGCGAATCCAGTGACGAGGAAGCCAAAGAGTATTTTATTGATCGTACAATTGTTATTGATCCACGGCCTGTGAAAACGACAGATTTTTCTCTGTCGACAAATGACGTAGATTTTCTTTTAGCAGAAGGAAAGGCATCTGCACTCCGATGGCTTTTTCACTGGTCAGAAGGAAAACGCCCATCTAAAGAGGAAGTGGAGAGTGCAGAGCTAATATCAGCTCAACTTAGAGAGAATGTAGTTAAAGAGAGGCGAAGAAAATTATGGCAAAATTTTATGTTTATTATTTGCGCACTAATATTTTTAGGCCTTATAGGATGGTTTTTATTCAAGTATTTAAGACCTCCGATAGAAGAAAATAGCACCGAACATAAATATAAACCATGCCAATTTGGATCAAGGATAGGATCAATAATTTTTCAGAATAACTCTAATTACCCTGTTAATGTAAAGCTTTGGCATCCTGCTAATACTAATCAACAATTTCGTCAATGGGAAATTAGCAGTAAAACGACCAAGAAATTATCAGAGAATGACGATAAAGGTTATGGGGATGATTGGGGTATTCAAATCGGTGATTCGGAAATAAAATGCATCAGCATGGTAAATAATAAGTGGGATTATAATAAAGGAGAATTCTTTATCTCTACTGATACATTTTATAGTAATCGATAGCTTTTGTAGCAATAGGAAATAGAGATGCGCCCAACATTTATTGTACTAGATAGCATGAAACTTCCCTAAGAAGCTGTACAAAAACTGCCATCGTAAAATCAGAGTCTTGCTGAGGCAGGATCCCGCGTGGGGGCAATTTTCACTGATCGCACCGGAGGGAATTCCAGTATAATTAATAACTTATTTTTTTGTACAGGCTCTAAAAGTCTGATTTCGAATAACCACAACCTGGAGATGCAAAAATGACAATTTTGAATACGGCTTATCTTAATAAATATCCTCAAACATCGATTAATATTATTGCACTAGGAGATTCATGGTTTTTCTATCCAGAGAATAATATTCTACATGCACTTGACCATAGTAAACAATATAATATTTTTCCTCTTGGGAAGAATGGAGCGAGAGCTGATGGCATGAGAAATTATTTAAGTGAGCTGAAAAGTTTTTTAGAAACCTATCGTACTATTAAAGCAGTCCTCATTAGTGCTGGCGGCAACGATTTTGCTGGCCTAGGTGATTTAGATAAGATAATACTCAATCCAATTTGCTCATCAGCTAATGATATAAATTCGTGTTATCAACCAGGTCAGCCGGATAGGTTATTTGAAAAAACCATGAAGCATTATCAAGAAATACTTGACACTATCATAAAGTATGGAAGACTATTCGGCGGCCACATTACGGTTTTTGTACACAACTACGATTATCCAATTCCTGATGGTAAAGCTCTAAAAATAGGCAACTTCACCATAGGGCCTTGGTTAAAGGAACCAATGGACATATGTAAAGTTCCAGATGATGCTAATCCCGCCGGCGGTTTTCGATATCAATTGTGCGTTGATTTAATAAATAGATTTACTCAGAAGCTAGAGTCTCTAGCTGAAAAATATCAGGATAATAGTATTATCCGTATAAAACTCATCCGATCAGCAGGAACATTACTTCCGACAGAATGGGCTAATGAATTGCATCCTAATCCTGGCGGATTCCGAAAAATCGTAAAAAATTGTTGGAAACATCATGTAGAAAAGGTGTTTAATCTTCAATAACCAACGGATGAGGTCGGTGGGAGGCTGTACCATAAGCGCGACCAACAATAGGTTGACGGCATAGGGGCTGTTTGCCCCTTGTCCTGTGCGCCAAGCCTATTAGGGGTGGACTCCACTTGCACTTGTTGCCTTAAAATCCTCTCAAACTATCTAATTTATCGCCTAATACCCCTTGAGAATCACCAGCGGCGAACCGTCCTTGGCTGTCCAAGGCGGTCGCCAATCCTTGTTATATCCGCCCTGGTCGCTCGCGGCATACGCGCACAAGCGCCCGTCGCACTCCGTCAGCTTGATCCTGGCCTTGCGTTTCTCCAGTTCGGCGGCCTGCTGCTTGAGCTGGGCGATGTCCGCGTTCAATCGTGCGATCTCACTGCGCTGCCACCAGATCGCCCCCCACCCCAGCACGCTGAGCGCCACGATGCCGGCGACGGTGCAACCGCCCGCCACCATCACCCATTTCCAGCCGAGTTTCTTCAGGATACCTTTCAACCGCTCGTCCAACTTCTCGGCGGCCTGTGTGACTCGCTCGACTTTCCCCAGCAAGGGCCGGCTGGCCGTCTCCAGCGCCTTCGTCGCCGTGCGGGAAGCATCCCCCAAGCTCCGGATGTTTGCCGTTGTACCGCTTGAAATACTGCTCGGGATTGCGGTCGATTCCGTCCAGCGTCCGCTCCGAGTACATGAGGTGGGCGTGCGGCTGTTCCCCGCCCGCCAGCGCCGCGCCCGGATTGTGGATCGCCCATTGGTGGGCGTGCCGCTCGCCGATCTCCTGCCGGATGAAGTCCAAGACCAGCGCTTGCCGCTGCGCGGGGTTCAGCTCGCGCGGCAGGGCGATTTCGATTTCCCGGTAGGTCGCGCCGTTGGCTCGTTCGTGCCGGTCGGCGGCGGTCCAGAACCGGGCGGGTTCGCCTTCGGCCCACGCGGGCAGGTTGCCGTATCCGGTCGCTTCCAGGTCTTCGTAGCCCGCGCGTTCGGCGTAGCGCCCTTCGCGGGCGATATAGGCGGCGTGGCCGCTCGCCTTGCCCTTCCCGCCAACCTTCACGCTGCAATGGTAGGAGGCCATGTCGGGGTGTCTCGATGCTCGTGGTTTATGCCGTCGCCGCGCTGTATGCACGGCGGTTGGCGGCTTCGTTGCTGTCGGTTAAGTCGCTGGTGCGCTTTGGGTTTCGTCTTTGGCCCCCCGCAGGGGCGCTCGCGGGTTTCAACGGAGCGAAGCGGAGTTGAAACAACTAAGTGCGCCTTTGATTCAGTCGCCACCACTGCTCGTCGAGGTAGCCGGGCCAAGGCGGGGATTCCCACCAAGCTTTGGAGAGAGCCCACCCGGTGCGGCGTTCGGTTGCCACCGCGCTCAGGATACGCCGCCGTTGCCGCTGCGGGAAGAGGGCGCTAGGCTTCGGAGCGCTTGCCGGTTTCTGGCCGGTGAGGGTGGCTTAAACGGATGAAGAGGGGATTCGATGTGAACCGCGATGAGTGGTTGATGAACCGGGTGGCGTTTCTGAAGGGCTTGAAGTCGGGGTCCGAACCCCAGCAGTTGTTGGTGCTGCTGGCTGAGAAGCCCGACCGCTCGGCGGCGGAGAACCAACTGTTGGCGGCCTTGGTTCGCTTGGAGCAGGCCAATGACCGCGCCGCTCAGGCCCGCGTGGCGGCAACGAAGTTGATCCAGGCGAATAAGCGCCAGTCCGCCAAGGCCGAACGGAAAGCGCGTGCCCATCGCTTGATCCAACAGGGCGTGTTGTTCGACCTGGCGGGCTTGGAACACCGCAGCCGGGGCGAACTGCTCGGCTTGCTCTTGGCCGCCGCCAAGACCGAGGACCCCCAACGTTGGGTGGCCTGGAAACAGGCCGGCGAGGCCCTCCTCGCCGAAAAGGGCGATGCCGTTCGGGCGTGATCGCCGGCGACTGGCTGCGTATTCCAGTCCATTCGGCCGCCCATTCCAGCGAAGATTCGGCCACTCATTCCAGTCGGATTCGGCCACTCATTCCAGTCGGATTCGGCCGCCGGTTCCAGGCGATTTGGCCGGACCGACGGCGCGCAGCGACGTGGGAGGAGAATTGTTACTGGCTGACGGGGGTGGCCGTCAATGGGGTTCGAGTTTTCCGGAGGGATTCTCCTTTCAAGTGCAGCCGATAGGCGTTATGGACGAGCCGATCGAGGATGGCGTCGGCCAGGGTGGGATCGCCCAGGTAGGCATGCCAGTGGTCCACGGGGAGTTGGCTGGTCACCAGGGTGGAGCGCCGGGCGTGGCGGTCGTCGAGGAGCTCCAGGAGGTCGCGGCGCTGGTCGGCGGCGAGCGGGGCCAGACCCCAATCGTCGAGGACGAGGAGATCGGTTTTGGCGAGGGCGGCAAGCAACTTGGGGAAGCGGCCGTCGCCGTGGGCCAGGGCGAGGTCCTCCAGGAGGCGCGGCAGGCGGTGGTAGGCGGCGGTGAAGCCGAGGCGACAGGCCACCTGGGCCAGGGCGCAACTGATCCAGGTTTTGCCGATCCCGGTCGGGCCGACGATCAAACAGTTCAGGTGCTCGCGCAGCCATTGGCCGGTGGCCAGGTGCTGGATCAGCGCCTGGTCCAAGCCCCGCGGGGTACGGTAGTCGAGATCTTCCAGGCAGGCGGCTTGGCGCAGGCGGGCCTGGCGCAGGCGGGTGAGCAGGCGGCGCTGCTCGCGTTCGGTCAGTTCCCGGTCGGCGAGCAGGCCGAGACGTTCCTCGAAGCCGAAGGCGGCGATCTCGGGGAGTTGCTGCTGTTCGAGGAGCGCCTTGAGCATGCCGGACAATTGCAAGGTCCGGAGTTTATCCAGAGTCGGATGGGTCAACATGGGGAAGCTCCGGGCCGGTTAGTGGTAGTAGGTGGGGCCACGTAGATTGTCGTGGTCGACGAGCGGCACCGGAGGCGATGGTTCCGGCGGCGGTTGCTGATCAAGGCCTTGTTTCAGGATGGAGTGCAGGCTCTTATAGCTACAGGCGCCCAGACGCAGGGCGCGCTGACTGGCGGCTTCCAGCCGCTCGGCGCCAAAGCCCTTGGCCAGGCGCAGGATGCCCAGGGCGGCGCGAAAGGCGTGTTGCGGATAGGCCCGGCGTTCGAACAGGGTCTGGATGACGCCCGCCGTCGCCGGTCCGATCTGCTCGGCCCAGCGCAACAACCGTTGGGGCGTCCACTCGGCGTGTTCGCGATGGGCGCGGGGCATGTGTTCGGGGACGGTGGTGTGCTGGCCCTGGTGTGGCGAGCGGATGTGGCTGGCCACCCGCTGGCCCTGGTGGAAGCATTCCACCGTGCGGGCGGTGCAACGCGCGTCCAGTTCGGTTTTCACCAGCCGATAAGGCACCGAGTAGTAATGCCCATCGATCTCGACGTGGTAGTCGATGTGGACGCGGGCTTTTTTCCATTCGGCGAACTCGTAGGAAACGGCGGGCAAGGGCCGCAAGGCCGGTCGCTCCAGGGTTTCGAACAGCGACCGCCGCGAGCCGGGCTGCTTTTGGAACGGCCGCTGATTGAGCCGCGCCAGCAGGTCCCGAATCGCCTGGTTGAGTTCGGCCAGCGAGAAGCACTGCCGGTGGCGCAAGGCCGCCAAAATCCAGCGTTCGACCACCTGGACCCCGACCTCGACCTTGGCTTTGTCGCGGGGTTTCCGGACGCGGGCCGGGAGGACCGCCACGCCGTAATGCGCAGCCAATTCGGCGTACGTGGGGTTGAGGTCCGGCTCGTAGCGATGGGCCTTCGTCACGCCGCTTTTCAGGTTATCGGGGACGATGACCGCGCTGACCCCGCCGAAAAAGGCGAAAGCGCGGACGTGCGCGCCGATCCAGTCCGGCAACTGCTGGGTCCAAGTCGCCTCGGCGTAGGTGTAGTTCGAGGCACCCAGCACGGCGATAAAGACCTGGGCCGGGCGGATTTCACCGGTGGTCCGATCGATCACGGCGGCGGTCTGGCCAGCATAGTCGACAAACAATTTCTCGCCGAACCGGTGAGTCTGGCGCATCACCACGTCCAGGGTCCCGGCCCAGGCCCGGTACTGCGCGCAGAACCGGCTGTACTGGAACCCGTCCGGATGGGCAAGCTGGTACTCTTGCCAGAGCAGCGCCAGCGTCACTCCCTTGCGCTTCAGCTCCTGATGGACCACCGCCCAATTCGGCACCGGCCGGTTCCGGCCCGGCGCCCGCGCCGGCGGCGGAAACAGTCGCCGTTCCAAATCCGCATCCCCGAGGTCGGCCGGCAGCGGCCAGGACAACCCGGATTCGTGAAAGCGGCGCAGACATTCACCGACGGTGCTGCGCGCCAGTTGCAAGCTCCCGGCAATTTGTCGGGCGGTCAACCCGGCTTCCCAGGTCAGCCGGAGGACTTCGCGAATTTTCCGCATGGATAAACGCTCCATTTCGAACCCTCGTCATGGTGGAAAAGGGTTCCATCATCGTGGATGTTATCCCGCGTCGCCTCGGCCCGTGGGGGTGGCCGAATGCCGCTGGAATCAGCGGCCGAATGGCATTGGAATCAGTGGCCGAATGTCGTCGGAATCAGTGGCCGAATGCCGCTGGAATACGCAAACTCGCCCGTTTTCGCCCCTAGGAAGCCCGTGGAGACGTTTTCAAGCTTTCCCCCTCAGGATTGACCATGCCCGAGCCAAACGCCCCTCAGCGGCCTTCTGTGGGGCTGTGGCGCGTTGATCCGTGAGCAAGGCCGTGAGCTTGGCTTGTGCCGTGCGCCGTTCCTCGGTTTCGTCGTCCAAGCGGCGGCGCAGATCGTTAATCACCCCGTCCTTGTCGTCCAGTCGTTCGCGTAACAGTTCAACTTCACGCCGTAACGCATTGGTTTCCTGTTGGGTTTCCGATTGTTTCATATTTGGGTTGCCGGACCTGTTGCCGTTCCGCATGAGGTCCTTGATGCGATCCAGTTCCGAGGGGTCAATCAGGTAACTGCCGTCTTGCTGCCGTTCGGCGGAAACCTTGCCTTTTGCGATCCATCTTGAGAGCGTGGGTTTGCTGGTTCCCGACTCTCGGGCGGTTTGGCTCAAGGACAGTTTCACGGTGTTACCCCTCCCAGTTTCCAATCGTTTCATCCAGTGTCACAGAAACCGTAACAGTGAGACTCCCCACCGACAAGGGTAAAAAAACGGCCCGCGTGGACTATGAAAACCCGCGCGAGCCGTCCTCACCATCGGCGGCCATCGGGTTCCCACCCTGTACCGCCTCCCAGACCTAGCACACCCTCACCAGAGAACAAATATCCGGGGGGAGCGCGAGGGGGGAACGCCCTCGCAGGGTCACCGCGTGCCGGAAACGATCTCGTGACCCGCGGCGGTTCAGGACGACCACGAAACACCCCACCACCCGAAACCCGAGCCATGGGAGGGCGCACTTTTGGGTTTCTGCGAAACCCACGTGCGCCGAACGGCGGGCGTAGTGATCCAAAACCCAGCCCGGCGAAGGCGTCAGCCAAAGCAGGGAAGTGCGCACTTATACATCGCTAGCGCGATGTGTGCGCGGGCCGGAAAACCCGGTGTGGGGAGCGGGTAGCAAGATGTGTTTTTGTTTACAAAAACCCCCTTGGCAAGGGGGCATGGCCCCCGTTGCATCCCCCGGCAAGTGCCGGTTTTCTGTGGACAACCGTTGGTCCGGCCTGTGTCTGCCGCGACCGCGCGGGCAGACTGGAAATGTGGCGATTTACAGCTTGCATTTGCGCAGTGTCGGCAGGACCACCCACGCGCCCCGGACGGCGGGCGCGCATCTGCGCTACATCACCCGCCCCGAGGCCCGCGCCGACCTGCTAGCCGGACGAATGCCGACCGAGCGCCACGCCGCGCGGCGGTGGCTGGATCGGGAAGAACGGCGGGACCGTCAGAATGCCCGCGTGATCGACAAGCTGACCGTGGCCTTGCCGCGCGAGCTGGACGCCCTGCAACGGCGCGGGCTGGTCATGGCGTTTGCCGAGCGGGTGACGCAGGGGCGGGCGGCATGGTTCGCGGCGATCCACCAGAGCGGACGGGACGCGCACAACCCCCATGCCCATATCGTCATTCGTGACCGCGACCCGGAAACAGGCCGCCGGGTGGCGCTGCTGTCGGAGAAAGGGGCGTGTCGGAACATCCGGCTGTTGTGGGAGCAGGCCGTCAACGCCGCGCTAGAGGCCCAAGGAAGCCCGCTGCGGGTCACGCGGTTGTCTTATGCGGCCCGAGGCATCGAGGCGTTTCCACAGCGCCACAGAGGCCCGCAGCGACCACAGGAAGGACGGGATAGGGGAACAGACTGGCCGGGCGTTGCCGTCTCGACGTCTACGGTTGGCCTTGCGTTTGAAACCGCTTCCGGAAAAAGACTGCCCATCCAGACACGAGCACCGCCTGTTTTCGTGCCCGATGTTTCGCCCCGACCTTTTGCTGCTTTTCGGCCCTAAGCGGAACAATGGCTTGGAAAGCCGTGGACAACTGAGCGAAAGGGTACCCTTTCGCTATCTGGTTTATTATCAGCCTTCATTCCCGATAGTCTCTTGAAGCTGTAGTTGATTTGGCTGAAATCCTAGTTGTTGGCGTGATGGAGGTGTTGCCATTATTATGTGCTGTGCCTGAAGTATGAACGCCATACCATTTTGGTTTTCGATGATCTTAAATGCTGGTGTGCTTGAAAGAGTGTGGAAATAAATGTGGTGCACAGACAGCACTCTATCTTGTAGCTCTTGATCTGATTCAAGCTCCTTTATATTTAGACCTATTTCCTCACATTTGGCGGAAGATAGGTGCCTATTATGTGCAAGGCTTACTGAATGATCGCCAAGTTCACGAATGATTGTATCAATAATTTCTTCTGCCCGTTCATTTTCTGAAAACATATTTCTTTTGAGCCACATTTCTACAAGACTGTTTGACCACTTTATAGCTTTTTCGCATTCTCCAATGAAAGCAGGGGGGTACTTAGCTATTACCGGCTGCCATACTGGAATTGTTCGTGGATCTTTTGTAATCTCATTGTAGGCACGGTTGAACTCTTCAATAACGCCGTGTGCCGGTATTCCACTGAACTGTGGGTCTATAGGGCCAAGTGATGATTGTTTACCCATCCATATTTCACGACATGAGCAGGCAATCATTGTTCCAGCAGACATTGCCATTTGTGGTACAAAACAGCGTATATCTCCAGAAAATTTGCCCCAGAGATAATCAACTATTGATTCAGTGGCAGCAGTATCTCCTCCAGGCGTATGGAGAATAAGATCTAACCCCTTTCCTACATCTAGGCCATTTATCGTTGTCATTAATCCGTTTTTATCGTTGTCGTCGACTGCAACTGCAGCTCCTAATTCCTGCTTTTGAAGCCATCCGCTGTAGTAACAAATTACATTTCGCCCTGTGAAATTCGATAACTCGCTAACATATTTACGGCGAAGTATGTCAAAAGGGCTACCGAGTTGCCCGATTTCTTTAACTAGTTGCGACCAATTAGGCACCTTTTTCCTCCTGACGTACTATTTTACGGTCACCATTTTCCAACACTAATGTTTCTACCATTATCCGTTTTTGAGGCTGATGTAGCGGAAATTTATAATCTGATAAACCTAGTAGATGTTCTCGTAATCCTTCTTCAAGTTGAAAAGTTTTGTACTTTTCATTTATGTCTTTCATTACATTTAACTCCTTAAAAAATTGGTTAGATAGCGATGTTTTTATAAGCACCTATTCATTGTATCCAGCATATTTAAAAAACACCGCTTTCACGTTAATTTAGAGATTTTTGCGAGCGAATTTATTGCGGCAGAACGCCACAAAAGCCGCGTCCGGCTTTTGTGGCGTTCCTTTCTTTTCGATCCACTCACGCCATTGCCGTTCCAGTTCGTAGACATCCCACTCTGGCGCGGCCTGCTTCGCCCGTTCATAAGTGGAGGTCCGTAAATGCGGCCCAGCGTTCCCCTCGTGGACAGGCAGCGGGAGCAAGAGCGGTTCGGACGCAGGCGGATTCTTGAGCCGGGGAAACGCGGGCGGCAGTTGCGCCACATGCGGTTTGCTGGGCTTAAGCAGCAAACCCCGCTCCCCGTCCTCAACATTGGCTTCCGGGTAGAGAACAAGGACGGCCCGGAGGTGTTCCAGAAAAGCCGCTTTGAAATCCCTTTCACGGCCATAATCAGCGCCGAACTGCATTTGTAGAGCAGCCCACGGGATTTCCGTTGGCTTGCGCAGGTAGGACATGCGGTAGGTCAGCCAGCAATAAATATCCAAGGCCAAGGGTGATCGCTTGAGCCCCTTGAGCGCCCGCATATCCACTGGGACGGGATTTTTGATGACTTCCTCGTAAAAATCCGTGCCGAGGGTCAGGGTTGATTTCCACAACGGCGCTTCATCGGGCGCTTTCGGGTTCCACCACAAACGCGCTTCCTTGACCATCTTGACGCCGAAAATTCCGATCTTGTCTTTGTCGTCATAGATGCAAGTGACGGACGAGGCGAAAAGCCGGGTCATCTGGTCGCGCAGTCGCGTGATGCTACCCCAACGGCCCCCGGTAGGCGTCAGGTCCAGTCCCGCCATGAACGCAGACAGGGACGGTCCGAGTTCCAGAACCGGGGATTTGGTGCGGACCGCTTCCGTCGTCACCCATGAGATTAAAAGGCGGGGAATCGATCCGTAAGGCAACCCAACGTCACTTGGGGAGAGCATCGAGAGAATGAAAGAACCATTGCGGCGTTTGAACTCGCAGCCCGGCATTGCCCTATGGGGCATCGTGGCTTGTGTCAGAGCGCGGGCCATGAAGCCAACCGCCCCAGCTTGTTTAGCCTCTTCCTCCTCTATCGCCAACGCTTCCCGGATGAGCTTTTCGAGATTGTTGCTCATGTCACTTTCTCCATATAGTCCTTCAAAGCATAGGCCGAATTTATCCACAACAGGGAGCCTTTTTAGAAGGTTATCCACGCATAAACGGTCGCGCCTCAAGGGTAGGTTTACGCATAAACGGTCGCGCGTTTACGCATAAACGGTCGCGCTTCGTCGTGGAATAATTCGTTCAATTGTTTGTTTTTAAACGTGTTTTTTGCCGATTTTTCGGCCCTCCCTGTAGTACCCTATAGTTTTTAAAAACCCTGTAGTTGGGAGACGCGGTTGGTGGAAAAATCGCCAATCACAAAAATTCACCCCGCGAAAATCCAAAAAACGGTTTGGCAAGGGGGTGGAGGCCGAACGGTTCGAGGCCAGAGTTTGGCCCTCGTGAAGCTCCACGCCCCCAAAGGCATTCGGGAGGAGGGCTTAACCCACAGCGGAGGCAGCCTGAACCGTCAGCACGGGCGGTAGGAAAAAGAAATGTTTTTTTGCTTGAACTAGATATGTGGTAAGATTACAGGTGATTACAAGAGAATCATTGGAGGGTTTTACATGGCCGAGGGCATCTTTACCGTTCGCATCGACCCGGAGAAGCAACAGCAAATCGACCAGCTAGCCCGGCAACTCGACCGTTCCCGCAATTACCTCGTGGGGCAGGCCATCGAGGAGTTTCTCGAAGCGCACGCTTGGCAGGTGGAGAAGATCAAGGCCGGGTTGGCCGCCGCCGACCGGGGCGAATTCGCTACAGACGCCGAGATGGAGCAGGTTTTTAGCCGCTATCGCCCCGAACCGGGGGACATGGCGGAATGAAAGTCCGATGGACCCGGCCCGCCCGTGACGATCTGATCCGCATTCAGGATTACATCGCGCAGGACAACCCCCGCGCCGCCTTCCGGGTGGTCGAAACTATCCGCGAGCGCACCGGGAAGCTGGTGGAGCATCCGCGCAGCGGCAGGACCGGGCGTGTCGAAGGCACGCGGGAGCTGGTTATCACCGATACGCCCTATCTCGTGGCTTATCGGATTCAGGGCGAATGGATTGACGTTCTGGCCGTCCTGCACGGGTCCCGGCAGTGGCCGGAGGGTTTCAATTAGCACCGGGTGGAGAAAACTCGTGCGTATTCCAGTCCATTCGGCCGCCCATTCCAGCGAAGATTCGGCCACTCATTCCAGTCGGATTCGGCCACTCATTCCAGTCGGATTCGGCCGCCGGTTCCAGGCGATTTGGCCGGACCGACGGCGCGCAGCGACGTGGGAGGAGAATTGTTACTGGCTGACGGGGGTGGCCGTCAATGGGGTTCGAGTTTTCCGGAGGGATTCTCCTTTCAAGTGCAGCCGATAGGCGTTATGGACGAGCCGATCGAGGATGGCGTCGGCCAGGGTGGGATCGCCCAGGTAGGCATGCCAGTGGTCCACGGGGAGTTGGCTGGTCACCAGGGTGGAGCGCCGGGCGTGGCGGTCGTCGAGGAGCTCCAGGAGGTCGCGGCGCTGGTCGGCGGCGAGCGGGGCCAGACCCCAATCGTCGAGGACGAGGAGATCGGTTTTGGCGAGGGCGGCAAGCAACTTGGGGAAGCGGCCGTCGCCGTGGGCCAGGGCGAGGTCCTCCAGGAGGCGCGGCAGGCGGTGGTAGGCGGCGGTGAAGCCGAGGCGACAGGCCACCTGGGCCAGGGCGCAACTGATCCAGGTTTTGCCGATCCCGGTCGGGCCGACGATCAAACAGTTCAGGTGCTCGCGCAGCCATTGGCCGGTGGCCAGGTGCTGGATCAGCGCCTGGTCCAAGCCCCGCGGGGTACGGTAGTCGAGATCTTCCAGGCAGGCGGCTTGGCGCAGGCGGGCCTGGCGCAGGCGGGTGAGCAGGCGGCGCTGCTCGCGTTCGGTCAGTTCCCGGTCGGCGAGCAGGCCGAGACGTTCCTCGAAGCCGAAGGCGGCGATCTCGGGGAGTTGCTGCTGTTCGAGGAGCGCCTTGAGCATGCCGGACAATTGCAAGGTCCGGAGTTTATCCAGAGTCGGATGGGTCAACATGGGGAAGCTCCGGGCCGGTTAGTGGTAGTAGGTGGGGCCACGTAGATTGTCGTGGTCGACGAGCGGCACCGGAGGCGATGGTTCCGGCGGCGGTTGCTGATCAAGGCCTTGTTTCAGGATGGAGTGCAGGCTCTTATAGCTACAGGCGCCCAGACGCAGGGCGCGCTGACTGGCGGCTTCCAGCCGCTCGGCGCCAAAGCCCTTGGCCAGGCGCAGGATGCCCAGGGCGGCGCGAAAGGCGTGTTGCGGATAGGCCCGGCGTTCGAACAGGGTCTGGATGACGCCCGCCGTCGCCGGTCCGATCTGCTCGGCCCAGCGCAACAACCGTTGGGGCGTCCACTCGGCGTGTTCGCGATGGGCGCGGGGCATGTGTTCGGGGACGGTGGTGTGCTGGCCCTGGTGTGGCGAGCGGATGTGGCTGGCCACCCGCTGGCCCTGGTGGAAGCATTCCACCGTGCGGGCGGTGCAACGCGCGTCCAGTTCGGTTTTCACCAGCCGATAAGGCACCGAGTAGTAATGCCCATCGATCTCGACGTGGTAGTCGATGTGGACGCGGGCTTTTTTCCATTCGGCGAACTCGTAGGAAACGGCGGGCAAGGGCCGCAAGGCCGGTCGCTCCAGGGTTTCGAACAGCGACCGCCGCGAGCCGGGCTGCTTTTGGAACGGCCGCTGATTGAGCCGCGCCAGCAGGTCCCGAATCGCCTGGTTGAGTTCGGCCAGCGAGAAGCACTGCCGGTGGCGCAAGGCCGCCAAAATCCAGCGTTCGACCACCTGGACCCCGACCTCGACCTTGGCTTTGTCGCGGGGTTTCCGGACGCGGGCCGGGAGGACCGCCACGCCGTAATGCGCAGCCAATTCGGCGTACGTGGGGTTGAGGTCCGGCTCGTAGCGATGGGCCTTCGTCACGCCGCTTTTCAGGTTATCGGGGACGATGACCGCGCTGACCCCGCCGAAAAAGGCGAAAGCGCGGACGTGCGCGCCGATCCAGTCCGGCAACTGCTGGGTCCAAGTCGCCTCGGCGTAGGTGTAGTTCGAGGCACCCAGCACGGCGATAAAGACCTGGGCCGGGCGGATTTCACCGGTGGTCCGATCGATCACGGCGGCGGTCTGGCCAGCATAGTCGACAAACAATTTCTCGCCGAACCGGTGAGTCTGGCGCATCACCACGTCCAGGGTCCCGGCCCAGGCCCGGTACTGCGCGCAGAACCGGCTGTACTGGAACCCGTCCGGATGGGCAAGCTGGTACTCTTGCCAGAGCAGCGCCAGCGTCACTCCCTTGCGCTTCAGCTCCTGATGGACCACCGCCCAATTCGGCACCGGCCGGTTCCGGCCCGGCGCCCGCGCCGGCGGCGGAAACAGTCGCCGTTCCAAATCCGCATCCCCGAGGTCGGCCGGCAGCGGCCAGGACAACCCGGATTCGTGAAAGCGGCGCAGACATTCACCGACGGTGCTGCGCGCCAGTTGCAAGCTCCCGGCAATTTGTCGGGCGGTCAACCCGGCTTCCCAGGTCAGCCGGAGGACTTCGCGAATTTTCCGCATGGATAAACGCTCCATTTCGAACCCTCGTCATGGTGGAAAAGGGTTCCATCATCGTGGATGTTATCCCGCGTCGCCTCGGCCCGTGGGGGTGGCCGAATGCCGCTGGAATCAGCGGCCGAATGGCATTGGAATCAGTGGCCGAATGTCGTCGGAATCAGTGGCCGAATGCCGCTGGAATACGCAGACTGGCGATTGAAAGCGCCTTGGGGATATCAGCCGAACAGCTCGCCGTGCGACCCCAGCCGCGCCAAGCGTAGCGTGTCGGCGTCCGCTTTCCGGTAGATCAGCAGCAAATCCGGCTTGAGGTGGCATTCCCGGTAGCGGGACCAGGAACCGCTCAGCGCGTGATCCCGCCAGCTCTCCGGCAAGGGCTGGTCGTCGGCCAGCCGCGCCAGTGCCGCCAGCAGCAAGCCGTCCACGTCGCGGCGGTGTTGCGGTGTCGCCTTGACTCGCTTGTAGTCCCGCTTGAACGCGGAAGAGCGCTCAATCGTCCGCATTCAGGTCGGCCAGCAAGTGATCGACGCTCTCGAAGCGCGCGCCTTGCCCGGCCTCCAGCTCCTGGATCGCCGCCGCCGTCTCGGCGTTCGGCACCCGCACGTCGAACGGCAGCGCCCGTTCCGCCGCCACCCGGACCAGCAGCATCCGCACCGCGTCCGACACCGACAGCCCCATGTCCGCCAGCGTGGCCGCCGCCTGGGCCTTGATCGCCTCGTCCACCCGGACGTGGATCATCGTGGTGGTCGCCATCCCCGTTCCTCCCGAGTCCGCCGAAATGAGATACATCGTATCTCGATTGGGTATTTTCGACCACCCTTCGGTTCGGTCGGTGGGTTTCGTGTTCCTGCCCCTGCTGTTGGAAATGCCCTAGAACCGCTAAAAAAAGCCCTAGGAGGCGTTTTGATCTTCAAGTAGGGGGAGAGCCGGGAATGGCGTTTTCGTCGCTTCCTGGCCTTCCCGTGAGCCTCTACGGGGCTGTTTGAGACCACCGCTCGCATCGTGCCTCCCCTTGGAGGCCGTCTTTTGGGTTTTCGGTGGGGTTCCCGCCGTCCTTTCCCGTGGTCGCTGCTTGCTCCTGCTTCTGGGGTGGGTTTGGGAGGGGGCTACTGCACCCCTCCCAATCAAAAATTAGGTGAGCGAAGCGAACTCATTTTCTCCTTCGCTTCCGGTCGAATTTTCGAGTTATCCACAGGCTTGGCCTGTGTTTTAAATGTTCAGTGTGTTCTTGTGTTCCGCGCGCGCGATCACTTTATGCGCCGCCTCGAAAGGTGAGAAATTCCGGACTAAAGGTGAGAAATTCCGGACTAAAGGTGAGAAATTCCGGACTAAAGGTGAGCTAAAAGCAGCTTGACGAATCACCGTTAAAGGAACTAAGCCATGCCAAAAACAGCAAGAACAGCCCTTAAGCAAGCCACGTTACCTCTGGAAGTCCACGCCTCCGGCGATCCGTGGCAACCATCCGGCGATGAGATCGCCACTGTGCCCTTGCCCAATGATGTGATTATCACGAAGGTTGAAGGCGACTACACCGAACGCGAT
>WBZL01002465.1_pt1 | contig 18052 bp, 5 predicted proteins | sample 5204291 | NCBI WGS metagenome assembly WBZL01 (sample SAMN12344345, study PRJNA552823) | activated sludge metagenome | biome: Activated sludge suspended growth; feature: Nitrification reactor; material: Wastewater; isolation source: activated sludge from nitrification reactor of wastewater treatment...
AAAGTCGTTTTCAGAAACGATGCGGGATTTGTACGACTATATCGATCCCAAAACGGGAAAAAAAGCGCCATTGGTTTCCGATGAGGTGATGCAGGTCATCAATACGCATGCTGATCTTCTGGATTCCACGATTATCTACGATCGTGACTTCGGCTACGATTACTTTGGCTTCAAAACCCTCGAAAAATCCTACCTCCTTCGTCTGAACGGCAAAGTAGTAGAGCGTCCGCAGCACATGTTGATGCGTGTTTCGGTTGGAATTCATCAGAACAATATAGATGCAGCAATTGAGACGTACAATCTCATGAGCGAACGCTGGTTCACCCATGCGACTCCTACGTTGTTCAATTCAGGCACACCGAAACCACAGCTCAGCTCCTGCTTCTTATTACAGATGCAGAGCGACAGCATCGAAGGCATTTACAATACACTGAAGCAAACTGCACAGATTTCACAAAGTGCAGGCGGAATTGGCCTAAGCATTCATAACATCCGTGCTACAGGATCCTATATCCGTGGCACCAACGGAACATCCAATGGCATTGTGCCGATGCTACGCGTATTCAACGATACTGCACGTTATGTAGATCAGGGAGGCGGTAAACGAAAAGGTTCATTTGCAGTTTATCTCGAACCTTGGCATGCTGATGTTTTCGAATTCCTCGAATTGAAGAAGAACCATGGCAAGGAAGAGCTTCGTGCACGTGATCTTTTCTATGCAATGTGGATTCCGGATCTGTTTATGAAGCGTGTGAAAGAAGAAGGCGAATGGAGTCTTTTCTGCCCGAACGAAGCTCCAGGACTGGCTGACTGTTACGGTATGGAGTTCGAGCTGAAGTATACGAAGTACGAAGAAGAAGGACGTGCACGTCGTACCATTCCTGCACGCGAGCTCTGGACAGCCATTCTTGAATCACAGATCGAAACCGGTACGCCTTACATTCTTTACAAAGACGCTGCCAACGAAAAGAGCAATCAGAAAAATCTGGGCACCATTCAGAGTTCGAACCTGTGTACCGAAATCATGGAGTACACGGCACCGGATGAAGTGGCTGTATGTAACCTGGCGTCCATCGCGCTGCCTCGTTTCGTCACCAATGGTCAGTTTGATCATCAAAAGCTGTTTGAGATAACGTATGTAGCCACCAAGAATCTGAACCGGATCATCGACGTTAACTATTACCCGATTGAAGAAGCGAAGAACAGCAATATGCGTCATCGCCCGATTGGTTTAGGTGTACAGGGGCTGGCTGATACGTTTATCCTGATGCGTTATCCGTTCGAAAGTGAAGAAGCGCGTCGTCTGAACCGTGAAATTTTCGAAACGATCTATTATGCGGCAATGACAGCATCCAAAGATCTGGCGAAGATTGAAGGCCCATACTCTACCTACGAAGGATCTCCGGTTTCGAAAGGCATCTTCCAGTTTGATATGTGGGGAGTAAAACCAACCGATCGCTGGGAATGGGATGTGCTGCGTGAAGAAGTGAAGAAACATGGTGTACGCAACTCGTTGTTGCTTGCTCCGATGCCCACCGCATCTACCTCTCAGATTCTTGGCAACAACGAGTGCTTCGAACCATACACTACGAATATCTATAACCGACGCGTATTGAGCGGAGAGTTTATCGTGGTGAACAAACACCTGCTGATGGATCTCGTTCGTCTGGGCCTTTGGACCAACGACATGAAGAATAAAATCATCGCTGCCAATGGTTCTGTTCAGGGCATCGCAGAAATCCCGGCGGATATTAAGGAACTGTACAAAACGGTTTGGGAAATCAAGCAGCGTACCATCATCGACATGGCTGCTGACCGCGGAGCATACATCTGCCAAAGCCAATCTTTGAACCTGTTCATCGCTGAGCCGAACTTCGCGAAACTCACTTCGATGCATTTCTACGCATGGGAGAAAGGATTGAAAACCGGAATGTATTATCTGCGTACAAAACCTGCAGCCACAGCTATCAAGTTCACCGTTGACAAGCAATATGAGATGTTGCCACACACCTCTGCTGAACCGGTAATGGCTACTACCGCAACCGCTGTTTCATCTGTTACGTCGGCGCAAGCTCCTGCTGCCAACGACTTCACCGACGAACCCAGCGTCAGTGATCAGCTGAGCTGTTCACTCGATAATCCTGACGGATGTCTGATGTGCGGAAGCTGATAAAACGATCAATACGAAAAGAGGCGGACTGAAATCAGTCCGCCTCTTTTCGTATATACCTGCCGTTAGCTTCAGCCGATCGCCTGTTTCAAATCTTCAATAAGATCATCAACATCTTCAATGCCGACCGATAAACGAATCAGCGCATCTGTGACTCCGGCTTTCTCCCGTTCTTCCTTTGGAATTGAAGCATGGGTCATGGTAGCAGGATGATTCAGCAGAGACTCTACGCCACCCAGCGATTCGGCCAGTGAAAATACTCTAACCTTCGACGCCATAGTAAAGGTTTCCTCCGTCGTTGCATTTTTCAGGGTAAAGGAAATCATCCCTCCAAAGTCCTTCATCTGAGATTTTGCAATTTCATGATTCGGGTGATCAGGAAATCCCGGCCAGTACACTTTATCTACCTTCGGATGTGCTCTCAGAAACTCAGCAATTTTTCTGCCGTTGCTGCAATGTCGTTCCATCCGTACATGCAGGGTTTTTATGCCACGCAGTACCAGGAAACTGTCCATCGGACCCGGAGTTGCACCGCAGGAATTATGAATAAAGGCGAGCTTTTCGTAGAAATCTTTATTGTTCGTGCAGATGGCTCCCATCACCACATCACTATGTCCGCCCAGATACTTTGTGACGGAGTGCATTACGATATCAGCACCCAGAGCAAGAGGATTCTGGAGGTATGGAGACGCGAACGTATTATCTACAACAAGAATCAGATTTTTTTCCTTTGCAATCCCGGCACATGCTTTTACATCGATGATCTGCATGGTTGGATTGGTAGGCGTTTCTACCCAAAGCATTTTCGTATTTGCATTGATGTACTGACGGATATTCTCTGCATTGTACATATTCACAAAATGAAATTTGATACCCATCGGTTCAAAGATCTTTGTAAACATCCGATAGCTTCCACCGTACAGGTCATTGGTGGCAATCACTTCATCACCCGGACGCAACATTTTAATAATCGCATCACTGGCACCTTGTCCGCTGCTGAAACACAAGCCATGAGCCGCATTCTCGAGTGCCGCTATACATTGCTCCAGTGCATTACGGGTTGGATTCTTTCCACGTGCGTAAGCATATCCTTTATGACGACCCGGCCATTCCTGAACATACGTACTGGTTTGATAAATTGGGGTCATAATAGCCCCTGTTGTCGGATCCGGTTCTTGTCCGGCATGAATGGCTCTGGTGCCGAAGCCTGCTTTTTCGTTCATTGCGATCAACTATTAAGTGAACAAAGGTAATGAAACAGAATCAGAAGGTGAATCAGCCGAATCGATGTCGCCGGTGGTAAAAAAAAGTGCTGCACACGGATAATGTGCAGCACGTGTTCAAGAGCTTGTCGCTTAAGGGTGATTGGAACCTACGAAGTTAAACACATTGTTGTCCAGAATGATCTGATCAAGGAAATCCGTTGCGCCATCGCCGGAAACATCTGTTGGATTGTATCCGAAAGCAAAGCTTGATGCATCGTTATCCATTGCAATCTGATCCAGAAAATCAAGCACTTCATCCTGTGGTGATAAATCACCACTGTAAAAAGCCCAAACGCCGGGACTTACCTGAGTCATGTTGGATCCATAGGCTTTCGTTTGTGCATTTGTAAAATTATAATTTACAGTGCCTGACATCAGCACAGGAAGTGCAGACCAGGTTTCCACTGCATTCCGGTGCCTGACCGCGATGTAATAATTCCCTCCGGAAACAAAGGGCGGGAACAAACAGGATACCTGTCCGTTGGTACCCACTACTCCAACAGCAAATGATGTGATTGCACCGGGGTTCGCAGCAGGATGTAAAAACACTGTTACAGTATCTGTTTGATTGGTGGGCGCGCTGACTCCTGAATTATTCAATGCCGGCACCATACCTCCAGCTCCGTTGTAATATCCTTCAACAAGAAAAGTAAGATTCAACGTTACTGGAGAGGTTCCAACGGTATATACTGGGCCAGAAGCATTGTTACCGCATGCATTGTACACAACAACAGTTCCGGTAGTAGCACCTGCAGGAACAGTAGTTGTGATCATGGTATCACCGGAAACTGTAAATACAGATGTAGATGCGCTTCCAATCTGCACAATTGCCAATGCTGAGAAATTGGAACCTTTAATTGTAATCGGTGTTCCAACAGGCCCAACATTTGGCGTCACCGAAGTTACTACAGGATTGCCACTTGCAACTTCCATAGTAATAGGATTAGCCGTCACTGTAGAAGGAACCGCACATGCATCATTGCTGGTGATAACGCAGGTGATCACCGATCCATTCGTCAACAGTGATGTCGAATAGGTTGAACTATTGGCACCCACATTGATACCATTCCGCTTCCATTGATAGTTAGGCGGAAATGTCTGCCAATTTGCAAATGCTTCATAAGTAACGAATGTTCCAGAGCAAATTTTGGTGCCAAAATCTGAAGTAATAAAGACGCTAGATGGATATGTTGAATTAACCGTCATCGTAATGGCGTTGGAAGTTGCAGTGACCGGACTGGCGCAAGTGACGTTGCTGGTGAGCACACAGGTTACAATTTGACCATTGGTCAATCCGGCATTGGTGTATGTTGCGCTATTGGTGCCAACGTTGGTTCCGTTCAGTTTCCATTGATAAGCCGGAGTGGTTCCACCGTTGGTGGGTGTAGCCGTAAACGTAACACTGGTGCCCGCGCAGATCGTTGTTCCCGTACTTGCACTGATCGACACGGAAGGAACCAACACAGGATTGACGGTCATCGTTAATGCATTCGATGTAGCTGTAACAGGACTGGCACAAGTAGCATTGCTTGTAAGCACACAGGTTACGATCTGTCCGTTGGTGAGTGTGGTGGTTGTAAAGGTTGCACTGTTGGTACCGGCGTTAGTGCCATTCACTTTCCATTGATATGCCGGTGTAGTTCCGCCATTGGCAGGTGTCGCTGTAAATGTCACGCTGGTGCCGGCACAGATGGTAGTACCTGTACTGGCGCTGATGGAAACGGATGGCGTGAGTACCGGGTTAACGGTCATGGTGATTGTATTCGAATTTTCTGATGTGGGACTGGCACAGGTGGCATTACTGGTCACTACACACGAAACCTGATCACCATTTACAAGTGCATTATTAGTAAAAGTTGCACTGTTTGTTCCTACCGCATTTCCGTTTTTCTTCCATTGATAAACTGGTGTCGTACCTCCGTTAGTAATACTCGCTGTAAATGTCACGGATGTTCCCGAACAGATCGTACTACCGGGACTGGCAGCGATGGATATCGTTGGCGTTACAGCAGGATTCACCGTCATAGTAATGGAATTGGAAGTAACCGTTGCGGGGCTTGCACAGGAAGCACTGCTGGTCATGGTACAGGTTACTACTTGTCCGTTTGTCAATCCCGCATTTGAATACAACGGACTGTTAGCACCTACATTCACGCCATTTACTTTCCATTGGTACGAAGGAGTAATACCACCATTTGCCGGTGTGGCAGTAAAGGAGACGGAAGTTCCGGAGCAAATAGTACTGCCGGGATTTGCCCCAATTGAAACAGACGGAATGACAGGTGTTGTTACGGTCATCGTGATGGTATTTGATCCGGCACCTGTGGGACTTGCGCATGTTGCATTGCTTGTTATTGCACAGGTTACAAAGTCGCCTGTCACGAGCGCAGCGTTCGTATAGGTGGCATTATTGGTTCCTACATTCACACCATTCAACTTCCAGTTATAAATAACTCCGGGGCCACCATTTGTAGCTGTTGCGGTGAACGTAACACTGGTGCCGGTGCAGATGGTACTTCCGGGATTTGCACTGATCGTTACAGAAGGTACCACCACAGGATTTACGGTCATTGTAATCGCATTGGATGTTGCTGTAGCAGGTGACGAACACAAGTTATTATGTGTCATTACGCAGGTAACTATTTGCCCGTTGGTTAGCGTGGTGGTAGTATAGGTGGCACTATTGGTTCCTACGTTGGTGCCATTCACCTTCCACTGATAGGAAGGAGTGGAACCACCATTGACAGGCACTGCCGTAAATGTAACACTGGTTCCGGCGCAAATCGTAGCACCGGTATTGGCACTGATAGACACGGCAGGAGTCACAATCGGGCTCACCGTCATCGTAATTGCATTGGAAGTAACGGAAGCTGGTGTTGCACAGGTTGCATTACTGGTCAGAACACAGGTTACAATTTGCCCGTTGGTCAGTGTGGTTGTAGTATAAGTTGAACTATTGGTACCCACATTTGTTCCGTTCACTTTCCACTGGTAAGAGGGCGAAGCCCCGCCATTGATGATCAGTGCACTGAAGGTAACACTGTTGCCGGTGCAGATGGAATTTCCAAGACTTGATGAAATCGAAATTGAAGGTGAAACGGCTGAAGTAACCGCCATGGTAATTGCATTGGAAGTAGCCGTTGTGGTTGTTATACAGGTTGCATTACTGGTCAGCACACAGGTTACAATTTGCCCGTTGGTGAGGGTTGTGGTTGTAAAGGTTGGACTGTTTGTTCCAGCATTAACACCATTCACTTTCCATTGATACGACGGTGATGCTCCGCCGTTAGTGGGCGAGGCGGTAAAGGTAACACTGGTACCTGCGCAAATACTGTTGCCGGGGTTAGCGCTGATGGAAACAGAGGGAGCTACCGGTGATGTAACGGTCATGGTGATCGTATTTGATGTAACTACATCATTACATCCACCGGTTTGAGTAAGGGTACAAGTGATGGTATTTCCGTTGGCAAGGCCGGCATCTGTATATGTCGCACTATTCACTCCTACATTCACGCCGTTCTTCTTCCATTGATAGGATGCTGTTCCGGTAGGCATGGTTGAGGAAGAGGTAAAAGTTACGGATGTTCCTGCGCAAATGGTTGCGCCGGGGTTGGCGGCAATCGAAATAGTGGCGTGAACATCCGACGCGTTCATCGCAGTAAACGGTGTTACACAGATCCCATTATTCAGCGAAAACGCTTTAGCGGCCATAAACGCCCCGCCTGCTGTTTCTGAAGCCTGCAACACCCTCTTTGACAAGCCATAACTTACCTCAGCATGCATCACTGCAGAAGTATTGATTACGTGATCCAGCAGGTGCCAGTGTCCGAGTTCGTGCAGTGCTACCGTTTCGAAATCTATCTCGGTGGCAGAGGGCAGAGCAGGACCATATTCCCATACTAATCCATCATCGAAACTTATATCCTGATCCACAGCATACCAAACCGTATCAGAAGCACTTAAACAACCCGTCAGGGAAGAGGTAGCACGACCAGCAACTCCTGCCGGAAGCTCTGATCCTGTATCGAATCGAATGGTATTGGTGCCATCATTGGATGCCACATCAATGGTAGTGGATGCACCAATATGCCAGTTAATATCGGTTTCACATTTCCACGAATAAAATGCACGCAGAAAGGAATTCATCGCCGCTCCGTTAGCAGGAAAATCTGTGCTGTTAAACTGAAAAGTATACCCACCAATAGTATTGTCATTGTATAAATCAGTAGCCAGACCTGCCGTATTGAATTCAACATTAATAGCCGCAAAATTTATGGTCAGAGTGCCTGCAGAAGTTGCCTGATTCGGCGAGGCGGTACTGTTAATTACTCTTATGTTTCCGGTGCCTGCACCCGGCCCGGAAGAAAGTGAACTGGAAGGGACTCTCAGCTGAATTTGCGTATCTGACCAACTGATATAGTCTTTTGCTTTCGGTTGAACCCACACTACTGATGCCGGATTATTTGCATTTCTGAATTCAACAAACCCGGTTCCTTTTGTGGCACCAAAACCACTGCCATTGATGGTCAATACCGATGATGTTCCGGAGGAAATAGTAGTGGGTGAAAAAGATGTAATAGAAGGCACTGTAAGTGGTGCCGGTAGCTGACCGTTTTTAGGACCACCACCGGACTGAACCGGAGGTGATTGGATGATAACGGGATTCTGATAACCCAACCTACTCATGAACAGGTCAATTCCTTCTGGCAGATTCTCAATTTCTATATATGGAGCATACGCTTTATCATTGCTCTCATCATACCTGATAAACCCCTGTTCGGCCGCAAATACTTCAAATGAATAGGCACGTTCTGTTGGATTATGTTCATATCCGAATCGTGCAGGATATAGAAAAAACAATCCTTTATCGCCAACTGCAAAACTGTTCTCTGAACTTACCTGCATGCGGTTTAATCCAACCTGCCCACCTTCAGTGACGACCTGAATTTGTTGACGGATCGCAGTTCCTTTAAACACCCTGAATAGGTTCAGGGTATTTACAGTGTAGATCTTTGTCCGGTCTTCGGTCTGGTACGAACGAACTGCTGTAATTTCCCCTTCTGCGATCAGGGAACTGGCCATTACTTTCTTTTCATTCTTTACCGGAATTAACATGCAACCATTCTGAGCCGAAGAGTTAAAAAACGGCAATAACAGCATCATCGCCAGCAAGGCGCGTATTTGTAATTTCATAAGAAGTGATGTATTTGCTGCAAATTACTGAATTCTTCTCAGAACTGAAAATCCCCTTTAATGGGGAATCATAAATCTTATCTGAAAACATAAAATCCGTTATGCACCGTTTTTCAAATTTAAACTAATCATGCTCTTTAGCTGAATTCAGATGATTGAAAAACAGCTCCCTCTGTTTATAAAACAAGTCAATAAAAAAGGGGCCATCGGTGTAATGGCCCCTTTTTCTGATTTTATGCTTCCGTCAATTAAAACGGATGATAAGAACTCACGAAGTTGAATACGTTATTATCCAGAATAATCTGATCCAGGAAGTCTGTGGCCCCGTCGCCCGTTACATCCGTGGCATTGTAGCCAAACGCGAAGTTCGATGCGTCGTTGTCCATCGCTATCTGATCCAGGAAGTCCAGTACTTCATCCTGTGGCGCTACATCTCCGCTGTAGAACGCCCATACTCCGCTGCTTATCTCTATCTGGTTCCCGGAGTATGCCTGCGTGGCGGCTGTGGTGAAGTTATAACTCATCGTTGCACTGAAGGTCACTACATCTGACCACGTCTGTACCGCATTGCGGTGGAAGATCGCTATGTAGCCGTTCGCACCGATCACACTCGCCGGGAACGTGAAGCTCGCCTGACCTGTTGTGCTCAGTACCCCTGATCCGCTCGCCAGTACCGTAGTCGGACTCGTCTGATCTCTTAACTCTACATAGATCGTATCACATTCGTTCGCATCTACTCCTACGCCTGCATTCAGCAACGCAGGAGCAAGACCTCCGGCTCCGTCATACATCCCTTCGATCAGCATGGTCAGGTTCAGTGTCATGTTGCTGATCGTAGTCACCTCTACCGTGTCGATAAAGAAACACAGATTGCTGTCCTGGATAAACACCTGATAGTAGCCGCCGCCTAAGCCGCCCAGCGGACTGCCACTGCCTACCTGTACAGGTAACAGATCATACCAGTCGATCTGGTATGGACTGGTGCCTCCGCTTACTACTGCAGATACGGTTCCATCCAATGCGCCGGGAGCAGACTCCGGTGTTGAACTCAACGTGGCCGTCAATATCGCAGGCTCGGTGATCACCACCTGAGCTGTATCTGCACAACTGCTCGCATCCGTTACGATCACTGTATAGGTACCTGCTACCAAACCTCCGATGGAGTTGGATGTTGATCCCGTACTCCACTGAACACTGATCGGGGATACACCTCCTGAATAGTATACCGTTGCCGTTCCATCTGGCTGGCCGTTACAAACAACATTGCTCTGACTCGTTGAATCGATCGTGATCGGTGTTGCGCCGCCTACTACATAGGTCAGTACACCTGAACTACAGCTGCCTGGAAGACCATATTCATCCGATACACTCAGATAATAGGTGCCTGCGGCAAGGTTCGATATCATATCCTGCGTGCTGCTGCTTACCGTGTTCTGGATCACATTGCTTTGGGCCAGATCCGTGGACCATACATAGTGGTAAGGGGCGATACCCTGCGTTACCGTCGCCTTGATGGAACCCAGACTTGAACAGGAGGCATTCACAATCGTATCTACAATCGCTACTGCTTTGGTGGTGATATACGCCGTGTCTGACATCGCTGTACATCCGTTTGGTAAGGTCACCAGTACGAAGTACGATGATCCGAAGATGGATGGGATCGTATCCAGACCCGGTGTAGGAGGAACAATCTGTCCACTAAGTCCGAACCACTCAAAGTTCGTGGTGGATGGATAGCCGCCACTGTATGGACCAGAATCGCCTACGATTACATCCACTACACTCGGCGCACACAACGAAGTGTCGTTGGTGACAATGTACGGCTGAGCGGGACTCGCTGCGTTTACAGTAATTGAATTAGATGCGGTACATCCGAAAATATTGGTCGCGGTGACACTGTAGGTTGTTGATCCTGTCGGTGGTGTAACGATGAGCGTATCATCTGTTCCTCCCGTTGACCACAGGAATGTTGTGGTTGAACCGTATCCTACTTTCATGTTCGGACGGTTATTGAATGTGGTAATTGTTGATCCAGGTAATGATGATCCTCCACAGATATCCCATCCTGCAGTGCCGTTATCTCCATACTTACCATAAACGGTATTGCCGGATGTCAGGCTATATTCTACCGTCGCATTGCCCGAAGCATAACAAACTCCCGAACCACCGGTACAGGTACCACTCTGGTCATTGTTATGACAGATCTCAAATACTACACTTGACACGCCATCCCAGTTGTATGGAGCACTGAAGTTGAAGGTATTCCAACCCAGCACCGGTGCATACGAAGTTGGGGCTGCGTATACCTGTGTCAGTCCGGTTACATACGTTGACAAGGTAGTACCTGAAGTAGATCCGACTTTAATGCTGTAACCGGTCAATGGCAGGTTAGTTGTGGGAAGTGTTGTTACATTGAAGGCAAGACTGGTCAGCTGACCGGCATACACGCCCAATGCATTCAGTTCTGATGCTGTAATCAGATACTGAATTTTCGCACCTTCATATAGACTGCTGAAAGCCGTAATACCACTCGTTGAGGTGGTAGTTGTGGCAGTTCCAACCTGCGCCACTCCAGGCTGCGTTGAAGATGCAACCAATGTTACCGGAACACTGCCACAGATAACTGTAGGATTCTGGGAAATTGTTGGAGTAAGAGGTGAAGGATTAACAGTAACTACAATGGTATCCATAGCTGAACAGCCAGCATTCGGACCAGCGGTGGTATCAGTAGCTATTACACTGTAAGTAGTAGTAGCAACAGGACTTACGCTATAGGAAGCACCATTATAACCGGTGTTAAATACATAGGAATATTCCGGATCGTTGGTGCTGGTAGCTGTAAGCGTCGTGCTCTGACCGCTACAGATTGTTATATCCGAGCCGAGAGAAACCGATGGAGAAGCCGTTACTGTAGCCACTACAGGCGTACGAACTCCTTCACAGGCTGTAACAATCTTCCAGTCATAGAAATAATAATAGTATGAGGAAGAAGCACCGCTGGTATAAGCAGAAGTAATGGAAGCAACACCCGGTGTTGTATAGGGATAGGTGAACCCTGTTGTAATCTCCCGGATGAAACCGGAGATTCCTCCACCCGAAGCTGAAGTAAACACGAGGCGATGACCGGTACCTGCAGGAACGTTAAAGTTCAGCGTCACCAGCGTCTTAATGCCCGGAGATACTGAAGTGGGAACAGAGACGGTTGTACTTTGCAATATGGTACCTGCGGCATTTTTCAGGGCGATGGTAGCTGTAACATCACCACTCGGTGTTGTAGCTACAGGATAGATAGCAACGGATTGCAAAGTAAATGCCTGCAACGCGTCAAACATCAAACCTACATCTGAATATCCACTGTTGGTAGTTACTCCAACGTTATTAGGTAATCCCAGTGAGGTCAGGGATGAGCCGTCAGATGCTGCAGCATAAAACGTAGTAGTACCGGTAACGTTAGTAGTAAATGATGTACCCGTTCCCAATGAAGCACCACCACTGGCTGTGTTATACCAGTTAATGGCCGCAGCAGCTGTGGTTGCATTCAGGGTAACTGAACCGGGGCCGCACCGGGTAGCTCCCGTAGTAGAAAGCAGACTCGGATTATTTACCTGAATAAATAACTGATTAGAAGTCAGTGAAGTGTTGCTACATGAAACCACTAACTGGTAATACGTATCCTGAGTCAATGCCGGACTCGTATAGGTGGTACCGCCGGTTTGAACTGTAGTCCATGGCCCAGAAGAACTGGAAGCTGATTGCCATTCGATAAGGCCTCCTGCTGCACCGGTTGAAGTTAATATAGTTGTATTGTTTCCATTAATGCACAAACTGGTTTGAGAAGCACTGATACTACCTGCATTCAATGTTCCGCCTGAAATTACCGTTAAGCTGTCATAAACCACACAACCTGCATTAGCTCCCGTTGTAGTGTCCGTAGCAACCAGATAATACTTCGTTGTGCTGGTTGGTGACACAGTGAACGGACCGGCTCCGTTATAATTTAAACCGGCAGGTGAAGATGTCCAGATATACTGATAGGATGGATCATTACTGCTTAAAGCTGCCAGATCTGTTGACCCCCCGGTACAAACTACAGGATAAGTAGATGACAAGGTTACAGACGGAGCAGGGGTAACGGTTGCAACAACCGGAACGCGGGGACCTTCACAACCGGAAGATACCACCCATTGATAAAAATAATACCAGTAGTTATTATCATTAAACGAATTACCGGTAATACTGAATACACCAGGAATTGCTTGAGGATATACACCTCCCGTACTCTGGCGATAAGTCCCCGGGTCAGTTGTCCAGCCCATTTGGTAATTACCCGGTGCAAGGACAGCATTCAGCGGAATGGTTTGTGGTGTTGTTGTTCCACTGGCAGTGGTTGTTCCTGAATAGGTGAAAACGGAAGCCAATGTGGTAGCATTCCTGATATTCAAAACAAAGTTAGATCCTATGGCATTGAAGTAGCAATTTACCGATGCAATAGTAACTGGCACAGACACCGTAAAATTCATATAATACGTTCCAACTACAGACGGACTGCCGCCTATTGTACTTAAACCAACATTCTGCGTAGTTCCTCCGGAGGAAGCAGCAACATAATAAGTAGTTGTAGCCGCCACAGTGGTTGTAAGAGAATTTCCGGTAGCGATTGGAGTACCATTTACGGGTACATTATACCAGTTCAATGTAGGTGCAGAGGATGTAGCTGACAATGTAACCGGACCATAACCACAACGGGTGGCGGGTGTGGTAGATGAAACGGTAGGGTTATTAACTGTAACCGTCAATACATTCGAGGTTACACTATTTGCATCACAGGTGGTCTCTACCTGATAATACGTGGTTTGTGTGATGGTTCCTGTATTGTATGTATTTGCACCGGTACCGACGTTGGTCCAGGGGCCGCTTGAACTTACAGTAGACATCTGCCATTGATTGACTCCTCCGTTAGCACCTGTCAGCGTCAAATTAGCGTCACCGGAAACACAGAGTTCCGGAACTGAACTGGTAATGGTTCCGGCAGTTAACGCTCCGGTATTTACAACAGTGATCGAATCTATTGCACCGCAACCAGCATTTGCACCGGAGGAAGTATCCAGAGCAACAACATAATATTTAGTGGTAACAGAAGGAGTGACCTGATGAGGTCCGGCTCCTGTTGCTGTAAACCCTGCTGGGCTGGATGACCAAGTGTACATGAAGCTTGGATCATTTGCACTGGTAACGCTGAGATCAGCAGAGCTGCCCGGGCAAAGCGTCAGGTCGGTTGCAGCTACCGTAATAGAAGGACCCGGATTTACAGTCGCAACTACTGGTGTTCTGGCACTCTCACATCCGATGGTAATGTTCCATGAATAAAACCAGTAATAACTTGCGGTGGTGGTAACAGAACCGGCGATTGCTGAAACGAATCCATTTACCTGTCCAACGGATCCAAGTGCTATCGGATAAGTAACCGTGGAATTCTCGCGAATAAAGTTACCGGTCATGCCGTTTGCAATCAAACGGTAAGTGCCCGGAGCAATACTCCATCCCAATGAAATAGTACTTGTATCATTGGTAGGAACAGAAATAGCTCCTGTTGTCAATAACTGTGTGGTTCCACCGGAAGAATAAAGAGAAACGGTGATAGAGGTTCCGGTAGTAGAGATTACACGTACAGAATTAAGTGTTATCGATTGTGTAATGGTGAAATCCTGACCATAAGTAGTCAGTACCGTTCCCGATCCGGCCTGCGGTACCAGACGACCCGTTGTAAGGGTATTACCACCTGTATTGGCCGAAACGTAATACGTTGTGGTAGTACTCAGATTTGGGGTTGTATAGGAGGCTCCGCTGTAAAGAGCAGAACCACCGGTAGCGTTGGCATACCATTGGGCAGTTGAACCGAATGATGTAGTTGCACCCAGTGTAACTGTACCTGATCCGCACCGTGAAGCCGGTGTGGTATTATCAACCGTAGGTACACCCACTGTAATCAGTTTTGACGGCTGTACACAAACGTTATTGTTTGCGTCAACAATTACAGCACGGTAATACTGATAGGTCGACAACGTTGGGGTAGTGTAAGTATTGGAATTCGCACCTGTAATATCAGTATAGGTTGTTCCATCGGGGGAGTCCTGCCACTGAACAGACCCGGCCGGATATCCGGAAGCAGGGTTAAGGCTGAGTACGGAGCTGCCACTAGCAGTACAAATAGATTCCGGAGTGCCAACCACTGATACAGTAGCCGGTATTACATTCACTGTAACGGTAGCAGATTCAGCACATCCGTCGTAAGCACCTCCTGAAATATCTGTTCCTGTAACAGTATAGGTGGTAGTGGCGGTTGGACTAACAACTACTGATGCGCCGGTTAATCCACCTGGCGTCCAAGTATATGAATAATCCGGGTTTGAGCTACTCGCGGTGAGCGTAGCACTGTTGCCACTACAGATTGTAGCCATCGAAGTTCCTGCAGTAATAGCAGGTGCAGGATTTACCGTTGCTGTTACTGCGGTCCTTGGCCCCTGACAACCAGAGGTTGTATTCATATTATATACAAAGTAATTGAGGGTAGAGGTTCCTGTAGCTGTCGCACCATTTGTCACCTGACCTACTCCGTTGCCCAGATTAACAGGGAAAGCCCCGGTGTGGTAGCCAAGTGCATTACCAGTATTGCTTACAAGAATCCTGTAGTTCGTGCCGGCAGGAATCGCCCAACCTAATGGAACTGTCTGCGGGGTGGAAAGACCTGAATTGGTGATCGGATATGGTGATGAAGTATAGATGGTAGCAAGCGAACTATTCAAAAGCGTTACGGTTACAGTTCCCACCGCAGATGAATAAACATCAATAGAATTCAAAATAACATCCGTATTCAGCGTAAAAAGCACACCGGTATTCTGGGTAGAAGTGGTAACATTGGGTACTCCATGGTTTGAAATCTGGCTGGTACCTGAACTGGCTGCAGATGCATAATAGGTCGTTGTTGACCCAATGTTTGGAGTAGCAAACGTTGTTCCTGTAAATATAGGCGAACCACCCGTTGGTGCTGCAAACCAGTTTACAATTCCTGTTGATGAGGTGGCTCCAAGGTTCACAGATCCAAATCCACATCTTGATCCTGGTGTGGTGGATGTAAGCTGGGGATCATTTACGGTAACCATTATTTCATTGGATGGCGTCATTTGCGAGGTATTGGAGCAAGTAACTTCCAGACGGAAATAGGTATTGGCTGTTAAAGCACCGGTACTGACGGACCCCGGGTTGGTACCACCACTAATAGGTGTATATGGGCCTCCGGATACAGAAGCATACACCCATTGATATGTTATTCCCAGATCTGAAGTATATCCGGTTGCCGAGATAGTTGTACCGTTGCCGGAACATACTACTCCTGATGCCGCCGTAATCGTACCGCCATTTGAAGGCGCGGAGTTACATCCGGTAGCAGCTATTCCGTCAAATTCATAAGCGCCCATATCAGGTGCGGTGCCGGTACCGGCAGGCCGGTTAGCGCCCGTATAATCTGTATTGGGTAATCCTAAAGAAGCAATTGCAACACCACCTGATTCACAACCGGTAGAAGTTGCCGCCGGAATCGTAAGATCTGTATTGGAAGTAAAAGGAGCAAAAAGATTGATAACCGGAATAGATTGCGCATCACCTGAAGATGCAGCCTGCCACAATGCCAATGATTGATACGTTCCGGAACCTGCAGTTACACCAACTTTTGCCACGAAATGGTTTACTGAAGATGGGGTAACAAAAAATGCATTATTATTAAATGTATTTCCGGCTGTGCCAAACGGATACGCTGCCACAAACCACATCGCCATATTTTCTGCAGTAGCAGAGGTGGGCACCATCCGGTTACTGAATATATTATTCCGTACATCAATGCCGGTTACCGAAGTTGCAGCAACCACAAATGCACTTGAATAACGGGTACTGGGTCCGGTCAAAGAACCAAACAGATGTACTGAATTATAATAAACTTTATGACCCGTTCCTGCTGAAAGACGGATACCCTCCGGACAGTTTGCCTGAGAAGTGCCCCAACCATACCCTTCTATATCATAAACCACATTGTTGATGATGGTATGGCTATTTCCTCCGTTTGCATTGATACCATATCCTGCATATCCGGAGGTACTGAAAGTACCCATACTGTGAATCCTGTTCCGGTCAATTAAAACAGCACTGCTTCCGGTACCGGCAACCTCTATACCCATACGGTCTAATGTCTGGGTAGATAATGACGGACGAATATTAAAGATATGATTCTGTTGAATGACTGCACCAGAAATATTGCTCATCCACATACCGCGGTAATACACATACTCGGAAGCTGTTGCCGACCCGATTTCATTTCCGGTTACGGATAAATTCAGCACCGGAGCCGTGGTAGCGTTTCCAATATGAATACCAGTCGACACTTGTTTCACCTGATTGTTGGTGATTGTTATGTTCTGGTGGTTCGCTCCCAACGTCGTAGCAGACGGGAATGTAGTACCAGCGAAGGCTATACCTGTTGAATAGGTTGTTGTTCCTGAGGTACCCCCAAGGTTTCCGTTGCCCTGAAGTGTGGTGTTTTTGATGACGATGTTAGTACATCCAAGTGCCGGACTGGTCGTAGTTCCCTGAAACCATAAAACACTATGCGCATTGGTCACAGCACCAGTTGTATTTCTTATTGTCAGGTCTCTGGATGTTCCGGTACCATTGTTCAGGTTACCGTTAATGGTTACATTATCCGCACCATTAAACTCCAACACCGCTCTGCTCACATTGGTTGGGCCAGATACAATGACCCCTGCAGCAGTAGGGTAAATAGTTACGGAGCTATAGCTTGCTGCTCCGACGCCGCTGGCAGCCAAAACAGTTGGTGCCGCCGGCTCCGTGGTATTGGATCCAATGGCAATCGTTACCGCTCCGGTATGTGTTCCTGCATTGATTGCAGCGAACGCGGCATTAACTGTTGCATACGTATTACCGCCCGGGTTAACCGTAACCTGAGCATTGGCTTGCGTTGCAATGAATAGAATGAGAAAGGTACACAGCGTGCCGAATAACCTCCTCATGTTTTTCATGTGGTCATTGTTTTTCATTATAGATTGTTTTTAGTTTTCCACCCAAAGAGAAAAGTGAAAAGATGTTTTGCCTCCAGGGCCCACACCCATTCCAACCTGCAATATATTATATTTTTTTCAAGATTGCACTACAACTGCCCTTGAATTGCCAAAATTATGACGAAATGGGCCTTTTTATGGGTGAATTTCAAGATTTTCATTTTTCCCGAAAGACCCGCCAGAAAGAACTGATCACTGAAATTCAATACCATACATTAAAAAGTACAAATGTCGGATGCGGGTGAATTACATCTGATTCTGTTTTAAGAGAAAACGAAGAGGCTGTCTCAGAACGAGGC
>WBZL01002149.1_pt1 | contig 18047 bp, 12 predicted proteins | sample 5204291 | NCBI WGS metagenome assembly WBZL01 (sample SAMN12344345, study PRJNA552823) | activated sludge metagenome | biome: Activated sludge suspended growth; feature: Nitrification reactor; material: Wastewater; isolation source: activated sludge from nitrification reactor of wastewater...
GGCCGAGCCCGCTCGATCCCCACCCGATCGAGATGCCCACGCCGTTCGGACGCGCCGACTGGCCGGTCACGTCGGTGCCGATCAGGTTGCCCTGGATCTGGGTGTCGATCATCGACGAGGCGTACAGACCCATGCCGTAGCCGGCGTAGTGGGGGCTGCCCGTCACCGACGACGCGATCACGTTGTCCTGGATCGACAGACCGTGGGTGGTGGCGGGCACCTGGACGACCTCGAAGTTCGGCTCGGTCGGGGTGGCGCCGACGAGGATGCCGTGGCGGTTGGGGACCGACGTGGTGCCGTCGGTGTCGAGGCCGAGCACGTTGCCGACGATCGAGACGTCTGTCGTCGTGCCGGTCAGCTGGATCGCCGTCCGGGTGCCGGCGATGCGGTTGGCCTGCACGGTGACGTTCGAGACCCCGGCGACGAGCACGCCGGTGCCGAGGTCGGTGGGCGCGCCGTTCACGTCGGGGCCGAAGACGTTCTGGCTGATCGTCGAACCGGGACCCGCCTGCACGCCGGGCTCGGGGTCGAGGGTGTCGACGATCCGGAAGCCCTTCAGGGTCACGCCCGTGGCGGACGACAGGTCGACCACCGGACCGGAGTACGACTGGCCGTCGAGGACGACCTGCGGGTTCCCCGCCGACCAGCCGTCCTGGGTGGTGGCGTCGATCGTGACGGTGTCGTCGATCACGAGACCGGCGCTGTTCGCGAGCTCGAGCTCGAACGGTCCGGTGCCGGCGATCTCGAACACGATCGTGTCCGCGCCCTCGCCGCCCGGGTCGCACTCCTCGTTCGACGCGGGGCCGTCGTTCGCGTTCTCGAGCGCCTCCTGCAGGCTGCACAATCCGTCGTCGGCGTTCATCGCGGTCTCGACCGTGATCGTCGCGGCGAACGCGATGTCGACCGGCGCGGCGACGAGCGCCAGGGTCGATCCGGCGGTGGCGACCGCCACCAGTGCACCGATCGGGCGGCGCCCACGCGCCATCGCACCGCGGCGACCCGTACGTCGTCGGCTCATCAACTGCCCCTCGTGTTCCGTGCGACGCCAGCCAGGACCGCCTCCTGGTCGGACATCCGCTCTCCCGGGGGCGAACCCTAAGGCACCTGGTCACGGATCTGCAGGATCTGCACCGTTCGGACACGCGCTGTTCACCGCATCTTGATCGTTCCTTGCCGTGAACGCGCGGGTCGCGCGTGGCACGCCGCCATCGGTGGCCGGTTCGGTAGCGTGCACCACTCGTGCCCCGTCGCGTCGTCGCCGTTCGTTCGCCCCGTGCGCGAGCGTTCGCGGTCATGTTCGCCGCGATCGCGGTCGGCAGCTGGTCGTTCACCCTGATCGACGTCGTGCTCCGCCACCTGTCGCCGTCGTCGGTGGCCGCCGGGCGCGTGGTGTTCTCCGCGCTCGCCTTCGTCGCGGTGGTGGTCGCGCAACCGCGCCGGCGGACGACGATCGCATCGGGGGACCGCCTGCGCGTGGTGCTCTGCGGGCTCGGTGGCTCGGCCGGATTCCACCTGCTCTACAGCGCAGGCCAGCATCGCGCCTCGGTCGCCTCGGCGGCCGTGGTGCTCGGCACCATGCCGGCGATGACCGCGCTCGGCGAGTGGGCGTTCCTGCACCACCGCCTCGACCGGCGCCACGCGTTCGGCGTCGTCTGCTCGGTGGCCGGCATCGTGATCATCTCGTGGGGCGCCGGCGGCGGCGATGCGAACGGCTCGGGCTCGCTGATCGGCATCGTGCTCGTCGCGTCGGCCACGCTGGTGTGGTCGGCGGTGACCGTGGCGACACGCAGTGTCGCCGACCGCTACGACTCGTGGTGGCTGAACACGCCGGGGACGGTGCTCGGCGCGTTGGTGATGCTCGGCGTCGCGGCGGGCGACGTGGACGGATTCACCTCGCTCCCGTGGCGTGACTGGATGCTGCTGGTCTGGCTCGGCGCGGTGTCGTCGGCGTTCATCTACGCCGCGCTCGCGAGCGCGATGCAGGTGCTGCCCGCCACCACCGTCGCGAGCCTCGGCACGCTGGTGACCCCGCTCGGGATCGGCGTGGCGTGGGTGGCGCTCGATCAGCCGCCCACGGCGGCCGCGGTGGCGGGCAGTGCGGTGGTGGTGCTCGGGGTCGCGCTGGTCACGCGGGCCTGAAGCCGCTGCGCTCGGCGGGCTCGGCGTGCTTCACCATCACGTGGTGGCCGAGGGTGAAGTCGAGCACCGCGTCGTGGCCCATGTCCTTGCCGAAGCCCGAGGCGCCCCGACCGCCGTGGGGCATCTCGCTCGCGATCGGCAGGTGGTCGTTCACCCAGGTGACGCCGGCGCGCAGCCGGTGCGCGACGCGCAGGCCGCGGTCGACGGCATTCGTCCACACGGACGACGCGAGGCCGTACGCCGTGTCGTTCGCGAGGGTCACCGCCTGTGCCTCGCCGTCGAAGGGCACCACCGCGAGCACCGGCCCGAAGATCTCGTGCTGCACCAACTCGGAGGACTGCTCGGCGCCGGTCACCAGCGTCGGGCGGTAATAGCAGCCCGGTCCGTCGATCGGTTCGCCGCCGGCCACCACCGTGGCACCCGCCGCACGCGCGCGACCGACGAAGCCGGCCACGCGCTCGCGGTGGGCTGCCGTCGCGAGCGGACCGATGTCGGTGTCGGGATCGAACGGGTCGCCGACGCGCACGCGGTCCATCGCCGCCGCGATGGCGTCGACCAGTTCGTCGTGCCGACGTCGGTCGACGTACACCCGGGTGGCGGCGGTGCAGTCCTGCCCGCTGTTGTAGGTCGCCGCCAGCGTGGCAGCTCCGGCGACGGCGGCGAGGTCGGCGTCGTCGAACACCACGAACGGCGCCTTGCCGCCCAGCTCGAGGTGCACCCGCGCCGGCCGGTCGGCGGCGAGGCGCATGATCCGACGCCCCGTGGCGGACGACCCGGTCACCGTGATCATGTCGACGCGCGGGTGGGTCACCAGCGCCTCGCCGACCTCCGCGTCGCCGGTGACGACGGACAGCACGTCGTCCGGCAGGCCCGCCTCGCGAGCCAGTTCGGCCAGTCGCACCGCGGAGCGCGGTGTGGTGGGTGCCGGCTTCAGCACGACCGAACAGCCGGCGGCCAACGCCGCACCCACCTTCCACACGGCCATCACGAGCGGGAAGTTCCACGGGGTGATCGCGGCCACGGTGCCGGCCGGTCGGCGGAGCAACATCGAGGTGTACCCGGTCGAGAACTCGCCCGCGGCGGTGCCGTGCAGCGAGCGAGCGGCGCCGGCGAAGAAGCGGAGGTTGTCGACGGCGAAGGGCAGCTCACCGTCGCGCATCACGGTCCAGGGCTTGCCGGTCTCCTCGACGTCGAGGCGCGAGAGCTCGTCCGCGTGCCGCTCCACCAGGTCGGCGAGCCGTAACAGCACCAGCGACCGGGCCGACGGCGTGGCCGTTCCCCAGTCACGCCCGGCCCGATCGGCGGCCTCGACCCGGCGGGCGACCTCGTCGAGCGGTGTGTCGGGGACGACCGCCAGGTCACGTCCGGTGGCGGGGTCGACCAAGGTGCGCTGCATCGACACAGCATCGCACCCGGTCGGCGGGGACCCCGAGCGTGCGCCGAGTCGATGTTTGACCACCCGCGTCCCCGGGTATCGGGGACCGCTTGGTGACGGTTCGGGGCGACACGACGTCGGCGGTGCGGATGCCGACGCACGGCACGACACGGGACACGACACGGGGTACGGCGACGTCGCCGTCCCCGTCCACCTCGCCGTCCCCGTCCCCGTCCCCGTCGCCGTCTTCGTCCCCGACCGTCGACGACGGCTCGATCACCGGGGTGCTGCGGCTGCTGGCGGTCGTGGGCCTCGCGTACGCCGCCGGTTCCGAGATGGCGTACCGGTGGTTCGACGCCGACGGGCTCAACGCCTCGTTCTTCCCGGCAGCCGGTGTCACGGCCGCCGCGTTGCTGCTGGTGCCGTGGCGGCGATGGTGGGTGGTGCTCGTCGCCGCCGCGCTCGCCGAGGCGCTCGTGAACCTCGCGCACGGGATGGACGCGACGACCAGCCTCGCCTACGTGGCGCCCAACCTGGCGCAGCCACTCGTGGCGGCCGTGCTGCTGCGACGTTGGCGCGGTCGGGTCGACCTGGCTCGGGTGGGCCACCTGGCGGCGTTCACGCTGGCCGCCGTGGTCGCCGGTCCGATGGTGGGTGGCGCGCTCGGTGCGAGCGTGTTCCGTTGGATCGACGGCGGCCAGCACTGGTGGCCGTTCGCGGTCGAGTGGTGGGTCGGCGACGGCCTGGGCGTGTTGGTCGTCGGCAGCCTCGTGCTCTCGTGGCGAGCGAGCACCCCGCGAGGCGCGGTCGCGGCGGGGTGGGCGGAGCGCGTGCTGTGGGCGGTGGGTGCCGTCGTCGGCACGTTCGTCGCGTTCCGCCTCGACCTGTTCACCGTGGCATACGTGCCCGTGGCGCTGCTGTTCGTGATCGCGATCCGCGCCGGTACCCGCGACGTGGCGGTGGTCGGCGCCGTGGTCTCGTTCGTGGCCGCCGAAGGGACGGCGCGCGGGCACCGCTTCTGGGCGGCGATCGACGTGTCGGACACGACGGGCCTGCTGCACCTCCAACTCGCGCTCGCGCTGATCGTCGCCAGCGCACTCGTGATGTCGGCAGCGCTGGCCGAGCGTGAGGTGTCGACCCTGGCCCGCGGTCGGGCCGAGTCGGCCCGGTCGGACGCCGTGGCTGCCCGTCATCGAGCGGAGTTCCTGGGCGGCCTCGCCGAGCACCTCGGCCGTGCCACCGACGAGACCGACGTGCACGCGGCACTCGAACGTTGTGGGCTCGCCCACGTGTTCGCCGCCGAGGGCGGCCCGGGGCCAGGTGGCACGGACGAGGTGGTGGACGAGTCGGCGCACCGGATGGCGCTCGACGCGCTCGCACGCGTGCAGCTGCTCGCACACGAGCGAGCGGCGCGTCTGCGGGCGGAGATGCTCGAGCACCACGCAGCCCGCCTCGCCGCAGCGGCGTCGATCGAGGAGGTCGCCGACGCCACCGTGGTCGGCCTCAGCCAGCTCGAGCCGGCCTGGGCGGCGGTGTGGCGACTCGACGGCGCCACCATGCGGATGTTGGTCGAGCACGGTCGCACCAGCACCGACATCTCGCCGTATCGCAGCGTGCCGATCGACGCCGAGCTGCCCCTCGCCGAGGCGGCCCGCCACGGGGTGCTCGTGTCGTGCGGCACGCGCAACGAGCTCTTCCTGCGCTACCCCAGCGTGCTGCGCAACGGCGGTGCCGACACGCCGATGCAGTCCGTCGCGGTGGTGCCGCTCCACGCGCAGAACCTGCACGTGATCGGAGCGCTCGTCGTGACGAGCGAGGAGCCGCACTGGCTGACCGACGAGCGGCGTCAGGTGCTGGTGAGCCTGGCCGACCAGTGTGGTCTCGCGCTCGACCGCGCCGAGTTGCAGCGGCACTTCGAACGCGCTGCGTCCGACGCCGAGCTGCTGGCACGGCTGTCGGACCGGCTCGATCGCGCCACCACCGCCGCCGAACGTGCCCGTCACGTCGTCGACGAGCTGGTGACCCTCGGCATCCGGGGGGCGGCGGTCGAGCTCGTCGACGACAGCGACGAGTCCTCGGTGTTGGCCGCGAACGGTCCGGCGCAGACCTTGGTGGCGCCGGCGGCGGTGCTGCCGTTGCAGGCGCGAGGTCGCGTGCTCGGGCGGCTGCTGTTGTCGGAGGCGCCCGATCCGCGCTCGTCGATCCGTGCCCTGGTGCAGACGATCGCCTCGCGAGCGGCGATCGCGATCGACAACGCCCTGCTGTACGAGCGTGAGCGCGACGTGTCGCACCGCTTGCAGCTCGGCCTGCTCGACGTGTCGTTCCCGCAGATCGACGGGGTCCGGATCGCCGGCGCCTACCGGCCGGGCACCGCCGCCCTCGACATCGGCGGCGACTGGCACGACGCGTTCGTCCTGCCGTCGGGCGCGATCGCGCTCGTGGTGGGCGACGTCGTCGGCCACGGCCTCGAAGCCGCGATCGCGATGGCCCAGCTGCGGGGCGCGGTGCGCGCACTGGCCGCGGTGAGCTCGCCCTCGGAGCTGCTCGACCGCCTCGACGTGTTCGTCGACTCGCTGCCGGACGCCGAGATGGCGACGCTGGTGTACATCGAGCTCGATCCGATGTCGGGGCGGCTGCGCTACGCGTGCGCCGGACACCCACCGCCGCTCATCGTGTCGGCGACCGGGGTGTCACGGCTGCTGTGGGGTGCGCGCTCGACGCCCCTCGGTCGCCACTTCCGGTCGCGGCGCATCGAGTCGATCGACGTGCTCGGCGATGCGGAGCGGCTGGTCCTCTACACCGACGGCCTGATCGAGCGTCGTGGCGAGCCCCTCGACGCGGGCTTCCAGCGCCTGCTGCGCACCACGGCGCACGACGTGGCGTCGATCGACTTCGTCGAGCGGCTGTGCGACCACATGCTGGACGACGTGCCGCAGCGCGACGACGTGTGCGTGTTGACCGCGACCCGCCTCGACGGCCGTTCGTACGCGCGGTCGATCGCCGCGACGACCGCCGACCTCGCTGCGCTGCGCCGCGAGTTGAAGGCGTGGCTGTCGGCGTGGATCCACAGCGAGGAGACGCAGCACGACGTGCTGCTCGCCGTGTCGGAGGCGGTGTCGAACGCCGTCGAGCACGGCGCCGGATCCGACGGCGGCGACCACGGACGGCCGATCGTGGTGGTCGCGTCGATGGGGGCCTACGACGTGCGCGTCACCGTGCGCGACCACGGCGTGTGGCGTGAGCCGGTGCCGTCGCTCGAGCGGGGCCGGGGCCTCGGGATCATGCGGGCGCTGATGGACGACGTCGTCGTCGAGCGTCACGACGACGGCACGGTGGTGCGGTTGGCGCGCGCCGTGCCGAGCTGACCCTCGGTGCGGTCGGCGTCGAGGTCGAGCCTCACCGCCGGGCGCAGCACCTGGCGACCGTCCTCGTCGAGGGTGGCCACCTCGATCGTGATGCCGAGTTCCGGCCCGTCGACGTGGAACGTGCCGATGTTGTTGTCGAACACCGGTCCGTCCTCGAGCTCCCATCGCAGCGCGGTGCGACCGCGGCCCACGGCACGTTGGAGCCAGGCACCGACCCGCCGTCCGGAACGGCTGGCGCCGAAGCGCATCACGCGCCGGTCACGGGTTCGCAGGATGTTGCGCAACGGCGAGCACACCACCTGCCGGACGGTGCTGCGAGCGCCGTCGGGCAGCGCGATCTCGGCCACGTAGCCGAAGTGGATGTCACCGCCGACGATCGAGATCGTGTGTGGCGCCCCGTCACGTCCGGCGACCTCGAGGAGGAGGGCCTCCATCGCCGCGAACGAGCGGTCGAACGCCGGCCAACCCTCGAGGTCGAGGGCGCGCCGCATCCGTTCGCCGACCCATGCCGCCGGCCTGCCCCAGGCACCGTCGCACACGGCTTCGTTCCACTGCTGGATCCCGTGGAGTCCGCCCGGCACGAACACCGGGAGCGACGACGCGAGCACCAGGTGGTCGGACGGCTCGAGCGCGCACTCGCGCACCCACGCCCATTCGCCGTCGTCGAGGATCTGACGCGCCCCGGGTTCGAGCACCCGTCCGTTCCGGACGTCCATCACGACCAGGTGCAGGCCGCCGAGGTGTCGTTCGAAGGTGAAGCGGTAGCCGCCCGGCAGCGGTGTGAACTCCTCGGACGACATGGCCCACGCGCGGAGCAGCTCGGTGGCGTCGTCGACCTCGAGACAGCGCGCCAGCAAGCCCTCGTCGCGCAGACGCGCCGGCGACAGGTTGCCGAGGTGCTGGTGCACCCAGTACGACACGAGCCCACCGATGACGTGCTCGGACCACCACGACGTGCCGCGGATGTCGCGCACCCACGACGCCGAGATGTTCCAGTCGTCGATCATGTCGTGGTCGTCGAAGATCATCGCGCTCGGCACGGTGCTGAACAGCCAGCGTTCGATCTCGGGCGACCACGACTCCCGGTACAGCCACGTGTACTCCTCGAAGTCGGCCACCACGCCGTCCGGGATCGCCTCGGTCGGGGCGTCGTGTCCGCGGGTGGCGGCGAGCTCGCGCCGGCGTTCGATCCGACGCGACGTGGACGGCGACGACTCGTCGGCGTACACCTGGTCGCCCGCCAGCAGCAGCAACTGCGGCCACGTGCCCGGGTCCTCGGTGCGCATGCGCAGCCCGAGTGCCCGCAGCGCGTCGACGCCCTTGCCGCTCGCGTCGTCGTCGAGCCGGGAGGTGAACGGCGGCTCGTGCGGGGCGGCCGCTCGGCAGCTGCCGAACACGAGCGTCACCGGTCCGGTGCCGCCGGTGGTGCGCACGAGGCTGGGCGGCGAAGTCGCATCGGGCTCGGGCCACACGGTGCGATGGTCGAGCTCGACCTCGTAGGCGGTCGTGGAACCGGGCTCGAGCCCCTCGACGACGGCGAGTGCGTAGTGGTGGCCGTGCACCCGGAACGTGTGCGTGGCGGCGAGCGGAACATGGTCGTCCGCGCGGCGGACGGTCACCTCGCAGGCGCGGTCGGCCTCCACCCAGATCGTCGCCGAGGTGTCGTCGACGAAGCGCAGCATCGGTCCGAGGAGCAGGTGGGCGGCGTCGTCCATGAGCGTCCGCGATACCCCGGTCGGGTGGCGGTCCAAACGCGATCGGGAGCGCCGCGTCACTCGTCTGTGCGGGCGTGCGCGGGGGTATCCGGGCCGGCATGACCCAGCTCGTCGACGACCCACGCCGCGCGGAGAACGTGTCCCTCGACGGGCTCCCGCCCGACGAACGGCACCGTGCCTGGCCACTCGAGTGGCGCGACCTCGGGTGGTTCGTCGCCGCGTACGTGGCGCTCACCGGCGTGCTCGCAGCCGTCGGGAAGCTGATCGTCGGACCGCTCGACGGGTCGGTCGGCGACCGCGACCGCGAGCTCGCGCAGTGGTTCGTGGACCACCGCACACCGCGCCTCGACGGCTGGAGCCACTGGGGTTCGATGCTGAGCGAGACCGCGGTGAAGATCGTCGTGACCGCGATCGCCGTGACGGCGATGGTCGCGATCTGGAAGCGGTGGAACGAGGCGTTGCTCGTCGGCGGCGCGTTGATCTTCGAGGCGTCGGTCTTTCTGACCACCACGCTGATCGTCGGTCGTCACCGCCCGCCGGTCGCCAAGCTCGAGGACTCGCCCGTCGACTCGTCGTTCCCGTCCGGCCACGTGGCGGCGGCCGTGGTGTACGGGGCGTTCGCGATCATCGTCGCTCGGCACACCGTCAGGCGCTGGCCCGTGGTGCTCACCGTCGCGCTCAGCGCGGCCGTCGCCGCTGCCGTCGGGTGGGCGCGGCTGTATCGCGGCATGCACCACCTGAGCGACGTGATCGCCGGCGTGCTGCTGGGACTGGTGTCGGTGGCGATCACCTGGCTGATCGTCCGCGGCGCCGAGCGGCGCCACGAGCGAGGCGCCCGCGCGATCGAGCCGCTGCACCGCGAGGTGCCGGCGTGATCGCGGTCGCAGTGGTCGTCGGCGTGAGTCTCACGCTCGCCGCGGCGACGGCGGCCACCACCGTCTCGTCGCGCTGGCACGCCGATCCGGTCGACCCCGCACCCGAGCAGCGAACCGTCGAACGCGCGCTCCGCCGATCGGCGCGCGTCAGGGCTGCGGTGCGCCGTCACACGGACCGTTGGTCGGCGGGCACCGCGCTCGTCGTGACGTCGCTCGTGGTGCTGCTGGCCGTGGGCGTGGTCATCGGCGTGCTGCTCGACATGATCGACGAGCAGCGCGGCCTCGCCTCGCTCGACGCGCGGGTGGCCACCTGGGGCGCCGAGCACCGCACCGACACGTCGACGCGGGTGGTCGAGGCGATCACGCAGCTCGGCGCGCGACCGGTGGTGTTGGCTGCGCTCGTGCTCGTCGCGGCGGGCGACCAGCTGCGCCGGCGCAACCGCGAGGTGTTCGCATTCGTCGCCACGGTGGGCTTGGGCGAGATGGTGCTCGGCAACGTGATCAAGTTGATCGTGCACCGCGAGCGACCGTCGGTGCTGCGCCTCGTCGAGGCGGGTGGGTGGTCGTTCCCGTCCGGTCACACGAGTGCGGCGGCAGCCGGCTGGATGGCGGTCGCGCTCGTGCTCGGCCGCAACCGTCCCGTCCGCGTGCGCGCGCTGCTGAGCGCCGGCGCGGTGCTGATCGCCAGCGCCGTCGCCACCAGTCGGGCGCTGCTGGGCGTGCACTGGTTCACCGACGTCGTCGCCGGGCTGATGCTCGGGTGGGGCTGGTACCTGCTGGTGGCGATCGCGTTCGGCGGCCGTCGCCAGCGTCTCGGGACCCCGTTCGAACACGTGGCTCGGTCGATCGAGGCGGTACCGGTACCGGTCGTCGAACCGGTCGTCGAACCGGTCGTCGTCGAGGGGAGGGGTCCGCGATGAGCACGGCCACACCGGTCCCGGAGACCTGGGACCTCGACGGCGACGATGCGCGCGACACCTTGCGACAGGTGCGCGCCGCCGACATGGTGCGCGACACCGTCGCCCGTCTCCGCTGGGCGGACGGCTTCAGCCATGCCCGGGCGACGGCCTTCCAGCTCGTGCTGACGTTGATCCCCGGCACGGTGGTGCTGGTGGCGGTCGCGGCCAGGTTGCAGTGGTCGTCGTTGAACGACGCGGTCCTGCGCAGCATGGAATCGGTCGCGCCGGGTCCGGCGTCGCAGGTGTTCCACGACGCGTTCGATCGCGGCGTGCAGGCCGGGGATGCGGGCAACTGGACCGCGATCGGCCTCGGCGGCGTGGCACTCCTGGTGTCCGGCACCACGGCCTTCGGCCAGGTCGAGCGCGCCGCGAACCGGATCTACGGCGTGGAACGTGATCGCCGTTCGTTCGAGAAGTATCGCCGTGGGTTCGTGCTGATGCTGAGCGCCGGCACCCTGCTCGCGGCGTACTTCGCCGCCATCGGGCTCGGCACCGGGTGGGGGTCGTCGAGCAGCGGCTCGGCCCACTGGTGGTGGGCCGTCGGCCGCTGGCCGCTCGGCGCGCTCTGCCTGGCGGTCGCGGTGACGGTGATCTTCCACGCCGCGCCCAAGCGCCGGCAGCCCTCGTGGTCGTGGCTGATGGTGGGCACCTCGCTCGCGATCGCCGGCGTGGTGCTGGTGTCGCTGCTGCTGAGCGCCTACCTGAGCGCCAGCAGCTCGTTCGGCGAGACGTACGGCCCGTTGGCGGGTGTGCTGGGGCTGCTGCTGTGGAGCTACCTGGCGTCGCTCGCCACCTACCTCGGTCTGGCGTTCGCCGCGCAGCTCGAGGCGGTACGTGCCGGCGCGCCGCGGCCGCAGAGCCCGAGCAAGGTCGACGCCGGTGAACCGGACACGACGCTGGTGCCGTACGGCACCGCCCTGAGGAGGACACGATGAGCAAGCCCGATCGCGTGGCGGTGATCGCACACGAGCGCAAGCTCGACCCCGGCACCGGTGGTCACCTGCGCCAGGCCCTGTCGGACCAGGGTTTCGACGTGCGCTGGCGTTCGATCCGCAAGGGATCGTCCGCCACGAAGGCGGCGAAGGCCGCCCTGGCCGACGGCGCGACCCACGTGCTCGCCGCCGGGGGTGACGGCACGGTACGGGCCGCCGTCCAGGCGTTGGCCGGCACGGACGTCCCGCTCGGCGTGGTGCCCGCCGGCACCGCCAACCTCTTCGCCAGCGCGCTGCACCTCCCGTCCGACCCCGACGAGATCGCCCGCGCGCTGCGCACCGGGGTGACGCGCCGACTGGACACGGCGACGTGCAACGACCTCTCGTTCGCGATCATGGCCGGCACCGGGTTCGACGCGGCGATGATCGACGCCGCCGACGACGCGAAGGAGCGGCTCGGCACGCTGGCGTACGTGCGCGCCGGCGTCCGCGAGGCGCGGCATCGCGAACCGTTCGAGGTGCGCGTCAGCGTCGACGGTCACGCGCTCTACGAGGGCAGTGCCACCTGCGTGCTGGTGGCCAACATCGGATCGTTGAAGGGTGGCCTCGACGCGTTCCCGGCGGCGTCGCCGGACGACGGCGAGCTCGACATCGCGGTGGTCACCGCGTCCGGGATGCGCGAGTGGGGCTCGCTGATGCTCAGCGCGATGCGCCGCAAGCAGGGTGCGTCCGGCCACGTCCACCTCGCTCGCGGTCGCCGCATCAAGGTGCGTCTCGAGGAACGGCACCGCTTCGAGCTCGACGGCGGCAGCAAGGGCAGGGCGAACAAGCTCGACCTCCGCGTGGTGCCGGCGTCGTTGTCGGTGGTGGTGCCGGTCGAGGCAGCCGTGACGGAGGCCGGGACCGCGGGGAGCGCGGGTCGCTCGTCGGCCTGACGACCGCCGCATCGATGTCCAGTCGATGTTCAATCGATGTTCAATCGATGTTCAGAGGGCGAGGTCGAGCGTCTGGGCGAGGACGAACTCGACGAAGCGCGCCAGGTCCGCCGCTGCCCGGTCGTCCCGAGGGCCGGACTCGCCGTCGAGCACCAGTGTCACGGTGCACCGCTCGGGTGCGAGCGGGCGCACGTGGACCTGCGCCCGGTACCCCGTGCGGTCGAGTCCGTCGTCGACGGTGGTGATCGCCAGTGGCGCCAGCTCGGGGAGCTCGTCGACGACGAGTCGGCGCACGGCGCTCGCATCGCCCACCAGATCGAGGCGTGCGGGGCGGGGCAGGGTCTCGAACCGCGTCCACAGGTCGAAGGTGTCGAGGACCGACCGATCGACGTCGACGGCGAGCATCGGGCGAGGCACGGCCGATGAATGCCCGTGCCGACCCGTCAGCAGACGCGCGAGGTGACGCTCCCGACCCGCGTCCCGGTGAGCGGGCCGGGCGTTCGTGATGGGTGCAGGCTCGTGCGTCGACCCGTCTCCAGCCGCCAACCGTGGTCGAGCAGGCGTACCACCAGGTCGCGGTCCTGGCCGTCGTCGCGCTCCACGGGGTCGTCACACGGGAGGCGCTCGTGGAACCCGCTGGCGGTCTCGACCGCACGCCGCCGGATCGCGGTGTCCCCAGGGGTCCGTGCGAAGACCGCTCCGACCGACGGATCCGCGTGCGACAGATCGAGCGCCAGGTCGTGCCACCAGCCGGCGGTGACCGTGACGTCCTCGTCGAGCACGACGACCCACGGCGTGGCGGTCGCAGCGATGCCGAGATCGCGCGCGTGCGCCGGACCGATGCCGCGGGCTGCGATGGCGATCATCTCGACACCGAGCCCTCCCAGCCACGCATCGGCGACGCCCTGGAGTTCGCCGGTGGTCGGCGGCGGATGCACAGGGGCGCCCTGGGCGGAGCGAATCGGGACGGCCGGCCGGTGGTCGACCAGCACGACCCGATGGAGCGTGAGCGTCGGCGCCGGTGCGGCGTCGAGGAGCGATCGCAGCAGCGATCCGAGCGAACTCCGGCCGAGCGTGCGGATCACCACCGAGCACGCCATCACCTCGCGGTCGAGGCCGTCGTCGTCGGACACGGGTCGAAGCATGGGCCGCGTGTACCCGGGCGGCGTGCCGCGTGAACGGCGCGAACGCGGGCGCACGGACGCAGGGCCGGATCGGGCGTCCCACCCGTACGGGCGGTCGGTGCATGATCGGGTGAGACCCGGGGTATCGCCTCACCCGTGACGCCACCCGTGATGACGCCGCCGGCGGCGCCCCCGTCGAACCCCGCAGCCCCCGCAGCCCTCGAAGGCACCGCATCGAGCGCCGTGCCGGCGCACGAGCCGGCGCCGGCGCGGGTGGTGGTGTCGGACGTGCGGCCGACCGTCGACGCCGGGCGGTTCCCCGTGAAGCGAGTGCTCGGCGACGTGCTCACCGTGTCGGCCACGGTGTGCGCCGACGGGCACGACGAGCTCCGCGCACAGGTGCTGCACCGCAGCGGCTCGGGCCCGTGGGCCGCGGTGCCGATGGTGCGGCTGCCGACGGGGCGGTGGGAGGCCGACGTCGAGCTGCTCGACCTCGGTACGCACCAGATCGCGGTCGAGGCGTGGGTCGACGAGGTCGCGACCTGGGAGCGGACCATCGCCCGCAAGCGGGCCGCGGGTCAGCCCACCGACCTCGACGAACGGTCGCTCGCCGAGGCCACAGGCCGATCCCGTCGCCGTCACCTCGTGTCGAGCCCCGCCACCCGCGTGCTGGTCGAACGGCCGCTGGCGGGGTGCAGCGCCTGGTACGAGTTCTTCCCGCGCTCCACCGTCGACGGCACCCTTCGTCACGCCACCCTGCGCGAGGCCGTCGACCGGCTGCCGTACGTGGCCGACCTGGGCTTCGACGTGGTGTACCTCCCACCGATCCATCCGATCGGGCACACGCATCGGAAGGGCCCCGACAACAGCCTCGTCGCCGGCCCCGACGACGTGGGCAGCCCGTGGGCGATCGGTGACGAGTCGGGCGGACACGACGCCGTGCACCCGCAGCTCGGCACCGTCGACGACGTGCGCACGCTCGCCGCAGCGGCCCGAGATCACGGTCTGGAGCTCGCGCTCGACCTCGCCTTCCAGTGCAGCCCCGACCACCCGTGGGTCCGCACGCATCCCGAGTGGTTCACGGTGCGCGCCGACGGATCGATCGCCCATGCCGAGAACCCGCCGAAGCGGTACGACGACATCGTCCCGCTCAACTTCGACAGCGACGACTGGCCCGGTCTCTGGCAGGCCCTCGCCGACGTGGTGCGGCACTGGCGCGCCCAGGGCGTGCGGGTCTTCCGGGTCGACAACCCGCACACCAAGCCGTTCGCGTTCTGGGAGTGGCTGATCGCGGAGATGCAGCGCGAGGACCCCGAGGTGGTGTTCCTCGCCGAGGCGTTCGCCGCGCCGCCGGTGATGATGCATCTCGCGAAGGTGGGCTTCACCCAGTCGTACACGCACTTCCCGTGGCAGCACACCCCGTGGCAGCTGCGCGACTACGTCACCATGCTCACCACGGGCGAGCCGGCCGAGTACCTGCGGTCGAACTCGTGGCCGCAGACGCCCGACATCCTCACCGACGAGCTGCAGCAGGGCGTGAAGTCGGCGTTCGTCACCCGCCTCGTGCTCGCGGCGACCCTCAGCGCGTCGTACGGCATCTACGGTCCCGCCTTCGAGACGATGGCGAGCGAGCCCCGGCCGGGTGCCGAGGAGTACGGACGCAACGAGAAGTACGAGCTGCGGTCGTGGGACCTGGCCCGCGCCCGATTGCTGCCCGAGATCGCCGCCGTCAACCGCATCCGGCGCCGGATGCGCGCACTGCACCACGACCGCACCCTCCGCTTCCACCACTGCGACAACGAACGGATCGTCGTGTACTCGAAGACGGCGCCGCGCCGCGTGCTCGGCGTCGGCGACGCGCCGTCGGAGGGCCTGTGCGACGACCCGGTGCTCGTGGTGGCCAACACCGACCACTGGGCCACGCAGTCGGGGACCGTGCGCCTCGACCTGACCGCGCTCGATCCGGGCGGCCACGGCGGAGACCACCAGGGATGGGGCGACTACGACGTGGTCGACCTCTTCGGCGGTGGGCGGTACCGGTGGCGTGGCGCCGACAACGTCGTCATCCTCACGCCCGACGCGCCGGTGCACGTGTTCCAGCTGCAGCAGGTGAGCCGGTGAACCGGACGACCCCTCACGACTGGTACCGCGACGCGGTCGTCTACCAGCTGCACGTGCGATCGTTCGCCGACAGCAGCGGCGACGGCACCGGTGACTTCGACGGCCTGACGGAACGGCTCGACTACCTCGTCGACCTCGGTGTCGACACCCTGTGGTTGCTGCCGTTCTTCCCGTCGCCCCTGCGCGACGACGGGTACGACATCGCCGACTACCGCGGGATCAACCCCTCGTACGGCGACATGACGTCGTTCCGTCGCTTCCTGACCGCAGCGCACGCCCGTGGGTTGCGGGTGATCATCGAGATGGTCCTGAACCACACGTCCGACCAGCACCCGTGGTTCCAGCGCGCGAGACGATCGCCACGCGGCAGCCGCTACCGCAACTTCTACGTGTGGAGCGACACGCCCGACCGCTACACCGAGGCCAGGATCATCTTCCAGGACTTCGAGACGTCGAACTGGACGTGGGACCCGGTCGCGCAGCAGTACTACTGGCACCGCTTCTACTCCCATCAGCCGGACCTGAACTTCGAGAGCGACGACGTGCAGCGAGCGCTGTTCGCCACGATCGGTCGCTGGTTGCGGATGGGGGTCGACGGCGTCCGGCTCGACGCGGTGCCGTACCTGTTCGAGCAGGAGGGCACCAACTGCGAGAACCTGCCCGCCACCCACGAGTTCCTGCGCAAGCTCCGCGCCCATGTCGACCAGCACTTCCCCGGGCGCATGCTGCTCGCCGAGGCCAACCAGTGGCCCGAGGACGCGGTCGCCTACTTCGGCGACGGCGACGAGTGCCACATGGCGTTCCACTTCCCGGTGATGCCGCGGCTGTTCATGGGTGTGCAGATGGAGAGCCGCACGCCGATCGTCGACATCCTCGACCAGACGCCCGAGATCCCCGCCGGCTGCCAGTGGGCGATGTTCCTGCGCAACCACGACGAACTCACCCTCGAGATGGTGACCGACGAGGAGCGCGACTACATGTACCGCCGGTTCGCCGGCGATCCCCGCATGCGGATCAACCTCGGCATCCGGCGACGCCTCGCCCCGCTGCTGCAGGACGACCGCCGCAAGATCGAGCTGATGAACGGGCTGCTCTTCTCGCTGCCCGGCACCCCCATCGTCTACTACGGCGACGAGATCGGGATGGGCGACAACGTCTACCTCGGTGACCGCGACGCCGTGCGCACCCCCATGCAGTGGAGTGCGGATCGCAACGGAGGGTTCTCGCGCTGCAACCCGCAGCAGCTGTTCCTGCCGTTGGTGATCGATCCGCAGCACCACTACGAGGCGGTGAACGTGGAGGCGCAGCGCGCCAACCCCGCATCCCTGTGGTGGTGGATGCGACGGTTGATCGCGCTGCGCCGCCGCCATCGCGTGTTCGGACGCGGGCGGATGGTGATGGTCGACAGCGACAACGCGAAGGTGTTGTCGTTCCTGCGCACCTGCCGGAGCACCGACGACGGCTGCGACCGCGACGAGGACGTGCTGGTGGTGGCGAACCTGTCGCGCCACGTGCAGTCGGTGACGCTCACGCTGCCGCCGGGCTACGAGGGCGCTCGCCCGCTCGAGCTGTTCGGACGCACCGAGCTCGAGCCGGTCGAGGGTGACCGCTACCGCCTCACCCTCGGGCCCCACGACTTCTACTGGCTGCGTCTCGCCGTGCACGCGCCCGACGGCGTGCTGCTGACCGGGCAGATCCCGGTGATCGGTGCCCCGCTGCCCATGCCGGCACCCGGCGACCGTTCGACGACCCAACAGCTGGCGCGGGCACTGCCGACGTTCCTGATGCGCCAGCGCTGGTTCGGGAACCACAGCAGGTCGATCACCGACGTGTCGGTGGTCGACGCCGTGCCGATGCGGCCGGTCGACGCGCTGGCGACGCTCGCCGACGTCGAGTTCAGCAGCGGTGAGCCACAGCGCTACTTCCTGCCGATCGCCGACGGCGACGACGGACTGCTCGACCCGAGCGTCGTCAGCCGGCTCGTCCGCATGATCGTCGCCGGCGAGCGGCTGAGCGCCGGCCAGGGGGTGCTCGTCGGCCATCTGACCGACCGGTCCGTCGACGCGGCCCGCGAGGCCCGACGGCTCGATCCCACGGTGGTGCGTCCGCTCGGCGCCGAGCAGAGCAACTCCTCGACCGTCGTCGACGAGCGCGCGGTGCTCAAGGTGTTGCGCCGGGTGGAGCCCGGTGTGCACCCCGAGGTCGAGATCCTCGACCACCTGACGGCCCGCGCGTACGCGCACACGCCGGCGCTCTACGGCACCATCACCCACCGCACCGCCGGTCAGCTGCACACGACGGCGGTCGCGACGCTCACCCAGTTCGTCGCGAGCGACGGCGACATGTGGAAGTTGTTCCGATCCGAGGCGGCACGGTTCGTCGAGCACGCCGCGGCGAACCCGGACCAGCCGCTCGGGATGGACGGTCATCTGCCGGAGCCGCTCGCCGAGGCGCTGCACCTCGTGGAGCTGCTCGGCCGCCGGACGGCCGACCTGCACCGCGAGCTC